>Ga0214917_10000163_pt1 | contig 81861 bp, 54 predicted proteins | sample LL_1208_BB_MetaG_FD_177983 | JGI IMG/M metagenome (GOLD analysis project Ga0214917, IMG submission 177983) | Freshwater microbial communities from Lake Lanier, Atlanta, Georgia, United States - LL_1208_BB | ecosystem: Environmental > Aquatic > Freshwater > Lake | place: USA: Georgia | collected... | reverse complement strand
AGAGGTTGCATTGGTGGTGTTGGTTACTGTGGTTAATCCGGTAACCTGAACACCCCCACCAACATATAGGTTTTGACCTATACCAGCACCGCCAGCAACAATCAAAGCACCTGTTGCAGTTGATGTAGCGTTAGTAGTATTTGAAACTGTTGAGATTCCACTAATTCTTACACTGCCTGTTACATCTAATGTAGCGGTTGGGGTTCCTGTGCCGCCTATTCCTAATCCTATAGTAGGACTAAATTTTATAGTAGCACTGGTATAAACTGTTTCTGGAATGGCAGTGGCATTATTTGAGTCTACAAATGTTAAGAAGAACGGTCCAGTTGTTGGATTCTGTATAGTATTAATTTGACTAGCAGTAGATACAGTCCCAGCAATAACCCCAGCAATAACCCCAGTTACATTTAAATCACCTCCAACGTACAAATTCTGTCCAATACCAACTCCGCCACCGACAATGATTTCGCCAGTCGATGTAGAAGTAGCATTAGTTGTTGACGCAGTTCTTATACGACTAGCGTATAAATCACCACCTACGCCTGCACCACCGCGAATAATTAAAGCACCAGTTGTGGTTGATGTTGCATTTGTAGAATTTGTTGTTTGAATTACATCATCAGTTTGAATTAAGGTAGTGGTGATTGTTGTATACTGAATAACAAGTTTGTTTGCATAGATATCACCACCTACCCATAGGTCTTGTCCAATACCAACACCACCTTGTACAACTATTTCTCCTGTTTGCGTAGAAGTAGCATTAGTTGTTGACGCAGTTCTTATACGACTAGCAAATAGGTCTCCACCTACGCCCAGGCCACCTCGTGTCTGTAATGAACCGCTTGAAGTGCTTGTGGCATTTGTAGTGTTTGTTACAGTTGTTAATCCAGTAACTTGAACTCCACCACCTACATATAGATTCTGTCCAATACCTGCACCGCCGGATACCTGTAGGGCACCTGTTTGAGTTGATGTGGCATTTGTAGTGTTTGTTACAGTAGTTAGACCAACAAGCACTGTTCCACCGCCTACATATAAGTTTTGACCTATGCCAACACCACCTGATATAACTAATGCACCTGATGAAGTAGAGATTGCATCTGTGGTGTTAGTTACATTTGCTATTCCTGTAGATGTGAATCTACCTGTTACCTGAACACCACCACCTACATAAAGATTCTGTCCAATACCCACACCACCGGCAACAGTCAATGCTCCAGTAGATGTGCTAGTAGCATTGGTTAGATTACTGTTGTTTTCTTGTCCGCCAACGTACAGATTCTGTCCAATACCCACACCGCCAGCAACCGTCAATGCACCGGTTTGAGTTGAAGATGCTGCGGTAGCATTGGTTATTGTCATGCCTGAGGCAGGACTAAAGTATATCGTTGAACTTGTATAGAAAGTTTCCGAACCGGCTGTAGAATTATTACTATCAACAAAAGTTAGATAATATGTAGATGGTATGGGCTGTTGAACTGTAGTTAATTGACTGGCTGTTGAAACTGTTGCAGCAATTGTTCCTACAATTAGTCCTCCTACATATAGGTTCTGTCCAATACCAACGCCTCCCTGGACTATGATTTCTCCAGTGGTAGTAGATGTTGCGTTTGTTGTGGAGACTGTTCTAATACGGCTAGCATAGAGGTCTCCGCCAATACCTACACCACCTGCTATAAATAATGCTCCTGACGAAGTAGAGGTTGCATTGGTGGTGTTGGTTACTGTGGTTAATCCGGTAACCTGAACACCTCCACCAACATATAGGTTTTGACCTATACCAGCACCGCCAGCAACAATCAAAGCACCTGATGAAGTAGAGGTTGCATTGGTGGTGTTGGTTACTGTGGTTAATCCGGTAACCTGAACACCTCCACCAACATATAAGTTTTGACCTATGCCAACACCACCTGATATAACTAATGCACCTGATGAAGTAGAGGTTGCATTGGTGGTGTTGGTTACTGTGGTTAATCCGGTAACCTGAACACCTCCACCAACATATAGGTTTTGACCAATTCCCGCACCACCTGATATAACTAATGCACCTGATGAAGTAGAGGTTGCATTGGTGGTGTTGGTTACTGTGGTTAATCCGGTAACCTGAACACCTCCACCAACATATAGGTTTTGACCTATACCAGCACCGCCAGCAACAATCAAAGCACCTGATGAAGTAGAGGTTGCATTTGTAGTGTTTGTTACAGTTGTTAATCCAGTAACTTGAACTCCACCACCTACATATAGATTCTGTCCAATACCTGCACCGCCGGATACCTGTAGGGCACCTGTTTGAGTGCTAGTAGCGTTAGTTGTATTTGTTAGAGTAACAGCGTTTCTTATAGTTGTCGCGCCTGTTGTTGCTCCTATTACAATAGCGGTTCCTGCACCTGCTAGGTTTAAACTTGTAACACCTGAATTTAATAGATTAAATGTAGTAGCGGCAGAAGTCATATCTCCGCCATTTACTGCTAGATCTCCGCCTATATATAAGTTTTGACCAATTCCCGCACCGCCAGAAACAACCAAAGCACCTGTCTGCGTAGTTGACGACGCAGTAATATTTGTAATTGTTAATCCAGAGGTAGGGCTAAAATAAATTGTAGAACTTGTAAATAATGCTTCGGCTAAAGGTGTAGCATTATCACTATCAACAAAGGTTAGATAATAAGTACCACCATTTGCGTTTCGTTGGGTTTGAACATTGGTAGCAGTGCTTACTGTTGCAGCAATTGACCCGTAGATATTCCCCCCAACCCACAAATCTTGTCCTATACCAACTCCGCCTGCAACGACCAATGCTCCACTTAATGTATTAGTGGCTACTGTTGTATTTGTTATATCTGCAATACCTGTTGAAGTAAATCTTCCTGTGACTCGTAAGCCGCCACCTACATATAGGTTTTGTCCAATGCCAACACCACCTGTAACAACTAAAGCACCTGTTTGCGTAGATGTAGCATTTGTGGTATTTGTAAGCGTAACTGCATTGCGAATTGTAGTAGCGCCACTAGCGGCACCAATTGTAATATTTGTACCCGCACCTGCAAAGTTTAAGGTGGTTACGGTAGCATTTAATAAATTAAATGTTGTAGCATTAGATGTAACATCACCACCGTTTACTGCTAGATCACCACCAATAAAAACATCTTGCCCAAATCCAGCACCGCCATTCACAACCAAAGCACCAGTTGATGTACTTGACGCATTTGTAACAGTAGAAATTGTAACAACACCAGTAGCAGCAATACTTAATCTGTTAATTCCACCTACATTTAATTGAATTAGACTGCCTTCGCTATTAAGGTGAATATAAGCGTTTTCTGTACCATCAAAACTAACTCCAGTTAGTCTTAGTCCTCGATCGTTAGTTCCCCAACGTCCGCCATAAATTTTACCACCTTGTCCAGAACCGTAAAGGTTATTTCTTACATAAACAACGGCTCCGGAATTATCATTACCGCCGTTTCCGCCTTGAAAGTCCGCAACTTCTGCCCAAACCGCACCGTTGCCTGCTTTGGCATTAATTGTAGCAGTAGTTGACTGGGTTTGAACATTTAGGAATGTTCCGATATGTAGATTTTGACCAATTCCAGCACCACCACGTACCTGTAGGGCACCAGTGGCGGTAGATGTAGCACTTGTGACACTGGCTAAAGTAAGGGTATTATTATAACTAGGGGCGCTACTGCCGTTGCTGACTAGCACATCTCCCGCTGTTCCAGGACCAAAGAAACTTGTATTCCCTGGTGATGATTGATAAGGAACTTGGCCTGCAAGGCCACCTGTTAAATTTGTAGCGGTAGATACACTCCCTGCAAGTATACCATAACCATAAATTGTACCACCTACATATAGGTCTTGCCCTATCCCGACGCCCCCTTTGACAACTAAAGCGCCGGTAGATGTAGATACTGCTTGTCTTGTTCCAAGAATTGTGGCTGTTGTTGAGACAAACAGACCATTTTTAACGATAAAGTCATTAACTGCCATGGGTTTCCCTATCCACCTATAGAGTTATTTAGTTTACCGAGTTATTGCCATTCTTGATACCTTAATTATATGAGCAGAAGAATTATTTGCATTCCATAGCAATGTAACGTTAGGAGAAACCAGTTGAACGTCAAATGTTCCTAATTGGCCATTATTATAAGAAATACCATATTCACTAATATATGCAGTTGTATCATCGTGGAAAATTGATAACTCAGAAATTTGAATATTATTACTCTGTACTATTTGAACATAATATCTAGCACTTCTGTATGTGCTGGTACTAAAACTATCTAAACTTTGTGTTGCTGTTGACGAAATACCTAAACTTGTGAAACTTGATAACAGTGTGTTATTAAAGAAGAATCCTGGAACTACTGTGCCCGAGGTAGCCGCCTGTGTTGCACCTGCTGTAATAAGTCCACCTGCATAAATGTCTTTAATAACACCCATACCACCAGTAATACGTAGTGCTCCGTCATTAGTTGCTACAGCATTTGTAGCATCTAGTATTCTAACTATACCTGTTAGAGTTGAAGCCCCACCTACTACTAAGTTTTGTCCAATGCCTGCTCCGCCAACTACCTGGAAGGCACCACTTTGAGTTGTACCTGCATTAGTATTTCCTAATACAAATAAGTTATTTGTAACGGTAGCACTTTGTCCAATAACAGCATTTCCGCCTACTGCTGCTCCACCATAGACTACTAATGCACCGCTTAGAGTATTACCAGCATTGGTTGTATTAACAATTGTGCCAACACCAGTTAAATTAAAATTCCCGCCTACGAATAGGTTCGATCCGATTCCGACTCCACCGTAGACCTGTAAAGCACCACTTTGGGTATTTGTAGCCTGGGTGGTATTTGTTATAGTGTTAATACCAGCAACAACTAGATTACCATGTATACCCACTCCGCCGCGCACTTGTAGAGCACCAGTATTAGTAGATGCGCTTTGGGTGACATCTGTTATAGTAAATGCATGGCGCATTGTTGTAGCGCCTGATCCACTAGCACCGATTGTAATTGATGTTGCTGCGCCTAATAGGTTCGCTGTTGTAACATTAGCATTTAAGAAGTTAAATGTAGTTTGAGTAGATGTAATATCTCCACCGTTTACATCAATATCTCCACCTACAAATAAATTCTGTCCAATACCAACGCCGCCTTGAACTACTATTTCACCAGTAGAAGTGCTTGTAGCGTTTGTGGTACTAACGGTTCTAATTCTGCTTACAAATAAATCACCGCCTATACCCGCACCACCTAGTACTTGGAAAGCACCTGTTACAGTTGAGGTAGCATTTGCAGTGTTTGTTAAAGTGGTTAATCCAGTTACCTGAATACCACCACCAACATATAGGTTTTGACCAATTCCCGCACCGCCAGCAACAATCAAAGCACCTGATGAAGTAGAGGTCGCATCTGTGGTGTTAGTTACATTTGCTATACCTGTAGATGTAAATCTACCTGTTACTTGAAGCCCACCACCAACATATAGGTTTTGACCTATGCCAACACCACCTTGTACTACAATTTCTCCTGTAGTGGTTGATGTTGCATTTGTGGTTGAAACTGTACGTATGCGACTAGCATATAGATCGCCACCTATGCCTGCGCCTCCACGTACCTGCAGAGCACCACTTGATGTATTTGTGGCGTTAGTAACGCCTGTTAATAAAACATTTGTTGCACTAAGTGTATCAGTTGTATACCAATATTCAAAGCCTGATTCAAACGCAGTTGCTCCAGGTCCAGTTTGATAAGGAATCTGGAACTGAACACCTCCTGCTATATTTGTAGCAGTGGTTGCGCTTCCTGCACTTAGGCCACTGGGTAATTCCCAGGTCGCTGTAGTTCCATTTGAAACAAGTATACGACCATTCAAACCAATAGGAATAAATGCTGTTGCACCAGGATTGGTTTGATATGGAATACTGCCAGTTGCCCCGCCTTCTATATTTGTTGCTGTTGTAGCAACACCAATAAGATTACCGCCTACAGAATTAACATAGATGTCACCGCCGATATGTAAATCCTGTCCTACAGCAAGTCCGCCATTAACTACTAAGGCAGCACTTTGAGTGCTTGTGGCGTTTGTAGTATTTGTAACTGTAAATTTATTACGAACTGCGGTATGACCTGTGGTATTACCTATAGTAATCGCTGTGCCTGCACCTGCTAAGTTTAGTGTCGTAACACCACTGTTTAGTAGATTAAATGTTGCAGCACCGGATGTAAGATCTCCACCATTGATTGCTAGATCACCTGTTAGTGTTGTGTCGCCGCCAACTCTTAGATCTTGACCTACGCCCACACCACCTGCTACGGTTAAGGCTGCTGTGTTTGTTGTACTTGCATTTGTGGTATTTGTAACAGTAGTTGCACCAGAAATACTTGCTACTCCACCCACAAATAAATTCTGTCCAATACCTACACTTCCTGCAACTCTTAGAGCACCTGTTTGTGTGCTGTTACCTGCAGATGTATCATTCAAAGACGCATAACCAGTTAGTGTAAACACTCCACCAACTGCTAGGTTCTGTCCAATACCTACACCACCTGCAACAACAAGAGCACCTGTTAGCGTGTTTCCTGTTGCTGAAGTATAGGCCAGTATAATACCGCCAGTCTTGAATACACCATAGGTTGTGCCTGTGTATACGGTGTTATCACCGTACATTAGACCATCTTGATAGAACTCTAAATAACCAGAACTGTTTATTCTACCTAAGAACGCATCTCTATCTTGTGTATCATAGTAATGATATACTTGGCCAATATTTAAACCATCGTTTGTTCCCCAAACATGTGTACTTGTACCACCTACTTTAGGAAAGTGGATACTAACAATATTGTCTGTAATATATGTGTTTGTACTTAAGATTGTTGTAGAAGTACCTAGGAACAATACGTCAGCAGTGAATACTGTATTACCATTAACTAGTAATGATCCGTCTATACCTACACCACCTGCAACATAAAGAGCATTTGCTGCTGCTGTACCTGTACTGCTGGCGGTTGATAAAATGTCAACCGCCTGTCCTACATTAAGATCTTTAGTAACATAGGCTCCACCTGCAACAATAAGAGCCCCAGTTGTTGTACTCGCGGTTTGCTCCGTGCTGTTAGCGTAGATTCTACCTGTTGTTGATTGGTTACCACCTACATACAGATCCTGTCCTATTCCTGCACCACCAGCGATTCTTAAATCGCCTGTGATAGTGCTGGTAGCATTTACAGCGCCAGTAGTTCTAAGTTGTCCACCGAGAACAATGTTTTGTCCTACACCGATACCACCTGCAACTTGTAGGGAACCTGATCCTGTTGATGTGGCATTGGTAGTATTTGTAACTGCACCAAGACCAGTAAGATTAAGATTGCCACCTACATATAAATTCTGTCCAATACCTGCGCCACCTGCAACAATTAGCGCACCGGAATTTGTATTGGTTGCGTTTGTAGTATTTGTGATAGATTCTGAACCAGTAAGGTTAAGATTGCCACCTACATATAAGTTCTGACCTACACCTGCACCACCTGCTATTTGAAGGTCGCCTGTAATTGTGCTGTTGGCATTAACTGCTGCTGTGGTTTTAAGGGTGCCACCTACTATGACATTTTGTCCAATGCCTAGACCGCCACGAACCTGTAGAGCGCCAGTTTGTGTAGTAGTTGCATTTGTGGTATTTGTGACCGTGTTAATACCACCGACAACTAAATTACCACCTATACCAACTCCACCCCAAACTCTTAGAGCACCGGTGTTTGTGGATGAACTTTCTGTATTTGATTGTACATCTAAGAAATTAGTTACTGTGGTACTACCGCCTACATATAAATTACTACCGATGCCTACACCACCAATAACCTGTAGAGCACCTGTATTTGTGGTATATGATTGAGCCTGGCCTACAACTGTGATATTAGTTGTACTAAACGTATTGTTAAAATAGTTATATGATAGTTCACCTTCGAAACTGGTTAAACCTACACCGGTTTGATAGGGAATATAAAACTGTTGACCGCCAGAAATATTTGATGCGGTGTTTGCAGTACCAGCACTTAATCCACTGGGAGGTTGGAAAGTTGCTGTTGTACCATTTGAAGTTAAAATATAACCATTGGCGTGATTGGTAATAAATGCTGTTCTACCTGGAAAGGTTTGATATGGAATCCAACCGTCTTGACCGTCACCAAGATGTGTTGCGGTTGAGGCAACACCTGTTATAGTGGTAATGACTCTAAGTGTACCACCTATATAAACATCTTGCCCTATGCCCACACCACCTGCTACTCTAAGCGCACCAGTCTGTGTATTTGAAGCATTTAGAGTAGATGTGATATCTAATAGGCTAGTGACTGTTCCAGTGGCTACTGTAAAGAAACTGGCTGTAGAATTTGTAGCATTTACATTCGTAATTGCTAAATTGGTGACTGATAGTGTAGTAAATGCACCACTAGTCGCTGTTAGACCTTGTAAAAATGTATTACCATTTACATTTAGATTGGTTAGGGTAGAAACATTTGTAACCAATAAGTTAGCAATATTAGCATTATTTGTTACGTTAAGAAAAGTCGCAGTGGTAGCAGGTAAAACTGCACCACCTAAAATTGTTACGCCGTTATATAAATTTGTTGGACCATATATACTTGCTGTTGAGCCTACAATTAAATTTAATTTGACTGCTGCACCGCCTTCAACCTGCAAGGTACCTGTATTACCTGTACTAGATGTAACTGCACTAGGTCCTAGGGTTATTATACCCTGCTTTACAAAAAAATCTCTTGAAATTGAAGTCAATGACATCTCTTAGTTCCTTAAGCCGCCATACCAGTTCTTAAAACTTTTATGGTTTTATTTGTTGCTGCATAGGCTGTAAAATATAAACTCACTGTAGTTCCTGTATATTCAGCGTTAAAGTCCCCTAGATAACCATTTGAAGTAACAACACCGTATTCTGTAGCCCATACATTACCGCTATTATCACCAACTAATAGTATTTCTATAAGTTCAAAATCCGCTCCTGCTCCAGTTCCCTCATCGATCTGTATTAGATATTTGGCACTTCTAAAGTCTCCAATATCAAACGAATCTATAATTGTTGAACTAGTGGTATTTACCAAAGTTTGAGTAGAATCTAAAACGGCATCTGCTATACGAATTGACTCAGCATTTATTCTTCCGCCTATACCAACTCCTCCAGAAACCACCAAGGCACCAGTATCAGTTGACGTAGATTGAGTGGTATTTAGGACTGTGATCTTTTGAGTTGTTGTTGATCCTCGAGTGGTCACAGACTGTAGTGTACTTGTATTATTGATAATGACCACATTTGTGGCTGTAACAACGTCTAATCTAATATCATCACCTTGATTTAACTGTGCGGTGAAACTGGCAGTAGTTAAAACTGTTCCGCCCGCAGCATATAATACTCCGCCAACATATACGTCGCCGCCTATACCAACACCTCCCACGACTTGTACCGCACCTGATTGAGTGTTGATAGCATTTGTTGTCGAACTTACAAAAATTGTATCAAATGTACCAGTTGAAATTGAAATAGCAGTACCTACACCAATGCCAATAATGCTTCCATAGACAGTTAAAGTACCTCCAATGTTAACATCTCTTCCTATACCTACACCACCGTAGACTATCAAAGCACCGGTATCTGTACTAGTTGAGTTAGTTGTAGTTGTTATTGTTACAATACCTGTAAAAGTACCCTGTGATGCTAAAACAGATGTTTGACTCGACTGGATAATCCATGCAGATCCATTCCACTGATATGTGGTAGAGCCTATAACATAAGTATCTCCTGGAGACGGGTTACTTGGAAATCCTAATGGCATAATATTCCTCTTTTAAACTGTTCCTATTTGTACCCAAATTGTTGAAGTACCATCTAAAATATACTGTAAAAATGCAGGTATGGTCGGTTCTATCCAAAAATCACCAATTCTTGCTCCTGATGGGCTGCTGGTAGAAACTGTAACTCTAGGCGAATACAACAGATAGTTTTCATCTGGGTTACCTGTACGGCTGTAAATATCTCCTCGAATACCTACACCACCTACTACCTGAAGGGCTCCTGAAACTGTAGATGTTGCACTAGTAGTACTAAGGACTTGAACATTTTCAAAGTATCCATTAGCAGAATCAAGTGCTCCTATTGTTACATTATCCATACTGCCTAAAGTGTTTGGACGTATATCTACTAATCCACTTGCTGTTGGTTTAATTACAACATTTGCACCTACCGGGCTTAAATCTACACTTCCTATACCCTTAACCTTCAGTTGTCCATCAATGTTAACTGATCCTTGAATGCCTGCGCCACCTACAACAACAAGACTACCTGATGTTGATCCTAGACTTGCAGCACCGGAATCTAAAGTAAGATTACCCACTGTTTGAGTTATATAACCCGAAGTCGATGTTACATTAAATGTTAGAGCACTGGGAGAACTTAGTGTGGCAGACCCAAGGTATATAGTGCTACCGCTCACATATAATGCTGCCCAAGGATTTGATGCACTGCCTAAACTCAATCCTGAATTCGACGGCACTATACTAGATCCGAACGAACTTGTACCTGTGCCTAAAACATCAATAGTTTTTCCAATAATAGCGTTTTCATAGGCAAATACACCACCTAAAACTACTACACCTGCTGTTACTGTGCTAGAACTTGAAAACGTTCCTGTTGATAAAATTGTTGCAGTTGTTCCTATTCCTAGAGTTGTGTCTGCATTAACAGTAGCATATCCATTACCATCATAGTAAAATACACTACCGATATTAACTTGATCATTTAATCCGTCAACAATGTTATCACCACCAATACTTATTATGCCAGAACCAGTTGTTAAAAACTGGCTTGCTAGGGGGCCTATAATAATATTATAGGAACCGGTAGTTAGGATGTTTCCTGCTTCGTGTCCTATTATTACATTGTGGGTACCATTTTTTAACAAGGTACCTGCATCTGTACCTAATGCTACATTGCTGTCGTTGGTTAGATCAACACTAACTGTTCCTCCTGCTATGTAAGGTGTGAAAGCGGAACTATCAACGTAGGTAGTGAGGCTTAGATCGCTGAATAAAATAAAAGTAGAACTAGTATCTGTACCTAAATAATAATAATTGTTATTAACTTCTGTGGTACCAGATACTCCTCCAACGAGTATTCTTGTGCCAGAAGGAATACCATGACCTGGGCTTGTGACGTTTGTGATTGTTCCTAATAAAATATTAGTAATGGTCGCAACAACTTCTGTTTGAATTACACCAACTTTTTTAAGTGCGCTGTCTCCTATAGCAATATTATTAGAAATAGATGTACCTGAACTTAGAGCATATCTTCCTATAGCTATATTTTTATAACTGGTTTGTAGTCCTTGTAATACATCATAACCAATTGCTATACTTTGCTGACCATCTTCATAAGCAGTTAATTGCGGACTCGCTGTTCCTCTAACTACAATGTTATTGACACCTAAATCATAACCCTTACCAATTGTTATTCCATTAACTTTAATATCTTTCCAGATATTCATAGTGCCACCGACACCAATATCACCGTCTACAATTAATAAACCGGTAGTGGTGTTGATTGAAACGACTGTACTCCCCCCAGTGTTTAGAATCCTAATTGATCCGGAAGGTAAACTGCTATACATCGATGCTGATGTAAATTGGATAAAACCAAGGGCACTAGAATATGAAGTTCTCAGTAACGAATCTGTAACCAGTGTAAAACCTGTAAGCGTAGTATCTGTTGCAGGTAATTGGGGCATAGCACCGGCTAGGTCTATATATTGTCCACTTCCTCCTCTTCTTAGCGTCTTTCCACTTAGTAAACTTGCCATATTATTCTCTATTAATTGTTAGCTGTCTCTAGAATACTTAGTGTAAGTTGTAACGTACCAGTTGTGCTTGCCCATGCCTTTACACTATCTAATTGTTCTAAAATCAATTTGCCTCCTAAAACGGTCGCAGCATCATTTGGTGGGACCTCAAATTCATTTACTAGGTATGTCTGTAAACCTACTGCTTGTGCGCCTTGTCCTTGAGCATCTGCTAAAATTGGTTTATTTCTTGAATGTACAAAACTAACTGTTTGGCTCGTTGTACTTATGTTTGACACCTGTGCCATTAAGATAATACTTGTTACACCAATAGGCGCTACATAGGCATTTACTGTAGCAGTTGTTGCCGTAAATTCTGTAAGAATTTTAGTTTTAGTTTTAAACGAATTTAATGGAATTAAAGCCATAATTTTTCCTCTTATTGACCGCCTTCGATCGCTAGAATGAACGGAGTCATGTTTGCAAACAATGAACGAGTAAATGTTCTACCGCTTAGAACACCTGTTGCTTGACTAATTACTAACTGCGGACCAATTCTAAAATCTCCGTTCTGGTCAGTTGATGTAAAGAATACCTTACCACTGTCTAACATAACAACTTCTTTTCCTTGAACAGGGTCAGCGACTCCTCTTTGTGGTAAAGAACCATAATCTATACCTGCGCCTACATATTCAAAAACGTATCCAGAAGCACTCATATAACTTCTCTGATAGAAGTTAATAGTAGAACCATCAGGGAATAGATCTGTTCTAGTTATATTTTCTCCTAGCTGAACAATGTAATAAGTATTGGCTCTATTCCAATAACTAAGTCCTACGTAGACACAGTTGTATCTACCACCCGTTTCTATATCGTATATTAGACGTTGTAAGATCTGCTTGACATCTCGCTGACATTTATAATCGTCGTAATTTACCTCAGGTACAAATGCAAATGCATCTTGAACATATGCGCTAATTTCATCGGCTAAAAACTCTATGTTAGCCTCTATTAAAGTAATAGCACTACCTGCACCTGCAACTGCAGGGCCTGTCTTAGTTCTTTGTGCAGGAGTAATTACTGCTTCTGCGGCTGTTAGATTAGCGGCCTGTATAATACCTAAAATATTTGTAAATCTTTCTGTAATAAACGTAGCCGCCTCTCCGCCACCTTGAACTAATGGTCTTAATACCTGTACAGATGTGTTACCTGTAGTAACTGATACTACACTATTTTCAATTACCTGAAGAACTGTGGTCTGTAAACGTCCTATTGCACTAATATGCGCCGCTAGTTGTGTAGTACCTGATGTCAATATACCTGTTGATGCTGTGCTTAAAATATTAATCCCTAAAGGAATTTCAGCACCTATTCTGTTATACTTAGGATTGTCTCCTGCTTCACTACCTAAAACAGTATAGTAGGCATTTCCACAAATATAGATATCAAAGAATTCATCAATAGTAGGATCTCCACCTCCGCTCGGTAAACCTTTGCTAATAGTGATTTTTTGATAATCTACTCTTGTAACCACAGTACCGGTCGCAGCATACAATAGACCATTACTGCCAGTAGAACTTCCAAACTGATCTCTAATATAGACTGCATTACCCACAGCAACACCTTCTGTATCTACGCCAGTTATTGTGATGCTACCTGTTGAAAGTGTTGAAGTATTAATTGTTGCGTTTAAGAAGCCAGGAAATCCGAGTTGATTAACCTGTGGAATTAAAGCACCTGTAAAGTCTCTTACCTGTTCAGGAGGAACAACTTCCATAACTAAAGAAATGTGAGGACGATCTTCAGGGTCTGGAATAAACACTCGTACTCGTGATTCATTAGGCCAATACCCTGTTGGGTAATATTGATCTAGGTATTCACTTGTTGGGAATGTCACAGCCAATGAAGGATCTGGACTTTCTGGGTATGCTTTAAAGGTAGGATTGTAAATATGTCCGCTGAATTTGCGCTTACCATAACCCTTGGCCTGTAAACAGATATTACCAAAGTTAGCATTACTGTTAACAATACTAGCAATACCACCTCTTTCAACTTCTACCCCAGTTGAACAGAAAATAGTAAACACAGAAACTAGCTGAGCATAACCATCATTTACAATGTGAACACCCCTACCACCTTGATTGACCTGTGTAAATGCGTCATAAACAAATGATTGAATAGGAGAACGATCGCTGATTACAGCACCGTCTACAAGGCTACCGCCCATAGAACCAACAGGATCTATTTTACGTATAGCCCAAGTTGAAGTTGCGCCTGTATATTCAAAACTTAACGAATCAACTTCACTGTCTCTGTAGGGAAATATTTCTGTATCACCAATGTATAATGTACTATTAACACCAAATCCAACTGTGGCAGTGCTTAGGCCTATCAAATATGTGCTACCTGTGGTAATTGTTGTGACACTAACCACTGTAGGCGCAATTTTGACGTCAGATCCATTAAGTCCTGTTAGACTGAATAATCCGCCGCCTGCATAAACAGGAGGTGCCACGCTTGGACCATTTTCTATAATATTAGTAATAATATTAAAGTTACGTTGAACCGCTTCTTGAGGACCGTATTCTTCACCATATTGGAAGAATGTATTAATAGTCTGAGTTAGATTAGTCTGTGTTTGAGCGGTAACAGGGGTATTTTTAATGATATCTAAAACTTGGTCTCTAACATAATTTAGAGCCATAGTTGTTGTAGTTTCTTGACCTGCTACAGAGTTGTAGCCAGCACTCCAATAAGATAAACCTGCTTCTAAAGATTTTTGATTTCCACCTAATAGAATATCTTGACTGACAGCATCAATAATTAGACCCACATCTCTATAACATTTTTCTTCATTATAATTAAACGAACCCACATTAAAATAAAAATCTACGTAGGCAATTATTTCTTCAGCAATAAAATCTCTATTTGCTTTTAATAAATTATAGGCATTTATGACACTGGCAGTAGTTGTTGCAGTTAAAGAGATGTTGCTTGGAGGTCCTGCTACTGAAGGACCATTTTGAATAATATTGGTTATTGTTGTAATCGCTCTTTGAACTTCTAACACTTCAGCAACAGTAGCGGTCGAAGTTGATATAACCTGTAAAACGGTATTGCCAGTTGTTATAGCCACTGTTTGGTTTAGTAAAATTTCGTCTACAATATTACTTAATCTTGTATAGGCCGCAATAGTCTGAGTTTCTTGGCCGTGGATAGTACTTGTTGATGTACTAAACCCATAGTAATAAAGTCCTGCCTGAATACTCTGTTTATTGCCACTGTGCTTTAGGTCAAAGCAAATTGCATCTGTAATTAATCCAACGTCCCTATAACATTTAGATTCATCATAGGTAAAGTCTGGATGTACAGCATTGACAAATCCTATAACCTCAGCGGCCAAATACGGTTTATTTTGTTGCAGAATCTTATAGGCATTTAAAGTGCTTAAGATATTGCTAGCTGTGCTATTAGGTACTATTCTATCGGTCCAACCAAATTTCGTGCCACCTAGAATTTCTAAGATAATATCAAAATTATTTTCAATTATACCTACTTCGTAAGAAGTTGCCTGAGTAATTGTAGTTACTTGGGTTAGAGTAAATTGATACGGAATTCTAAAATCATCAGCAGGTGTGGTATTTAGGATTACCTTACTGCTGAGAGTTTTTAGGTACTCCATTGCTTCAATAGTTGGTTGTAATTGTGCTTCTATATCACCAGTATAATTATCTTGATTCCAATATTGTAGTCCAGCGAACGTGCTCTGGCTCATATTAGTAGTAGGATATAATAGGTCTTGTGCAATACTGTCTACAATTAGTTTAGTATCTCTACGGCATTTACGTTCGCTGTAGGGGAATGTTTGTACAAGATTATTAACATAGTTAATTGTATCTTCTTGTAAAAATGCACGATTTGCCTGCATCAATATTTCAGCACTGACAAAAGCGGCATCAGGTCCTGGGCTATTATAGATTGCAGGTGCCACACTTGGACCATTTGCAATAATATCTGTAACAATATTCCAGGCATTTTGCAAGCTATCGCTAGCGACGGCACCACCAATCAGTGCGGTATTGATAACCTGCACTGCGGTACCTGTGCCACTTAATAAATCAGTGACTGTGGTATTTGTGATAACCTGTTGACATAGATCGTTTAGGTAATCAATTGCACTAATTGTTTGAGTTTCTTGTCCCTGAATGAGACTTATTACTCCGTCATAATATCCAAGTCCACTTTCAACACTTTTTTCATTTCCACCAAAAGTTATATCATAGGCAATGTTTTCTACAAGAATACCAACATCTCTATAACATTTTTCTCTTGAATATTCAAAAGTCCCTGCGGTGGCATCTATAAATGCAGTGACTTCTGCTTGTAAGAATGCCTTGTTGGCCTGCATGGCATTATAAGCGTTTTCTGCTTCTTCACTAGGCACCTGTCTTAGATCCATTGGAATTCTAACAACATTGTTAGGACCGTTTCTAATTATTCCTGTGATAACATCTACTTTATCTTTTAGTTGACCTGCTTCGTAATTGCCAGCGATAGATACCGCTGTGACCTGGGTTACAGTATTTTGATACAGTGTAGATGTAGATACAGCCTCACCTGTTACAATATAGGGAATTAATCTCTTGATGTAGTTATAGGCAGCAAAGGTCTGTGGAATATCATTGGTAGTTGTTGCTGTACTAACATAGTTATAATAATAGATTCCAGACTTGATACTTTGCTTTGTACCTCCATGTAACAGATCAAATGCTACACTGTCAATTATGTATCCAACATCTCTTTCACAGGTCGCAGTGCTGTAGGAATGCGCAGGATGATTAGTGTTAATCCAAGTTGTAACTGCTGATGCAAAACTAGATTTATTTGCTAACAGCGCATCGTATGCATCTTGATATGTAGATGTTGTAGAAGGCAGACCATTTGGATGTGCTTCAATTTGTTCGCTTAAACCGATTAATGCAGAACTGGTTGTTAAAATGTTTGTAATTGTGCTAAACAGGGCCGTTACAATCAAGCCTAGATTAGGATCCCCAGAGGCACTTGATGCAGTTGATGCCGCTAATGTGCCTAGATATGTTAGAGACTGTGTAGTTGTTGTTAATTCACCAGGAAAACTTACCGATCCTTGAGCATAATATTGTAAGCCAGCGAATCTACTATCGCTTTCGCTGTCATATAACATGTCTATTGCTATAGAATCAACAATTAAACCAATATCTCTTTTGCATTTTGTGGCATTATAGGTAAATGTACCTGTGTTAAAAGTTTGATTCACATAGGCAACAACCTGTTCTTGCATGAACGGCTTGTTAGCCAACATTAATGTTCTTGCGTCAAAGAATCCTGAGTTCTGTTGACCTGCATTTATGCTCATACCAGGTGCTAGTGTACCTGTTGACACTGTTAAAATAATGGTAGTTGTATTTGCTGCCCATGTACCAGTTCCCACTGCTTTTGGTATTTGAACTGTTTGATTTGGTACAAACATAGTACCATCTCTAAGCCAAGGTCCACTTTGATTGGTACAGTTCTGAATGTATGGACTATGAAACAGATCAATTCTATCATCGCCGCTCAATGGGGGGAAGGCTGTAGCGTAAGCACCTCTATTAAATCCAGGAGCATAATCTCCTTCTAATAGACCACTTCGTCCATTTAAAAACGTAACATAATTAATATAACATCCGCTCTCTACATGAAATAAATCTTGTGTTTTGTTAATAGGTTCAATGAACGTTGTACGAATGTCGCTTCCTCTAACTGAGGTATATGGTTTCATCCTTAAAGGATTGTCTTCAAGATAAAAACCGGCACTAACAAGGATTTGAGTTCCTGGTTGATAGTATGGACTACGCATTGCACCGCCGATGGTACGACATGCACGACTAGCATCCATGGCTCTACCATCATTTGTATCGTTTCCGTCCACTGTTACATATAGTGTATTTGTAACAACAGGTGCGGTACCTATGGGATTTGTTCCTCGTACTCTAATATCACCAATTATTTCAGTTACAGGATCTTTAGGTTTAATCTGTATAGTGCCTGTGGTGCTTTGAATAAGTTTTGTATAGATATTATTGATGTATGCTTCGTGCCAGAATGTACTGGTTGTGCCTATATTACCATCATCGTTAGCATGAGGAACGACTTCATCTGCTTCTACTGCGTTTTCTACATAAGCATCATCATTTACCCAGAGATTTTTTTCTACACTGAGTCCGCCATCTGTTCTAATTGAACCATCGGCTGAGGTAGCAGCATTAACGTTTGCTACCCACAAGTTATCCCCAATGCTAGCACCTCCTTCAACTCTAAGTGCTCCTTGAGATGCATCTGCAACGTCAGTTTCTACAACTATAATTCTGTCAGTTCTTAAACGTCCTAAAAATGGATTATATCTAAATCCGTTAATAATTCCTTGGTTATCTACATACAAAAATTGATTTCCTGTATTCAATGCAAAAATTGGGTAGTATTCAAGATTATTATTGGTTGCAGTTATAACAATGTTTGTAGTAGTTACTGAAATTAATACTCGACCGTAGATAAATCCACCTACGTTTAAATCTTTTTCAATACCGACCCCGCCCGCAAAATACGCAGAAGCTTCTTTTCTCGAATCGATTGACTCTTGTTCTGTCTGCCCCCACTCCATGCCAAATCTATTGTTGGGGTCGTAGGCATAGCCAAAAGGATTTCCTACATTTGTTTCATCTTTAACATCTAATTCTTGCGTCCATAGATATGACCAACTAAGAGCTTCACTTCCTAATGCAACATCATCGTCTACCTTAGGAAGTATGTCGGTGATAACCTTAGAGTACACAGCAATATCTTGAGACCCGTCCACGGTTCCGAGTTCTATTCTTGGGGTCCAAATTTTTACATTGCCAACACCTTCAATAAGTGTTTCACCGGTAATTTCTGTTGTGTAGTCACCTACAATATTAGCAGTATAATTATCGCCAACATCTAATAAATAATCACCGCCTATATTACCTTCAAAATTATTCTGTACTTCGTGATAAAGATTATCTGTGGTTATTTTTGTATAACCTTTGCTGACATTAATGTCGTAATCACCGGGTAGGTCTAGAACCGTGCTTCCATTTGATAGTGTAGCGGATATGGGTGTACCAGTATATGATGGTGGTGTATTTGAAAAATATGTCTTGGCCATTCAACGTTCCTCGAATGTATTTATTTTTTTAATAAATCCTTAGCTCAACGGTATCAATCAAAGGGCTTGTCCTGTGAGGAAATTTAGGATGACTTTTAAATCTTAAAACTATTCCAAACGATGAACTTTTAATATCGTTAATAGTTAAACTTGTTCCCCATAAATTTGATTCACCACCATAAGATTTTATTGGATTCAAATCAGTTGTTGATTGATTTTCTCCTAGAAGATCGGCATTTAAACAAAGTTGAATCGTATCGTCTGTTATTCTGCCCCCTCTATTCATAATTAGTTTGGCTTCAATACCGGAAAGACCTTGAGGCAAGTCTGAAAAATTAAAATCTGTTAATTTAAGATAGTATGTCTTTTCAAGAATGTCGTGTTTAGGGTCTCTTGCTATGTGAATGAGATCTCTTTGTGTTCTTACATGCTTACCATCTCGAAATTTTAAACTATAAAAGTTTTCGTTTTCTATCCAAGAAACATGGATGTTTCCTGCATCTGCTTCAGAATATTGCGTGATTTGTCTAGGAAGTGCCCAAGGTGAACTCATAATTGATATTTACCAATATAAAAATGGGGGAACTAGTCCCCCATTTTTTACATCGATATTTTAAATCTTAATGACTGCGTATTTTAACAGAAGTTGCTGATGCTGCACTTAAATTCCAACCTACTGATCCACTGTTGTCAAATATAAATGCAGTACTCACAGTTGAACGACTTAAGACTGCTCTACGTGCTGTAAGTTTCTTAATAAAATATGTGCTACCATTTGTATCTTCTGCTACTATTCTAACCTTGCCTGCTGTTAATGCACCTGTAGCAGTTGTTAATAAGCATGTTCCTGTACCTTGTGCGGTTTGCACACGATATTTTTTACTGGCTACTTGCTCAAGTATATCTCCTGTAACACCACTTGAACCACCGTTTGCCGCAGGAACATATGCTTCAACTAGAATTACATTGCTTACTGTATTCACGCTAATTGTGGCAGTATGACCTGTACCTTGTGTGGTCATGTTTGTACCGGTAAACACCACTGTTGGTGCAGATGTATAACCAGAACCTTGGTTGGTGATAGTCACACTTGTAACCGTGTTACCTGTTTTAACTGCTGTAGCAGTTGCCTGTGTACCACCTGCAATGTTAGGTGCCCCAAGAACAACTGTTACAGTTAATGTAGATACAGGCGCTGTTCCACCGATAGTGACTGCTGTTACACCTTCACCACCTGTGCCTACACCTTTACGAATACCAAAATATTTTGATTTAATCGGACGTCCCATTTGTTTTCTCCTGATTGACGTTCTAGGTCTACGCGGTGGGTCCCGCATAATTTGTCTAGACTCATTATTTATTTTATTAAAAACAAAAAGCCCGCAACTGCGGGCTTAATGTCGTCTGTATATAAGTTATTATTTGAAACTTACATTAGCAGAAGTAATTGCAACCTTACCTAGATAGTCAGCAGCGTTACCTAGAGATGATGCTGTGTTGGTTAACTCAACATATCCGTAACGTGTCATAAAGCCAACTACTGGCTCAAATGTTGCTGGATCTAGAACAACACCAGAACTCATTAGAGGAATATATGGGCAATAGAAAGCAGCAGCATCAGCTTCGCTTGTTCCCTTATAACCAACTAGAACCTGGTTATTGTCTGTTGTGTCGCTTAGGTATGCATCTACATAAACACGCATTGCACCGTTCAATGTACCAACAAATTTAGTATTTGTAGGTGCTTCAAATGTGCCTTCTGTTGTGCGAGCAAAAGCAGAAGTTGTTGCGCTTTGTAGAATTGTTAGAGCCTGGTTACTAACAACTGCCCAGTTAGCAGAACCACGACGTGTACGCTGAGCAATTAAGTTGCTTACACGGTTGATCTGAATAGCAAGAGCAGCGTGCTCATCACCAACGAATGTTGCTGTACCAGAAACTAGAGCCTGGTCATATGTTTCTTCAACACTGGCTAATGAACGTAGTGAACTTAGAATCTCTTGATCGATTTCAGCAGTAATTTCTTGTGCTAGAGCAGCCATGATTTCTGCTTCGATGTCGATACCCTGTTGTGCCTGTGCATCTTGTGCAGCCTCAAAGGTCCAGCGAGCTGATAACTTACGGCTCTTAGCTTCAACTGGTGTCTTTAAGATCTGAATGCTCATACGCTTTCCTGGTGTACCTTCTAGAGCGGCTGTTGTAGCAGCGCCGCCACCTGAAAGTGTACTACCAGAATAGGCTTGAGCAATCTTGAAGGGGCTTAATGCCTCTTCGCCTGCTGTTACTGTGTCGCCAGATGCAACACCATCAGCATAACGAACACGTAGAGTGTGGATCTGTGCTACAGGTCCTGTCATTGGCTGAACGCCGATGATTTCGTTAGCGATAACTGTTGGCATAACACGACGAATAACTGGAAGAATTACACGGTTTAATGTTGCAATATTTCCAGTGCTTGTTGCACCTGCTGTTGCGGCTTCTGCCAAATAACGACGTGTATTTTCTAAGCATACGCCCATAGAAGCACGACGGTTACCTTGTAGGCCTTCAAGCAGAGCTTCTTTGGTCTCTGACCATCTTTCATTTAAAAGTTGTGACATTTCCTATTGTCTCCTTGAATTATTTTAGACCCGCAAGTTTGCGGATATCTAAGATGTTGTCTAAGCCTACCTCGGGCTTGGTTTCACGATTGCCTGTTACAGCAGTTCCTTCAGTTAAAGTAGTTTTTTCTACTTTTTTCTTTTCGCCTTCCATTACTGCGGGTAGGTATTTGTCAAATGCAGTACGTAGTTTCTGTGTTTGCACACTTTCTAACAATTCCTGCATCACTACTCTCTTATCTCCACTTAATGGTGATAACAGTTCTGCCATTACCTGTTTGCGTTCCATTAAATCTTTAGTAACACGAATTTCGCGCTGTGCAGATTCAACTAAACTTTCTTTTTCAGTAACAGCATTTTTTGCTTCTGCTAATTCTTGATCTTTCTTTTGAATAATCTTTAACAATTTTGCTGTTTCAGATTTTTCATTTAGGAATGAACTAGCATATTCTTGTGCAAAGGCTTCATACAGACGACGACCAAAGTCATTGTTACGAGCACCGTCAATGTCTTCTTTTAACTGACGAATCTCAGTTGTAAGTTTTTTACTGACTGTCTCTTCAACGGCCTTAGCAGAACGCTTTATAAAGGTACCTTTTATTTCTTCAAATTTTGCCTTAGCCTCACGAACTAACTTCACTTTTGTTTCTGCCAAGTCGCGCTTGTCTGTAGCAAACTCTTGAATTTCTTTAGCAAGAGCATGTACAACAAATTGCTCTAATTTAGCAAAGTTTTCGCTAACTTTCTTGCGATCACTTTGAAATTCTACTAACTCTTTGCCTAACTGTTGAATAACAAAGCCTTCTAGTTTTTGAGCATCTTCACTAATACGTTGTGCGTATCGTGCTTTTGCTTCTGCTAGTGCCTTTTTATCTTCATGCAGTTCGGCCATTTCTGCGGCCAATCTCTCGCTTAACATCTTGTCAATTGCTTCAACCATAACTGACTTGTCATGATTGTACTTCTGTGCAAATTCTTCACGAAGTTCAGCGGTAACTTGGTCGCGATTCTCTTGAATTTTAGTAGCCAAGGCGGTTTCTAATTCAGATCCAACATCTTCTGAAATTACACCACTCTCTACTAATTTTTTGAATGCGTCCAACATTAGTTTTTCTCCTCGGGCTTATTTTAGACCTTTGATGATCTGAAGGAGCGATTCCTTCAAATATTTCTGGGCCTTTGGATCTTCTCTTACTTCTTGTGCGACCTTAAAAGCACGGTTTCCACCTCTTACGTTCATCAAATGCTCATAAACCGGAGTAGGATAGGCACCAGGTGCGCTAGGTTGTGCAACTATATCCACAGTTATAATCTCAAAATCAGATACTTTGCCACTCATATCGTCAACGTTGCCGCTGCCTCTTGAACTGACACCAAGTTTTACACCGCTTTCAAGCATTGTGCGAATAAGGTTGCCCATTGGGGTAGGTAGGATTTTAAACTTACCATAACCATTAGGACCTTCCATCCACATGTTAGTGATCATGTGACTGACACGGTCCAAATTTACTTTTAAATCATCTGGATGATCAACTTCTCCAAGAACTGAATAACCGTTTTGAATTTGATCATTAAGGGTTTTTACAGCACGTTCTATTTCATCAACAGGATAGACACGCTGATTAGCGTTTCTAATCCCGCCTTGAATAGCAATACCTTTTAGGTGTAGATTACGTCCATCTTTATCATCAGACTCAAGCACTGCTTGAGCCTGATCAAATGATAGAGTTTCTTTTAAATAGGTTAATTTCATCCACTTCTCAGATTACTTACCGTAACTCTTTAGTAAAGATTGTTGATTACCAATACTGGTCTGACCAGCTTTGTCACCTGAACCACTACCTACTGGGCCAGGAGCGCCACCTTTCTTCTCAGGACCATGACCTGGTTGCTTGCTCAATGTCTTTACACCAGTTTGCTTACCATCAACATTGTTCATACCTGATCCCATCTTGTCACCTTTGGTGCCTGTGATACCATGATTAACTTTACCTGGGCTTGTGCCTGTATTGTTTTGGCCCTCATGATGACTTTGATTTAGATTTTTAGCATTAACACCTGCTGGACCTGGTTTGTTTGAACCGCTAGCAATTGGACTACGACCTTCTACTGGGGCTCCATCTTTGTCACCTGAACCACTACCTACGTACTGGCCCTGTGTTTTCATAGAATTTTTATCCCAATCGTTACCAACTTTTTCACGATACTCACGGGTCATACGACGACCTTCAAATGCAGGAACGCCCATCATATCATCTTCTTTAGGCATTTCATCATCAGGCATTTCGTCGCCTAGGTCGTCCATTTCGTCGCCCATGTCACCACCTCCAATGGCAGCAAGTGCGGCTTCTAGTTGGGCGATAGCGTCTTTGATTTTGTCTTCCGCTTCTTCTTCTTCACCACCAAACTCAATATCGCCTTCTAGGTCGTCAGTTTTTTCTAAACCACCTGGTTCTGGCATTTCATCATCACCATCCATCATATATGAATCTTCTAAGTCAACAGATTCATCTGCTTCATCATCCATGGCTTCTTCAACATCATCATCGTCCATTGACTCTTCAACATCATCGTCGTGCATGGCTTCTTCAACGTCTTCTTCTGTTTCTTCTTCAGCAACTAAATTCTCATAAATTTCTCTAGACTTTTCTACAACGATTTCATGAAAAAGTTCGTTAGCTTTATCATGCTCCTCATTGACAATATAGTCTAATAATTGTTCAAACTTTGTCATGTCGGGTTATCTCCTTAATCTGTTCGCGGCAAGGCAATGTGTGTTATTTAATTGGGTTTTTTCAAAGGCGTACGAAATAGGCCAAAAACGGTCTGTTTTATGACCTAATGTGTGTGAATTTAATCTATTTGAGTACGAAAATAGATTAAAGAAATGTTAATACTAGATTATTTAATGCTTGACAATGAAACTAATAATAATATATAATAAAAAAAAGGATAGTTTATGGATAAAAATTTAGCCATTCAGATTGCAAGTAACGGAAATACAGTAATCCCTCCTTGGAAATTAGACTTTTTATGGAATGCTGTAGAAAGTTGTCCTAAAGGAGATATTATAGAAATAGGTTGCTGGAGAGGTGGCTCATCTTTAGTAATTGCAGGTGCATCAAAAATATATAAACCAGAATCTAATGTCTATCTATGCGATACTTTTAAGGGTATTGTACTTGCAGGTCCTAACGACAATCATCATAAAGATGGTGATTTTTCAAATACTTCAAAAGAACATGTTTACAATTTGCTGGTTAGTAATCAAATTACAAAATTTAATTTAATTGAAGGGATTTTTCCTTTAGAAACTAGTGAGCAAGTATCTACATCTATGATCTCTCTTGTACATATAGATGTAGATGTTTATGAAAGTTATAAACTTATATTGAATTGGGTTCAGGATAAACTAGTCCCTGGCGCCATTTTAATATTTGACGACTATAGCGGAGCAGGATGTCTGGGCGCTCGAAAAGCAGTAGATGAATTTTTTAAAGATAGAACAGATTACGAAACTTTTCTAAGGAAATCAGATTTAGTAGATCCAGAAGATGGTAAATTTAGCTCTTACGCTGTCTACAAACCTTAGGTAGGTGCTGCTTCAGGAGGAGGAGCGGCATACATTTTTCTAACTAATGCTAAATCTTCTTTACGCTCTTTCATACGAGCCTCTGTGGCCTTACGAACATTATTGATCATTCCTAAGGTTAATCTACTATGCTTTCTAACATCGTCAGGATACATAACCCCAACATCTCTGTCAGAATCATAACGTTGATCATCTTTCATTTCAAGATGCTTACGATCAAAATATATAAATTCTTTAAGTAACATAGAAATATTTATGCAGGTGGTGGAGATCCTGGAGGTGCAGTAGCAGCAGGTTCCGCTCCAGGTTGAGGTGCCGGCGGCGTGGTTGCACTACCAATTGCACTCATGTCAGCATTCATTCCTGCTGATGTAATACCTGCTCCCCTAAGTTCTGCATTAGCAGTTAGATCTACATCATCGTCTATATTTTCTTCTCTCCATAACTTTTCATTTTCTGCCATTTCCTCTGCGGTTAATCCTAAAAATCTCTTTAGGGCAAATCGCTTAGACAAGAAAGGTACTTGACTGATATTAGAAAACACATTCATTCTAACACCATCCATTTCAGCCTGTCTATAACTGGCAAAGTTTTGAGGTGGATTAAATTTTATTTCAAATATTGTAGAATCAACATTAATGCCTTTATTATGCAAATAGGCCTTAAACTCATTATCAAATTGCTCATTCATTAATGATTGTAGTCTTTCACAATATTTATTAAATCTAAGTTCCTGAATATAAGCGGTTCCGACCCTTCCATCATTAAAATTACTTCCTCCGTCGTCGGGACCAGTAGGTAGATAGCTACTAGGGATACGTAGAGCACGAAAAAGTTTATTAGTAAAGTACTTAAGGTCATCAATTTCTCCTAAATTAGTTCCGCCTGGTAAAACTTCTACCTTACTTCCTCTGCCTTCCGCTGTCTGTGGGAAAAAATAATCTTCATTAATAGATAAGGGATTATATCCTGCGTCTATTACGCTCTGGCTCCCGCCAGTGACACTGGGAATTCTTCTTTGATTTACTTCATTTTTAACACGTTCTACAAAACTCATTGCCAAGTGGCTTGGCATATTACCTACATCAATGTAAAAAACACGGCGTTCAGGAGCACGTTGAATACGATAAATGATAATAGCATCTTCTAGTAGTTCTTTTTGCTTATAAACCTTGAAGATACTTTCTAGTAAACTTGTACCGAAAGGATAATTGTTATCTAATCCTTCACTCATACTAATATGTATAACATGCTTGGCATCAATAGCCCATTGGTTTTCTGTCTTTTGAAATCTTGTCGCTGTTAAATTTGTAGGATAGGAACCTGTCATACCTCGACTCATTCCAACGCCTGCATTGTTACCTGCATATCCACTGGCATATTGACTGCCACCACCTGCTACATTACTAGGGTTAATTTGAGTTGTAGCAAGAGATTCTAAATTTGGATTAAAGTCTCTTATGTGATACTGTTCGGGTTTCTTACCTTCAGATTCATTTACAATAATTCTATCAACTTTAGCAGGATCAACATACATCCAAGACTGTAGTTCAGGGTCTCTTACAAAAAATACATCGCCATACTTAAATGCATTACGAACAATTTTATGTATGCGAATATTAAACTTGTTTAGTTTACACCATTGCTGCATCAACTGTCTAATAATTTTTACTTCTGTTGATGTAGCCTGTTCTTTAAAAAATACACGGAACGGTGTACCGTTTTCTTCGTTTTGTTGTGTACAAAACTCTGCTAAAATATCTAGTGCAGCGTTAACTTCGCTGTCGCTGTCCATTGTATCATATTGTCCATAACGTTCTAGACGGTTTGGATGTCCTGAATATACATCTGGAAGATAACTTGAATAATTTCTGTGAGTAGGATTTGCCCTGGAATCTGCTGTTAACGCTCCACTGATAGGACTTAGTGCTCCAGATGTATTAACTGGAGTAAAATATTTTTTCCAAGACATTAAAAAATAGATCCTTTAAGCAAATAAGTCACCGCTAAGAGCCTGAGTGGCTTCTGCATTTTTCTTAGTATTTTCAGCAGTATCCTTCATATAACGGAGAATTTCGTTCATAGTCTTATTTAACTCATTGATACCTGGAAGAGCATTTTCATCAGACAGCGGAATAATTGCTTCTTTACCTGCTTCCCCTGCCATAACAGCTGTAGGTCTTGTGATAACTCCACCTGCTGCCATTTCAGGCGGCTTGTCAGCAAAGAAGTTTTTATAGGCTCCATAACCTAGTCCCGCAACCCCACCTAGTGCGGCACCTAATGGTCCTAACATTGCTCCCATACCTGCAAAACTGGCTGCGGTTCCTAGCATGTCTGCGGTTTTACCTGCGGTTGAATCTCTACCAAAGTAATCTGCTGCAAGGTCTCCTGCCATTCCACCAACCATGCCCAATCCTAATCCGCCAAGTTTACCTAATTTAAATTTGCCACCACCTCCGCCTCCACCCGACGACGGTAAACTAGGACCACCTCCACCCATCATACCTGCAAGAATCGAACTCACATCTCCTGGCACGATAGAAACAAATAAAGGATTAGCAGGACTAGAGCCAGGTGCTCCCATACCACTGCCCATTATACCTCCTAGCACACCGGCTACGCCACCACCACCTCCAGGTGCTCCGCCAGATCCAGGTGTACCTCTACCTCCCATTTTCCTACTAAGAAGATAAGCACCTACTCCAGCAGCAGCCAATCCCCCTACTACTCCTGTGGCATTGTCTCCTAACTTTTCCTTTACGCCTTGAAAACTGTCAAGGAGGCCTTTACTTACTTCCCCTACTTTGGTAAAGGTTGGCACTAGAACTGCTGATAAAACATCTACTACTAATTTTAGCACAGGGGTTAGGGCACCTACAATAGGTGCCAGCATCTGTTGGAATGCAAGAGTAAGTTCATCAAGTCCTGCTTTAGCATCTGCCATAGACTTCGCTTGGCTTTCTCTCATTCTCTTATCTTGATCTTCTTTAGTTGCTGCTAATCTTTGTTCTTCGTCGTTTAGATTTTCTATACCTTGTTTTCTTGCCTGTGTGTCAGCACGTAAAGCGGCGCCAGCAGTTTCTCTAAACTGAGCATCATTGCCCATAATCATCGCTCTAAACAATTCTTTGTTGTCTCTGCCTGATTCTGCAAGAGATCTTGTTACCTGTGCTCCTGTTTTTTGTATGTCCTGAACAGTCTTACTTGAATCATTAACATCCTTGGCCAGATTACCTAATGCCTGACTGCCACCTTGTATCACTGTTTCAAATTGTTGAGCACGATCTGTTAGGGGAGGGATTCCCATTAATTTACTGGCCAATGCTTCTTCCGCACCTTTACCGCCTCTCATTCGTGCTTCATTAAGTGCTGCTTCTGCCTTGTTGCGTTCTTCTACTCCTAGTGTTGATAGATAATTCTGTATGGCTTCATTAGCAGCACGCTCCTTCATGATGCGTTCTTGTTCTTCTCTCTGTTCTCCGGTCAACTGTGCTAGAGCATCCATTTGCATGAATAACTGTTTTGCTCCCGCAGTTACTATTCCCATGTTTGCTTGCTCTTGCCTACTCAAGCCCCCTTGTGATGCTAACATAGCAGCAAAGCCGCTGTTAATTTGTTCTGTTGTAAATCCTAGAGCACGAAGTTCTCTACCAGTTTGTCCTTGTGTAAGGCTTTGGCTAAACATGACAAAGTTCTTAGCACCTTCGTTTACACTGCCGCCTAACAGTAAAAATGTTTTATTGTTTTCTTTTATAAGACTGGCAAAACTATCTAGAGTCATACTGGCCTGTGCAGCCGCTACACGCAGGTCAGTTAAACTTCCTCCAAAACTGACACCTGCTGCTGTTGTCTTTTGGTATGCTTCGAAATTCTTTTCTTGATATTGTGCCAGTAATTGAAAACCTCTGGCTACTGCTCCTGCAGGACCTGGAAGTTTTGTAAATGCGCCAAATAAATCACTAGACTGTGCTGTGCCCTGATTTATCTTGGATATAAAATTTTGTAGTCCTTCTTTATTCGCTGCCAGTGCGTTAACAAGTGTACCAAATCCCTGTCCAACACTTGTACCCACTCGATGCATAGTGGATAGCGAATTATTGACCTGTGTTACAGTTTGTGGATTAAGAGTTTGTCCTGCCAGTCCTGCAACATTAGCGGCACCGCCTCTACCTTGAACCGCCGCAAGAAGTTGCCGTAACGTTGCTTCAGTAGCAGCATTGTTAAGTTCTACCGGTTGATTACCTATTGATCCTGTTACGTCAGCCATTAGTTTTCATGCAATAATATTGGTATATAAATACTTCACTTAAATTGATCTTTTATTTATCGGAGTAAAAACTGTGATATCATCCCCAAAAAATCAAAACCCTTTAATGAATTATATGAGGCAACCAAAGATTTATATTAGGTTACCCAGTAATGGAGAATACTGGCCTCCAGGTAGTTTGGAAAAATCAGAAAACAATGAATATCCTGTTTTTTCTATGACTGCTAAGGATGAACTCTTGCTAAAAGTTCCAGACGCTATTATGAACGGGCAAGCAGTAGTAGATGCAATACAAAATTGTATGCCGAATATTAAAAATGCATGGATGACGCCAAGTATAGATCTTGATGCAATTCTAATTGCTATCAGAATTGCTACCTACGGTGAAAAGATGAGTACTCCGTTGAATCTACCCGGAGATATTAATTTAGAATATGAAGTTGATCTACGTCTTGTAATGGACAATCTATACCAAACGATAGATTGGGATCCAGTGATTCCAATAAATGATGATTTAACAGTCTATGTGAAACCGCTTAACTATAAACAGATTAGTGATAGCAGTATAAAAAGTTTTGAAACACAAAAGATTCTTAATTTGGCCAATGATGAAAGCCTAAGTCAAGAGCAAAAATTAGAAATGTTTCAAAAGACATTTAGTAAACTTACTGATGTCACTATTGGTGTTGTAAAAGAAAGTGTATTTAGAATAGACTCACCTACGGGCAGTACAGAAAATATAGTACACATAAGAGAATTTATTGATAACATTGACAAGGACATGTTCAATATTATACAGAATCATTTGGATAAACTAAAAGATAACAATCTAATTAAACCTATAACTATCGATACTCCTGAAAATATCAAAATGCAAGGTTATACTCAAGACACAATAACCATTCCTCTAGTTTTTGATCCTTCAACTTTTTTCGTGTAAGGCTTTTATATCTAGATCTTGAGGAAATAAAGACACTAGTTGATCATTATGACCAAGATGTAAAAGCCATAAAACGAGAATTATTTAAAATTTGTTGGTACATGCGAGGCAGTATTACTGTAAATGAAGCATACCAACTTACCCAGGAAGATAGAGAAATCCTTAGTAAAATTATTGAGGAAAATTTAGAAACTGCCCAAAAGACTGGTTTGCCGTTCTTTTAAATTGTTATTCCTAGAAACTTACTATTAAATTCTGCAACGACTTTTTTCTTCTTGGATTTTTTAGATTCTCTAATACCTCTGTCCTTGGCTTGTTTGATTGCTAACCTATCTGATGCAGTCTGTTGAAACGCAGGCTTGGCCATAGCAGCATCTTTAGCGGCCTTGATAGCAGCATCTTGTTTAGCCTTGGCTGCGTTAGCGGCCTGTGTGGCTGCTATCTGTTGTTGGGCAGTTTGTTTATCTGCCTGTGCTGCCTGTGCTTGTTGGGCGCTTTGCTGTTTAACCTGTCCTATATTAACCGCAGTTCCAGGAGACGGAGCATTAGAATCTTTACCAAAATTCCAATCAGGTTCAAAATCATCATCATCTTGCTGATTAGATGCATTGTAAGCATCTTTTTCTGCTTGTGATTTAAACGCCACACCAGTGTCTCTATTAAATCCAAATCCTTGATCTTTCTGACCTCTTGCCGCTGCACTGCGTGGATCAACAAAAGGTTCTGTTTTTGCACCTGCCGCAGGCGCTGACGGTTGTTCTATTTCAGGTTGCTGTAGTTGTGAGGCAATTTCTTGTTTCTGCTCGGGATTTAGTTTTGCAATAGTTGCCTTTAAATCGTCTAGTTCATCCGGTGTAGTTTGAGGTGCAGGTGCCTGTTGTGTAGGTGCCTGTTGTGGTGCAGCAGACGCTGCCTGTCCACTAGGTGCTGATGCTGCGCCAGATGTTGGAGCAGCAGTTCCAGCCGTAGAAGCAGAGGCTTGGGGTGTATTGGTGCCAGTTGTTGCCGCAGTAGTGCCTGCTCCTTGTCCTGTTACAAATCCCGCTCTTGCATCTTTATAGCCCTGTTTAGCGCCTGCCCAAAAATCTTTTACACCTCCTACAACGTTTCCCGCAACTTTGCCTATTCCTGATCCTGCACCAAAGGCGCTAATTTCATTTATCTGCGGGTCTAAAACAATAACTTCATGTATTCTCATTGTAGTTCCTATGCTTTTAATAGTTGTATTAAGATTTTTTGTTGATCAGGAGGTAATTTTTTTATCCTGGCTACAATATCTTTTGTATTTATTGGCTGGGCTGTTGTATTGGTGTCTGTTCCTAGTGTTGGTTCTACACGGCCTTGAGGTGTAGGTGCTCCTATTTCCTTAAATGCCTGTGAAATAATTGTAGGATCCACACCAGCACCCTGTAAGATTTTCGCAATCTCATCACTGTCCGTAGGACTTCCTGCCTTCTTCCATGCCTTTTCTAATTTACTAGCATCTATCTTGTTACCGGTTATGCCAAATAATTCATAAATTTTATTTTCTGATAAACTTTCTTTAGGTTGTTGATTTGTAGCCGCACTGGCTGCACCACCTGCGGCTGCTGTTGCAGCCTGTGCTAGAGTTTTAATTACACCTGCCGTGGATTGATAGTTTTGAGTGGCCTGTTTTATAATTTCTTGAGATGCTTCTAAACCTTTTACATATTCAGGTGACCTCATTTTTTCTACAAGACTGTAGAATAACTGATAGTTTTCTGCATCCATGGCTTGTCCGAGAGCCCTAACATCTTCCGGTCTGCCAGTAACAAAAGTCCACTGACCATTGATGTCAAATGTTCCGTTCATTAATCGCTCACCTCGAACTGTATTAACATATTCTGCCTTAAAACTGTTGGCCACACCACTAAGAATTTTAGTAGCGGCAGCAGCAGTTATTCCTGTTACTAGTCCTGTAGTGGCTCCACGTCCAATAGCAGTTGATGCTTTTTGCCCTTGTAATAAACGATCAGCAATGTTAATGATACCAGTAGCAACACCGGCACCTGTGCCCACTGCTAGAGCACCTGCGCCTACTCCACCCGCAACAGTAACACCTACAGCAGCGGCTACAGATCCTCCAATGGCTAATAAAAACTTATGTAATTTAGGATTGTTCTTAGCAAACTCTCCATATTTGGCTAACTTTGCGGCCAATTTAGGATTCTTCGCTGCAATACTGGATTTAATTTCTTCAAATTTTTGATCAAATGCTTGAACAGGTCCACTGCTCTGCAACATTCCTCCAAACTTATTAAACCATACATCACTAATTTTATTTGTAGCACCACTTATAGCATCTTTGGCTTTACCTAGAAGAGATCTTCCTCCACCCTTCTCTATAGATTTGAATAATTGATTTATCTGATCAGGGTTTAGAGCAACTTCACATAATACGGGATGTATGTCTCGTTGCCATGTTTTGAAGTAGGGATCAGTTCCTCCTATACTTTCAAAGATAGTCTGTTGACCTAGTGCTTGATGTAATCGCATAAATTATTCCGGAATAATCAATATTTAGTAACGAACTACGTTCGTTTGCTTCTTCGTCTACGAGACTCGAAGCATTTTTTGTCTTTTAGTATCATCTAGATTAAGTGGTCACTCTTTGCCCAGGGCGGGCAAAGGTATGCATCATCTGAGTAGCATAGTCACATAGTGTTAGAACTAGTTTAGCGTAGGCGGTTGTCCGGTACCTACTCGTTCAGGCTTTATTACAACGGCGGCTCATATAACGAACACTACCTCATCATATGAACGTGCAGAATCACTTCTGCGTCTTTTTGCTCCTTCTACTTCAAACAACCAAATCACAGCAGTTAAGTGATCGTCATCCTTTCGGGTAGTGGTTGAGTTCTCACTACGGCGGTGAGCATTCCGTCCCTGCGATCTGAGATCCAGGTCTAGGGCGCATGATATTAGCCTGCGCTAGCCGTTAACCGTTTAGTTTGCCTTTGATGTGTGAGCCATGGACACGAACAGATATCTGTCCGTTATAGTATTCGTCTGATTCTAGTACTTTGCGAGTAAATTGTTCACGTGCCTCAATATAGGAACATTCTGCCTTTGAATTACAAAAGTATAATATTTCTCTTACAAATTTATCTGTGCCTAAATTTAGTACGTCTTGATTGAGATGATCGTTTGAGCCGTAATATGTCTGCCAGTCTGAGGATATTTTAGATTTAATTCGTTTCTTTTTCTTAGTGCCGTTTTTTAATTTAACAGTTTTATAAGTTGTTTTTGAAAATTTACTAAGTTTTTTGCCTATGTACATCTTGCCTGTTACTGTATTAGTTATAATATACACGAATCCTACGCAAGTTTCTGGTAGTTCATTGATTGTTTCCCCCTGATACAGCCACATTTTTTTGTCTTTGTTGTTGCCTTAGTCGTTTGGCTTCTTTCCTTTGAGTACTTATAAGTTTTCTTCGATCAGAACCCTCTCGACTGACTTTGCTGCATTGCTTTATCAATTCGCGACTTAATTTCATAATGCCTCTAAACTGTCGTTTAACATCGTTAGCACGATCTCTACCTTGAAACTTTTGGAAAGTAATATTTGCATTATGCAATGTCACTAAATGATCAATCATTTTGCGATACATTTCATTGTATTTTTCTAATTCTTCAGTCAACATACTCTAGATCATTTGAATAACTGGTAAAGCCGTTTTCTTTAATCACCCTAAGAACATTGTTAACACGGCCAACAAGTTCATCTTTGTGACTAATTAGATAGATATTTTTATTTCTTTCTCTACTCATTTTCTTTAGAACTGCTAGTGCTGCTTCCACACCGGCACTATCCATACCTGCATCAACAAGTTCATCAATAAACAATAGATTAATACTTTGATATAGGCCTTCCCATACATCTCGAAATGCAAAACTCATAGATAAAATTAATCTATTACGTTCACCTCGACTTAGATTGTCAAAGTCTAGTTCTTGTCCTAACTGAGTGATTTCTACATTGAGATCATTTTGAAAAACTACCTTATGAGGCAAGCCAAGTTTATCGATATAATATGTTAGACGTTTGTTAAGATATGTTAAATTTTGATCAATAATCTTTTTTCTAATAAAACTATCTTTATTTGTCAATAATTTGTATAGATACTCTTGATGATCCCGCAACCTAGTTAGTTCATTTACCTTGGTCCAATCAATTTCTTGAATGGCTGTGCGTTGTAGTTCTTCAATCTGTTCTTGGTAAGGGTTTCCTTCGTTGTCTTTTTCTATAAGAGCCTTTTCTAGATTACTTAAATTATTTTTATGACCTAATGCTTCTGCTTCTGTTTCATAAAAGGTATCTGGTTTCCTAGGCTGTTTAACGATTGCTTCAACTTCATTGACCACTAGACCGTACTCATATGTTACCTTGCCTGCATATTCGCTAGCGTCTGCTAGATTCTTTGAAACTTCTTTAATCATGTCTTCGTGGTCATGATCTTGTAAACCTTGTTTACATGACGGACACGTTTTTCCCATCAGCATGTTGTAGTCTTTAGAATATTTGTCTACACTTTTAGCCGACTGCATGACCGCAGTTTCTAATGTAGCCATTTGTTTTCTAAGTTGAGTCAGTTTGCGATCATTCTCTAACCATATGGCTAGATCTTTGTGTGCCTGTAATTCTGCTTCAATATCAACAGATTCAAGATTAACAATGGCACGACCTAGATTTTCTAATTCAGTTTGATGTTTATTTTCCCAAGCAGAACTTTTGATATGCAGGCTGTCAATGCTCTTTTGAACATTTTCGTTAGCAGTTTTAATGCTTTCTATTTTAAAGGTTTCCTGTTGTATTGAATCTCGAGTTTCTTTTACAACGTTCTTGAGTGCTTCTGCCTTGGTTGATAAGATTGTGATACCTAGAAGTTGTTCAATAACTTCTCTTTGATCTGCGGCCTTCATGGCCAAAAAAGGTTCAGTATAGGTATTAAGGGCTAGCAGATGTTTGAACATGGTATGGCTCATGTTCAGCATTTCTTCAATATACTTTTGTGTCTCTCTGCTATCTCCTTGGCTTTCATCTTCATTATGTGTGTTTTGTATTTCTTGATTATTAACAAAGAATTTAAGTATGTTAGGCTTGCGACCTCGCTCAATTTTATATTGGAGACCATTTTTTTCGAATTCAACAGTGACCAACATATTCTTACCATTTATCTTATTGATAAGATTTTCTTTTCTAATGTTAGTTAATGCCTGCCCGTAAAGTGCATAACTGAGAGCATTTATGATAGTAGTTTTACCAGTACCGTTTCTACTGCCAGTATCATCACCACCTAGGTCGAGATTAGATCCTAGCACTAAAGTTAGATTAGCCTTGTTAAAATCAACGGCCTGGGTTTGATTACCCACGCTCATAAAGTTTTTTACGGTTAGATTTTTTATTCGAAATGTCATAGATTGTTGTAAATTTCAAGCATGAGTTTTTTATCGTATTGATCACCTTCGAGGTTAATCAATTGTTCCGAAACAATTTGATCGACAGACTCAAACTGCGTATCAGGATTGTCCTCATAGGTACCATCAAGGTTAACTTTATCCTGTATAAGACTGATCTCTCTAATATCATAATCATTGGTAAATGTTTCTTTGATTAAATTAGCTTCTTCAAAACTAATATCAATGTCTAAATTTACCTTAAGATACATTTTACTTTTCATTATAGTATCTTTTTGATCAATTAGATCAGATAATTTTATATGTCTGTACTTTGGAGCATTAGGCCAGTTATGATATTGAGGTTTACAACTCCACTCTAGAGTCATCATACCTCTTTCATCGTCCCATGTGTCTGAGAAATTATGCGGGAAAGTATTACCTATGTAATGTACTATACCTCTACTTTGTCTTTTATGAAAATGACCGCTGAATACGTAATCAGGGCCGTTAAAGTATTCTGCTCTCAGTTCGCCAGTGTCTGGCATTTGAACCATTGCGTTCATGTAAAATAGTGGCAATTCAAAATGTCCAAATACATATTTGCTTTTTACATTTTTCATTGCCTGCCATTCATCACCTACTAGCCATGGAACTAATGTAACATTGCCTAGAGTGGTAACAGAATCTACTATAGTTACGCCGGGTATGTGACGTCCGAACGCACTGCTATGTATATCACGTTTGTCCTTATAATATAGATCGTGGTTACCAGGAAACCAAAAGAACTGTTCAAATGATTGTCCAAGTTTTTCTAAACAACGTAGACTGGTATCTAGAGTTATTAGATTAAGACTGTTGCGATTATGACTCCAGTCACCTAGAAAGATCGCAGTTTCACAACCTTCTTTTTTTGCAGTGTCTATAAACCAGTCTACAAATTCTTCACAGTCTTTAAGATGTGTGGTAGAATTTGATTTTAGACCAAAGTGTATGTCGGTAAAACAGGCTACCTTTTTAAAAAGGTTCATATATAATATCTCCTGTGTTTAGTTTATACTGCTTAAAAGACAAAGTCAAGCTTCGACTTCTGCATCTTCTTCCGGAGTATCTTCACTTTTTGGTAATCTGATATTTTTATACAGTTCGGCTTGACGTGCAGTTTCTTCCAAAAATTCGTGTTGATATTGTCGCGTCATGCTAGGAGTTAGTCCTGCTTCTTCTAACATGTCGTCTCGAATATTTTGATTTTTCTTTTCAATATTTAAAATACGAGTAAATGAATTAGTAACTGCTGCTGTGTAATAGGCAAAGGGATTTTCTGATTTGGATTCGTCGAACTGTAATCCTATCTGACTCAATTGTAAAATTGCCTGACCCTTCATTTCTTCGATATAGGTATATCCTCTCCAGTTTGAACGATGGGCATAACGTTCTGAAAGTTTTAAAAACATTCTACCTAAATTTTCAGTTATGCGCCCGTGATCCTTTGAAAATTTTCCTTTACTTACAGTTCCTTTCCAGTGGCTTTTACCTACACATACTAGTTCTTCTGAATCATCAAATTTCCAATGCTGAAACGGTGGAAAGTTTACTTTGTCGTGACTGTCTGCTGTAGTTTTGGTAGTTTTCTTTCTACCAGGCGCCAATGGCACATGTTCAAATGTCATTATTCTAAAAACAAGATCCAATTTTGATATGGTTTTATAGTCAACAGTGCAATCCGCTAGTTTAATTTTTTTATCTCCAGAGTTTCTTGCCTCCATAAATGTTTCGAGGCCTAATCTTTTGGCACGGTTTTTTTTGGCCTGAGCGATAGTTCTGATATTAATTTTATTCAAAGAAGGTAGAATAATGTCGTGTTGGCTGTATTCTTTTTTGCTAAAACTTGAAAAACTGCATTTACTTTTGTGTATTTCCGATAATAAGTCTCTATTATTTAGATACTTGACTTTTTTACCGGCAAGGTTTACAGTTGAGGTCATATAATATTTTTTTCCTTTATTGTTAGTATAACACAGGAATCAGTGTTGTCAACCGAGCAGATAGGCGCTTTATTTATTGGTTAAATATGTTTTATTAGGATTTCAATATGAGCCAAAATTACATCGACAGTACTGATAATTCTTACGGAACTCCAGGTACAGGTGATGCATCAGTGTTATCTGCTGTTTCGACTAGACCAAGAATTGACGCAGGAATGGAATCTATTAGATTAAACGGTGTACCTCAAGGCGCTCAACCACAGAGTCCAAAGCCTCCGGAAGTATTGGTACGTGATATTTTTGGCAATAACCTAGGTGAAGACCTACGAGTTAAGTTAAGGGTCCCACCAAAATATCTTACTGAGTTAACACAGGGCGGCAGGAATCAAGAACTTGTTGAGTTAGGTGGTATTGTTTTTCCGTATACCCCACAAATTCAATATGAGGTCAAAGCAGAATACACAGCCCAAACACCTACACATTCCAATTTTCCTATAAATTTTTATAAAAATAGTTCCATAGGCAACATATCTATTAATGGAAAATTTACAGTGCAAAATATCGAAGATGCAAAGGTGTATGTTAGTACAAAGGTTTTGTTAAAAGCACTTACTAAGATGAGATTCGGTGGTCTTACTGGTGATGCGGACAGTGGCAGTCCTCCTCCTGTTTGTCGTTTAGATGCCTATGGTGAAATGATGTTAGACAATGTACCTGTTGCTGTATCTCAATTTAGAATAGAACTTCCTGAAAATGTAGATTATTTTACATTTCCTGGGGATGGTATATCTTATGGACCTACTTCTGTACCAGTTTCCAGCACAATTAACATTGTTTGCGTGCCTATGTATAGCAGAGCAGAAATGCAAGAATTTAATGTAACAGGTTATTTAAGAAATGCCTTTAAAGGTAGAGGATACATCTAATGTACAGTAATTCTAGTCCATATTATAACACTCCTATAGTTAATGGTTATCTTGATATATTGAATCTTCCTGATTTACCTAGAGAGACTGATGATATTTTATTTGAAATAACCAAGGTATACGAAAACAGACCCGATTTGTTGGCAAATGATCTTTATAAAGATTCTAATTTATGGTGGGTATTTGCTGTTAGAAACAAGCAGGTCCTTAAAGATCCTGTATTTGATTTCACAGCAGGCACTAAAATATATCTGCCAAAAATGTCAACCATAAAGAAAGTTAGAGAAGTTTAATGAGCACTGCATCACCTAAAAAAAGTGATTCAGATATAGAACGTCAGGAAAAGTCGTTAGAGGCTGCGTCAACGCAGGCAGAAGAATCTGCACAAAAAACACAATTTCTTAATACATCTACAGATAAAACTGGTGTAGTAGGTACGCAAGAATCTAATGTTCTTAGTTTCTATAGATCCTATACTTATAATTGGACCCTGGCAGGCTTACCTAAGGATTATTTAAAAGATGCCTCTAAGTATAGGGCCGGTGAATTAGATTTGGTTATTTTAAAATCGGGAGGAAAAGGGTACCAAGGTGTTACACCTCCTACTGAACTAAGTTCTGCTCAGTCGGCAGCAGTATCTGACACTGTGTTAGCAAATGATCCTACAGTTGGTTCAGGCGTAACAGAAAATAATATAAAAAACGTAGAAAAACTTAAAACAGATAATAACGCTCTAATAAGCGGGTTTAATAAAAATAGTCCCGGTAGGTTTGACATGTATATTGAAAACGTATATGTCGAAAGTATAATGGTTGCCAATGAAGAAGGCAATATGTCTAAGCCTACAAAGATTACATTTGATGTGATAGAACCTTACAGTATTAACGGATTCTTAGAAGCATTACATGTTACCGCGGTTGCAGCAGGATATACAACTTATCAAAATACTCCGTTCCTTCTAAAGTTAGAATTTGTTGGATATCCTGATGATATGGATTTGCCTGAACCCGAACCAATACCTAATTCTGTAAGATACTATCCGATTGTTATAACCAAAGCGGGTGTTGAAGTTACAGAACGTGGAACACGCTATAAAATTCAGGCCATTCCTGTAAATGATAGAGCCTACGGTGAACCTAATAGACTTAAAAAGCCTATAAAAATGGCTGGTACTACAGTTAAAGAAATATTAAAAGATTTTATGGACAACCTTACTAAACAGGTTGCCAGTGTTAGTCCAGATGTAGATCCTAATGGACTCCTTACAAATAATTTCGAACCAACCGACATATACGATATTAAATTTCCCTCTAGAGATGCTACACTAGGATTTGTAGATAATCCTGAAAATGAAATAGCAGGATCGCTATTGGTTGAAATTGCCAAAGATAATAATCTATTCAAAATGGTTCAACCCGAAGAAAGTAATAAAAAGAATGGGTACAAGGGAAATAAGTCTGCTAGTTCTTCCTCTATAAAATATAATCCAGGGAAAACAGTTGTGCAATTTCCTGAAGGAGGAATGGTTGATAGTTTAATTACTGCTGTTATAAGAGATAGTGCCTATGTTAAAAAATTATTAACTCAAGTTAAAGAAAAGATTGACGACTATGGTATGATGGATTATTTCAGCGTTAATCTCCAAGTAGAGAATTTAGAAAAAATTAGTCCTATAACTAAAGAGCCTTATAAAAAGTATACCTATGTGGTAACTCCATATAAAGTTCATATCAGTAGAATACAACCGTTTGGAAGTTTACCATATAAAGAAAAAAAATTAAAGAAACTTAGTCGAAGAGAATACAATTATCTCTATACTGGACTTAATACAGAGGTACTTAATTTTAAATTAGACTTTAATTATCTATTTTTCGAAGCAGTTCCTCCTGCTATGGGTAATAAGGAATCACCGTCAAGTAAAGGTACTGCCAGTAAAAGCGGAGACAGTAATGTACAGGTACAAGGAACCCCTGTAAATGAGCAGAAAGAACATACTGTACCATTACCTGCGGTAAGAGCAACTTCTGTAGATGTTCAATCAACAGGTGGTAACGCACTTCAACCCAGGCATGATCCTTACTCAAATATGGCCAGAGCCATGCATGAAGCCATTATTAATTCTAAATCTGCTCTGCTAAAAGGTGAGATTGAAATTGTAGGAGATCCATTTTATCTTGTTACAGGAGGTATGGGTAACTATAATCCTAATTTAAAAAATGAAAACGAAACCAAAGACGGAGAAGCCGCATACCAATTTTCAGAAGTTTTAATAACGATAAACTTTAGAAATCCTGTAGACATAAACGCAGATACAGGAATGATGCAGTTTGATGAAAATCGTATTCCGTTCAGTGGTGTCTATAGAGTAATAAAGGCTAAAAGTAGTTTTAAAGATGGCTTCTTTAAACAGGTTTTAGAAGTCATGCGATTTAACGGTCAAGTATTAGATCAGAAAGTTCCGATAACTGATCCTGATGATCTATTAATCAGTAAACCGAATCCGTCTGCACAGCCTGTTCCTGATACCTCCACAGCCGAAAATACCAGTCAACGTGTAAGTTCCGAAACAGTAGCAGAAACCTTAGGTCGTGGAGCACCGTCACCTGGTGAACCAGGTGAACCTAGCAACTTTACAGGAGCAGTAGGAGGACTTGGGGGTGCTGAACCTAGTCTATTAGTGCAGACACCTGGAACTGCACCTGCTAGCTTTGTAATGAACGCTATTAATAATCCCGCATCAATAATACCTACTCCTGTACCAATAGTTTCGCAGGTAATAGGTCAACCTTTACCTACATCAGATATAGCCAGTAACATGAGATTGAAAACCAGTGGACTGTTTGACTTAAATAAAACCAGCCTCGGTAGTGCTGCTCTCGTAGCCGCTGCGGCTAATGTGGTCACTGGTAATATTCCTCTTAAACGTGCGGCAGGCGTTGTGGCGGGTGGATTGTTAGGTTCAGTTATTTCATCTGCACTCAGTAAATCCAATCAAGGCACTGGTATAGGTATAGATGCTCCTGTAAAATTAACACAAGACTTTGTACCAAGTGAACTTTTAACATCTAATGAGGCCAAGCAGGGATTGAATATCAATAACTTTTCTAACCCTGTTGGTTCCTTAACTGACGTTGTAGATTCTGTGAAAAATATAGGTTCCGCAGCGATAGATAACGTTGTAAGTTTAGGTGCAGGCGCATCTAGATTAATAGGAGGAGTAGGCGAGAAACTTCAAGGCTTAACTGCGCCTACTACAGATCCTTTTAATATTGCCGCACGAGGAGGGCTTGATGCTGCCAAGTTATCTGGATTATCTAACTACACTGGTAAGGTTAATTCACAAATTTCTGATCTAATGAAAAACACACCACCGAATTTAGATCTAGAAAAAGCAGCCAATCAAGGTATCATATTAGACTATTTGCCTAGTACAAAAATTGCTAACCTTCCTCCTATACCTCCAAATTATACTGCACCAGAACCTGGAGAATCTTACAATGGAGGTTATGATCCTTATTACAGTGAAGGAAATATTTCTGCCAGTACGCCGATTGATAGTACGGTATCTGCTGACAGATTTAATTCTGCACGGGAAAGCCTATCCGGACTTACGGGATTTCCTAATATTGCAGATCAAAACATTCAAGGAGCAGTCTCGCAGAAGTTTGGCAGTCTAACCAGCGGTCAAAGTCCCTTAGATAAACTTATACGTAAAACGAGCATATAACAATGAGATTTATAGAAACTAGAAAAAGATCACCTTTAGGTAAACCAGGGCCCTATCTTGCCGAAGTGGTAAACCACCTAGATCCTACTTATATGGGAATGTTAGAAGTTGCTCTCTATAAAGGAGTACCTGGGTCAACAAAGGCTGAAGGAGAAACTTATGTAGTTAGATACTGTAGTCCTTTTCAAGGAAATACCAGTGTAAGATATGAAGGCAATAATAGCAGCGACTTTAATGATGTGCAAAAAAGTTATGGTATGTGGATGATTCCTCCTGATATTGGTGCTACTGTTATGGTATTCTTTATAGAAGGAGACACTAATCAAGGTTATTGGTTTGGTTGTGTGTTGAATACTTATCAGAATCACATGGTTCCCGGAATTGCTGCTAGTAGACAAACTGCACTGACTGAAGAACAAAAAAGAAAGTACGGTACAGATTTTTTACCAGTGGGTGAGTTTCATATCAGCAGCAAAAAGTTAGAAAATCCTAATGTAGAATCATTTGCAAAACCTGTACATCCGTTCGCAGAACGATTATTAGAACAGGGTCTATTGTTAGATACTATACGAGGTGTTACAAGTTCTAGTGCTAGGAGAGAAGTACCTAGTAGCGTGTTTGGCATAAGCACTCCTGGTCCCTTAGACGAAAGGCCAAATGCTAGACGTGGGAAAATTGGTTATGGAGCAGGTACCACTGTGCCTGTAAGTCGTTTAGGCGGCAGTCAATTTGTTATGGACGATGGTGATGTCAACGGACAGAATGAATTAGTTAGATTGAGGACAAGAACAGGTCATCAAATACTCATGCATAACAGTCAGGATCTAATTTATATAGCAAATAGTAAGGGTACCGCCTGGATAGAAATGACCAGTAATGGTAAGATTGATATCTATGCTCATGACAGTATGAGCATACATTCAGAACAGGATTTTAATTTTAGAGCAGATAGAGACATAAACTTTGAAGCAGGAAGAAATATCAATGTAAGAAGCATAAAGAATTATGAAGTGAATATTGGAGGTTATCATTTTCTAAAAGTAGATCAAGACCATAAGATTAGTGTGATGGGTAATCATGATCATACAGTAAACGGCACAAGTAAATTTACCATAGATGGCACACTGTCATTTAATGCTTCTGATAAAATAATATTAAATGCAGGTGGAGCATTAAGTCTTGCCGCAGAGGGAAATATTAATCTAGGCACAGCAGGACAGTTGGGTCTAGGAGCCAATGGACAAGTATTGATCAGTGGTAGTCAAGTTCACCTAAATGGTCCAGCAGCACCGTCGCCTGAAGTTGCTACAAATGCTGAAATACCACCAGACCTTCCGATCTTCTCTCTGCCAAATAGAAAAATAAGTGCAGGATGGGCTAACGGTTCTTTCTACAACAGTACACCTATAAAGAGTATTATGCAGCGTGTGCCTACTCATGAACCTTGGCCACAACATGAAAATGTAAATCCAAATCAGTTTAGTCCTGCTGCCACAGATGTTACACTACAGAATAGGGCAGGTGCAGGAATACCTCCTAATCCTAATACCGCCGAGGGTGGAAGTGCAGCGCCTCAACAGAGTGCTAATACTCCTGATGTACCTGCAGGAACCTGTAGTCCAGAATATGCCAAAGACATCAATAGTTCTGCTGCTCAACCAGGTATTGAAGCACTAAAAGCGGCCTGTAAAAAATACGGCCTAACAAGCCCCTACGCTGTGGCTGCTTTACTAGGAATAGCAGGAGGAGAATGCCGTTGGAAGTTAGTTGAAGAAAACTTTAACTACAGCGCAGATAGATTATTACAGGTCTTTCCTAGCGTGTTTAAGGGAGATCGTTCATTGGCGCAACAATACGCAGGCAATCCTAATAACAGTCTACCTGAATTTTTATACGGATCAACAACTGCTAAAGGTAAAGGGCTCGGCAATACGCAGCCCGGAGATGGTGGTAAGTTCATTGGACGAGGATATATTCAGTTAACAGGTAGAGCCAATTACGCCAAGTACGGTGGATTAATTAATCAAGATCTTATTGCTGATCCTAAAAAATTAAACACATCAGATGTTGCCGCCGAAGTCAGTGTAAAGTATATGTTAGACAGATGTAAATTATCACAAACAGATCCAGGATATTTTGAAGCGGCCTGTTCTGCTGTTGGTTATAATACACCAGACATCAAGGCTAAAAAACGTGGATACTATGAATGTTTTCTTGGACAATTACAAGGAACCACACTCAGCAGCACAGGGGGTATAGTGACAGACAGCAGTGGGAATCCAATAAAGACTGGTTCAGGCAGTCAATAAATATAAGATGCCATACAAGAATATTGAACTTAATCCTGCTCCTTATTCACCTGAGGTTACAGTATCGCGAACACATTTCTATAAGGGATTTAGTACATTAAATCCTAACAATCGTTCCTCTAAATTATACGACTTTGATTTAATTAAACAAAATCTTTTAAATCATTTTAATACTCGTAAGGGCGAACGTGTAATGAATCCAAATTTTGGAACAATTATATGGGATTTATTAATGGAACCTATGACTCAGCAGACAAAAGAAATTTTGATCTCTGATATTAGGACTATCTGTGCATTTGATCCTAGAGTATACCCTACTCAACTAGCAATAAACGAATATGAAAAAGGTTATCTTATTGAAATAACCTTAGCCCTAAGAGAAACTGATCAAACATCTGTATTAAAATTAGCATTTGATCAACAACTAGGGCTTAGACTGCAATAAAATACCTACATAATTTGTAAAATAAATATTGGTACAATAAAGATATGATACCGAATACTACTAATAAACTATTTGTTACAGAAGATTGGCAAAAAGTATACCAGTCTTTTAAGAACGCAGATTTTAAGAGTTATGATTTTGAGACTCTTAAGAGAACAATGATTGGTTATCTTCGTGATAACTATCCTGAAGATTTTAATGACTACATTGATAGTAGCGAGTATGTTGCACTAATAGATCTTATTGCATTTCTTGGTCAAAATTTAAGTTTTAGAATTGATCTAAATGCCAGAGAAAACTTTATTGAGACAGCGCAACGACGTGATAGCATTTTACGTCTAGCACAATTAATAGGTTACACACCTAAAAGAAACGTCCCGTCAAATGGTTTTTTAAAAATTACAGCAGTTAGTACCACAGATAGTGTTTTTGACAGTAATGGTGTAAATTTAGCAAACACAGTTATAGGTTGGAATGATTCTACCAATCCAGAATGGTATCAACAATTTGTTAATATTATTAATAGCGCATCTACTTCAAACTTTGGAACTCCTGTAGATAAAGCAGTTATTAGTGGCGTTACTACTGAAAACTACAAGTTTGCTAGTGACAACCAAGATGTACCTTTATTCAGTTTTAATAAAAATATCAACGGTGTTCAAATGAATTTTGAAATCGTGCCTTGCACGTTTTCAGGTACAGACTACATTTATGAAGAACCTCCTACACCTGCTAACAAGTTTAGTTATATCTACAAAAATGATAATCAAGGTCCTGGTAGTGCAAATACTGGTTTTTTTGTGCATTTTAGGCAAGGTAAGTTAAATGTAGCAAACTTTACGGTTGACAATCCTGTACCAAATGAAATTATTGGTGTTAATACAACTAATATAAATGATACAGATATTTGGTTGTGGCAAAAAGATAATGCTAATAATTTCAGTCAATTGTGGACCAAGGTTAATTCTGCTTCACAAAATAACAATGTCATTTATAATAGTCTAAGTAAAGATCTTAGAACATTTTATGCTGTGACTTCTAGAGAAAATGATCAAATAGATTTAAATTTCAGTGACGGTGTATTTGGCGATCTTCCAAAAGGTGATTTTGTATTATTTTATAGACAGAGTAATGCCAATACCTATGTATTAAAGCCTGAGAATTTTAGTGGAGTCATAGTTGCTCTGCCCTATGTTAATAGTCTTGGACAAAGTCATACACTTCAACTTACTCTCTCATTGCTATATACAGTGGCTAATAGCAGCGGTCCAGAATCTAATGCCAGCATACAACTCAAAGCCCCGCAAAATTATTATCTACAAAATAGAATGATTACTGGTGAGGACTATAACATAGCGCCTTTGAATGCAGGTAGTGATATACTAAAGGTAAAAAGTGTTAATAGAATATCAAGTGGTATTAGCAGATATTTTGATATTGCTGATGTCAGTGGTGCATACAGTAAGACAAACATTTTTGCCGATGATGGCATATTATATCAGGAAGAACAAGAGGGACTTTTACAGTTAACATTTACAAACCGCAATCAGGTTTTAGGATTCGTTAAAAATAATTTAAGCGACGTGATTGCTTCACCAAATATGAAAAATTTCTATATTGAAAAATTTTCTAATCCAAATCTTGGTGCATTAGGTATAGGATGGACTGAAGTCAATAAAGTTGCAACTCAATCTAGAGGTTATTTCACATTCAATGATCTTGCTATTGCAGTAGGAGAATTTAGTCAAAGTGAAATGAAATACATTGTGCCTGGTTCTTTAGTAAAATTTACTGCTCCGTCGGGTTATTACTATGATAAAAAGAATAATTTAAAAGCAGGGACAACTACTCCTCAAGGTGGAAGATCGTATATTTGGGCATTAGTTCAACAGGTTATCGGCGATGGCTCTAATAATGGAATAGGACAATTAGATGACGGAACTGGACCTGTTATATTTTCAACAAGAGTACCACAAGGCAGCATACCGGCAGAAGTAATTCCAAAATATCCTAAACTTTTAGGATTTTCTGTAGAGAATGAAATCGCAAATATTTGTATGACGCAGAAAAATTTTGGACTTACAATTGATAATTCTACAAGAGCATGGGATATTATTTTAAGTTCAAATTTAAATTTAACACAAAATTTTAGTTTAGAAAAGCAAGGAAATGTTGACGACTCGGGGTTTGATTCTAGTTGGCTTATATCTTTTACATGGACGGGTAGTTATTACAAAGTGAGATATAGAACACTAGACTATATATTTGAAAGTGTTGCACAAACAGCGTTTCACATTGATGAGACTTCTATTAATTTTGATTATGTCACAAATAAAGTTATAAAAGATAAAATAGAAGTCTTATCTATTAACACATCAGGTGATGGAAGTTTAGGATTTGATAGAGTTTGGCAAATTGATTCACCTGTTATAGAGATAGATGGATATGTTAATCCTAAAAAGATAAAGGTAAGTTTTTACGATTTTAATAATACAGGTCAATTAGACGATCCTGAATCTTTTGAAAGTATTGTAAAACCCTCAGAAATAGGTCCGTCTGGGTATAGAGAAAACTTTGTGTATTTTAAAAAAATGTCTGATGGATTAAGATATGAATTAGAAGATGCTAGTATTTTTATATCGTTACCAAATGAAAGTTTTGTACAAGAAACAGATAAAGTAAATGGAAATTTATTTTATTTTTATAACGAAGATATTAATGTTGTAAAATACTTTGATTCACAAACTGCGTCATTTGTTTATACTGATCAATACTTTGCCAGGAATGGAAGAAGTGATCTAAAGTTTCATTATTTGCACAATAGCGGAAAAGAAAGAAGAATAGATCCAAGTAAAACTAATCTAATCGATGTATACATGTTAACAACTGGATACGATAACGATTTTAGAAACTATCTAAAAGGTGTAACTTCTACTGCTCCTCTATCTCCAACATCGCAAGATTTAGAACAAAATTATAAACCGTATCTACAATCAATTAAGGCAATAAGCGACGAGATTGTTTTTAATCCTGTAAAATATAAAATATTATTTGGTGAAAAAGCAGACGTTAACTTACAGGCACAATTTAAGGCTGTAAGGAACAATAAAATTGTAACTACTGATAATGAAATAAAAACTAAAATTATTGAGGCAATTAATTCTTTCTTTGATTTAAACAATTGGGATTTCGGTCAATCATTTTATTTTAGTGAACTTAGCACATATATTATGAATATGTTAACGCCTAGTATAGTTAACCTTGTAATTTTACCAAAAAATGACAGTAGTTTTGGAAGTTTATATGAAATATCTTGTTTATCAAATGAGATATTGATAAGCGGTGCTAGTGTAAATGATATTGAAGTTATTGATGCTATTACTGCATCACAATTAAGAACTTCATCAATAGTCACTTCTACTGGGAATTAATTGTGGCTAAAAAGAAATCAGTTAATTTTTTACCCGAATATCTAAAGACTGAAAAAAATAAAAAATTTTTAGCCAGTACATTAGATCATCTTATTCAAACTCCTGAAGTAGAAAGAATAGACGGATTCGTAGGATCAAAGTTAACGCCAAATTACGATCCTACCATTGATGTTTATATTGATGAATCTCAAGGCTCAAAAAAGAATTATTCTTTAGAACCTGCACTAACACTTAAAAATATTTCTGGTGAAATAACAGATATTATTGCCTTTGATGATTTATTAAATGAATTAAAATCTTATCAATCTAATACAGATAATTTAGATAAATTGATGAGGTCTAAGTTTTATTCTTACGATCCTTATATAGATTGGGATAAACTTGTAAATTATTTTGATTATTATTGGTTGCCCCAAGGACCAGATTCTATTGTAATTGATGAATTAGGCATAGATGTTGATGCTGAAATCGTAGGAAATCCAACCTACTCCTTACCATATCAGTATACTGATGGTGAAGGAAATTTAATAAATTACACTTTATCAAATGGTATGAAATTAGTATTTGGTACTCAGGTAACTCCTAGCACCTATAGAGAAAATACTTATTATGTTGAGGGAGTTGGTGACAGTATAAGGTTAATTGACATAAGATATTTAGAAAATAATGAAGGCTTAGCAGATGTATACAACGAGACATTTGATTCAGATGGATTAGATGAATATCCTTTTGACGGTGGAAAACGTTTACCATTGGTACCTGAATACATTACTATTAATAGAGCCAGCAAAGATTATAATTCATGGACCAGATATAATAGGTGGTTTCATAAAGACATTATTGAAAAAACAGCAGGAATTAATCAAACACCAGTATTGTTTGATTTTAACCAACGTGCAAAAAGACCTATTGTAGAATTCAGACCCAATCTTAAATTGTACAATCACGGTACAGTAGGTTTAGAAAATGTAGATTTAATTGATAATAATACTGCTGATGCGTTTGCAACTGTAAATGGTTCTTATGGATATTATATTGACGGAACATTGATACAAGCAGGAAATAGATTAATTTTTAATACTGATCCTGATAATAAAAATAAAATTTTTCAAGTTTCTTATACGACAGGAACAACATCTACAATAATTTTAACTACAGTTACATCTTTAACAACTAGCAGTGTAGGTGTGTCAATTAATTTTGGAAATACCTATGGAGGTACAAGTTGGTATTTTGATACAGAATCTGATTCGTGGAAACTAGCACAACAGCACACAACAATAAATCAGTTTCCACTTTTTGATGTATTTGATAATGATGGCGTAAGTTATTCAAATACTGCAACATATCAGTCTAATTTTTTAGGCACAAGATTATTTGGCTATGACGTGGGTATAGGTGCCAGTGATACTGTGCTAGGATTTCCTTTAAAATATCAAAATAGTTCGGGCATAGGAAGTTTTCTATTTAAAAATTATTTTATGACAGATTCTTTCAACATTAAAGAAAATAATCAGAGTTCTACTAAACTTGTTGCTAACACTTATTTAAAAAATTATGAAACAAGTGAATTATTCAATGTATGGCAACAAGAAACTGAATATCATTTGCCAATAGTTGAAATACAAACTGTATCTGAAACAACCAGTACTCTTTATATAAAGTCTTTAGATGTTCCAATAGAGGCAGCATCTATTACGTCAATAGCAGTTTATAAAAATGATCAACTATTAAGAAGTGCGTTTACTGCCTCTTCTACCGCGTCATCTGTAACTTTAGATAATCAGTTAGATGCAAATGATACAGTGGCAATTAAGATCTTTACAGACCAAGAGCCTAATTTAAACGGATATTATGAAATTCCTTTAAGTATGGTTAATAATCCTCTTAATGGCCCTGTAAAAGATTTTACATTATCCGAATTAAGAGATCATCTTACTACCATGTTAGATGACATTACCGATGTTAACTATGATGGCACTAATTTGAGAGATGTTGTAGGTTATACAAAATATGGTACACGTATTATTGTTAACAGTAACCCATTGTCGTTTGCATCTATTTTCTTAGGAAAATCAGAACATAATGTAGTTGATGCATTAAGAAAAGTGGGAAATAGTTATCTACAATTTAAAGACAACTTTTTAAGAAAACTACTTTTTGTTAGTGCTGACATAACACATGCTGAGGCTGTTGATCAAATTTTAAAAGAAATTAATTTAACTAAAGATTTTAATTCTGCATATTATAGATCAGATATGCTAGGTTATGGAGATAATAAGACTGTTAAAAATTATACTGTAACTAATCCTGCTGTTACGGATTATCCAATTGGTATAGATTTTAGTTTATCAGCGTTATCTTTTAAATCAGTATTAGTTTACTTAAATGGTGATCAATTAATTTATGATACAGATTATTTTATTAATATCGATGAAGTTTCTTTTAATTTGTCTTTATCTGTAAATGATGAAATTGAAATACTTGTATATTCAAACACCTTAGGGTGTTTTGTTCCGCCGACTCCTACAAAATTAGGACTGTATCCTAAGTACGAGCCAGAAATATTTACAGACGACACTTACATAGATCAAAATGTAGATTTAATAAGAGGACACGATGGAAGTTTGTTAGTTGCCTATGGTGACTACAGAGACGATATTATTTTAGAATTTGAGAAAAGAATCTACAATAATATTAAAGTTCAGTACCAACCTAACATTTATGATGTTAGAGCAGGTATTCCTGGAGCATTTAGGAATAGAAGTTTATTTAGACCTTCACAAGATATTGTTAATGTAGATTTTAGTTTTTGGGCTGGTATCAACAATGTAGATATAAAAACTAATACAGCATTTGATTACGGTAATGAATTTACCTATAATTATACTCAGTCTGTTGACAAGATATTTGCTGAGGAAGTTCCGTCCTATTGGAGAGGAATTTACAATTATTTCTTTGATACTGATAGACCACATAGTCATCCTTGGGAGATGTTGGGATTTGCAATAAAACCTAACTGGTGGGATACTCATTATGAGTGGGTAGATAATGTTAAAAGAGCAGATTTAATTGACGCTATAGTTCAAGGCAAAGTTTCTGATCCAACCGAATCTGATGAATACAATATAAGATACGCAAGACCTAATTTTGCTTCAATTAATCCTGTTGATAGTTCTGGAAATTTAGTAGGACCTCTAGCAGTAGTTTCAAACAATGCAGACAATGTTAAAATATTAGGATGGATCTACGGAGACGGCGCACCTTCTGAAACAGCATGGAAGAATAGTAGTTACTGGCCATACGCTGTCAATATTATAAGTCTATTATTAAATCCTGCAGATTATCTAAGTGCATTATTTGATACGAGTAGGATTGCTTTAAACATAAAAAATCAAGTAACTTACACAGAAGATGATTTATATTTAGATCCACGTAAAATTATTTTAGACGGAGAAAATAATAATCAAAGTTCTGGTTATAGTATAATGGTTATAGAAGCAGGAAAATTAAAAAATCAAAATTATCTACAAAGTTTGCGACAAGATTTAGATAATCTAGATTACAACCTATTTTACAAACTGGGTGGATTTACCAGTAAAGAAAAACTACAGATTAATATTGATTCAGTTGATCCAGTTTCAACAAGTCCGGGACTAGTTGTACCTTATGAAGATTACAATGTATTTCTCAATGTAAGTAATCCTGTAAAAATTGCTTCTGCATCAGGTATGATAATTCAGAAACAAAATGGCAAATTTGTTTTAAAGGGTTATGATTTAGAAAAGCCTTATTTTGATGTACTGTTACCTTTTAAAGAAGCGACTTCTCCTGCGCTAACAGTTGGTGGAATAAGTGAAGATTTTACAGAATGGTCTGGTATTACTCAAAATAAAAATTTAAAATTAACCGCATCTGAAACATCTACAGCAAATGCATCGCCTACAACTAGATTTTATAGAGAAGGTCAAATAGTTAGATACAATAATAGATTTTATAGATCTAAAGTTGGTCATAATCCGGGAAGTACTTTTGATTCATCTTTATGGTATTCATTGACTACTTTGCCATTAAAAGGCGGTGTCACTGTTCAAACTTCTAGAAAGTTTAGCCCTACAACAACTAGATACTTTTATGGTTCTGAAATTCCTACAATACAAGAGGTTTATGATATTATTACCGGCTACGGAAAATTTTTAGAGCAAGAAGGTTTTATTTTTGATGATTATTCTACAGACTTAGAACAAAATATAGACTGGAAATACAGTGCTAAAGAATTTTTATTTTGGTGTACACAAAACTGGGCTGACGGAAATATCATTACACTGAGTCCCTTTGCAAATGCGTTCAAGTATTTTTACGATAACAGCATAGTTGATGATGTTAAGACAGGACGGTTCGCATACAACTTATTAAAAGCCGACGGCAAGTCATTCCCTATTGAAAATTTTAGTTTAATAAGAGAAGACAGTGCCTGTAGAATACAAACAAAAAATACCGAAGAAGGAATATTTTTTGTTAAGTTAGTTCTTATACAAAAAGAACATGCTATAGTTTTTAATAATACTACTGTTTTTAATGATACTATATATGATATTGAAACAGGATATAAACAACGAAGGGTCAAACTTTCAGGATTTAGAACTAAAAACTGGAACGGAGATTTTTACAGTCCTGGATTCGTTTATGATAATCTAATTATAACTGATTGGAGTTCGCTAAAGAATTATACCATAGGGGACATTGTAAGATATAATGGTTCGTATTATCAGGCAAACAAAAGAATTGAGCCTAGCACTAATTTTGATTTCAAGAAATGGTCTTTACTTAACGAAAAACCTGTACCTGATCTATTGCCTAACTTTGATTATAAAATAAATCAGTTTGAAGACTTTTACAGTTTAGATATTGATAACTTTGACGCTGGACAACAAAAATTGGCACAGCATCTTATCGGTTATACCCCAAGAACATACTTCAATAATATTTTCACAAACCCTATCAGTCAATATAAATTCTATCAAGGATTCATTAAAGACAAAGGCACAAAAAATGCCATTGACAAATTATCAAAGGCCAGTAGATATCTTAATAAGGGCGAAGTTACATTTACAGAAGAATGGGCATTTAGAACAGGATATTACGGTGGATTCAGTAACTATGATGAAATAGAATTTACTCTCCCAGAAGGTACTACTTTAGAAAATCCATATCTTGTTAAGTTTGCTGATCAGGTTCCTACAGATGTCGGTCCATTGGAAAACTATGTAACACCTAATGATTTACTATTGACTCCACAAGACTATTCATCAAGTAATGTATTTCCAGTGATCACTCCAGAGTCTACAATTGTACCTGGAGGGACATTTTTAGATTCTCCAAATAGTCCCGGCGGAACCTATAATGAAACAGGAATAATTCTTTCAACAGCAGGTTATGTAAGATTAGATGATGTTACTGCTACAGCATATAATAAAAATAGTCTGCTAGATATAGCAAAGAACAATCAGATACAAAATAGATCGACTATATGGACAGGATTTTTAGAAAATGGAGATTGGTCTGTTTATAGATATTCTAAAAATAAAGCCAAAGTAACAGGTGTATATGTAAGTGCTCCTGGTGCTAATATTACATTTAGTACTAATTTACATCACAATCTATCAGTGGGTGATATTGTTTCTATTGTAAATTTCAATGAACAGGTAAATGGAGTTTATATTGTTGAATCTGTCCCTCAATTAAGTCAGTTTACAGTTCAGTCAAGTTTAACCAGTATTCAAAATCAAGAGCAGCTTGCCTATGGAAATTTATTTGTTTTTGAATCTGCTAGATTTACAAGACTTAGTGATCTACGAAATAAAAAACAGTTATTCGATCTCGATGAAGGTGAACTTATATGGGTTGATAGCGGGATAGACAATAGATGGCAAGTCTATGAAAAAAGCAATCAATTTCCTGTTGAGTACATAAGGTCTGTTGACAGTCCTTCTGCACAGGAGTTAGGATACACAATATGGGCAGCAGACAACACTGACAAATTCCTAGTAGCGGTTCCTAATTTTAATACAACCGCTACTCAGAGTTATGGAAGGGTCAAGGTCTATGACAGGATAGATCAAAGTATCACTAAACTGTTTGAGTATACATTAAACACCTACGATATTCAATACTGCAATCCTGCTAAGCCTACAGAATTTGGTTATGCAATGGCCTATGATGTTGGTAAAAATTATCTAATTATAGGAGCACCTAGAGCAAGTAATGTCAAAGGACTATCTAGTTTAGAATTTAGACCTACTAATGTAACTTTTTCTATAGACATACTTGTTAGCAATTCTGCTACAGTTACCTCATCCTCTGGAGAGGCGGTAGGGTCTAATGCCTTTATTGCTAGCCCGGAAGAAGTCACATGGAATATGACAGTAGGTGTTACTACTAGCACTGTATATTCTACCGCCGGAACTTTTACTAGTGCTACAAGAATTTTTGATGATGAAGGATTGGTAAAGATCAGTAGCATAGGGCCTTATAATGATGCAGAAGTAGTTGAAGCTGTACTAACAAATCCTTTAGGACAATACTCAACCTCATCTAACAAAGTAAGATTTGGCCATTCAATATATATTAATGAAGCAACGACTAGTGCATCGACCTTATTGATTGTAAGTGCTCCGGGCACAGAGGGTGTTGGTAACCAACTTTATGTATATCCAACATCAGTTACCTTTGCTATGAGTACAGGGTCTACTGCAAGTGTGATTTCTTCAACAAGCACAAATATTAGTACAGGTACAACAGGCAATGTATTTGCCTACAGAATTAGAAAAAATAATGGATTACAAATTGGTGCTTTTGCGTCAGGCCTAAATGTTTTATCAACATCTAGCGTAGCACTAAAGGTTGGAGATCAATGGGGTTACAAGGTAAGCGGTAATAGTACAGGAACTTATATATCAGTCAGTGCTCCCGGTTACAAAGACGAAAATTCATCAGGTTTGGTACAGATATTTAGATTTATCAATAACGGAATATATCACAACCAAACTATTTTTAGTCCTTACGGTACAAGTGGTAATTTTGGTAAAGATCAAATTATTTCTTATACAGGAAAATATCTTGTAGTTAGTGCTCCGGATTATAGAAATCTTGATACAAGTTATGGAAGTGTTAAGGTCTATCAATTAGGAACGAATAGACGTTACTCGTTGCTACAGACCATAGACAACCCTATAGCCGGAAGTGATTTAAGATTTGGGCATAGCCTATCATTAAACAAAGCAGAAACAAAATTATTAATTAGCGGTTTAGGCACAAATAGATCAATTGAAATTAAATTTGATGAAAATTCAAAATCTGGTATCACTACATTCGATGGCGGAACTACCAAGTTCAAGGATCTAATTCCAGATTCTGGAACAGTTTATGCTTATCAAAGACTAGGAACTTATTTTGTTCCTGGAAATGAAATAGTTGATACTGCCATACAAGAAGGTAGCAAATATGGATTTGATGTAGTTTCAACAAACAAATATTCTTATGTTGGTGCACCATTTAATAAATTGTCTACAGGAACAGATAATAGCATGGCATTTGTTTTTGATATGCCTGAAATATTGACAGTTAAGCATCAACAGCCTGATTTAGTAGACATTTCGAGTATTGAAAGAATAGCACTTATTGATTCTTACAAAGAGGAAGTATCTGAATATCTTGAACTTATAGATCCTTTAAAGGGCAAAATTTCTGGATTGGCGGAGCAAGAAATCAAGTATAAGTCACCTTCAGATCCTGCCATCTACTCTATAGGTAGACCAGGTAATATTGTTGATGATAAAAATAATTGGCTAGATGATCATGTTGGTGAACTATGGTGGGATCTCAGCACCTTAAAGTACATTTGGTATGAACAAGGCGATGATATCTTTAGGAAGAATAATTGGGGCAAATTATTTCCTGGTGCTACTATAGATATCTACGAATGGGTGCGTTCAGATCTCTTACCAAGTGCCTGGGCTGCACAGGCAGATACTAATCAGGGTACCTCAAACGGTATAAGTGGTCAACCAAAGTATCCTGCTAACGATGTAGTAAGCGTTAAGCAGATATTCAATGCTGTTACAGGTAGTTTTGAAAATGTTTATTATTTCTGGGTAAAGAATAAACTTTTATTACCAGATGTTAAGAATAGAAGATTAAGTTCTTATCAAGTCGCTAATCTAATCGCAGATCCGCAGGCCAATGGTGTTAAATTTGTTCAAGTATTAAGTTCTAGTTCTGTGGCATTTACAAATGTACAGCCTTTATTGGTTGATAATAGAATAAGTGCCAACATGTCCTTTACCTATGACAATCCTATTCCAAGGCACACAGAGTGGTTATTGTTAAATGAAGGCAATCAAAATAGCGTACCTAATGCCTTATTAGAAAAGAAATTATTTGATAGTTTACTAGGAGAAGATACTTCTGGTAATCCTGTTCCTGATCCTATTTTATCTTTTAGAAATAGATACGGTTTAGGAATCAGACCGCAGCAGACATTATTTAAGGACAGAGTAGAAGCCCTTAGAAATATAGTTGTATTCTCAAATGATGTATTAAGCAAAGAACAGATAGTAGGCAAGTATGAACTAGATACACTTCTTCTTAAAGATGAAATTCCTTCAGAGTCTGAAGGGAGATATGACATTCTCATAGATTCTATTCTAGAGTTAGACAGTATAGATACATCCAATATTAGACAGGCAGTTATTTCATGTACAGTCAATAATGGAAAGATAGATAATGTAAATGTTATTGATAGCGGTAAGGGATATATATTTGCACCAGTAGTAACCATTAAAGATACTAATACAAGTGCAGAACTAGTTTCTGTTTTAGACGAGTCTGGTAAGATAATTCGTGTGGATATCACAAACGCAGGAACTGAATATGCTACGGCTCCGTTATTAGAAGTGAGACCATTTACTGCAATTTTAACCAGCAACCCAGATGACGGAGGCAGGTGGACTGTTCACGAATATAACAATGCATCCGAAACCTGGTTTAAGGTTTCTACACAAAAATTTAGAACAGAAGATTATTGGGATTATATAGATTGGTCTGCTAGTAACTACAATCAATATAAGATATTTTCCTATGTTGTAGGTATTCCTAGTGACATTGCCTTATATAACGATACCACTGACGGAACTTATATAAAAATTAATAACAATGGTAACGGAAAATACGTAATTGTTGAAAAGGTAAGCGACAACGGAAACTTCACAAAGTATTTCAATTCAGTTTATGTACAAGATGGTACTATTAAAATATTAGATAAAGTATGGAACGATGCAGAGGCCGCTGACAATTATGATGAAGCAGGACTTGCAGACAATTTATATGATCAATCAAATACTATTGAATTACGTAACATTTTAACAGCCTTAAAAAATGATCTTTTTGTTGGCGATCTTAAAGTTAATTGGAATTTGTTATTTTTTGTGGCTGTGAGATACGCTCTCACAGAACAAAAATTGTTAGATTGGGCATTCAAAACTTCTTTTGTAAATGTAGTTACTGATCTTGGAGTATTAGACCAGCGACCAGTTTACAAGTTAGATAATGAACAATATTTTGAAGATTATATAAAAGAAATTAAGCCTTATCATACCAAAATTAGAAATTATAATTCTAAGTACAACACAATAGAATTTTATGACGGAAACATAACTGATTTTGACTTGCCTACTGTGTATGATCAAACACTGAACGAATACAAACCTATTACTATATTAAGTACTACTTCTGCCACAGTGTTTACATTGACAAACACATTAACAAATGTTTATCCTTGGAAATATTGGACAGACAATTATACTTACTATGTTAAGGAAATACTTGTAGCGGATGGTGGACAAAATTATACTCAAAGACCTGTTGTTGAATTAATAACTGTAAACGGTGATTATGGTACAGGGGCAACCGCAGAAGCATTTATAAGGGCAGGAAAAGTTTACAAGGTTATTGTAACTAATCCTGGATCTGGATATGTATTCGCACCTGTGGCACAATTAACGGGTGGCGGCGCAGGAGTAATTCCCGCTGCTCTATCTGTCGTTATGGACAACGATACAATTCGTAAGAATAAGATAGGTTTACGATTTGATCGTATAAGCAAGGGAGTAGAAATCACCGATACCTATGTTACAGATAAGTTTGATTGCACAGGTGAACAAAATAGTTTTGTATTAACATGGTTGGCAAATCCCGATAAATCTACAATTACGCCAACTATAGATGGTAAACTTGTATTTGCAACAGATTATAAACTAGAATACTATAAAGAAGATTATGAAGGTCTATATACTAAGGAATTTACAAGATTAACACTTCTTAAATCTGTGCCATTAGCAGGTCAAACATTTAAAGTTATTTACAAGAAAAATATTAAATTGTTCAATGCAGTAGACAGGATTGAACAATATTATAGTCCTACTCCGGGAATGTTAGCAGATAATCTAACAGATCTAGTATCAGGTTTAGATTATCCATTAACAACTTATGAAGGTATGATGTTTGATCAAACTGCTCCTTGGGGAACTACTACATATGACTCTGCACCTTGGGATGATATTGTAAGTGAATTGGTAACTGTTAAATTATTGCAGGACATTGATACAACTGCAACTACAATTACTGTTAATACCACTACAGGTATAACAACTGGTCAAAGTATTATTATCGGAAATACCAGTACAATTAAGATTAGACCTGAGACTATTGTTACTGAAATTGATTCTTCTACTAACGTAATTACAATTAGTAGTCCTGTATACGATTTAAAAACCGTGTTATCTACTGATACCTCAATAGGATCTTTAATTGAATTTACAACTAAGAAACAATTTAGAGGTGATATTAAAGTAGGCGATGTTGTGTTAATAAATGGAATTATAACAGGAGGGTATAATGGACAATATGTTGTTTCAACTACAACAAATAATAAGTTCTATACTACAGCAACACAGGTACTGAGTTCAACAACTACACAGTTAAGCACACCTGCAACAGCCCGTGTTCTCAGCATTTTATCAACTATTTCAAGCATAACATCTGTGCTTGACAAGGTAGTACAGAGTTCAACAGGTACGTCGACTTTACAAATTTTCACATATGCTCTTTATTCACAGATAGCCACAGCCACAGTTTCGTTTAGTTCAGGATCTCCATCTTGGTATATTGCATCTAGTTCAGGAACAGTTCAACGAGCAATAGTTAATATTTCAGGTCTGAATCCTAGTGTTCGTACAACAGCAACGGTAACTATTCTTGGAAACACAGATATAGATTTTTGGAAATATAATTTAAGTCCAGACCAATTGACTGTAAACTTAGACGGTGGACAGTATACCAATGGTATAAAAACATCTGCATTGGGCACAACTGCTACAGATAATATTGTTCAAGGAGGGGGCTGGATTAAGCCAGTTGGACAATATTATGGTTATAAACTAACCACAAATGTTCCTGGTTCTACTGCATCAAACTATGCCGACGCTATTGACAGATATTATCTAAGATACTTGTATAGACACGCAGATCAGGTAGGTTTAGATTACTGGGTGCAAACTATTGTAGATGGCAATAACACTTTAGAATCAGTTGAAGCAAATATTAAAGTATCTGCTGAGAGCACTCAAATTAATGCGTCTTTTAATCCAGACGGTTTAATCAATCCATTTAGAAGTTATGCACCTGAAGAATTTGTTCCCGGCGACACTAAAGATAGTTTGTCTATCACTGTGTATACAAGGCCAGAAAGAATTAGTCCTATAATGTTTAATGGAGTAATCTATAACATCGCAGGTCAGGAAACAACTGCTACTCTTCAATTGGTGACTGATGAAATACCGGCAGGACTAATTGTAACTTTTAACGGTAAACCACTTTCCAGAGTAGACAACTATCCATTACCTTTTGATTTAGACAATCAGGTTTATTTTCTAGAAGGTAATAGAATTACCATTGGAGCACAGACAGTTGGCGGTAGAATTGGATATTCATATGTAACGGCAAGTTCAGATACTGGATTAGATAGCCAATATGTCTATGTGAATTCAACTTCTACACAAACCGCTACATTGATAAGTGATATGCCCTTTAACGGGGTGGGAAGTGTTTTTGTACAATTAAATGGAAATCAGCAAATAGGTCCTTATTCTGTAGGAACTGGACTTGGCTATGTTTTAGAACCAGTCGGCAATGTAAACAAACGAGCTAAGATTACTGTAAACGAAATTGCTGCCGGAAGGAACGAAGTTACTGCTTGGTTCTTTAGAAATCGTATTGATACCTTTAATAGAATTAAAGAAACTTATTACAATATTTCTACATCAACTGTAAGCATACCATTAGATCCTGTTCCTTTCAACTTAGAACCTATCAGTACACAGGTCATAGTTGAAAAACTTACAGGAAATCCTTATTCACCTAGAACAAGATTGTTACCTCCTGATACCAGTTATTATAAAATTACAGGTAATCAATTAACCTTTGATATTAATAATAACAAGTCTGGTGCTGCATATAACAACCAAAATGTCAAGGTGTATGTTAATGGATACGAGATTCGTCCTGGATTCGATTTTGTTGTAAATGCTGCCACAGAGACTATTACAATAATACAAAATGTAGTTGCTTTTAATGATGTCATTGCAATTATGGATCTAACAGATTATGATTATGTTATCATTAATAGAATTTTATATTTGAAAAATGCTGTTACTAGTGGTGCTATTAAGGTAACAAGTTTCACAGATCATGACGGAATGGGACTAAGAACAGAAAGATTTGATCGTACGCACAATAATGAGTATACATTAGATATGCCTGTTATAAATGAAAATTATATTTGGGTTACAGCAAATGATAAGGCATTGATTGCAGGCTACGATTTTTATGTAAAGCCAGATCTACAAACAATTGTCATAGGTAATGATGTTCCGATGACTACTGGTTCAAAGGTAGTGATTGTTTCAGTTAATCCAGCAAATTATGATAACACTGTTATTGCCTATAGGTTATTCAAGGATATTTTTGATAGACAGTCATTCAGGAGAGTTTCAAATTTCTTTAGTACAAAACTTGCACATCCATTAAACTATTATGATGACAGTATTCATGTTGAAGATGGAAGTATGCTGTTTAGTCCCAATCCTAGCAAAAATATTCCGGGTGTAGTCTTTATAGACGGTGAAAGAATTGAATACTTTGTTAAGAACGGTAATGAACTAACACAACTAAGGAGAGGAACCTTTGGAACTGGAACTCCGTGGTATTCTGCAGAAGGCACGTTGGTATTTGATCAAAGTGTTAAGCAGAATGTTTATACAGAAGAGACAGTAAACATTCAAAATATTCCAACTACATACTTAACGTTGTATAATATCAGCACAGTTACCAATACTAGTTCATTTAGTATAAACACTACAACACATGCAGGAAGTGGTATTAGTCTATTAACCACAAGTACCCATGGGTATGTACCTGCATATGTAGATCAAGTAGATGTATATTATGGTGGTAGAAAATTAAGAAAAACAGAACTTAAGTTACACTATAATGAACGAGCATATGATACAACCTCTAGCGTATATTACAATAATGAAACAACTAGTAGTTACGATGTTTTACCGCCTGAATATACCATTGAAGTTGACACAAGCCAGACATTATTGTTAAATATTAGCGAAGAAATTGTTCCAGGAACTCAAATTACTGTTATTCAACGTAAAGGCAGAGTATGGGATATTTCAACTGCTTCTATACTAGTAAGCACAAGCACACAGGCCAAATTCTTACGTAAAGGTCCTGCACAGTTACCAAGTTCTTACTACTATGGAGGCAATTTAGAACTTACAGATGAAACTAACGCCCCATTGACAGAAGATGATGGTGATTTATTACAAGGATTATAAGGTATGCCTAACGTTGCACAACTGAATATTTTATCTACAGCAACTACATCTACAACTTTTATAGTTGTGGATAATCAGTTGACACGGAGAGTAACATACAATACGATTAAGAACCAAATTCTTAGTGCTGTTGCAGGATTAGGCTATGTAGGGACGGTGGGTCCTACAGGTGTAAGCGGACCAACCGGTCCCAGTGGACCAGCAGGAGTCACAGGACCAACTGGCGCATTAGGACCAACAGGTCCAAGTGGAGGACCTAGTGGACCAACTGGCCCAACCGGACCAGCAGGTATAACAGGACCAACTGGTGTAGGCGTAACAGGACCAACCGGACCAGCAGGTATAACAGGACCACCAGGAGGCCCGCAAGGACCTTCTGGACCACAAGGCCCGACCGGTCCTACAGGAATCACAGGCCCAAGTGGACCGAGGTCTGGTGTTTACTATAATTTTAGTGTGTTAACTACTTTATCAAATCCGGGTAATGGTAATGTAAGATATAATTCTGGTAATATTACCTCTGCAACAATTTTAGTAATTTCAAAAATTGACGCTCTAGGGCATAATCAGACAAATTGGGTATTAAGTTGGGACGATAGTACATCAGATTCTAGCAAGGGTATATTATATATAAACAATACTCAAAGTACTAGTACAGTTACGACAAACATTTTTAAAGTAATAGGAACAGTCACTAATCAGAGTAATCATTTAGAGGTTCCTGTAACGTATCTTAGTGGGGCTCTTCCAAGTTTAAATCAAGACTTAGCATTTATTTTTCAGCCAACGGGTGATAAAGGAGATCCAGAGGGACCGCAGGGACCGCAGGGACCTGTAGGCCCAACGGGACCAAGCGGAGGACCAAGCGGACCGCAGGGACCTAAGGGACCACAAGGACCACAAGGACCTAGAGGCTTTCAAGGAGATCCTGGTGTAACTGGACCTACAGGACCAGAAGGACCTACTGGACCAAGCGGAGGACCAAGCGGCCCCACTGGACCAACTGGGCCGACTGGGCCAACTGGGCCTGGAGGGATTACAGGGCCTACAGGCGCTATTGGCCCTACAGGCGCTATTGGACCTCAAGGACCGTCTGGGCCAACAGGTCCGGGTATAAGAGAAGGTGGCACGACCGGACAGGCTCTAGTCAAAGCAAGTAATACTAATTATGATTCAACTTGGACAACAATTGTCAGCGGTGGAGGTGGAACAAGCCTAGGCTTAAGGACCACCTCCACGACTGTAACTAATTCGCTAGCAGTAGGGTTTAGTGCTACCACACATGTTGTAGGATATAGATCATATGTATTATCAAAAGTCAGCACATCTGTCCCTGCTTGGGTAAGAATTTATTCAGATAGTACTAGTAGATCTAATGATCTAACTAGAGCAGAGGGTAATGATCCACTCCCTGGAGCAGGTATACTTGCAGAGGTAATAACTACAGCAGGATCTTTAACGCAATTAATCACTCCTGGTGTTGTAGGATTTAATAACGATGCACCTACTACTAGCACAGTCTATCTTCAAGTAACGAATAAACATTCAGGTGCGAGCACAGTAAGTGTTTCTTTAGTATTACTTCAACTGGAAGCCTAAATGTCACAAAGAGAATATGTAATTACCCTTCATAGCCACGATGACTTAGATAGATTTTATGAGGACATGGAAAATGAAGGAGGGCCAATTTACATACCTAGACGGGCTATTCCTGTTCACGAACGTCAACCTATAAGTCGTAATACTACATATCTACTGACAGACTCAGAAGCAGAAAGAATTAGAAGAGATAATAGAGTACAATCCGTTGAACTTAGTGCCAAAGAACAGGGATTGGTATTTAGACCGTTATGGACACAAACTAGTACAGCATGGAATAAAAGTAATACCCTTAATAATACACATAGAAACTGGGCTATCCTTAGAAGCGTTGAAGGGCAAACTAGAGCAGGTTGGGGCAGCAACGGTGTAACAAGTGTATCTGGCACTGTTAATGTAACAGCCAGCGGAAAACATGTTGATGTAGTAATTGTAGATGGTAGTATAAATCCTGCTCACCCAGAATTTGCTGTTAATCCGGACGGTACAGGAGGATCAAGAGTAAATCAGTTCAATTGGTACACATACAATCCTCAGGTAACTGGTGGCGCCGTTGGAACCTATGTGTATACTCCTTACGTAGATGCTACCTATCCTGACTATGACGGTGATGGGTATTCTGATAGAACGACTGATAACGATCATGGATGCCACGTTGCTGGAACTGCTGTAGGAAATTTGCAAGGTTGGGCCAGAGATTCTAATATTTTTAATATTAACCCATATGGTTCTGCACCTACCTACACCTCATATTTTTTACAGTATATTAAAGTATGGCATCAAAATAAACAGATAAATCCTGTAACAGGAGTTAAAAATCCTACCATAACAAATCACAGTTACGGGATTGAATCTGCTGTAACTATATCTTCTATAACCAATGTTAGATATCAAGGCACCGTATATACAGGTCCATTTAGCAGCGCACAACTATCTAGTTATGGCATTTTCAATGATGGTACGTATGCTTATGCTCCTACAAGAAATTCAGCCTTTGAAGCGGATTTGCAAGATTTGATCAATGCAGGTGTTATAGTGGTAGGAGCTGCGGGAAATACTTTTACTAAGATTGCAAATTATAATGTAAGTACAAGTGATGATTATAATAATTATTTTGTTTCAGGTTCTACTTATTATTATCTCCGAGGAACGATTACTGCTGCAAGTAATGTAATTTGTGTAGGCGCAATAAACAGTTTAGTAAACGATTCAAAAGTTAATTTTAGTAACTGTGGTCCTAGAGTAGACGTATATGCTCCTGGTAGATTAATTATGAGTAGTGTGAATTCTACTATTGTTACCTATGTAAATGATCCTAGAAGTGCTTCTTATTACCAAACTAAAAAATCTGGTACTTCTATGAGCAGTCCTCAAGTATGCGGAGTGATAGCCTGTTTGGCTGAAACCTGGCCAACTCTAAAACAGGCTGATGCATTAAAGTATATTCAAGACAATTCTAAAGTAGGTCAAATAACAGATACAGGTGGAGGACCTACTGACTATACATCATTACAGGGAAGTTCAAATAGATATTTGTTCTTTCTAAAAAAACGTCCAGATAATGGACAAGTTGGACCAGTACAAAACTATGGAAATAGGCCTAGCACAGGTCAAGTCTACCCAAGAAGCAAAATTTTTAGATATGGTAGATAAAATTTACTTTAAAATATTGAATAAATATCATTATGAATCAAACTATACCTTCAAAACCTGACAATAAAGAACAAAAACCTGTTTCAAAGCCAAATGAAACTAGTCCTATTTCTATACAAGGTCATATTAAAATATTTGATCCTGTTAGCAAAGAAGTTTTTGTAGATAAAAGAAATGCTATTCATTACGAAAATTTTAGCATTGCCTTGGCAAAAAGTATCGCCAACCAGGGTGAAGGAACTATTGCTGAAATGTGTTTTGGAAACGGAGGTACGCTGGTTGATGCAACAGGTATAATTACTTATCTTACACCAAATACTATTGGAACAGGTTCGGCCCTTTACAATCAAACTTACTATAAAACGGTTGATGCTAGAAGTCCTTATTCAACAGATCCTGCTAGAAACTTTATGGAAGCGAGACATATTTCGGGTGTAGCATACAGCGATGTTCTAGTAAGTTGTTTATTAGATTTTGGCGAGCCTGCAGGACAAGAAGCGTTTGATAATGCTACTACCACAGAAGGTGATTTCGTTTTTGATGAATTGGGCCTACGTTCTTATTACCCCGGTGGCCCAAATTTAGGTTTATTATTAACTCATGTTATTTTTCATCCAGTGCAAAAATCTTTAAACAGATTAATTCAAGTTGATTATACGATAAGGATACAGAGTTTAAGTAACGGAATATAATTATGCCAACTCAGTTTATATATACTTTAACATTTTCTGATCCTACTAAAAATCCTATTCAGGTCATTGGTACAGGAAATAACGGCTCTGGGATCAACAACTACGATACCAGTCTAGACCTTGTAGGGCCAGGGTATATACTTTACGGTCAGAGTTTACAACAAAATTTTGTCAAGTTACTTGAAAGTTTTGCAGGGCCAAATCCCCCTCAACATAGTATTGAAGGGCAACTTTGGTACGATACAAGCGATCCAGATAGAAATATTTTAAGAGTCAATAACGGTAATCAAAGCAGTGATAGATGGCCAGCAGCAAGTGGCATTTATCAGCAGGCCACTGATCCCTCAACGCAGTATATTCAGTCTGTTACTGAAGGAGATATATGGGTAGATACTCAAAATAATCAACTTAAAATTAGATATGGAACTGAATGGACAGTTGTTGGTCCTACAACAAGTGCGTCTGCCAATAAGACAGGTAGTGAAAATGTTATATTAGAAAGCAGTACTGGAAACTTTTATCCAGTAATTTTGAACTGGGTGGACGGTCAAGTAGTAGAAATAATTTCTTACTATGCTTTTACACCTAGATCTGTTATAAATGGATTTGGTGAAATCAAGGTAGGGCTTAATTTAACCAGCAAGTCCGGTGCTGTACTTAATGGTCTGGCTTCAAGGGCCAGCGCATTAGAGATTAGTCGTGGAGTCACTGTAAGTGCTGCTGATGTTTTAAGATCAAGGATAGGTTCAACATCTAGACAAATACATACCGGAACTTTTATTGTAGAGTCACCTCAAGGTTTTGCAGTAAGAAGAAATAACTCTAGTCCAGAAATTAAATTTATTGTAGAGCCAACACAGGCTTCTATTTCATTTACTGCTACAGCACAGACATTTAAATTAGGTATAGAAGATAGAAGTTTTATATCTTTTAATGGTCAATATAGAAAAGTAGGGATTAATACTACTGCATCACTGTTAACAGGTGCTTCGAGAACATTAACTGTAAACGGAGGAGCCTCTTTCTTAGGAACAATTACTGTTTCTGTAGCCAGTACACAAACTGCGGTAGAAGTTCTCGGAAGATTGAATGTAACTGGTGTTATGTCAACTACTCAATCGTTATTGGTAGGAGATTCTATTAATGTTACTAACACTTTAACAACAAAAAATATTGTTGCTAACACGTCTACAGCAGTTATAGGTACTGCATCTACTCCTTTTGAACAAATTTATGTTAGTAGAATAGGACAAACTGGTACATCTGTATATATCTATGGTGAAGTTGAGTCTGCACAAAAATTAACCACACAACGATCATTTAAAATTGAGGGTGTAATTACAAGCACTAATGTGCTCTTTAATGGTACCGCTAGTGTAGTGTTAACTGCTACAACAAATGCAGCACTAATTACTGGTACAACATATACAACATCTACAACGGCTACATTGTCTTTACTTGTAGTAAACACAGGTACAGTGTCTCAATCTATGGAGCATATTAGTAAAAATCATTTCCTAACTGACTCAAGGGAATATTCATTTACTACTGGAATGATTGTTCCTTGGACTACTTCTACGGTACCAGCAATTTATAAACAGGACGGACAACCTAGTTGGCTGTTATGTAACGGACAATCTACAACAACTGCGGCACAACTTGCTCTGTTTAATGTTATTGGTTATTCATATGGTGGAGCAGGTGCTTCATTTGATGTTCCTAATGTATCAACTGCGTTAACCACAGGAACTTTTTACTATCTGATAAAGACTTAAAACATGGCATACATAATTTATAAAAATGGTGACGAAGTTCTAACTGTCATAGATGTTGGCGAAATAGATGATACTACAACAAGTTTGACATTATTGGGTAAAAATGTTAATAACTATGGCGAGTATTTTAATAATAACTTTGTTAAATTACTTACAAATTTTGCAGATAACCAACAGCCTGTAAGTCCACAAGTTGGACAAATTTGGTTCGATACTACCGCAGGCAGATTAAAGGTCTACGATGGTACTAATTGGGATACTTCTCTAGGCTCCTATGTAGATTCTAGTGAACCGACAGATGTGGGCACAGGAGAGTTTTGGTTTAACGACGCTACTAAGCAAACATATGCATATGACGGAACACAATTTTGGTTGATTGGACCTCATACGCCTCCGCAAGATGGCCTTATAGGATTTTATACAGCAACATTTAATATATATGATTACAATGTGCCTGTAGATCAGTATTATCCTAGTATTCTGTATTCAAGGGGTGAATACATAGGCATGATATCTGATGATAATTTTACCTTAGATTCAAATTCTGGAACAGTGTTTTACAGTGTTAATACCACTTTGAATATTGTGAAAGGGTTAACTATATTTCATGATTTAAATGTAAGAGGAACAATCAGGCAGAATGGCAGTGATATACTGATTAGACCTAGACAAGAATCTTCATACTACGATATTACTAGATTTGGTCTAGTTGATAATGTTGGTGCTAACACTGTCACAAATAAAACAAGATACGATAATGGAAATCTAGCGATAGCAAGTGCGATTACTAAGGTATTTCCCCCAGGAACCAATGAATACCCTGTAGGTTCAAGTTGTAAAGTGGTCTGTGATTTTAAAAAATTTGTTACATTAACTACAGTAACAAACTTTTACAGCACAGGCACACTAACTGTTGCTATTTCAACAACCACATCTATACAATCTGGTCTAATGGTTAATGGATCATGGAGTTTATATCCAGAATCTTTAGTTGCAGCAGTTGCCCCGTTCGCTATGACATTAACCAATGCAACAATAAGTCATATTGTAACTGGTACAATTGTAACATTTAGCACAGTTACAACTAGTATAAGACATTTTACAATTATAGATACCCCCTCTGTACGATGGGCTCCTTTAGAAAATTACACTGGCACAAGTGTAGGTGTAAATTTAGGTAATTTCACAATGACTAATATTATAGTTTAAGGATTTAGATAATGCCGTACATACTTAATAAAACTAATGGAACAATTTTATCCACAGTACAGGATGCAAGTCTAGATCAAACAACCGATTTATTATTTGTAGGAAAGAACTATGCTGGTTACGGTGAGATTCAAAATGAAAATTTCTTAAAATTACTGGAAAATTTTGCAAACACATCCGCACCAAGTAAGCCAATTGAAGGGCAATTGTGGTATAATACTACGGAAAAACGACTGTATGCCTATGACAGTCAATACTGGAAAGGCGTTGCAAATTTAGAAATCGCTACTGAAAGCAATATACCAAGTTCTACAAAAAATCCCCGTGAAGGTGACTTGTGGTATAACAAATCTAAAAAACAAATTAATGTTTTTGATGGATCAGACTACATAACCGTAGGACCCCCAATTGGATCTGATACACGAGCACAGTGGCGAGGTGATTTTGAGTACAATGCTAACTCTTTAGATTTGCCTATATATAATATTAAGGCAGTAATTGGTAGCGCCAATGAAGTTATTGCCATAGTTAGCCAGGAAACCTATAGTGTTCCTGCGTCTGAATCGGTAAGTGATCCAGGAGAATACCCTATATATCCTACAACAACTAGGTTGGTTAGAGGTATAACCCTAGTAGGCGCAGATGCAGTTACAGGATCTACTAGAAAAGAAGTCACAGGTCTAGCGACAGACAGTTATTTTTGGGGAACAGCAGCAGAAGCATTACATTCATTAACTGCATCAACTGCTACATATGCTTCATCGATGGCCTATCAAGAAATATTATCGTCCCAGGGTAGTGCTAACAAGCCGTATTTTGTTCCTTTTCTAAGCACAAGCACAAGTTCTGCTGTTGTATATGCTAACACTGGGTTGCAATACAATCCAGTAACAAGAGTTCTAAGCACTATTGCCAGTAGTTCTCTCTATGCAGATTTAGCAGAAAGATATGCAGCAGACAATTTTTATACATATGGAACCGTTGTTGTAATTGGTGGAGAAAAAGAAATTACAGTAACAAATAAAAGAGCAGATACATCAGTTGCTGGTATTATTTCTAAACATCCTGCATTTAGAATGAATGAAGATGTAGGAGAAAACAATACACATCCGTTCGTAGCCTTAAAGGGCAGAGTTTTGTGTAAGGTTAATGGACCTGTTAAAAAAGGGCAATTGCTTGTAACAAGTTCTAAACCAGGTTATGCAGAAGCGGCTGCTGATAACGATCATCCTTGTGCTGTATTAGGAAAAGCCCTAGAAGATTCTAAAGATGATGACGATAGAATCGAAGTAATGGTTTAAACTGCCATATCTGCTTTAATGGCAGGATGACTTTCATAATTAATAAGACTAACATCTTCCATTGTAAATTTGTTAATGTCTGTAATAGAAGGGTTTAGTTCTAGTCTTGGCATCGCTAGAGTCTGTCTTGTCAGTTGTTCACGAACTTGATCTATATGATTGCAGTATACGTGAGCATCACCAAATGATATAATTAACTGTTTTGCATGTAAATTACAGACCTGTGCAATCATATGGGTGAACAAGGCATAAGAAGCAATGTTGAAAGGCACTCCCAAAAACATATCCGCAGATCTCTGGTACATATGACAACTTAGTCCACCGTCTTTGGAAACATAAAATTGTGACATCATGTGACATGGAGGTAATGCCATTAATTCTAATTCACCTGGATTCCATGCTGTTATAATGTGCCTGCGACCATAGGGATCTTTTTTAATTCCTTCAATTAATTCTAATAACTGATCGTGATTTTGAAGTACTACTTTATTAATTCTAATTAGAGGTTTGCGCCATTTGCGCCACTGTACACCGTAAATTCTGCCTAAGTCACCTTGATGTCGTGCCAGTCGTTTATTTGTCCAGTAAGGAGCAGTAGCGTTATCTGACCAAATAGTTTTTTTATCGCTATACCTCTCACCGTGAAGTATTTCCCTAAGTCTATTTTCGTCATTGCTGCCTTCAATAAACCATAGGAGTTCACTTACTACAGATTTCCATGCCAGTTTCTTGGTAGTTATTGCAGGAAATCCTTGAGTAAGATCGAATTGAAGTTGCGGACCAAATATACTGAGAGTACCTGTACCTGTTCGATCTTCCCGTTGTTCACCTTGGGCAAGTATAGTTTCTAGTAAATTTAGATAAGAACGCTCTGACATTATTGCAGTTTCAATTGAGATTCATTGTAAATGTGCAGTGCGCCCTTTATTTCAGGTACTGTACATTCTACAACTACTCTTCGTTCGCCTGCTAGTGTATCAAATACACTTACCACAATGCCAGGCCATAGATAGCCTGACACCTTTTGAACCTTATCGCCTACCTTAAACATTACTCTGCCTCTACTTTATCTGCTTTAGTTTTTTTCTTCGTTGGTTCCATCTCTTCTGCTTTCTTACGCAGAGCCTGTGCTTCTTTGAACAGTTTATCAGCCATTGATCGTAGGTCTGATGCTGTGACTGGTTTATCAAACACGGCACCTTCATAGCCTGGATGATAAGGCGCTTCGTTCACCATTTGTTTGTATTCAGGATCATCGGCAGGCGGAACTACAACTTCTTCTTTTGATTTGGCAGTTTTTTCTTTTTTCTGACTGCCGTCTGTGACCGCTAGTTCTTCTACACTGACGCCTTTTTGTTCTGCGATGATTTCATTTAGTTTATCCAAAGGAATCTGCGTTTGATTATTCGGAGTCATAAGAACTAGGTTAGTTGGAACTTTTTTCAACTGACCCCTTGTGTGTAACCAACTAAGCATTACTTCACCATCTGGGAAACGTCTAGTTGCCAGGATGTCTGCTAATTCATTTGCCTGTTGTCCTGCTTCGCTTTCGATTACACTCATAAGACTGTCATGATAAGCATCTGGCAAACCGTTTGTTCCAACTACTAGAGCATTCATATGCTCGTTTGGCAATGTTCTATAAACTACTGCTACTCTAGCAGAGTTGCTTTTCATCTTACCTACATGTTTCATAGGGTTTCCTTTATTCTGATTTAGCGGGTGTGACTGCTGTAATAAATGAATCTAATCTATTATATACAGTACCTACACCTGCAACTTCGCCTGCACCGAATACACCTCGTTTAACCGCCACATCGATAATTGTCCTAAGATTAATTAAATCTGTGATAGTCAATTCCGGTACACTGGGTTGTTCAGGCTGTTGCTCTGTCTTTTGCTCTTCCATTAAAATGTCCTCTCTTTGTGAAGATATTGGCACCCTAAACTTAGTAGGGTTAATTCTTTAGGATCTTCTAATCCTATTTCTATAATATTAGTTAGTTTATTATCACTACCAACCTTAAAATTTGATTGTATAGCATACCGACTATTTAAGTTTGTTTCTATCCATCTCTCTATAGATCTGATATCCACATTTTTAGGCACACTCAATTTAACAAAATGTTCTGGGATAAAGGAAATTTTCCTTAGCCCCAGAACACCTAGCGGGTTTATCTGTCCTCTTTTAATACTCATTCTTTGAAATGTGCAGTTTGGCCAAACGGAGCAATAATAGAGTCGTTACCGTGAATAATGAACAGTGTATCACAGTAGTCCTCGTCACCCCAACTACCGCAAGGGTATCCATCTGTAAACATAATAAACTTCTTAGGAGTGATATCATTATCCTTCATAAACGTCCAGTTGGCTTCAAAATCTGTACCTCCACCACCTTTGACTTCGTACTGGTTAATGTCATCTGCGTTTTCTAAACTAAATTTGGCATAACTGTAGACTTCTGTATCAAAACACCAAATGTCTAGTTTGAAGTCAACGTACTCTTCCATGATACCTTTTACTTCACTGATAAAAATTTTGGCCTGTTGATCTGAAATACTACCACTCATGTCAACAGCAACTGATACGTCAATAGTTTCCTCGTTTATCATACCTGGTAATATGGCACCGGAGTGCTGACTTTTGCGATTCGGACGAGCAAAACTAAAATTGCTTTTTAAGATACTTTGAATATTCATTCTTAACAGTTGACGCCAATCCATTTTGGGCTCTGTGAAGTCTTTGATAAGACGGCTAACCCCTGCAGGCACTTTGCCTGCACCTGCAGTCTGAGCAGCCGCAACCATTGCTTCTTTGATCTCGTCGCGGATCTGTTTACGTTCCTCTGGAGTAAGTTTAGGACGACCTTTACCATTATTAGAACCTTCCCCTTCCCCTTCCCCTTGCCCTTCACTGTCGTCTAAGTGTTCGTCTAGCAGTTCTCCTAGTTCTCCAATATTAATTTTTTCCGCATTGGCATAGAGATCCTGATAAATCTCCTCATAAGATTTTCCACGGTACTTGTCATGTTGGAAAATCTTAAGGAACGTAGGAACGGCACCAATTTTCTCATCCTTGAGAATTTGGTTAACAGCGTAGTCTGCCGCAATATTAGAAAGAGTAGGATCACGTCCTTCGCGACGACCCATATGATCAAATACATTATGCAGAACTTCGTGTGCAAACCCAAACTCACATTCTTTAGGATTGAGTTTATTAACGAATCCGTAATTAAAGTAGAAGTTACGTCCGTCAGTGGCAAGAGTAGCACACCAGTCGCTGGCATCTACCAGTTTCATACGAGTAGCGAGATTGCCAAAAAACGGATGACGAAGTAGCAATCCTACTCGTGCTGTAATCAATTTATCTAAAATTTTGGCTTTTTCTGAAGCACTAAATTCTTGTTTAGACCAATCTTTTTTAGACTGACGTTCGGGTTTTATAACTGAGGTCATAACTTACTCCTTAATGTATAATACAATTATATATTCTTTTTAGTCCGTAGTCAACTAATAAGGGCCCTAGGGCCCTTAAATTAACCTTCCATGGCCTGTATGATATATTTTCCATACTTGTCATGGAACTTGTCAAAGTTCTTTAACTTGCTGGCATCGAACGGTAAAGCATAATTGGTTAGAGCAACTTTGGCACCCATAACAACCAACTCAGTTGGAAAATTGTCCATCATAAATCCAAAGAAGTTGTCTGCCATAGCATCCCAGCCTTTAACCTTTTTCTTATCTGCTTCTTGGAGCTCATAGCAAAGGCTAATAGTTAGAGAGTACATTGCTGAAATTTCTTTGATATCAAACTTCTTGACCTCACCTTTAAGGATAAGTTCAGGTTTGGGCATCTGCTTGGCAACCTTGCGGTGAGCCATGAACTTAACAGCAAGACCTTCACCTACAGCACCTGCAACTAAATCAGTTAGGGTACCTTCGCTGATGTCGTCATCTTCTAAAAGTTCACTTACAAAAGACCATGAACGGGGTGTGGCAAATGCGCGACTTGAACCTTTTGGATCAAAGTCGTAGAGGTCTTGTTTGGCAAAACCGACATAGCCTACAACCTGCTCATGTACCTTGTTAAGGGTAGCCCACTGAAGCCAATCTTCAAAATCTACTCGCAATTCCAAATGAACAAAACGGTTAGCCAACGGAGCAGGCATACGATAAGTTACGCCCTTGTCAGTCTCGCGGTTACCAGCAGCCACAATAGCCACGCCTTTGGGCAGGATATAAGTTCCCACACGACGATTCAAAATAAGTTGATAAGCCGCTGCCTGAGTAGCAGGCGCCGCAGAGTTTAACTCATCTAGGAATAAAATAGCGGTACTATCTGGATCGCTGGGCAGTTCTGCAGGTGGTGCCCAACTCATAGTATTGGCCTGGCTATTATAATAGGGAATACCTTTGATATCAGTAGGCTCCCAAAGGCTTAAACGGACGTCAATAACTTCCCGATCATGTTCCTCGCCAAGTTGCTTGATGATATCTGACTTACCAATACCTGGAGGACCCCACATAAAAATTGGGCGCTGTTTGATAATGGCCTTACGAAGTGCTGCCTTGGCTTCATTAGGAGTTACAGTGCGGCTAGTAGAAATTTCTTTAGACATATTACTCTCTCAAATAAAGTGGTGTTTTGTTACTACAGTGTTTATTATATGAAATATCTTATGCTTTGTCAACTAGTTTTTCTTTAGAAGCCCATCTTTTCTTAGCATTGTGATATCGCTGAATGTTACCAGAAAACAATACCAATTGGACAGCAGTTTTCTCGTTGAAAACCCAAATCCTATTATCTGTTATATAAAATGGACAATCTATATTTTGGTCAATCCAAATTACTAGTTCGTTAGAAAAGAAAATTTCTTCTTCAAATTTTACTTCATAAGATTTTATTTGAGCAGCATTTAAATGAAAAAATCCTAGTTCGGTTAGTCTCCAACCTCCCTTAGATTTATTTCTTGTATTCCACCACCAGAGGTGCATTATTTTTTTGAGTTCTTTTTCTGTGTAAGAAGAATTGAGGAAGTTAAGAACGTATTTTGTTAATTCAATCTTCTGATTCATATGTGACTTTCTCGCCCGATGTTAATTTAAAAACGGCAAAGTCTGTGCTATTGAAAAGTTTGTTTAGTTTTTCTGCTAGATTAAAGGCATGTCCACTATTTGAAAAACTAACTTTTTTATATTTTGGACCTATCGATTGTGCAATATAACTCATTGTTTTGAGATTGATAGGAGAGTCCTTATAAAAAACTGCCCAGATAGCCTCTGCTTCTAAAACTTGTTCGGTTTTAAAATTCTTTTTATTTGTTGCTTCTAAAAGTATTTGAGGCTTAGGTCTACTCATTTATATACGCATCTCCAAAAATGCGTATATATTTATTCAAAATTTAGAATCTGCCACCGTCTACTTTTATTTGGATTGGTTGGTTAGAACTTTCTTTTATTTGATCTAAGTCTCCTGCTAACCTAGTCATTACTACACTAAGGCTGTTTGATAATTCTGTAACTTCTTCCATAGTAAGTACTAGGTTTTTTTGGCTGGATTTTAGAGCGATTCTAGCCTTATGTAAAAAGTTTTCAATTGGAATTACGTTTAACTGCTTCATGATTTATTTAAGAAATTTAACATATTTTTCATTTCACATTCTGTTTTAAAAGGTCCGTAATAGGGATATCTTTCCAACGTGATTAGTTTAGGACAGAAACTTTTGACCCAACCTTTTCTAAACTTAATCACATAGTAACCTGCACAATACAGACTTTGGCTTTTTAAACTTTTAGCAAATAAAGGTAATTTTTTCTTGATATTATAAAGTGGGTTAAAAGGCTTAGACCCGCAAGGAAAGTCATAAATTACATGTTGATTTTCATCTAGTGCAATTGACTTTTTTGATTGACCGCCTTCGATTATAGTTATTCCTAGGTCTGTCTTTACCTGTTCTAGGTTTTTAAATTCTAATTTTTGACCTTTTCTTATGAAATCATAGCCTCTTTTTTTCTTATATATTGAGCCAATTTTTCTATCGTTATCTTTTACAATCCATTCTTGATTTGGTATTAGGGTTTTAGTAACTGCACTCATTGTTCATACCTCGCATTTAATGGTTCAGCGTATGTTTGAATTTGTTCGCTGATTTTCTGTAAATCATAAGTTTGACAAAATTTTAATAGTCTAATGCCAACCTGTAAAATATTTTTATTTGAATGTTCTTGATCTTTAATAACAGAATTGATAATTTCTTTTATGTTGTTGGGCTGTGCATTTAGGTCACAGAGCAATTTATTTCTATTGTAGTCATCTAAAACTCTATGTTCTACACCTTCATGGTCTACCCATTTTTGTAACATAAGGTTATTCCAATTGTATCCCTTACTATTTCTGTCACTAAAGGCTTCTCTAAGACCTACCTTATTTTTTGTGCCTTTTTCTCTGACACCAGGGTATGCGCTAAAAATATTGTCTGAAGTATCTCCACGCATACATTTTTCAAAAAGTAACCATTCGGGATCTGGGGCAGGTTTGGCTTCTCCTGTCTTTTTATCTTTTATAGGCTTACCTTTTTCGTCGAAATAACCTTCATGAGTAATAGTCATACTCATAACACCGTTATACTGCTGAACATTTGGAGAAATAAGTTGTGCGAAATCTCCGTCAGTACTAATAATAATATGCCTGTCTTTTGGATGAGACCTAATCCAGCCTGCAATTAAATCATCTGCTTCTAGGTTAGGATGATGTAGAACCGTACTGTTTGTCTTGTTAATAATAAAGTCTTTGAACTGATCAAATGTTTCCCAAAACACACGATCTTCTTCTGCTTCACGTGGACTTTGAGCAGCACGTGCCTCAGAACGTTGGCGCTTATAAGGCTCGTAATAATCCTTTCGCCACGACCGTCCTTCTAGACAAAAGACCACGTGATTGCCTTTGAAATCTCGCCAAGCCTTTCGTACACTACCTAAGACGGTATGTATACTCATGCCTACTTTATCTTCTAAATTCCCTCTGACAACGTGACGAGCACGGAAAAATGTATTGGCTGTGTCTACTAGTATGTATGTTTTAGTCATTAACTGACCTCTGAACGTCCGTTTCCTAAGTTATTTACATTTATATAGCCAGTTCCTCTACGGCTCATGTCTATACCATCTTCTGCGGCTACATTGCGACATAACTCTGTAAACCACTGATTTACAATTTCTTCATCTGATTCACCTCTGTATCCAGCAGTTCTTAACTCTAACACAAAGTATTCATTCCAGTCAAGTTCAAAGAATCCGTTTCGAATATTATCTTTGTTAACGTGAGTATTTAGAACACCTACCCAAGGTTCTTTATTTTCAGTAGCCTGCTCTTTTGGACTTAATTCCATAACAGGAGGTTGTTGGGCGGCTTTTGATGCTGCCCTTGTTTCTTCTATGGCTCTGTCCATCTCTTCAAAGCCAAATAGTTTTCTAAGAAAGTCTTTCATTATGTACCCCACTCGTTTTTAAAAAGCGGCACTTGAAGTCTATCACTGTACCGCAATCCATATTTCATACAGGCAAGAGCAACATTTTTGTTATTTAGACTGTAGACACTTTCTACACCACCTACAGGCATTAAGTAGACTTCACCTTCGAATCCTTCACTACGATATTCTTCAATGGCTCTAAGTGCATCTTCAATATCTTGCTCTGTAGCAACAACCAGTTTAAGACAGGTCCAACCTACTGATTCATAGCCACAGACAACATCTGGTTTAATTGCTTCTTCCCACTTTTCTCCACTTGCTGGTAATTTAGCACTGACACTGAAAGTAATTTGCCTGTCAATCAACCCTTCATGCTTCCAACGCCATTCTTGTAGGTATGCTTTGAAGTCGTTGGTGAGTTCTTGGGTGCCATTTGTTTCAAAAGTGATTTCTCTTAGTTCATCCATTTTAGGATGATTAAGTAAGTCTGGATACGCACGTTGCCAACCTAGTAAAGGTTCCCCACCTGTGATTACAAGATGTTCTCTCATCCATCTTTTGTGCGGTAGCATGTCCATAATAGCATCAGCAATAGCATCCGTTTCCAGCATAGGGCTAAAATCCTTAAACCTAGGATCCCAACTAGCATAACTATCGCAACCGGTATGAACCAAAGGTAAATCTCTGTATTGCTTAATGTTTGTAATATTTTGGGCGACAATATTTCGTTCATTTGATCGTTCTCCTCTAGGCATTCCGAATCCATCACAGGTAAAATTACATCCGAACACACGTAGAAACACTGAAGGTACGCCCATATAACGTCCTTCACCTTGCACACTATAAAACAACTCAGAAACCTTTAACTTTGACATAATTGTGATACCTTTTGAATACTAGTAAATATAGCATTATTATTTAGAAAAGTCAACCTAAATGACAGAAAAAACTCAAATATACTGGTCATTGAATGATTATTGCGAATCTAGATGTTTTTATTGTCCTAGTACATTTTGGAACGGAGATAAACCTAGAGATATTGAGCAATATAAATCTATCACTAGTAAAATAATTGAACATTACTTATCTCTTGATAGACATGTTGACTGGTATTTTAATGGGGGGGAACCTTTAGATTTTTCTGATTTTACATCTTTATTGAAGATATGTAAAGAAAATGGAGGAAATATTGACCTCACAACTAACGGTGGAAAAATTTGGTTAGACTGGTTTGCCATAGAACCTTATATAGATAATTTACATCTAAGTTTTCATTATTGGCAAAATTATAATTTAATTAAATTCATAATACAAACTTTTCTTAACTCTAAAAAACAAATTGAAATTTTCGTACCTATAAGGAACACTGCCTTTGATGATGACATAAGTAGGGCCAAACAAATACAAGAAGAATTTTGGATACCAGTTACAAAGCAGATACTCTACTATAATGCAGATTCCAGACATGGAATGTTTCATTATACAGAAAAACAATTAAGAATATTAGAAGGTTTAGATCCATATGATGAGACGGAATCTTCTTTAATACAAGATAGTAGATTTTTTAAAGATACAACTCATGCAGAAAAAATAGTTCATATAGTTAAAAATAATCCTAGTTATACTGGTAAGATTTGTAATGCTGGAATTGAGAAACTATATATTTCACCACAAGGATGGGTAAAAGGCAGTGAATGTAACGATAGACCTCTTGGAAATATATGGAAAGATTCTTTTCGATTACCCGTAGAAGGACATCCTTGTGGAATGACTGTATGTTTTTTTGACAATGATCAAAAAATCACAAAATTTACTTAACAAAGACATCATTGATTTGACGATTAACACGGATGAAGGTAGTGCATTTTGGCAATTGTTTTAGAGTTTCTGCGCCAACATAGGTACAGGTGCTTCGTAGCCCACCTAGTATATTCAGCACGGTTTCATTAACACTACCGCGATAGGGAATTTCCACAGTTCTACCTTCACTGCTACGATATTCAGCAACTCCGCCGTGGTGCTTGCTCATAGCAGTGTCTGAACTCATACCGTAGAATTCCACAAAATCTTGTGTATCAACATAGGGTTCTCCGGTTTTATTATCTAGTTCATTGGTTAGATATGATTTATAGATGGGTTTTCCACCACCTTCATCATGTCCAGCAAACATACCGCCTAGCATTACAAAGTCTGCGCCTGCGCCAAATGCTTTTGCTATGTCACCAGGACAGGTACACCCTCCATCTGCGATAATATGAGCACCAAGCCCATGAGCAGCATCAGCGCACTCAATAATAGCACTAAGCTGAGGATACCCAACGCCAGTTTGAATACGAGTTGTGCAAACGCTCCCAGGACCGATGCCCACTTTAACAATATCTGCTCCACGTAAAATTAACTCCTGTGTCATATCTGCGGTAACCACATTACCTGCTATAATTGTTTTATCTGGAAACTGCTTTCTTACACGTTCGACAAAATCTCCAAAGTGTTCTGAGTAACCATTGGCTACATCAATACAGATAAACTGAGCACCTAGACCTGTAATTACTGCCCGTAGATTACGAAAATCTTCATCACTGGTTCCTGTGCTGACAGCATAATTATCTTTGGCAACTCGCAACTCTGATAAATTTTCAATGTCTGCGTTATATGATTTCACCAGGCAGGTGAATAGGCGATGACGATGTAGGGCCTGAGCCATCTTAATAGTGCCTACACCATCCATATTAGCGGCCATGATAGGAATACCTTGGTATTCATAACCACTATGTTTGAACCGATAAGATTTAACCAAGTCAACTTCTTTACGACTTGAAAGTGTTGAACGTTTAGGACGAATGAGAACGTCCTTGAAGTCTATTTTAATGTCATCTTCAATTCTCATTGATAGTCTCCCTAAATCTATCTGTAAATGCGCCTATTAAACAACTATAAGTTTGCATAGTAAATGTGTTTGTATAAAAAACCCATGTTTCACCTGATATCACTCTTATGTCATCTACTTCAAATAAGTCTCCATTGCTGCTGTACCACTTACTGCCTATTTTCATTTTATTCTCTCAACATATAAAAGGTCATTCAATGACAAAGATTAGTTTAAGTTGTTCAAGAGAGGTTGACATGAAAAGAAATTCTTTGTTAAGTCTTCTGCTTGTTTTTGAACTTGAGGAATACGCTTTTCGTAGTGCGTCATAGTGACAATGATGTGGTGACAAAGTTCTTGCCTATAGTCCATATAATTGTCCCAACTTTCTGTCCAATGACTGGGATATTTGAATCCATCATAATACATTTCCCTATAACTCAATCTATCTGGCACTACTGGTATGGCATCCAACAAGGCACCTTCATAACAACTTATACCCAGTGTTTCCTGTAGATTGGCTGAGAATACAATCTTAGATTCTCCCAATAAACTGTGGTACTCGTCCTTAGTCAAAGACTTTTCTTGACAAATTACAAACTGATATTGAGGTAATAGTAATTCGAGATCTTTAAAAATTT
>Ga0214917_10000162_pt1 | contig 81861 bp, 83 predicted proteins | sample LL_1208_BB_MetaG_FD_177983 | JGI IMG/M metagenome (GOLD analysis project Ga0214917, IMG submission 177983) | Freshwater microbial communities from Lake Lanier, Atlanta, Georgia, United States - LL_1208_BB | ecosystem: Environmental > Aquatic > Freshwater > Lake | place: USA: Georgia | collected... | reverse complement strand
TTCTCGAATATTGGGAAAAGTGGACGGGTTTTGAGCGTGAAGCGATGGCTCGAGTGGTGGACGATTTTAACAATTCGCAGGACAAGATTTTCGTTCGTTTTCTAAGTGTAAGTCGAGTTGATCAGAAAATGATGCTCGCAACTGCGGGAGGCGTGCCCCCCGATGTGGTGGGACTCTGGGCCATCAATCTCCCTTCCTACGCCGAAAATAATGCGCTCATGCCATTGGATTATTTGGCAAAAGATGCAGGGATTCGCCAAGAGGACTATCTGCCCGTTTTCTGGAAGCTGTGCTCTTATCGTGGTTTTCTCTGGGCACTGCCCTCCACCCCCTCCGTCACAGCTCTACACTGGAATAAAAAGATGTTTAGGGAAGCGGGTCTCGATCCGGAACAACCGCCTCGTACGATCGCGGAACTGGAAACCTTCAACGCAAAGCTTACCCGAAAGAACGCCGATGGATCTCTCGCTCAGATCGGCCATATGCCCCAAGAACCAGGTTGGTGGATGCACGACTTTCCCTCCTGGTTTGGAGGTGCCAGTTGGGACGGGTCCACCAAACTCCTCCTAGATGCCCAACCCAATCGTCACTTTTTCACATGGCTGGAGAGCTATCCAAAGCGGTTTGGCGGTCCCGCCATGTTTGAACTTAGGGGTGGCTTTGGAAACTTCGCTTCACCTGACAATCCATTCTTTAATGGGAAAGTCGCCATGATCATGCAGGGCGTTTGGATGAACAACTTTATTAAAAAATATGCTCCCGCTGGTTTTGAGTACGGTGCCGCCGCCTTTCCAGAGGAGACGGAACATCCAGGAGCTCCATTAACCATCGCAGAAACCGATATTCTTGTGATTCCTGCAGGCGCTCGCCACCCCAAGGAGGCCATGCAGTTTATTGCTTTTGTGGCTCAACAGAAAAACACGGAGAAGTTGTGCCTAGGTCAGCATAAGATTTCACCGCTACGCAAAGTCAGCGATGAGTTCATGAATCATCACTCCCACCCCTACTTGAAAGTTTTCCAAAGCCTGGCCAACAGTTCTCGAGCTCAACCAACCCTCTCCCTTCCCACGTTTAAAGAGTATGCCAACGATATGATCACTTATGTGAATCTCGTTCTTCTTGGGCGGATGGGCGCAGATGAAGCCCGCGTTACGATGCTGGCACGCCAACAGAAAGCCCTGGATGCAAAGGTAGATCGCTGGAATAAGGTAGCCCCCGTTCGAGTAGCACTTTGGGAAAAAGAGATTCACCCATGACACCTGGAGAGCGCAAAAGTCTAATCAAGGGGGTGGCTTTTATTTCCCCTTGGATACTGGGTTTTTTGGCATTCAATCTTTATCCCCTCATCGCCTCGATCTGGTTTTCGCTTTGTGATTACAGCGTTCTTTCCCAGCCTGTTTTTTTAGGAACACAGAACTATGTGGACCTTTGGCGTGACCCAGTTTTCTGGAAAGCCCTACAAAACACGGTTGTTTTCGCTGCAGTAGCCATCCCTTTAAGCACTTTTCTATCCATCGGCCTAGCTGTTCTTCTCAACCAACCCATCGCAGGACAGGGTATCTATCGGACGATCTTTTTCCTGCCATCTCTAGTGCCCGCGATCTCTCTCGCTATCCTATGGCAATGGATGCTCAACGGCCCCATGGGACTGGTAAACAACCTCCTCCGCCCCTTTTTGGATTTGCTTAACCTCGCATTCCATATCCAGCTCAAGGCACCCGACTGGTTAAATGACCCCAATTTCGCTCTGTGGGGCCTTATCCTGACAGGTCTTTGGGGAACTGGCCAAGCCGTCGTCATCTACCTGGCAGGCCTCCAAGATGTTCCTGCCGAGTTGTACGAGGCGGCTGAGTTGGACGGCACCAGTGCGTGGCAACGATTCGTTCATATTACCCTGCCAATGCTTTCTCCCGTGATTTTTTTTAACGTCTTAATGAGCATTATCGGAGCCCTACAAACCTTTGCTGTCCCCTATATCTTGACCAACGGGGGTGACGGACCTGGTCGCTCCTTACTCTTTCTCGCTACTTACATTTACCAGAACGCTTTTGACTACTGGAATATGGGTTACGCCTCCGCCCTCGCCTTATGCCTATTTCTTCTCATTATCGGACTCAGTCTTGTTACAGTCCGGTATGGAGAACGAAAAGTTCACTACTCTGGAAAATGAAAAAGAATTTCAACACCACCTTCTCCATTATTGCCCTTCTTGGGCTTGGGTTTCTTTTCCTTTTGCCTTTCTTTTGGATGGTTTCCACCTCACTCAAGCCCCTGAACGAGACAATGAAACTTCCTCCCGAGTGGCTCCCCTCTTCCCCCCAGTGGCACAACTACCCCGATGCCATGAAAGCGATGGGGCCCTTCTGGCTCTTTGCCAGAAATAGTCTCGTCCTCGCTTTTCTCAATGTGGTGGGGACAGTCTTTTCAAGCGCCCTGGTAGCTTACGGGTTTTCACGCCTCGACTGGCGGGGAAGAGATGGCGTTTTCTTTGTTCTTCTCGCGACAATGATGATCCCATTCCCCGTGGTGATGGTTCCCATTTATGGACTATTCCGCGCACTAGGCTGGATCGGGACCTTCCAGCCCCTGTGGGTACCCGCTTTTTTAGCAGGCGCATTCAATGTGTTTCTCCTTCGCCAGTTTTTTCTCACGATTCCAAGAGACCTATCCGAGGCCGCACGGATCGATGGATGTAGTGAATTAAGGATCTTCTGGCAGATCATTCTTCCTTTGGCCAAACCTGCCCTTCTCACGGTAGCTCTGTTCCAGTTTATGGCCACGTGGAACGACTTTCTTGGGCCACTCATCTTTTTGGCCCGGGAAAATCAGTACACTCTCGCCTTAGGTCTCCAAGCCCTCCAAGGAACCATCAGCGGAACTCCTTGGCATCATCTTATGGCTGCCTCAACCCTTGTTTTACTTCCCGTGCTTGTTCTTTTCTTTCTAACCCAAAGAACCTTTATTCGGGGAATCGCCACCACGGGGCTCAAATGAACTCACGAGCTTTTCCAACGAAATTCAACCCAAACACGGAGACCCTATGGCTAAAGTACTGATCGAAAACCTCTACAAGATTTATCCGGGTGATAAAGGTCGGCCGGAAAAAGTCGCAGTCGATAACGCCAATTTCGAGATTCAGGATAGGGAATTTATGGTTCTCGTCGGACCCTCAGGATGTGGAAAAACAACGACTCTACGCATGGTTGCAGGCCTCGAGGAGATCACACGTGGAGCCATCTATATCGATGGCAAAAAGATTAACGAGATCCCTCCGAAAGACCGCGATATTGCCATGGTCTTTCAAAACTATGCCCTCTACCCCCATATGTCGGTCTTCCGGAATATGGCGTTTGGGCTCGAACTACGAGGGGTCCCAAAGGACGAAATCCGTCATCGTGTGGATTCAGCGGCAAAGACTCTCGGGTTGCTCGAACCTGATAATCTTTTGGAGCGGAAACCCAAAGCTCTTTCGGGCGGACAGCGACAACGAGTTGCCCTAGGCCGGGCGATTGTTCGTAATCCCAAGGCGTTTCTTTTTGATGAACCCCTTTCCAATCTCGATGCCAAGATGCGGGTCGAAACTAGGACAGAAATATCCAAACTTCATCGCAAGCTCAATAGTACAATGATTTATGTGACGCATGACCAGACCGAGGCCATGACCATGGCAGATCGGATTGTCGTCATGCGCTATGGCAAGGTCCAACAGATCGCCGCTCCACTGGATCTCTACCATCAACCAGCGAATCTTTTTGTTGCTGGATTCATCGGTAGTCCCCCGATGAACTTTTTCACGGGTACACTGACTGCCTCCCGCCAAGGAACCCTGGAGTTTGTTGAAAAGGTTCCCGCAGGTCAGACGCCTTTCCGTTGCCCCTTATCCGCGGAAACTTCCCGACGCCTTTCTTCGCGGCAGGATCGGGAGGTGATCCTGGGACTCCGGCCGGAGCATCTTCATCCCAATTCGCTGACCTCAGGAGTTACCCTCGAAGCCACCGTTGAAGTGGTAGAGCCAATGGGAGCGGAAACTTTTGTTTACCTCCGAACTGGAGGCCACACCTGTATTTGCCGGACTACCCAGATCGAATTTATGGATCTTGAGGGTAAAAAGTTAAATCTGGGACCCGACCTCTCCCGCGGGGTTTTCTTTGATCCGCAGACCGAATTGGCCATCCCTGTCTGAGAATCGCCGGGCTATTTCTTTCGGCTGATAACCGATTTTAGGACTTCACAAAAAATCCCCACCCCCCGGGCCAGATCTTCCGGAGTCGCCCGGGCGCAGTTCAGTCGAAAGCAGGCTTCTTTGGGAGGATTCGCAAAGAAGATGCCCCCACACACAACGGCAACGCCTTTTGCCAGACACTGCTTGGAGACCTCCTCCATCAGGCTGGGACGTCCTCCCCTCACCCAAAGCATATACCCACCCGATGGATCATCCGCACGGATCCCCTCGGGCAGTTCCCTAGATAAAATCCCCCCTGCCAACTCCCGTCTTTTGGCGTACACGGAACGAAGCATTTCCAAATGCCCCTCCATCCGTCCCGAACGAAGAAAAGAAGCGGTAATAAATTCAGGAGGAACGCCGCCATGAATCGTTTGCCGACACTGCCTATCAGCCGCCGCATCCATCCATTTGCCGGGCAGGGCAAAGCCGATTCTCAGGCCAGGAGCAACCGTTTTAGAAAAACTAGTGACATAAAGGACCGTGCTGCCGTCATCATAGGCACGCAGTGGTTTGGGTCGACCACGACCCAGCAAATCTCCATAAATATCGTCCTCCAGAATCGGCACACCCATCTTGCGACACATTTCCACCATCCGCGGCCGCCACTCCTCTTTCAATGTGGCACCACTTGGATTGGAAAGTGTTGACGTCACGACAAGGAGTTTTGGCTTGGGCTTAGCCTTTAGTGCTTTCTCCCACTTGGCCGGATCCGGTTCCTGTCCGACGGCGGTATTCACCGTCCGAAATTTCACCCCGATGGCCCGCAAAAGCTCCAACTGGCCGTAGTAGGCGGGTGCTTCACAAACGACCGTATCTCCCCTTTTCAAGACGGTGTTCACCATCGTGGCCAAAGCCCCTGAACACCCTGTCGTCACCAGAATCTGGTCTGATTGAACATTGACTCCGCGAACGCCGAGATAGTCACGAATCGCATCCCTCAAGAGCGCGGCCCCTTCCGGGCGATGGTAACTAAACATTTCCCTGGCTCGGGAAGCCAACTCCCCTTCCAAAGCCGTCCGCAAGGCATCCAAGGGCAGAAAATCAGCCGAGGGAATCCCTGCGGCGAGATTGATCACATGAGGATCTTCCGTCTGGCGCATCAGATCCAATAAACGAATAGGGGGCGTGGCCATAAAAGGTTCTACCTTGGATGGAAAAGATTCGCGAGAACGTTGACTCCTGCCCTCCTGGACTTACCTTCCAAAAACGATGCCTGCCTCGATTTCTGAAAGCCCGCTCGCCTCCTGCCATCTGGCCTTGGGCGCTCGTATGATTCCCTTTGCCGGCTGGAACCTCCCCGTGGAATACAGCGGTTTGCTGGCTGAACATAAAGCCACACGTCAGGCGGCGGGCCTTTTCGATATTTCCCATATGGGCCAAATCCGAGCCAAAGGAAAAGATGCCCTTTCCTGCCTCGAGTCCCTCTTAGCCAATGATCCGGCCAAACTGAAAGATGGGGAGGGACACTACTCCTTTATTACAAATGAGCAGGGAGGCGTGATCGATGATCTCCTTGTTTACCGCTTAAGCGCTGATGATTTCTTTCTCGTAGTCAACGCCTCCCGCCATCCCGAAATCTTACAACTCCTTAAAAAGCACGAAACGCCGCAAGTCCGCTTTTCCGGAAACCCAGGAACTGCAACCGGAATGGCTCTTCAAGGTCCTCAAGCGTCTGCCATTCTTGCTCAAATCCTTCAAGGCGCCCCACTGCCCCTAAGAAATCACATCGCCCAGTTCACCCTTTTTGGAGCGAACATCCTGATCGCGACCACTGGCTACACGGGGGAAAATGGCTACGAGATCTTTTCCGATATCCCAACGGGCCTAAAAATCTGGGCTGCGCTTTTGGAAGCAGGCAAGCCCTTGGGCCTTCTCCCCTGCGGTTTAGGTTCACGTGACAGCCTTCGCCTGGAAGCTGGTCTCCCCCTGAACGGGCAGGATCTTTCCCCGGAGATTTCTCCTCTCGAGGCCGGCTTAGGAATGTTCGTGGATCTCAACCGACCCCGCACCTTTCCTGGACGTCCTGTTTTGGAAAAACATAAAGGCAGCGGATCGCCAAGAATCTGCATCGGTCTTCAGGGCCAACCGGGACAACCCCCACCTCGACATGGATACCCGGTCTTTCAAGGAGACAAACAGATTGGCGTGATTACCAGTGGCGTCCCTTCCCCAACCCTCGGGCATGGAATCGCCTTGGCGTTGGTAACAACTCCAGCCCCCCTTTGTGGACAAGATGTTGAATTTGAAGTGCGCGGACGTCGCGTTCCCGCCAAGGTTTCGTCACGTAAGTTTTTAAAAACAAAATGAACACTCCCGACAATCTCCACTATGCAAAAAGCCACGAATGGCTCCGCCTTGATAAAGACACAGGCACTGTGGGGATCACAGACCACGCCCAATCCGCACTCAGCGACGTTGTGTTTGTCGAACTCCCAAAATCAGGGCGAGTCGTAAAGCAAGGCGAGGTCATCGCAACTGTAGAGAGCGTAAAAGCCGCTTCAGACATCTATGCACCTGTCGGAGGGACAATCCTCGAATCCAATGAAACTCTGTCCTCTGACCCCGGGCTGATTAATCGCGAACCGTACGGACAGGGCTGGCTCTTTCGGATTAAACCCGACTCAACTAAGCCTACGGGCCTACTATCCTCTTCAGATTACGCTGCCACCCTGCCCCATTGAGCCTAAATCCCAAGCCTCTCCATGATCATGGGGAGGGTTTTTTTACATGGCACGCCTACGACCCCTCCTGCAAAGCCGAACTCTGGTCCACTGCCTATTTAAATCCAGAAGGCACGATTCTCTTTGATCCCATCGATTGGCCCAAAGATACCCCACTACCCAAGTCCCCTGTTCACATTGTTAAAACAAACAGCAACCATGACCGAATGACTGAGGCGCTTAAGAACTCACTACAAGGGAGTTTTGCCAAGGGCGTTGAGGGCTTCGAGGCGATCCCTCTGCCTGGAGCAGGAGAAAACGAAACAGCATATTTTCATCACGCCTCCAGAAGCTTGATCATTGGAGATGCACTTATCAACCTCTCCCCAGATCCATTGATGCTGCTACCCGCTAAATACTGCACTAATTCAGATCTTTTAAAGACTAGCTTAAAACGACTCCTTGAACTCCCAACCCAAAGAATCTTTTTTGCACATGGGACTCCGATCCTGCAGGATGGGGTTGGTCGACTAAAAACAGTAATCTCATGAACAAACTTCTAATCCTCTCTTTGCTGCTAACAACTCTGACCACGCTCTGGTCAACTCCAACCAATAAAGCAGGTGTGACTAACCTCCCCAAGGTTTCAACCCTGATTCCGCAGCTTCTTCCAAGGAACCCCAACGCAAAACCACCTCCCGCGGCAGTTCAAAAACAGCTCGAGGCTTTCTTTCTCGGTGTCCAGGCAGGAAAGATCGACGAATGTTTTAAAACTCTGGTTGCCACGAACCCGACTTTATCCGATCCAGCATCTGTTCCGGAATTTGTCAGCAATATCCAAAAGGGAATTGAGGTCTTTGGCCCGCTTCAAGGCTACGAGCTTTATGATCTTCGATCCGTTGGTACCCGCACTCTCTACATTACATACCTGAGCTATCACCCACGAAAACCCCTTCGCTGGCAGTTTGTATTTTACTCCCCTGTGGGAGCCGATTGGAAGCTACTCAATCTACGCTTTGACGATACCGTCGAACAAAGCCTGATTCCCGATTAATATCGAACGCGTCGAACGCTCCACCGTTTACGCCAAGCCTACTTTTCCTTTTCCTCCGCGATTGTCTAAGAAAGCCACTAAAGCTGCTACTGCGGCTCGATCGAGCGAGCCGCCTGCCTCAGCAAGAACGGTTCGAATTGCGGCATCAAGGCTTTGAGCGGGGCCGTCTTGACCTTGCACAAGATCAATCAGCCTCTTGACCACAGCGACCACCTTCGCGGCTGGCAAAATCGCATCTCCACGCAACTGCTTTGGCCAACCCGTGCCATCGATACGCTCTTGAGCCTGTCGGATGACATCCGCCACTGGCCCCTCAAACTCCAACCCCGCCACAAGATCTGCACTTCGTAGAATTGCTTCACGATACTTCTTTTTCTCCTCCTCATTTCGATTTCCACCCTTGCTTAGGAGGTCTTGAGATAGAGAAACAGTTCCCAAGTTCATTAACTCACCAGCCAACTCAGCTGTTTCGACATCCACCGAAGATAGCCCCATCTCCTCTGCCGTTCCTCGTGCCACTCGGGAGATTAACCTGGCATTCGTACGCGCAGAATTCGGCTGACGGCTATCCACCTCACCCACAAAAGCCTCAATCAATCCTCGGAACATCTTTTCCCGCTTCTCTCTCTCCACAATAAATTCGGTGATATCCTGCTCGATCAGCAGAACTCCAGGAGGATGATCCCGATCCGCCCGTAAGGGAATGTGATCCGTTTTGGTGTACTTCTTTTTTCCGTTCTCCTCAAATTCATGCCGTACTTTTTGCGGGACCCACTTCCCTTCCTTCTTGTCGTTGGGCCACCCCGGGTACAGCTCGTCGATCACCTGTTTATTGACCTTTTGGTAAGCCGCTGCACGCACAGGTCCGATAACTGCAGGCATGGTTTTTCCATTCACCTCCTCAGGGGTAATTCCCGCCGCTTCCGCTAATGTTCGATTTGCAAAGTTATATTTACCCCCTGCGTCCATAGCCGCAATGGCCGTGGGCTGGTTATCGGTTATCACGCGAAGGAACTTTGCAAAACCGGTAAAACGCTCTGCGGCGATCTTCAGCCTCTGAGCCTCAGCCGAGGCACGTAACTGAGCCCCATGTTTCCAAGCCGTAGCCATAGAGACAGAGGCCAACCCCAATACGAGAGTGAAACCAATCAGCATTCCCTGCTGGCGCTTTTGGGATGGCCCTAAGGCTTCTTGTTGATCTGCAATGCGCACCAGAACCCAAGGGGTACCCGCTACTTTTCTCCCCGAAACTAAGGATGGGACATTTCCGTAACTTGATCGCAATGAAAACCCACCTGGTTTTGAGACGGCGAATGCTGCGGCAGAAGTCGCAGGTTCATTTGCAGAATCCGCTGTCATTGGCTTTGTGCCGTTTGGAAGTGGGTTCCGTCTTGGAGTTAGGTACTGAATGGTGCTTCCGGAGGTGCCGGGCTTTTCTTGGACTAGAAAGTTTTCTGCAGATTTCAAAGTTTCCCCAGGTTGGCTCATCAGCGGGAAAAGCTCTTTAGCAACCTGTTTTAACCCCACGACATAGGCGATCGGTTTTGCGTTATCTTGGGCATCCACAGGATAGATCGGGACCAGAAAGCCCAAGCTAGGTTGCCCTTCAGAATCCAAACGCAGGTTCCAAAGCCCCCTCTGTCGTGCAGCGTTTTCCTTTAAGGTGTCTAGAAAACCATCCTCCTTCAAAGCGGGTAAAAATTCGCTCGCCACAAGGACTTGCCCAGACGGAGCTAGAATTGCGATTCCCGCAATTCCCTCCCGAACCACATTGGCATTAATCTCTAAGGCAGGTGGTGGGGTAAAGAATCCGTTCTGCTCGGCTACCCGCTTTAAATAATTACGCAAGAAGCCCGCGGCCCCCTCTTTTCGATCAGCCGCTGTCTGATCATCCAGCAAGGTCTCAATATAAATTTTTTGGGATTCATTGGTTGCAATCCCTCGCAGAACGTCGAACTGGGAACCCAGCCATCCCTCCACCGCAGCCGACCTTGTCTCAACAACTAAACCCATCTGAATCTGCCAATCCCATAAAGTCCTTTCCTTCTCACCCTTCACAAAAGCCAAAATTCCAGCAAAACCTCCTATGGTAAAAAGCGCAAAAAAGATGATGGCCAAAATGGTCTTTCCGCTCATGGGTCGACGAATCGACTCCTCTGCTATCTTGGGAGTGGCCAGCTTGAGGGTTGCAGGGTCCTGAGGGGTGGGGGATTTAGGGGATGCCATGGAATTTGTGCTCCTTTATGAATCTGCAGTATCTCCCGATACCTACCCCCCCCTCAAGTATTTCCTCAAGGCCAAAACAAGCTATAGTTCCTTGATGCCCCGCTTTTTCGCACTCCTCCTCTGCACAACTCTGTCAGGATTCGCTTGGGATGCTGAATACCAGGTTGTTCAACAAGACCCGATCGGCAAGTTCCCTAAGTGGACTGGCATCTTGGCTAGCGTCGAGACCGAGTTATCCAAAAAAGCGGACATCCAAGCTCCCTACGCTGGAGGATGGGCTGATTTTATCGCCAAAACCCAATCCCCCGACCGATTGGCCATGATCAAGAAAACCAATGAAACGTTCAATTCTATGCGCTACGTTCCGGACCAGAAGAACTGGGGGGTTCCCGACCTCTGGAACACCCCTGTTCAATTCACTCAATCCCCCGACTACGTTATATCAGGACGGGTGAGCGGGGATTGCGAAGACCACGCCATCGCCAAATACTATGCCCTGCAAAAGCTCGGATTCACCCAAGACGAGCTTCGGATCCTCGTAGTAAAAGATCTCAATCTAGGAGTTGGCCACTGCATCCTTGGCGTAATCTATGGAGGACAGTGCCTGATCCTCGACAATCAGATCAAAAGTGTCTGGCCCGCAACTCAAATCCAACACTACAAGCCCATCTACGCAATCAATGAAACTCACTGGTGGCAGTTCCTCCCCGCAGGAGCCGCGGCTGCCCCGGCAGCAGCAGCAGGAGCCGGTCAATCTGACTAGCACGACTCCCTCCAAGCTTTTCACCTGAACCTAGGGAAGGCATTGTGCTCCCTTATGTCTGAACTCGCTCCCGCGTACGACCCAGCTCAAGTCGAAGACCGGCTCTATCGCCAATGGACGGAAAACGGCGACTACCGAGCAGACCCGACATCCTCCAAACCCGCCTATTCCATCGTCATTCCTCCCCCCAACGTCACGGGAATTCTGACTCTAGGGCATGTGCTCAATAACACGATTCAAGACATACTCGCCCGCCGTGCCCGTCTTCTAGGACATGAAGTTCTCTGGCTTCCAGGAACTGACCATGCGGGAATCGCGACTCAAACAGTCGTGGAGCGTACTCTAAAAAAAGACGGTAAGATCAGGCATCGGGACGATTTGGGTCGTGAAGCTTTCCTTCAGGAAATATGGAAATGGAAGGAAAAGCACGGTGGAATCATCATCCAGCAACTGAAGAAGCTTGGGGCTTCCTGCGACTGGTCACGCGAACGATTTACGATGGATTCTGATTATTCCGCGTGCGTTCAGCAAGTGTTCGTGGATCTCTTCAAAAAGAAATTAATCTATCGGGGGCGTAGAATGGTCAACTGGTGCCCCGTTTCACGCACTGCCCTCTCCGACGAGGAAGTCATCATGAAAGAGCAAAAGGGGCTTCTCTATCACTTTCGGGTTCCCGTTATGGGCGCGAAGGACAAGTTCCTTACGATTGCCACTACACGACCTGAAACCATTCCAGGGGACACTGCCCTCGCTGTGAATCCCAAGGATCCACGCTACACCGCACTCATCGGCCAATTTGCCATTCGCCCCCTCCCCCCCGAACTTCCCGAAGAGCAACGCCGCATCCCCATCATCGGCGACGACCACGTCGACATGCAATTTGGTACCGGCGTTCTCAAAGTCACCCCGGCCCACGATCCGGCTGACTTCCTTATCGGCCAACGCCATCAACTCCCTTCCGTTGAGGTCATTGATGAGTCAGGCCTGATGAACACAAATGCAGGCTCTACCTTGGCCGGACTGGATCGGAGCAAAGCCCGAACACTGGCAGCAGAACAACTCAAGGAGCTAGGCCTGCTCGAAAAAGAGGAGCCTTACTCAAATCAGGTCGGTTTTAGCGAGCGGGCCGACGTTCCAGTGGAGCCGCGTCTTTCGGAGCAGTGGTTCCTCCGTTACCCCAGCACGGAAAAATCACGCACCATCGTCTCTTCGGGAAAACTTCGCTTTTTCCCGGAACGATGGAGCAAAGTTTACGACCACTGGATGGAAAATCTGCAGGACTGGTGCATCAGCCGACAACTCTGGTGGGGCCATCGGATTCCCGTCTGGTACCGAGATCAGGAAGTACGGTGCCAGATTCAATCTCCTGGCGAAGGATGGACCCAAGATCCCGACGTTCTCGACACCTGGTTCAGCTCTTGGCTTTGGCCGTTTGCCACTATGGGGTGGCCGGAAAAAACATCGGAATTAAAAAAATTCTATCCTACCACCGACCTTGTCACCGGCCCCGACATCATCTTTTTCTGGGTCGCACGCATGATTATGGCCGGATTTGAATACATGGGAGAATTGCCTTTCCGTAATGTCTACTTCACGGGCCTCATTCGAGACGGGAAAGGGCGAAAGCTATCCAAATCCTTAGGAAACTCGCCTGATCCTCTCGACCTCATTTCGAAATATGGTGCCGATGGCCTTCGCTTCGGCCTGCTACGGATTGCCCCCCAGGGGGCGGATATCCGCTACGACGAGAAGCAGATGGAGGAAGGACGTAATTTTGCAAACAAGCTGTGGAACGCATGCCGTTTCCGCCAACAACAGGGCCCCTCCGATCCTCAAGCAAACCCCTTGAACCATCCGCGGACCCCATTCTCAGACTATCTCCTATCCCGTCTGGATCGTTTAGAGCGCGAATTAGACACCCTGTATCAATGCTATGAATTTAGTCAGGTGGCCCAAGCCCTCTACGCTTTTGTTTGGGATGAGTTCTGCGCCCGATTTATCGAAACTGCGAAAGCCGACTTCATGAATGCAGGCTCCCCGACTCGCCAGGGAACTCTTGCAACAGCAGATTTTGTTCTATCCAGAGTTCTACGTCTCCTACACCCCTTTATGCCTTTTATTACAGAAGAATTATGGCTGACCCTGGGTCTTGACGATAAAACGATCCAATATTCCGCTTGGCCAAAGGCTGGAGAAGTATCCTTCAACATAGCAAATGCCCAAGCCGCTGAGTCGTGCTACTGGACAGCAGAGGCGGGTCGTCGGCTTCGAGGTGAATTCGGCCTTTCTGGTTCAGCTAAAATGAAGTTTTTCCTTAAACCGACAGCCTCATCTCGGGTCAGCGATGAAGACTTACGCACCTTGGTAAAACTTCTTCAAGTGGGGTCTGTGGAGATGACTTCCACCCCACCCAAAGCCCCGATGACTCTAACCCCCTGGGGTGAACTCTACCTTCCCTTGGAAGGACTTCTCGATCCAGCAAAGGAAACGGAACGACTGCAGAAAGAAATTGTGGCTGCAGAAATGGCCCGAGCGCGTGAAGCCACGAAGCTGGGAGACCCAAAAATGACCGCCAAGGCACCCCCGGAAAAGCAAGAGGAGTGGCGAAAACTAGAAAAAGAGGCATCCCAACGAATCGCTCGTCTTCAAGAACAGCTGAAACTCTTCACAACATAATCAATAACTCGGTTTTTTCCGCTAGGCATAGCCTTCGTCAGTCTCTTTCCTAAAACCTTCATGGATGCTGGCCACACAATCCCGATTCTTGGACAAGGATATGTCCGCTACATCGACCATTTGGGAACCGATCTCCGGATTGTTGAATCGGCTAGGATTTCTTACAAAAGCCCCAGCAAGGGCATCGAGCAGGATAAAAAGCTTCTCATCTACCTTTATAAGAATCGGCACACCAGCCCCTTTGAGCAGTGTTCCATTACTTACAACATTAAGATGCCGATCTTTATTATGCGTCAATTTGTCAGGCATCGAACGTTTCGTCTCAACGAGTGGAGTGGCCGGTACTCTGAATTGGCCGACGAGTTTTACCTTCCCACACAGTGGCGTGCCGCCGACGCCAAGAATAAGCAGGGCAGCCACGTATCCTCGGCTCTGGATCACGTAGCTTTAACCAAAGAGGTTCAAGCAACCCATCAAGCTGCTTATGCTAGCTACCAAAGCCTCCTGCAAAAAGGGGTTGCCCGTGAGTTAGCCCGAATGGTTCTGCCCGTAAGCATTTTTACAGAGGTCTATGTGAACTGCGACCTACACAACTTGATTCACTTCCTCCAACTCCGAGAAGATGACCATGCCCAGCAAGAAATCCGGGAAATGGCTGCTGCGATGAGGGTTGTGGCCGAGGCCCTATTCCCATGGACCTTTGAGGCTTTCCACAAGTATCGTTTAGGAGTGACGGACCGCACCCCCGCGGCATAATTACACTATATGGCCAAAAAATCCTCTCCATCCAAACCCGCCCCTCAGAAAAAATCCTGCCCCTGCCCCCTTCCGCTTCTAGCTGCAGGAGCTGCAGGTTTCCTCGCTGCTGTCCTGATCCTCAAAGGACTTCCTATGATGGGCGGCTGTCCGATGTACTCCGAAGCCTGCCCTGTGACCTCCACCCTCAAGCAGATTGAAATGGCGCTACAAAAAAATAATCTGCCTCTGGCCCAGTCGCAGGCGGAAAAATTGAGCGAACAGCTCGAACGAACAATGCCGGATCTCGCCCAATTGGCGGATCGGATTGCGGAAAGCTCTTCTGTGAACCAGGCGAAAACACAACTCCAGGTTTTGGAAAAGAAGATGATGTCGGACGTTTCCGTTCCTTATAAAAAGTGATGCGAGTCCTTTGCGTGGCTCTTCTTATGGGCCTGAGCTTAACACATGCTGAAACGGAAAAGATGATGAAGATAGGTTCTCCTCTGCCCCCTTTGACCTCCAAGGATCAGGATGGCAAGGAAGTGGATCTAGCGACGTACGGAAAAGAGGGCTACCTCCTAGTCTTTTTCTACCCCAAAGCAAATACTCCCGGTTGCACCGCGCAGGCCTGCAGTTTGCGTGATGGGAGTGCCGAATTGACTCGCCGGGGCGTAAAGATTTTAGGCGTCAGCGCTGACCAGGTTTCCGCCCAGAAGAGTTTCGTGATCGATCAGAAGCTCCCTTACCCCCTTCTGGCAGACGCCGATAATAAGATTATCCAGGCCTTTGGTGTAGGCGGACTGTTCGGCTTTGCGAAACGGTCCGCTTTTCTTTTTCGGGACGGTAAACTGGTTTGGCAGGATCCCAAAGGTTCGACCCAGGATCAGGCAAAAGTCGTACTCGAATATCTCGATTCCCTCAAGACCAAGTGAAGTCGTTCCGACAGGAACTCACATTTCATACCCCCACGCGTAGGGCCTTTATTAACCTGACGCCTAAGATCGAAGCTGCCCTGACCAACTCACGTATCCAGGAAGGACTCTGCCTCGTAAATGCTATGCACATCACCTCCTCCGTCTTTATCAATGACAATGAATCTGGTTTACATGCTGACTTTGAAGCCTGGCTCGAAAAGCTGGCACCAGAAAAGCCACATAGTCAGTACCACCACAATGGTTCGGAAGATAATGCGGATGCCCACCTGAAGCGCACCATTATGGGACGGGAAGTCGTTGTAGCCATCACAAAGGGAAGACTCGATTTCGGTTCATGGGAGCAGATTTTTTATGGGGAGTTCGATGGCCGAAGAGATAAGCGGGTCCTTGTTAAGATCATTGGCGAATAACATAGGGTTTCCCACTTCCACCCGAAGCGATCCGATTCTATAAAAAAGCATGGCCTCGATTTTCGGCAATCGCTTACAGATCTTCTCCGGAAATGCGAACCGTGACCTTGCCCAGAGGATCGCAGATTTTGTAAAAGTCCCACTTGGCAAAGCCACAGTGACCTCGTTTCCAGACGGCGAGACGTTCGTAAAATTTGACGAAAATATCCGTGGGAACGACCTTTTTATCGTTCAACCCACCTGCCCCCCTACCAACCAGAACTTAATGGAACTTCTGATTATGGTGGATGCTGCACGTCGGGCGAGCGCATTCCGGATCACTGCAGTCCTTCCTTTTTTTGGATACGCCCGACAAGACCGCAAAGATCAACCTCGCGTTCCAATCACAGCCAAACTTGTCGCCAATCTGCTCGTCGCGGCAGGGGTGAATCGTGTTCTAGCGATGGATCTCCACGCACAGCAAATACAGGGATTCTTTGATATTCCGGTGGATCATCTTTTCTGTGCGCCGATTTTCTATAAATATATTGCGGAGAAGAAAATTCCAGATTTGGTAGTCGTCACTCCCGATATCGGTGGAATGAAAATGGCTGCAGCATACTCACAAATGCTGAATTCAGGACTGGCGATCGTTAGCAAGAAACGCCTCAATGCATCCGAGACTCAATCCACACACCTGATAGGTGATGTGGAGGGAAAAAATATTTTGCTAGTCGATGATATCACGGAAACCGCAGGGACGATCTGCTCAGCTGTCGAGATCCTTAAAAAACATAAGGCCAAAGATATTTACGTGGGCATCCCCCACGCAGTTCTTGGTGCTACGGGTTTGGAACGACTTAAAAAGCTCGGCCTGAAAGAGTTCATTACTACGAACACAACTCCACAGGAAGATTCCGCCATTCCGACCAAAGTTCTTTGTGTAGCACCCTTGTTGGGGCAAGCCATCCTACGTATTCACGAGGGTGAGTCAGTATCGTCCCTGTTTGAGATTCGTGCCGGCGTCAAGACGTAAGAACCGTTTTACTGACCGAGCACGTAAGCGAACATCAACGGCGCGACAATTGTTGCGTCTGACTCAATCACGAAACGCGGAGTATCCGAGCCCAACTTACCCCAAGTGATCTTTTCATTCGGAACAGCACCAGAGTAGGAACCGTAGCTGGTGGTCGAGTCACTGATCTGACAAAAATACGACCAAAGCGGTACCCCTGGTTTTTTCATATCCTGATGCAGCATAGGGACAACACAAATTGGAAAATCTCCGGCGATACCTCCACCGATCTGGAAAAAGCCCAATGGAGTCTTCTGGGTTTTTTGATACCAGTCCGCAAATGAGATCATGTATTCCACCCCGCTTTTCATAATTTGAGGGGAAGAGACCGTTTTCTGCATGCAAGCTGCCGCAAACATATTTCCCAAAGTAGAATCCTCCCATCCTGGAACAACCATGGGCAGATTCTTCTCCGCAGCCGCCATCATCCAAGAATCCTTTGGATCAATCTGGTAAAACTTTTTAAGCAAACCCTTCTGCAAAACTTCGAAGAAATACTCATGAGGAAAGCGTCGCTTACCCTCTTGATCGTCCCGTTTCCAAAGCTCCATAATGACGCCTTCGATTCGGCGCATCGCTTCATGCTCTGGGATACAAGTGTCTGTGACTCGATTCAGATGATCCTTGAGAAGCTTCTGCTCATCTTTTGCAGTGAGATGCCGATACTCTGGAATCCTGCGATAATGATCGTGAGCAACTAAATTATAAACATCCTCTTCAAGGTTTGCCCCCGTGCAGCTAATGGCATGAACCTTATCTTTACGAATCATCTCGGCTAAGGACAAGCCCAGCTCCGCCGTGCTCATCGCTCCGGCCAAAGTAACCAACATGCGGCCACCGTCAGCGATATGCTTTCGATAAGCGAGTGAAGCATCTTTAACCACGGCGGCATTAAAATGCCGATAATGATGATCAATGAATTTCGAGACCGTTCCTTCAGCCATGCAGGTGTATTTACAGCCTCCCGTTGGAAACTTGACAAGACTATTCCGTAGTTTTTCTATTTTTTTTGTTACGAAGATGGGGATCAAAGAAATGATCCAATGCTAGAAACATCGACTTCGCGTGGCGGGCGAACAAGATGCTCAAAAAAGGCGCGGGCATCACACAAAAAAGAAAAAGATGAAGTGGCGGAATTTCTGTCGTTGTCCGTAAAATAAAATAGAGCGACATCCCACCAAGACCAATCACTCCGTAGTTAACACCCCATATCGCCATAAGGAAATACCCAGGCTCACGATCGTAAGCGTATCCACATTGCGGACATCCATCCAACGGCGTAAACCAATCGTGTAGTGACCGCACCTGCCTCCAAGGAAGAAACAGAGGCTTTTCGCCACATGTCGGACACATGAGCCTTATGGAACGCCAGAAATAGATCCATCCTTTCTGTAATGTACGTGGGGATTCAGCCAGATTCACTTGCGGTGATACGGATGTCCCGCCCTCCAACTCTCCAAGCGGTAGATCTGCTCCAGAAGAACTACTCGAGCTAAATCATGGGAAAGAGTTTGAGGGCCCAACGATCGCACCGAGTCACAGTTTTTGCGAAAGTTCTCTGAAAAACCATCTGCGCCTCCAATCATCCATGCCAGCCCCGTTCGCCCACCCCGCTCAAGCTTCTCCCACTCCTTTTTCCAATCTTCAGTACTCAATCCAACACCGCTAGGATCCAAACAGATCGACCACCAGCCTTGACTCTTCTCAAGCATTTCCTTTTCAGCCATCGCTCCCTCTTTAAAGAAATGACACTCAACCTTCGCAAAACGGCTGATCCTTTTACAATATTCATCCCCAGCCTCCTTCCCCCAACCCGATGGTCGACCTACAGAGTAGACCCTATGAATCATCCTAAGATTCTTTCGAGTTCATCAACACGATCAGAGAAAAGCCTTAAGGCATTCTCAACCGGTTCTGAGCTCTCCATATCGACTCCCGCCATGCGCAAGGTTTCAAGCGGGGGTCGACTGCCTCCTGAACGTAAAAAGTGAATCACGCGATCCACCGCCCCTTTTTCACCTGACAAGACCTGGCTCGATAAGGAAATCGATGCAGAAAGCCCAATCGCATATTTGTAAACGTAGAAGGCACTGTAAAAGTGAGGAATTCGAAGGCACTCAAGCTCAAGAGGTGCCTCAATATGCAGAACCTCTCCTAAGTAACTCTCCAGCAGTTCGCGGTACACGATACGGAAGAAATCTAGCGTTAAAGCAATTCCCTTCTCCTCTGCTTCGTGAATTCTTTGCTCAAACTCAGCAAACATGACCTGCCGATACAAGGTGCCACGAATATCATCAATCTGACGGTTCAATATGTAGGCTCGCAACTGCTTATCCTTCTTTGCATCGCCCTCGAGAAACGCATGCGTCAGAAGCTCCTCATTAAAGGTGGAGGCCACTTCAGCCAAAAAAATCGGGTAGTGCGAATCCTGATAGGGCTGGGAGCGATGGCTCAACCACGAATGCATCGAGTGACCCGCTTCATGCGCTAAGGTATAAACATCTGCTAAGACATCCTCCCGATAGTTCATTAGTATGTAAGGTGGGTTTCGATAACTTCCGCTGGAAAATGCACCGCTTCTTTTACCCTTATTTTCGTACCGATCTACCCAGCGGTCCTTACTCAAACCTTTCGTCAAAACATCAACATACTCCTCCCCTAAAGGTCGACATGCATGGGTTACCAGTTCAGCCGCTTTCTCAAAGGCTGTCTTTTTCTGGATCTTACCCACGAGTGGCACCTGCAGGTCCGCTGCACGAAGCTCGTCTAGCTGAAGCACCCTCTTACGTAATCGATGGTACTTCTGAAGAGGGCCAAGATTGGCTCGCACCGACGTCACAAGCTTGTCATACACCGATTCTGGTACTCGATCCGGAAAAAGAGATTGAGCCCGGGCACTCGGGTGTCTTCTTGCCTTTGCACGGAATACATCCCCTTTTACGGAGGCCGCTAGAGACGCCGATAGGGTCGATGCGTGTTGCTCAAACTCTGTATAATATTGAACCCAGGCTGTACGTCTTATTTCCTTATCGCGTCTTTGGAGCAGAGACGCAAATGTCCCATGACTCAATTCAATCTCAGACCCATCCTCATCCTTTAATTTCCCAAACCTAAAATCCACATTCGTAAGTTGGGAAAAGATCTCATCAGGCCCGCTTAACACGGGCCCGATAAGCGAAAGAATCCTCTCCTCCCCCTCTCCAAGGATATGAGACCGATATCTCCGGATTCGCTCCAGCTTGCCTACCCACTCTTTGAGACTGGGATGCAGAAGCATCGCCCCCCAATCCTCGTCTGAAATCTGCATCAGCTCAGGCAAAAACCAGGAACACTCCTCAGCGAGTTCTGTTTGAAGGTGCTCAAGGCGGAGGGAACGATCTCTGGCAGCTCCATCCCCCTCATCCTCAGAAACACGCAAACTCGCATATTGACCCACTTTCTCCATTAAAAGATCAATCTCCCTCTCCTCCTCAAGAGCCTTGGCCAAAGTATCGGCTTGGGACAACTGCCCCTTCCAACGTGGCATACGCCCCTTGAAACCTTTGCACTCCGTAAAGGCCAACTCCCAACTTGCTGCATCACGATAAAGAGGCGCGAGATCCCAAGTGTCCCCTGCAGCTACCTCCGACCGATGAGGAACCTTTCGTACAGGCATAGGAGAACTTGAAGTCACCATAGCTCTAGTTTGCCCGACTCTTTTCCGCGCACCATCTTCTCCTCCGCTTGCCGTTTACGAATTTTTCCTCCAAGATTCATGAATGGCTGAGAGCACATATTTCGCACAAAGGGGAGCTTCCCGTGTCACCCCTCGGATTATGAAGAATCTTCTACATCGCCTTCCTCTGCTCAAAGCGGAATTTACCCAGATTCACGCACCTAAGTTCCCCCATCTGGTCGACCAGCTTGAATTCCTTGCAGATGTCGTCGAGGACTTTGCTGAAGATGCTTATCAAGATATTCCCTACACGGCTGCTGCAGCTTCAGCATTCGCAATTATATACACCCATCGCCTGCTGGATATTATTCCAGACTTTGTGGCGCAAATTAGTTTTGAGGATGATTCCGCCGTGGTGAGAGCTGTCCTTATGCTGTACGAGAAAGATTTCGAAAAGTACGCGCATGTTCAGCACCTAAACTGGAAAAAGATTACCCTGAAGCCCTAATCGGCCCCGGAGCATGAGCCCTGCCCGCTGGACCGACTCACTGGAAGATGTCCTCGGTCGTTGGGCTGTCCCCTACTTGACCCGGGGACTTGTTGCCCTCAACGCAGGGGCATGGCTGCTCAATCTGGCTTCACCGGGATTCACCTCAATCCTCAAACTGGACCCCTCCTTGGTGGCGCAAGGAGAATACTGGCGGCTGATTACATTTCTTTTTGTCCCATCCAACTCAGCTCACCCCATCTTTCTTCTGCTTTTCTTGTGGTTTCTCTGGTCAATCGGAGACGCCCTCGAGGAAGCATGGGGCTCCTTTCATTTGAATCTCTTTTTTCTCATTGGCATCGCAGCTGTGGTCTTAGTTTCGTTTCTGCAACCCTCAATACCCATTAACCCTTTTTACCTTCATAACTCCCTCTTTTTGGCTTTCGCCACTACGATGCCAGATCAGAAGGTATTTTTCTTTCCGCTCCCCATCCCCCTTTCGGTCCGATGGGTAGCAGCCATCACATCGGGACTTCTTTTTCTTCCAGCATTTTTTCAGCCTATTCTTTTCCCAAGCATTTTTGCAGGTCTAGCAGGATACATCGCCTTCTTTTTACCTCCTTTTCTTGAATCACTTTGGGAGCGATTCCGAAACCGTGGATCATGATCATCCGCCTCCTTGCGATCACTTTACTTATACCTTTATCTCTTCTCGCTTCCCCCGGACCAATCTCTTCACAGAGCAGAGCTCTTCTTATCGCGGTCCCCGATTCGTGGAACTCCCAAAAAGCCAATCTTCAACTGTATCGCAGAGCATCCGCAACCGTTCCGTGGACGAATGTTGGAATCTCAACTCCTGTCCATCTTGGTAGACGCGGCCTCGCCTGGGGGCGTGGCCTTCACCCACCCCAAGAGGGACCCCAAAAACGCGAAGGGGATGGAAAGTCACCTGCAGGCGCATTTCTACTTGGCAATATTCTCTATGGGTACGCAGATCAGTCAGGGCTTCCCAAGTGGAGGTACCGCAAAGTGACCGATCGTGATCTCTGGATCGAGGACCCCTCCTCCACTCTCTACAACCGTCACCTTATCCTCTCGGCTCATGAGCCTTTTCCTCCTGAACACAGCTACCACCTCATGCGCCAAGACGATCCTGCCCACTCCTTAAAACTCTTCATACGTCACAATGCTCCTCCCGATGCAAAACCTGGCTCAGGTAGTGCAATCTTTTTCCACCTTTGCCGATCGCAGAACTCGGTTACCACAGGTTGCACCTCCATGGATGAGCTCTCTTTTCGAGAGTTGCTAGGCTCTTTTCTGCCTAAGGACGAGCCTGTTTATGTTTTGCTGCCACGCCCCGATTACGATCGCCTAAAGGCTTCTTGGGAGCTTCCCTAATATAATTCTGTGAAATTCTGGATACTCGACTCATTCATTCTCTTTGCCTACTTCGCCGCCATAATTGGGATCGGGCTCGCGGCTTCTCGCCACCAAACTTCTCTGGACGACTATGCTTTAGGCGGAAGAAAAATGCCGTGGTGGGCCGTCCTCGCATCCATCCTGGCCGCAGAGATAAGCGCCGCAACCTTTCTTGGGGCACCTGGCGAGGGATACGCACTCCGCAACTTTACCTACGCCCAATTAGCGCTTGGAACGATCCTAGCACGGATCTTTGTCAGCTGGATTTTTATCAAGCCTTACTACCACTATCGCGTAGTCTCCATTTACGAGTTTCTCGAAAAAAGGTTCGGCCCGCGCTCCCGTCAGGCCGCCAGCGCGATCTTCCTCATCACAAGGGCCCTAGCGAGTGGTACGCGTCTCTATGTTGCAGCCATTGTTCTTGTCCTCGGATATGAAATTTACACTGGTACACACCCTACACCCATGGTGGAACTTGGGATCTACCTTCTAGCCCTCTTTGTGTTGGTGGCACTGACTGCTGTCTATACGGCCGTAGGTGGAATCAAGGCCGTGGTCTGGACGGATGTCATCCAAGCCTGCGTGATGTTCTCAGGATTGGGTTTCGTCATGTGGCACCTTTGGAAATCAATCCCAGGCGGACTCCCCACAATTCACGGTATACTTCAGAACCCCGATGATCTCTCGTTCTGGAGTCTTGGCCCATATTTTCCAAATGATCTCTGGGCTACCCTGCGAGCGGTTTTCGAGACTGAGTATACGGTTTGGACCGCCTTTTTTGCTGCCACCTTTGTCACCATGGCCACCCATGGAACCGATCAGGATATGGTTCAACGGATGCTGACGGCAAAGAATCCCGCCAAAAGCCGACTGGCTCTAGTCGCGTCTGGCCTGGCTGACCTTCCAATCGTCTTCGCTTTTCTCTCCATCGGTATTCTTCTCTACGTTCATTACCAACAGGTGCCAGACCCCAATTTACCCACACGGAATGCCCACGTCTTTGCCTACTATATCCTCCAACAGTTGCCTCCTGGATTTCGTGGACTCCTCATTGCGGGAATTTTCGCAACTGCCATGGGTTCTCTGAGCACCGCTCTTAATGCCCTGGCAACCTCTTGGGTGCGCGACTGGTACGAGCCCTTTTTCGCTCCCCGCTGCAAAAACCCCAATTCCCTTAGAGCTGCCCGATGGTCCACCGTGGCCTTTGCTGGAATCCTTGTTTTGATCGGAGGTGCAACTGCTTGGGTAGTCATTTCCAATCCGACCTCCCGCATCCTACCGATCGTTCTGGGCGTATTTGGCTACACCTACGGGTCGCTCCTGGGAATCTTCCTGCTAGGAGCCCTGACCAAGAACCGCGGTAGTGACACCGGAAATCTTATCGCCATGGCAGCGGGCTTTCTATCTGTAGCTATTCTTTCTGGGCTTCCCTCCGACGTACTGAAACTGATTGGTTTACCGCCCCTGCCCCGACCAGATTGGCTCCCCCTCATCGCTTTCCCGTGGCGGATTACTTTCGGCACCCTCACCACCCTCTCCGTAGGCTATTTTTTTAATCGGAAAACAACCTCGCCGATCTAGATTAACAAAAGTCGAAGGCAATCATCCTTTTAAAATATCATCGGATGACGCATCGATCATGTTTTTGCTTACAACGCATATGGGTCTTATTGATTAAACTATGCCGATCCGCTTTTTTACTCATCTAATTATTTCAGCCTGGGAAAGCAGGCAGCGGATCAAAGAAAGTTTCTTTTTTTCAATAATTGGCTAATTCTGGGTCGATGCCTACTCTTCTGTTAGCCCTAATGGGGTTTTTTTGGATCAGTGCTTTGTTTGCTCAAAGGACAACCACACTGGCCGAATCTGCGGAAAAAATCGCCAAAGACATGCCACGTGGCTGCATCGTCACGGGTGAGTGGCGTAACGGAGAGGTATTTTATGGTATTTCAGGTCCTGACCGGCTCACGAATGTGCCGCCAGAGAAGGTCGTCTTCGAAATCGGCTCCATTAGCAAGGTCTTCACCGGACTATTACTGGCCCAAGCTGTACTAGAGAAGAAGCTCACGTTTGAAACGAAGCTAAAACAGGCGCTTGATGCCAAGCAGGAATTTGCCGATGACAAAGTGGCAGCTATTTCCCTGGCACAGCTTGCCACCCATACCAGCGGCCTACCGCGCATGCCGGGCAATGCTGATTTTAGCGTGGCAGACCCCTACGTATCCTACGACCCAAGAATGCTAATGGAATGGCTAGCAAAGGTGAAACTCGGTAAAGACGGCCCCCACGAGATGAGTTACTCCAACGTCGGCGTGGCCCTCCTTGGTCTTATCCTTGAACGAGCATTGGGTGATTCTTGGGCAAATCTCGTGCGCGACCGCATCTGCGAACCACTGGGAATGCACGATACGATGACGGTGCTGACAGCGGAGATGCGCGGGCGCCTCGCCCCACCTTTCAAAGGCAAGGAGGAGGCACACGAGTGGGGCTTCAAGGCCTTCGCCCCTGCGGGAGGATTGCATAGCACCGCGACTGACCTGATGCTCCTGAGTAAGGCACTAATCCACCCGCAAAACTCGCCTCTTCGCGAGGCCATAGATCTTGCCTCCAGACCTCTCAGCAAGGGCATCGGTTGTTGTTTTTTTCTTAGCGAAGATTTTATCGGACACGGTGGAGCTACCGGCGGCTATTGCACAATGCTTGAAGCAAATCCAAAAGCTGAGCAGGTGCGCATTGTGTTGATTAATAACGCCAAGATTGAACCACGAAATGTCACGCGAGCACTGGATCGCGAACAATTTAATGCGATGGAAGGCACAAAACTCAGCGAAGCAGAACTAAAGCCTTACACGGGAATCTTTAAGCTCAATCAGGAGGCAAAGTTCACTTTCGTTATCCGCGAGGGCGTCTTATGGAGCAAGCTCACCGGCCAAAGATTCATACCTTACCTGCACGAGCGGGAGGATGTGTTTTTCAATCGAGATGCTGTAGCGCGTGTAATCTTCGGTCGTGATGCCGGTGGGGACATCACCAAGGTCACTCTTGACCAAAACAACCAAAAGCAAACGGCCGACCGTCTAGATGAACATTTACCTGCGTATCTATTCAGGCCAGAGAAGGAGCTCGAAGAGTTTACCGGTGTGTATGATTTTTTACCGCCTGACAAAGTCTGCACCATTAAATTGTTTGATGACACGCTTTTCGTGCAGATCACCGGCCAAGAGTTCTTCCCGGTGTTTGAGACGAAAAAGGGGCATTTTGAATATGACGTCGTTTTCGCATCCATTGAGTTTGAAAGGAATGAAGAGGGCAAGATTGAACGTTTTTATATCACACAAAACGGCCGTAAGTTACCTGCACAAAAGCGGCCCTAGTGAGTCATCACCCCTTTTGAGCCAGTGCCGTGATGAATGGCATTTCCCTAAAGCATCGCGAGCATTATCTACACGACTAAAATCCAGACTTCCAGACTAGCATATTTTGTGAGCTTAAATTTCTAATGAAACGAGCTTTAAGGCGCAAGCCGTTCTCGCTTCCACCCGGCCGCTTCCTTCTGGTATCGCAACCGGTCATGCAACCGGCTTTTCCTCCCCTGCCAGAATTCCCAAAGCTCAGGCTTGAGACGATATCCCCCCCAATACTTGGGTCGGGGCGGATCTTTAGGATATTCAGCCAAATACTTTGAAGCAGCTTTCTCAATGACGGAGCGGTCGGTAATAATCTGACTCTGGGGAGACGCCCAAGCCCCGATCCGATGATCGAAAGGCCGGCTCCCAAAATACTCATCACTCTCCCGATCACTGATCTTTTCCACTCTCCCTTCAATTCGGACCACCCGCTCGAGCTCCACCCAGTGAAACTGCAAAGCTGCGCACGGATTGCCAGACAGCTCCAGCCCTTTGCGGCTTTCATAATTTGTGTACCAAACGATTCCGCGCTCGTCACAGCCCTTGATTAGCACTGGTCGGGTGCTTGGCCGGTTTTCTTTAGAAACCGTGGCCAATGTCATCGCGTTAGGCTCAGGAATCTCCGCCTGGATAGCTTCGTGGAGCCACTTTTCAAACAAGAGCATTGGATCGGAAGGAGATTCCTGCTCACTCAACTCCGCTTTCTCATAACTCTTGCGAAGATCAGCGACATTCATTTTGCCAGCCATTCGAAGACTCTACCACGGCTTTACCTGCCAATCATCATCCTTTCATGGGAATGGAGGGACGTTGGTAAAAAATACTCCCCACAGGCCAACACCCCCATAAGCTATAGGAACGACATGAGCAGTGAACTGATGGCAAAAAAGAAGCACTTGGAAGCTCTAATCCAAGCTTGGCCCTCTGCTTTCGTTGCATATTCAGGAGGCGTGGACTCGGCTTTTCTTCTTTGGGCCGCTCATCAGATCCATGGCTCAAAAGTTGTTGGTATCCTTGGTGATTCACCCAGCCTCCCACGCTCCGAACACAACTCCGCACTCAATTTCGCAAAATCATACAATCTAAACGTTCAGATTCTACAAACCCATGAACTCGAAGACCCCTCTTACTCTTCCAACCCCTCCAACCGCTGCTTCTTCTGCCGTTCCGAACTTTTTCAGAAGATGGAACGCTTGGCCCAAACCCGGGGAGTGCCTGTACTAGCTTACGGGGAAAACGCGGATGATGCCAAGGAAGTTCGTGCCGGACGAATCGCGGCCGGTCAGTTCAAGGTGGTTGCCCCCCTTCGCGAAGCCGAACTGACGAAGAGTGAAATTCGATCCCTCGCCCGAGAGGCCAACCTGGAGATTGCCGAGAAGCCAGCCTCCCCATGCCTGTCCTCACGACTCGCCCCTGGCCTCCCTGTCACAACCCAACGCTTAGCCGCCATAGAGAAAGCTGAAGGGATTATCCGAAACGAAGGCTTCAGAATCGTTCGTGTACGGCATTTAGGCGAGAAAGCTCTCGTTCAAGTCTCACCAGATGAAACTCCTCGTCTCAATGACTTGCTTCTACAAGCCAAACTCACCCCCGCCATAACCGCTGTAGGGTTTCGTACTGTGGAATTTGACGCCGTCGGTTACCAAGGTGCAGGGCTGCGTTGATTCAATTAAGCAACAACTAGAAGTGAATTAGCCTTAAGAAGGCGAAGACCCACTTTTCAACTTTTCATACTCCGTTAGCGCCATAGCCACGATTTGATCCATATTGTAGTACCGATATGTCGCCAACCTACCGACAAATGTGACCGTCTTTTCGTCTTTTGCCTTGGCCGCATACTTCTCATACAACTCGCGGCTGTCAGGAGCTGGGATCGGATAGTAAGCCTCCTTACCCGGTCCAAAGTCCTCGGGGTACTCTCGAACAATCGTCGTTACTTGAGATTTCTGACCCGTTGCATGCTTAATCTCCACGACACGGGTATATTCATGATCATTCGGGTAATTTACCTGCATAGCAGGCTGGAAAAACTCCTTTTGAAGCGTCTCAGGCTCAAATCTCATCGACCGATATGGCAATCGCCCTTCAGAAAATTGATAAAACTCATCGATCATGCCTGTATAGATCATTCGATCATAGGACACTTCGTTGGGGAGATTGCGATAGTCCGTATTCAATCGAACCGTAATCCTTGGATGGTGTAGCATCTTCTGAAACATCGCCGTATATCCCTCTTCAGGCAGAGCCTGAAAGTTCTCTGTCACAAATCGATTATCCCGATTGGTTCGAACTGGAATCCTTCCACAAACCGATGCATCCAAATCTCGAGGATCCCTTTTCCACTGTTTGCGAGTGTAGTTCTTGAAAAACATCTCATAGAATTTCCTTCCAACTTGGGAAAGAACTATCTCCTCCGAGTTTTTTGGATTCGGGAAATCCTCTCGCCACTTGGCTAAAGTAGACTCCATTTCTTCGGTCGTGGATGGACGCCCAAGATACTGCTCAAACGTGTTAAGATTGATCGGGAATTGCCAGTACTTTCCGTCCGTCCAAACGAGGACCTGATAACTGACTTGGTGCCACTTCGTAAATCGACTCAAGTAATCCACTACTTTGGTCGAATTTGTTCGAAAGTAGTGAGGTCCATAGGCATGGATCAGGATCCCTGCAGAGTCCACATGATCATACGCATTGCCAGCAATATGACCCCTGCGATCCACCACTAAGACGCTCTTACCCGAATCCTCTGCCAAACGCTCTGCGAGAACACTTCCTGCAAAACCAGCACCAACAACGAGATAATCGTACTTCTCGGCCACAAAGGTAATTTATTTTGAGACTAGGCCCAACCTCTGGCCCTCGTATCCCTTGGCTCGAACAGAATCACACCACTTAGGATTATCCAAATACCATCGAACGGTCTTCTCCATACCAACATCAAACGATACTTCTGGCGACCAGTGTGTCTGTTTCTTAAACTTGGTTGCGTTTGTAGCGTATCGACGGTCGTGACCAGGCCGATCCATCACAGTCTCGATTAAGTCTCGATACGGTTTCTGGTTCGGGCGTGGGCGGAGTTGATCCAATAGATCACAGATCGCTGTAAGGACGCTGCGATTGTCCTTCTCTGCATCTGCTCCGATCTGATAAGCCTCACCCACACGCCCCTTGTTCCGCGCGGCCTCCACAGCCCGTGCCGTATCTTCAACATAAAGCCAGTCGCGCACTTGTTTGCCATCTCCATAAATCGGTATTTTTTTACCTGCGATAGCCCGAAGGATGGCGAGGGGGATTAACTTCTCTGGAAACTGATAGGGCCCAAAGTTATTTGATGGCCGAAGCACAATCGTAGGGACCCGATAGGTTCGGTAGTAAGCACGGCATAAGTGATCTGCGGCCGCTTTTGATGCGGCATAAGGACTATTAGGCGCAAATGTGGAAGTTTCGCAGAAGGGCGGGTCCTCAGGCTCCAAGGAGCCGTGAACCTCGTCCGTCGAGAGATGAATAAAACGAAACTCCTCGGATTGGTTACCCTTTGTCCCGCTTAAATACTTTCGGGTCGCCTCCAAGAGGGTGAAGGTTCCAGCGACATTCGTATGCAAAAACGGGGCGGGCTCATCGATCGAACGATCCACATGCGACTCAGCAGCAAAGTTTACAACTGATTGGGGACGATATTTCTCAAATATTTCATCCACTTTCTTGCCGTCTGCTATGTCGCCAACCACAACTTCACAACGCCCCGCCTTTTCCTCCTGCTCCAAATTGGGGCGGTGTCCCGCATAAGTCAGTTTGTCCAAAACAACAACATGTGCGGAGGCAGAGGTCCTTAACAAATGCCGAACGTAGTTTGACCCTATAAAACCACACCCCCCCGTCACTAAGATCGTCTCTTTCGATATACCCATGCTTCTTTCTTACCTCCCCCACCTCCCGCAGACCAGCCCTCCCACCTTGGGGTCAGATCCTACACCTGTCCCTCCACCTAGTACTGCACCTGTCCCCATAAGTTGGACTCGCCCAAGGACACCATAATTTGCGAAAGTGTTGCTTCTGTGGCCTTTGAAAAAGATACCATAACAGCCTGCGCAACCCCTCCGGGGACCTCTGCGCTTGCTCTAATCCGCATAAGCGGCCCGCAATCAATTCCGATTGCGGAAAAGCTTTCAGGCAAACATTTATCACCACGGACTCCTCTTCCGACCCGCCTTCACCTTAAAGAAGTTCTTTTGGACGAAGTGGTCGTCACGATATGGCCGCATCCAAAATCATACACTGGGGAAGATCTCGTCGAATTTTCCTGCCACGGCAATCCCCTCATCGTTCAATCTATTCTCAAAGCGATCTGTACCCTTGGAGCACGACCCGCAAGACCGGGGGAATTTACGGAGCGGGCTTTCCTCAATGGGAAAATGGATTTAACGAAAGCGGAAGCCGTTCTCGATGTACTCCACGCACGCTCCGATCGCGCTCTTCTTGCAGGGCAACGCGCTCTTGCGGGCCAACTCTCGGATCGCCTAATGGCCGACCGCGAAACACTTCTCCAACTTCTCGCTCGCATTGAGGCCTGGATCGACTTCCCGGATGAAGACATCCAACCAGAGGTAGGCGAGGGATTCCTTTCTGATATCAAAGCCCTTTTAAAATCGACCGCTTCCTTACTCACTACCGCACCCCTCGGATACCGCCTCCGCTCAGGCTACCGGCTCGTACTTGCTGGCCCTCCCAACGCTGGCAAATCTAGCCTTCTCAACGCCCTTCTGGGTATGGATCGAGCCCTTGTAAGCCCTATCCCGGGAACGACGCGCGACACAGTGGAAGAATCAATTATCTTGGCAGGCTTTCCCGTTCGACTCATCGATACCGCAGGCCTGCATACCTCCAAAGACCCAGTTGAGCTTGAGGGAATGGCTCGAACTCGCACTGCCATGCAAAACGCAGACCTAGTCCTCGCCCTCATCGATTCCACTCAACCGGATGACCCCTGCTCAAGAGAGTGGGAACCTATTTCGACGAAAGTCCTCACGATCCTTACAAAGTCAGATCTCCCATCAAAACAATCCCACAAAGGCATCCTCGTCTCCGCCAAGACAGGCAAAGGCTTAGACGCCCTTCAGTCCCAAATCACCCAACGCCTCACGGCCGACCTAGGAGCTCCTGGATCTGATGAAATTGCCATCACCAGTCGCCACGATGATGCCCTTAGGAAAACCACAGAAGCTCTCGCCTGTGCCTCTGCCTCACTGATCGCCAAAAGTGCGCCAGAACTTGTCGCCTCCGATCTTCGACTGGCTCTGCACTCCCTAGAATCCATTCTCGGCGTTGGCACATCGGAAGATGTCCTCGACCGCCTTTTCTCTCAGTTTTGCATAGGCAAATGAATCTTTACTGTTCACTCGCCCGCCCGCTTCTCTTCCAACTCTCTCCAGAGGTCGCCCACCATCTCACATTATCTGCACTCAGAATTCCTATTATCTCCCGACTTCTCACCCTAGGTAAAAAAGCCCCTTCCGATCCAATCACCCTCATGGGTCTCCCCTTTCGGAATCGCCTCGGCATCGCTGCAGGTCTGGATAAAAATGCTGAAGCTCCACTCGCGTGGCGAAATCTAGGATTTGGCTTTGCAGAACTCGGTACAATCACATTTCACCCACAACCAGGAAACCCCAAACCCCGTGTCTTCCGTTATCCCCATCAACAGGCACTTATCAATAGGCTCGGCTTTCCAAATTTGGGAGCCGATTCCATTGCAACCCGCCTTCGCATACTCCGAGGAAAACACGCCCTCCACGATTTTCCTATCGGCATCAATTTAGGGAAATCAAAAGTCACCCCACTAGACCAGGCTCATCTCGACTACCTCGCCTCCTTCAAACTCCTTCAACATCTTGGAGATTTTTTTGTCATCAACATCAGCTCCCCCAATACGCCCGGACTGCGCGACTTGGCCCAACCGAACGATCTACGCAAGCTCCTCTCCACTCTTCAGGAGTTCAACCACTCCTGCGCTCAGAAAAAGCCGCTTCTCTTAAAAATATCCCCGGATCTTGAAATCTCCTCCCTCCCCGAACTGGTAGGCATAACAAAAGAATTCGAACTCGCCGGAATTGTGGCTACCAACACCACCATTCACCGTGAACCAGACGAGCCCAATGAGAAAGGAGGGCTAAGCGGGCGTCCGTTAACCGCACGCGCCATGAGCTTTACACGTGCTCTTCGTCCACTCCTAGGGGAAGGACAAATTCTTGTCGGAGTAGGCGGAGTCATGAATTCAGCCAACTACCAGTCCCGTCGAGCCGCAGGGGCCGATCTTGTCCAAATCTACACAGGCATGGTGTACCTTGGGCCCCACGCGGCGTGGGAAATTCTTAAAACGTCCTAAGTGTTGCTTTTTGAGTTTCCAGCCGATTCCAACTCCTGCTCCAAAAGCCAAAGCAGGTCCGACAAACGATTTAAATACCTTGGGATGATTGTCCGAACATTTCCCTCCTTTTTCTCCAACCGCCAAACCCCCCGCTCAGCCCTTCTGCAAACTGCACGTGCCAAATCAAGTGCTGCCCCCGCCAAATTACCGCCTGGAGTCGACCACCCTTTTGCGGGGGGAGCCTCATTTTCTAATCGCTCAATCTCCTTATCCAGTAAGGCCAAATCCTCATCTTTGATTCGGGCGTACCCATCTGCCTCGTAACGCTGCAGATCTTCAGTTGCCACCGCCAACTCCCCCATGAGCCCCACCAAAGCCTTCTGAATCTTTTCTAATAAACTCTTCATAGAGTTTTGCATCTGAGCCCTCGCAAGCCCCAAACACGCATTTAACTCATCCACTTCCCCATAAGCCTCAACACGAGGGCTGTCTTTTGACACACGTCTCCCATACATTAGTGCCGTGGTACCACCATCCCCTGTGCGAGTCGCAATTGACATACCCTACCCATACCCGATGAAATTACTCTTCCAAGCCGAACTATGAACCGCCAACGCCTTGTATCCCTATCCATTCTAGCCGCCACCGTTGCCCTCATTGCCCGCCAGTCGGGCTTTCTTCACCTCGATCTCTATCTGTTCGGTTTCGAAGTTCGAACCCCCATGATCCTTCTAGCCTTTCTCCTGAGCGGATTTCTTGCGGGTGCACTCCTTAAATCATCCTAGCCGTGCCTCGCCTCGCCCGTCTCCTCGTTGGAAATACCGACCGCGTTCCCGATCTGACCTATGCCACCGGGCTGTTTGTACCAGACGATTTTGCATGGTTCCAGACCGCCTCGGGCAAAACCTTTGCCCTTCTAGGTCCATTAGAAATCGACCGGGCCCGACGGAGCGGAAGGGCTGATCTCTTCCTTGACCTCTCTGATGAGGAAAAACGAATGGGGCCGGGAAAGCACCCCTATCCCAAGACTCTCGCAAACGTCCTGAGACGGCACGGGATACGGTCTGCCGAAATCCCCTGCACTTTTCCGATTGGCCTCGCCCACAGCCTGACCCAAGCCGGAATCAAACTACAATCCGTACCCGAGCCGTTTTTTTCGAAACGCCTACAAAAATCTCCCTTAGAAATCCGTAATATCACCCAAGCGATTCGCGCAGCTGAAGCCGGTTTAGCCCGAGCCGTTGAAATCCTTCGAAACAGCAGAATTCAAAAGAAAAAACTAATCGTTTGGGCGGGCTCTGTCCTGACATCGGAACGTCTCCGCACCGAAATGGAGATCGCCTGTCTTCGCCACGGAGCCTTGGCACGTGACACCATCGTCGCTTGTGGATCCCAAGCCTGCGACCCACACGAACGTGGACGCGGCCCCCTTTATGCCCATCAATCCATCATTCTGGATATATTTCCCCGCAACTCCTCTACCGGCTACTTCGGGGATATCACGCGCACGATCGTGAAAGGACGCCCCTCGGAGGCCCTTCACCAGCTTCGAGCTACGGTGAACAAAGGGCAGCAGAGAGTTCTTTCTCAGACACGAGCATCTGCCAACGGGCAGAAGATCCAAGATGAACTCCGAAACTGGTTTCGTGACCAAGGTTACCCTACAGAAATAAAAAAAGGTCGCTGGAGCGGATTCTTTCACGGTGTCGGCCATGGGCTTGGACTGGAAATCCACGAAGCCCCTCGCTTTGCAACTTCACGCATCCCCTTAAACTCAGTTCTGACAGTCGAACCTGGTCTTTATGTTCAAGGAATCGGCGGGGTTCGGATCGAGGATGTGTTTGTGGTCCAACGCCAAGGATTAAAAAAGCTCACTCGCTTTCCAAACCTGTGGGAAATTAGATGAAGTTTAGCCCCGCTCTTTTTTTTGTAACTCTCCTCACTTGCTCACTTCTCGATGCCGCACCCCCCGTCCCTCCTCTCAAACCACCCACCCTAGAGCAAGTTCAGACAGAACTTTTGGCGAAAGCCGCCCTCTTGGTCGATCCCCTCACAGGGGACGTTCTGTACGCTCGAAATATCGATGCCCCCTACCCACCAGCAAGCACGGTCAAACTCATGACAGCTGTTGTGGCTTACGAGAAAAACAGAGCCCAAGGAATGATCACAATCGCACCTGAAGATACCCGAGTAGAACCCAGTACTGTACCCCTTCGTGCTGGAGAAACCTTGCCGATTAGCGAACTCTACCGCTCCATCATTATTGGCTCAGACAATGATAGCGCTATGGCCATCGCCCGTGCCTCATCTGGCTCGGTCAATCAGTTCGTCGCAGATATGAATGCCGAAGCCGCAAAGCTGGGCATGACGGATTCCCGCTTTGGAAATCCACACGGCCTTCCAGGAACCTCCCAACGCACCACGGCACGAGATCTCATGAAACTATTTAACTACTTTCTTTCAATTCCTAGTTTTCGGCAGATGGCTCAAACCCAAGTCTACAACCTACGCACTGCAATCGGTGTCCAACGAATGCGCAACCACAACAAACTTTTAGGTTCTTACCCAGGAATGGGACCCGCAAAAACCGGATGGACCTACGAAGCTCGCCACACCTTCGCTGCTTCTGCAACAAGGGACGGTCGTGAGTTGCGCCTCACCCTGCTGAAAAGCGCGAATAAATGGCAGGATACACGCCTTCTTTTTGACTACGGTTTTGCGAACCTCTCCCCAGCGCCACCCCCGAAGCTCAGTTCCACACTCTCGCCTCAGAATGCGAACTCGGAACCCTCAACTCCGACTCCAGCAACTGAGGAGATACTGATTCAGTCCGAACCCCTCATCTACTCCGTACGGAGGGGTGACTCATTAACCACCATTGCGAAACGGTACGGAATCGGTGTGGAGGATATTCTTCTGTTTAATCCAATGGACGACCCCGATCTATTGGTGCCAGGTCAAACCCTACGTATTCCTCAAAAACCCAAAGCCCGTTAACCACTCGTACGCCGTCTCCTCCATACCCAAAGCCCAAAACCAACAATCCCAAGGCCGCCCGAAAACCACTGGCCTCGACTCAAACCCGCCCAAAGGGGATCTCCAGCGTCAGGCTCACGAAAAAACTCCAATCCAATTCGCACGATCCCATAGATCAGAAAGAAAGCTGCAATGACCTGACCTGTGGGTTTTAGTCTTCTGCTTCGTATCCACCCCATTGCCAGCCCCAAAAAAAGTCCTTCGCCTAGGGCCTCATAGATTTGGGATGGATGCCTGGGCTCCGCTCCCGCATCACTAAAAATAACAGCCCACGGAACGTTTGTTACCCTTCCCCACAACTCTCCGTTGATAAAATTGGCGATACGTCCCAAGAAAATTCCGACTGGGGCAATCACAGCCGCGTTATCCGCCACAGCCCAACCATCCACCCGATTTTTCCCCGCCCACAAGAGAAATCCTATGAGAGCTCCCAAGATTCCGCCATGACTGGCCATTCCTCGAATACCCCCATTCCAAAAAGCGATGATACTAACTGGATTTCGGATTGTTTCGGCCCAGTCATAAAGCAGGCAGTAGCCCAGCCGCCCCCCCACCAAAACCCCAAGAACCGTATAAAAAAGTAGTTCCGATATTTGCTCATCGCTCAGATTCGACCAGCCCAGCTTACGAAACCAACGAAGACCATAAAACCACGCCAAAAAGCCCACTACGTAGGCCATCCCGTAATATCGGATACCCCAACCACTCCCCAACTGAATCAGGAACGGGCTTAAGTCATGCGTGTAGTAGCCAAACACTCTTTGAAGGTAGGGCGTCCTCGCCAACCCCGCCTAGCCCAAATCTCTAGAACTCCAAAAACACAAAGGGCGATCCCTTTCAGGATCGCCCTTTGCTCAGACCTTTTAGGTCGGAAACTTATTTAACGTTGTCGAAATCGCCGAGATCACGCTCGAACGTAAAACGAGCCGGGGTCTTGACCAAAGTGTCCCAAGATTCGTCTACGCATTCGGCCATAGCTGTGAAAGGAGAAGACACCACGAAAGCGGTGAAACCCACTGCACAACCAGCCAAGCTCACCGGACGCACGACCAAAAGATCGGGAATCGCAATGAAGGCCTGCTCGACCGAACAGTCATCGTTACTACCTTTGGAGCCAGAATCAGCCATGGCTAAAGGGGAAGCCAAGGCGATTACAGTTAGGATCGCTACACGGAGGGTGTTATTCATAATTTCTGTATAAATACTTTAATACCTACTGTCAACCTCCCTTTGCCCTCATATATTTACAAGGACGTGTGATCTAGTGGATTAAGTTCCTACATAAAGAGCTATATTATAAGTACTTGCATTTTGACTTGAATTACTCAAAGGGGAGCCGGCTGTCGGATTTGAACCGACGACCAGCGGTTTACAAAACCGCTGCTCTACCACTGAGCTAAGCCGGCAATACCTCTATCTTCGTTCAGAAGGCTTCCCCTGCAAGCCCGCTCTCCAAGCGAATAAACTAAACGTTGTAGGTGGAAGAGGCGGTTGTGCCGCCATGTCCAGTCCAGTTTGTGTGGAAAAACTCGCCGCGGGGCTTGTCCACCCTCTCATAGGTATGCGCCCCAAAGTAGTCCCGCTGGGCCTGAAGAAGGTTGGCCGGCAACACCGCGTTCCGATAGCTATCAAAGAACGCCAATGCAGTGCTGAAGGCAGGGACAGGAATCCCGCGCTTCGCGGCTGCTGCAACTACGTTCCTCCAACCCTTCTGCGACTTCTTCACCTCGCCACGGAAGTAGTCGTCCAGGAGCAGGTTGTTCAATTTCGGATTCTTGTCGTACGCCTCTTTGATCTTTCCAAGGAAACGTGAGCGGATGATGCAACCCCCACGCCACATCAGGGCGATGCCACCGTAGTTAAGGTTCCACTTGTACTCCTTCGCCGCCGCCCGCATGAGCATATACCCTTGGGCGTAGCTCACGATCTTGGAGGCATACAGCGCATCCCGAATATCCGAAATAAAGGCTTTCTTCTTTTCAGGATCCTTCGCTGCAGGCAACAGAGGTTTCGGCCCTTTCAACTTTCTGGCCGCCGCTACCCGCTCATCCTTCAACGCCGAAACGCAGCGCGCATAGACCGCCTCTGCCATCAGAGTAATCGGAATGCCGAGATCCTGCGAATTGATCACGGTCCACTTTCCCGTCCCCTTCTGTCCGGCAGTGTCGAGGATCTTGTCTACCAGCGGAGATCCGTCCGTATCTTTCTTAGCCAAAATATCCCGGGAAATTTCGATCAAGTAACTGTCCAGTTCCCCTTTATTCCATTCAGCAAAGATTTGATGCATCTCATCCGAACTCATCCCAAGACCATTCTTCATCAAGTTATACGCCTCACAGATCAGCTGCATGTCCCCGTATTCGATGCCGTTGTGAACCATCTTCACGTAGTGACCCGCACCCTGCTCCCCTACCCAATCACAACAGGGGGTCCCTCCGTCAACCTTGGCGGAGATATCCTGGAAAATCTTTTTCACGAACGGCCAAGCGGCTGGCGATCCACCCGGCATGATGCTCGGACCGCGCCGAGCTCCTTCTTCACCACCCGAAACTCCGGTTCCGATGTAGAGAAGACCTTTCGCCTCAACCTCTTTTTGACGACGGTTTGTGTCGTCGAAAAGCGAGTTTCCACCATCGATAATGATGTCCCCTTTCTCCATTACAGGCAGAAGCTCTTGAATAAAATCGTCCACAGGCTTCCCAGCCTTTACCAAAAGCATCACCCGGCGTGGTTTCTTGAGCTTCGACACCATCTCAGCAATCGAGTGGGCTCCCTGAACCTTGGTTCCTTTGGCTTCCTTAGCTAAAAAGTCGTCCACCTTCGAAACGGTACGGTTAAACGCCACAATCGTATACCCGTGGTCGTTCATGTTGAGGATGAGGTTCTGCCCCATCACAGCCAGCCCGATCAGGGCCAGATCGCCTTGCGGTTCGTTTGCCATAAATTAACGCTGAATCCGGGCGGATCCACCCTGAGCAAAAGCTTTTACCTGATCCACGGTCGCCATGGTGGTGTCACCTGGGAAGGTCGTGAGCAACGCCCCGTGCGCCCAGCCCAGTTTCACCGCGTCATCTGGTTCGGCTCCGGAAAGGAGTCCGTAAATAAACCCACCTGCAAATCCGTCTCCACCTCCAACCCGATCGATCACATCCAACTCACAAGTCGGGGCCTGATGCGTGGTTCCATTAATCCATGCCACCGCACTCCAACTGTGATGATTCGTCGTGTGCACCTCCCGCAAGGTCGTGGCCACCGCCTGCACATGCGGATGCTTCTTGGTTACGTTCTTCATCATGCTAAGGAAGGCGGAGGGATCCAGTTTCGACTTCGAATGCACATCGGGGCCGGGAATTCCGAGCCCCATCTGCAGATCCTCCTCATTTCCGACCAGCACATCGACGTTCTTCACGATCTTATCAAGAATTACCACGGCACGGTCGTGTCCACCTTGGATGTTCCAAAGTTTCGCGCGGTAATTGAGATCGAACGAGGTAGTCGCACCCGCGGCTTTGGCCGCCTGCATTGCCTCAATGATGAGCTCCGGAGTGGTCTGTGAGAGAGCTGAGAAGATTCCCCCACTATGAAACCAGCGCACACCCTCCCCAAAGATTTTCTTCCAATCAAAATCACCCGGCTTCAGCAATGCCGCCGCCTCGTTGCACCGATTGTAAAATACCACAGGCGCCCGAACCCCATGCCCCTGATCACTATATACAGCCGCCATATTCGGACCGTTCACCCCATCATGCTTAAACTTTTTGTAGAAGGGTCGCACACCCATCGCCCGTACTCGTTCTGCAATCAGATCCCCAATCGGATACTCCACCATCGCAGAGGCGATTCCCGTTCGCATTCCAAAGCAGTCGGCCAAATTAGCCGCAACATTGAATTCACCTCCACTTACATGAATCTTGCACTCTGTGGCTTTGCGGAAAGGGATGATCCCAGGGTCCAAGCGATGAACAAGTGCCCCCAGAGAAAGGAAATCCAACGCTCCGTCAGTTTTGATCTTCATTTTTGTGCTCATGAATGCTTTTCAAAGTAGGGGGCAGACGCCTATTTGTTAAGAAGAATGTTCATCCTCAAGACGATACAGATTCTCACCCGCCTTTGGTACGAACAAAATCCCCTCCTCTTCCCGGTTGGCAAAATCCTCTTTCCGGATCGTTTTGGGATCCCGATAGCCCAGATTGATCTCCCGACAAACCGCCTCAGGAATCCCCGTGGCCAAAATCACACGTGCCCATGGCTTCTCTACCCCGTTTTCATAGGTTCCGCCGCCATGAACATGGGTGGAATGAGCCAATACCCCCCACGACTCATCCTTAAACTTGTCCCACTGTTTCAGAAAATAATCCCGACAGTGGTAACCGATCCGGCGGATCAACTTCCCGTGCGTAATCGACACCTCCTTCAGATGCGGTGCGTAAATAATCAACTCCCCACCATCCGCCAGCACCGGCTCGAGCTTGTACATGCACTTCCCAGCCACCCAAAGTTCGTCATACATCTCAGGCGCACAGGAGAGGATCTGGCGGAACGGCTTCTTCTTCCGAATGATGTGAAGCTTTTCGGAAAGATCGGCCGCTTGCCCCCAAGCTGACTCGGGCGTCCCTACAAACAGACCCGCCAAAGAGGCATCGGGGCGAACCACCATGGAAACACACCACTTCCGTGTTTTCACAAATGCCGCCGCTCGATCCACAACTTTTCGCACCGGAGTCCACTTCTTCCCAATAATTCCTGGATTCGTCACCACCGCTCCGAGCCAATGAAAGAAGTTCAAAACCTCGGGCCCGCTGATCCCAGGAAAGAGATACTTGTTCCCGCCAGAAAAGCCGACGACCTCGTGGGGAAACGTGGGTCCAAGGATCACGAGCTCGTCATACTCCAAGGCCGCGCGGTTGATTCGGACCTTCACCTCCATCTCAAAGAGACCCCCGGTCAGATCCCGAATTTCGTTCGAAGGAATTTTTCCGATCTCAATCAAGGCCCGGTCATCATCCCAGGCATGGTTGAGAAGTCGGACCTTGGGATACGTCTTCTCCTTTTCGGCCAGCGTCAGATCCAAGCGATGACAAATCGCTTCCTGACTCATCGGCGGATGGGTTCCCAGTGCCACCATCACATCGATCTGCTTCGCCACCGAGCCTAACCAGGCATGCACCTCCTTGAACATCTGCCCGACCGGAGCCGTCCGGGTATGATCAGGAACGATCAACAGGACTTTGCGATTTTTGAATTCACCCTGCGGCAGGCCAGCCTGCAGGATTTTCTTAACGTCGGCGGGAGAGAGCGACTTTTCGGACATTAGATCGTTTGAGAGAGGAAACCACCGTCCACACGCAGATCGATTCCCGTCACAAACCCACTGGCCTTCGGGCTGGCGAGGAAAATTGCGGCACCAACCAGCTCGCTCGGCTCTCCAAAACGTCCCATCGGGGTATGACCCATGATCGATTTGGCCCGATCCGTCGGTGTGCCGTCCTCTTTAAAGAGAAGTTTCCGATTTTGCTCCGCAGGAAAGAAACCGGGAGTAAGGGTATTCACCCGCACCCCGTATGGTGCCCACTCCCGTGCCAGGAACTGACTTAAGCTGATCACCGCGGCCTTAGCGGCAGAGTAAGCCACCACTTTCGATAAGGGAATATGTGCGGAGACGCTGGCAATATTGATGATGCTTCCCTTTTTCCTTTTCAACATACCCGCACCAAAGATTTGGCAGGGCAAAAGGGCTCCCCCGACGAGATTGAGATCAAAATTTTCCTTCCAGGCTGATAGGGCGAGTTTCGTCACCGGGTTCTCTGGAGTAACCACTGCTGCTGGTTGGTTTCCTCCGGCGGCATTCACCAAAATGGTGGTCGGCCCGAGTTCTTTTTCCACTTTCTGCTCGGCCTGCTCGAGAGCCTTTGGATCCAAGGCATCAACAGACAAGAAAATGGCCTGCCCGTGCTTCGAAAGTTCCTTAGCCTTGGCCTCCCCCCTCTCCTTGTTTCTGCCCAGAATAGCAATCTTGGCACCGGCTTCGGCCAATCCTTCTGCCATCGCCCCGCCGAGTCCACCGGTCCCCCCAATGACAACCGCCACCTCTCCTTTTAAGTCAAAACGATTGGCCAATGACATAATGGCATTCTAATCGAAAATCCACAAAACGCACGGCGATTTCGAAACGCTTCTTAAGCCTTACCCGGCTCCATTCCAAAATACGCTTCGGCATTCCGATAGCAGATATCCCGGACCATCCCCTCAAAAAGTTTCATATCCTTCGGGAGTGTCCCATTCTCGACCTCTTCGCCCAAAATCTGGCAAAGCAACCTTCGGAAATATTCATGCCGGGGATAGGACAGGAAACTTCGTGAATCGGTCAGCATCCCGACAAAGTTGGCCAGCATGCCGAGACTCGAAAGTGCATTGATCTGCCACTTCATCCCTTCGAGTTGATCCAAAAACCACCAACCGCTTCCGAACTGAATCTTTCCTCTGGCCCCTTCTCCCTGAAAACTTCCACAAAGGGTGGCCACCGCATAGTTGTCGGCCGGGTTGAGATTATAGAGGACCATCTTCGGAAGACTTCCCCGACCAGCTAACTCGTCCATATATCCCGCCAAACGATCGATCTGGGGCCAATCGCCGATCGAATCAAAGCCGGTATCCGGCCCCAAATCACGGAACCCCTTTGAATTGCCATTGCGAAGGGCGCCAAAATGGATCTGTTTCGTCCATCCCCTTCTCGCATCCAATTCGCCAAAATAGACCATCAGAAACCCTTTATAGGCTTCCGCTTGTTCTGGAGTGGGCTTTTCTCCTTTCCGGGCGGCCGTGTAAATTCTGGTGGCCAACTCGCGGGTCCCGCCCCGGCCAAACGCCTGGTTCATCCCATGATCCGAAATCCGGCTACCGAGCTGGTGGAAAAACTCATGCCTCTGATCCAAGGCCTTCAGGAAGCCATGGAAAGCCGAACAGTCCGTGCCAGACGTCTTCTCCAGACGCTGGACCCAAGGCAAGAAAACCTCGGGCTGATCCACCACCAGAGATTTATCAGGACGAAACGTCGGGTAGACCCGAGTCCCGATTCCGCACTTTCCGATTTTCTGATGATCCGCAAGATCGTCACAAGGATCATCCGTCGTGCCGACGACCCTGACTCGGAACTGCTTGAGAATCTTTTGAGCCGAAAGGCTCTTCAGCTTGTCGTTGGCTTTGGCCCAGATTTTCGGTGCGGTATCTTCGTTCAGAATCTCCTTGATGCCGAAAACTCGGTCGAGCTCGAGATGGGTCCAATGCCAGAGAGGATTCCTAAGGAGGCGAGGCATTGTGCGGGCAAAGGCGAGGAACTTTTCATAGGGCTTGGCACTTCCCGTAATATGGCTTTCAGGCACACCATTGGCCCGCATTGCCCTCCACTTGTAGTGATCACCACCTAACCAAATGTCGGACAAATCTGCCCACTTTTTATCTTCTGCAATCTCCTTGGGAGAAAGATGACAGTGATAATCGTAAATCGGCTCCTCCGATGCGACGTCGTAAAGCCGACGAGCCGTTTTTGTCGGAAGGAGAAAGCCGTCCTGGGTAACAGGGTTTTTTACCGGACTGCTTTTGGTCTTTTTTGACGACTTTCCCATTCGGTCAACCTAGCGGATCACCCTGTTCTAACGGAAGGCAATTGAATAATCGCCTCCAAGCAATGCTCACGTTGCCCAGCGATAAAAATACAGAAAAAAGACTACTCTTCGGTCTTGTTAGCAGGTGCCGGAGCGTTTGTTGCGCTGATCTCTTTCAGGTCGATGAGAGACGCAGTTGCGACTTTTTCGGTCTTGGGAGTTACTGTGACGAGGGAACCTTTTTTCAGATCTGAAAAAAGTTTTGCCTCGTTGTTTGAGGTAATTTTTGTTTCGGAATCGATTAGGAAAGTGGTCGAAGCCTCTGCACCCTTCGCTTTGACCGTAATCTTTTTATCGGAAATATAGCCGAGCTTTCCAGTAATGCTCTCCGAACTAGTGTTCGTTACAGAAGGCTTTTTGGCCTTGGCAGGTGCCGGAGTCTCTTGAGCGAATCCCTGGAATGACCCGAGAAGAACTAGGAGAGTTAAGGAGATGAGTTTTTTCATAATCGATGCCTTTCTTGGTAGGTGTATAATCTTTCCAGACTTGCTCCCATATACAATTTATTTTTACGAGTTTTGAATACGCAAAGGCTCCAACCTCGGATTCAAAAACTGGAGAAGAAATAAGGAAAATAGATAAGCCCCAGCACAAAAGGTAAAAAGGATTCCATACCCTGCTGCTACGTTTCCAGATGCCTTATAGGAATCGAGTAACATACCGGTGACGATGGGAAAGAGCATCCCTCCTAATGCACCAGCCATACCACCGATCCCAATCACCGACGCCACCGCCTGCTTGGGAAAGGAGTCGGATACAGTGGTAAACAGGTTGGCCGAAAAAGCCTGATGAGCCGCCCCCGCCAAACCAATCAACAGAACAGCCCCCCAATCCGATGCACCCGTCACAGCTAAAATGGGTACGACGCAAAGCGCAAAGAGCAACATCCCGGCCTTTCGCGCGCGATTGATCGACCATCCGCGTTTGGCCAGATGCCCCGTAACCCACCCGCCTGCAATACTGAGAACGGTGACAATCGAATAGATGGTAACGAGAAGAACCCAGCTCTTTTTAATATCCAATCCACGGGTCTGTTTAAAGAAATCCGGAAGCCAAATCAAAAAGAACCACCAAACTGGGTCCGTGATCAATTTAGGCAAAATAAAACCCCACGTTTGGCGATATCCCAATAGCTGACCCCATGGAATCTTCTTAGACTGCACCTCTGCTCCGTCGGATTGGATCCATGCCAGTTCCTTACTGGAAAGGGACGATTTCTTATCTGGAGTCTCAAACCATGGCATCCAGAGAAAAAGCCAAAGAAAACCAATACCTCCGGCCGCCAAAAAAGCAGATTGCCAGCCAAACTTAAAGGCCAGCCACGGAACAATCGCAGGAGCCACAATGGCCCCGACATTGGCTCCTGAGTTAAATAGACTTGTTGCAAGTGCCCGCTCCTTTTTTGGAAACCAGATGGCGGTGGCCTTGATAGCCGCGGGAAAGTTCCCCCCTTCCCCAAGACCAAGGGCCACCCTCGCCCAAAGGAAACCCCCTACACTCCCTACCAAAGCGTGCCCCATGGCGGCCAAGCTCCACGCAGCAATCGAAATGGAGTAGCCAATTTTTGTCCCGTACTTGTCGATCAACCAACCAAAGACAAGCAAACTCACCCCATAGGCCCCCTGAAATGCGGAGTTCACCATACCAAACTCCGCATTGGTCCAGTGAAGTTGGTCGTCGAGGATCGGCTTGAGTAGAGAAAGAATCTGCCGGTCGATATAGTTGATTGTGGTGGCAAAGAACAGAAGGCTGCATACAGCCCAACGATGCCCGATTAGTTTTGCGATCCAGTTCATCGATTCGGTTTCTTTCCCCAGACTTTCTCGATCGCGGGTTTCAGAAGGGTAGTCATCTGATGATACCCCTCCACGTTCAAATGAAGACCATCTTCAACATAAAGCTCCGCTCTCGGTTGCCCTGTCAGGCTTTGCAGGGCCGGATTTACATCCACATAAAAAACTCCCTCTTTTGTTCGAGCAATCTCTTCATAACCACGATTTACCGCATCCACCACATCGATCTGGGCATCCCGATGTTTTTGTGGGCACCGATGAATTGAGACCAGCAAAACCTGAATTGAAGAATCGTACTTCATAACCTTGTCCAACCACTCCTCGGTCCTTTGAAGAATACTTTGAGGTTCTTTCTTGCCCTTGACGTCGTTGCTACCGCAGTACCAGACGATCAGCTTGGGATGGCATGTGGACACCACTTGATCAAAGAACATCAGCTGATGGGAAGTTTGGGATCCACCAAAAGCACGATTTGTGACAGGTAGGGGCGCGAGATCTTGGACCGCATTTGCCCATCTCTTGAATGTGCTACTTCCGACGAGAAGAACACCCCCGGGAGATGGGACAGGCTGCAAAGCAAAATTAGCCACTTCACCAGTATATTTATTCGTCCCAACTACCAACCCTGCGTCCGGGGCGGCCCAACTACAAAAAGCAAAACAAAGGAAAATAGAAAGAGACAATTTGAATACACACTTCATCAAGCGGGTATCGTATTTCAAATCCTAGTCTCAAGGCATCCCAAATTTACCTTTGATCCCGCCCTCCAAGATGTAGAAAACCTTCATGTATTCCACCACACTTGCTTTTGCTTTTGCCTATCTCGTCCTAGGAATCGCTGGTTTTGTTCTTACGGGCTCGACCCACAAAACCGCACTCATCCCCTGCGTTTTCGGAGTCCTGCTTCTCATTTTTGGTCTTTTGGCGCGAAATGACAACCTTCGCAAACACGTGATGCATGCCGCCGTGCTCATCGCCCTTATTGCATTTCTTGGGACGGCTCGGTCCCTCTCCCATCTACCCGAGCTATTCAACGGCACCGCCGAAAAACCTGCAGCTATCATCACTCAGGCCATCAATGCCACTCTCTCCTTAGCCTTTATCTTTCTGGCGGTCCGCTCTTTTATCCGAGCTCGCCGCGCCCGGTCCTCTTAATTCCCTCCACCATTTTGCGGATCTGCTGGGCAAAGCCCAAATCCTCTTTGACAAACCCAGGCCGATTCCAAGGCGTCAGTCCCAAGAGATCGTAACTCACGCGAATTTGACCCGTGGTTCCCTTGCCTGCTCCGATTCCAATCGTCGGAATGTTCAACGCGGCCGTCACCTCGGACCCTGCCTCCGGAGTCAAGAGTTCTAAAACAATTGCACATGCCCCCGCCTTCTCCATGGCTCGTGCATCCGACTTCATTCCGTCCACCTCCTCAACAGTTTTTCCCTTTCTCTTGTAACCGCCCTCTTCACGAACTTTTTGAGGCAACATCCCCAAATGTCCAATCCACGGAATCCCCGCTTTCTGTAATGCCTCCCACTGGGCTTGACTCTCCTTCCCGCCCTCTGGCTTCACCGCATCTGCCCCCGCCTCCAAAAGGATTCTAGAATTCTTAACACAAGCTTCTGCCGTCTCATAAGTTCCAATCGGTAAATCTGCCGAAATCATTGCCCTCGTTCTCCCACGCGCAACCGCCTGTGTTGCCCGCACCATATCTGCCATCGTCACCCCCGTCGTATCCGCCATTCCTAACACCACCATCCCTAAACTGTCCCCGACATGAATTAGATCCACCCCCGCCTCGTCCAAAATCCGTGCCAAAGGATAATCGTACGCCGTAAGTGCCAAAAGCGACTCCCCCTTTGGCCAACTCCGCAATTGATCTGGCGTTACCCGACTCGCCGACATAACACCTCCCCCTGCTTGCGCAGCCAGCAAGCCGTCTCCCACACCGTTCCGGGCAAACCCGCAATTCTAAGACCCGGACACAGTTCCGCCAAAGGCTCCATCACAAAACGTCTCGCCCCCATTCGAGGATGAGGAATCTCCAATCTTGGATTCTGAATCCAATTCCGCCCCGCATAAAGTAGATCCAAATCCAAAACCCGCGGCTCATTCTTTCCGCGAACAGTTTTTCGCCCACAAGACCTCTCGTACTCCTGCATCCACTGTAAAAGAGTTTCTAAACTTCCCGACCAGTTGATCTCCGCCACCTGATTCCAAAACGGAGGCGTTCCCTGAGGGCAATCCACGGGCGAAGTTTCATATTCCGACGAAAAGCGCGCCCCAACATCCAAACCACACAACCAACGCCGCGCCAGAGCTAACTGTTTCGCTCGATCCCCAACATTCGAACCCAGCCCTATCCCGATCCGCATCAGCTCAACCCAAGCACATCCACCATTTGATAAGCACGAGCCGGCTTCCCCACCAACCACTTCGCCGCCCGCAATGCACCCTGAGCAAACACGTCCCGCGAGCTCGCCCGATGCACCAGTTCAATTCTTTCCCCTTCTCCCGCGAACAAAACGGTATGATCCCCCACCACATCACCGCCCCGTACCGCATGCACACCGATCTCACTACCTGTGCGCTCTCCAGGCTCACCTGAACGACCATGCTTCGTAACCTGATCGACCTTGGCTCCCCGTTCTTGAGCGATAATTTCCAAGAGACGCTTGGCCGTTCCGCTCGGGGCGTCCTTCTTAAGGCGATGATGGATCTCGATCACCTCAGGATCGTACCCCTCAGGCATAGCTTTGGCCGCCTGCTCAGTCAGATAAAAAAGCAGGTTCACCCCAACAGAAAAGTTTGGCGAGTGGATCAAGGGCACCTTTTTTGAAGCAGCCTGAATAAGCTTCAGATCCGCCTCGGTCTGACCCGTGGTTCCACACACATAAGCAACTTTTGCAGAACACACTTTCTCAAGAACCCCTTCCGTCGCCGATCGATGACTGAAATCCACCACCACATCCGCCTTTCCAACCAGTCCGACCAGATCATCCCCCTTGTCCACTTCGCCCACGATGTGAAGACCCTTGTCCTTCCGGGCTAAGGCCAAAATGGCCTGCCCCATCCTGCCCTTCGCTCCTACCATGAGTAACTGCGTCGCCATAACTACTCCACCCTACGACAATCCTGCCTCTTTTAAAGTAGCGAAAAGCTTCCGCCGACTCCCCTCAGTGATCGGCACCAAAGGCAACCGTAACTCCTCCGCAAGCCAACCCTTGGCTGCCATCGCCGCCTTTACAGGCGCTGGATTGCTTTCAATAAATAGATCCCGAAAGATTCCCGAATATTTTTGATGAAGCTCCTCCGCCTTTTTCCAGTCCTTTCTCTGCGCCGCATTCACCAAAGCCCTAACCTCCGCAGGAATTAGATTCGAGGCGACACTCACTACGCCCACCGCTCCTCGCTTCATAAACTCAACCGTCATGCTGTCATCTCCGCTGACAATTTCAAAAGTCGATGGCACCATCTTCTTAATTTCGTCCACTCGTTCAGGCTTCCCTCCCGACTCCTTGATGGAAACAATCGTCGGACAAGCCTCCGCCAATCTCCCAATCGTCTCCACGGTAATCTCAACTGCACAACGTCCGGGGACGCTGTACAACATGATCGGCAGATCCACTTCCTTTGCGACTGCGCGAAAATGCTGAAACATTCCCTCGGGACTCGGCTTGTTGTAGTAAGGCGCAACAAGGAGAAGAGCATCCGCCCGAGCCCTTTGGGCTCCCGTGGAAAGTTCAATCGCCTCTGCGGTGCTGTTCGATCCCGTACCCGCCACCACCTTCATCCGCTTTTTCGCGAACTGCACGGCCAACTCAATTACCCGAACATGCTCCTGCATGTTTAAAGTGGGAGATTCACCCGTCGTTCCGACAGGAATAATTCCCTCAATCCCAGCCGCGGCCTGCCGATCAATCAGAGCCTCAAATGCTTTCACATCTACCTGCCCGTTGCGAAACGGGGTCACCAGCGCGGTATAAGTTCCATTAAACATACAGCACTCCCATATACACGATTCGGGCGGGTCCTTGCAGGGTAACTTTTTTGGCACGCCCCGCCTCTAACTTGAAATTCACAGTTAAAAGATCCCCTCCTCGAGTCCTCACCCGAATCGGAGGCCTGATTCCACGGCGTAGACTCGAAAGAATCGACGAAGCTACAACTCCTGTTCCACAAGCCAATGTCTCCCCCTCCACCCCTCTCTCATACGTCCTTACCTCGATCCGCCCACCCTTCCCAATTTGTACAAAATTTACATTCGTTCCCGCTGGGGCAAAGGCCGAGTGAGTGCGAATCGCACGCCCACTTCTTAAAACATCCACCGACGCCAACGACCGCACAAACTCCACCGCATGGGGTACCCCAGTGTTGATACTGTCCAACATCACCTTTCGACCCGCCGCTACAATCTTTCTCCCCAATCTCGGCAAGCCAGGCTCCGTCATCGAGACGCGTACATCTTTTCCACAAATCTCGAGGACGACCAAACCCGCTCGTGTCTCGACACGCAGACTCTTTCCTACACGGGCTGTAACGGCTCGCGCCAACAAAGCAAAGCAACGTGCTCCATTTCCACACATGTCAGCCTCTCCCCCGTCCGAATTGTAGTACCGCATTCGAAAATCAGCCTTTGGACTCTTCGGCTTTTCGACAACAAGAACCCCGTCCGCCCCTACCCCACGTCGGCGATCACAGAAGCGAGCAATCCCAGCACGAGAAAGTCGAAACCCTCTCGATCTTCCATCGAACCCAAGAAAATCATTGCCTGCTCCCTCTAACTTCCAGAAACGAACGGCACGGCTCACGACTTTCTCTCCCCTTGCCATAAACCAGCCACGCGCTCCCGAGCCCTCACAACTCTTGCCCGTGAACCTGTGACCAGAACTTCGGCTGGACGAGGTCGCGTGTTATAGTTCGAGCTCATCGAAAACCCATATGCCCCCGCACTCAGTATGGCCACACGATCTCCCCTCTCTAAAGGCGGTAATGATCGGTCGTGACAAAACACATCACCCGACTCACATACAGGTCCCACCACATCGGTTGGAATCGCCCCAGGTCGTGGTTTTCTAACTGGTTCAATCTGATGATAAGCCTCGTACAGGGCAGGCCGAACAAGATCATTCATTCCAGCATCTACAATCGTGAAGTACTTCTGTCCTGTCGACTTCCGGTAGAGAACCTCGGAAACCAGAACTCCCGCATTTCCAACAAGAAAACGTCCGGGCTCCAAAAGAATATCCATCTTGAGATCTCTCAACATCGGCACAAGAGAGGTAGCATACTCATTCAGGGTCATCGCCTTTTCAGAACGCAAAGTCTTCCACCAACCATCCCGCCCACTGGCCAACGCATCTTCATACACAATTCCCAATCCACCCCCGACATCGAAGTACTCTAACCCGTGCCGATCCCTCAAACGCTCCACCAAGGGGATCATCTTGCGAACGGCCGCACGAAACGGCTCCACTCGCGTGATCTGCGACCCTATGTGCATCTGAATTCCACGTAGATGAAGACGCGGATCCGCCCCAGCCCTCCGATAAGCAGCGGCCACCAGCTCGTAGGGAATGCCGAACTTATTTGCGTACGTTCCTGTTGTGATCTTGGCATGACCACCCGCCTCAACATCAGGATTCACCCGTAAGGCGATCGGAGCACGACGCCCCTTTTTACGGCCCGCTACTGCCGCGATCTGCTCCATCTCCTCCTCACTCTCCACATGGAAAGCCTTCACTCCAAAACGGAGGCCTAGCTCAATCTCCTCCTGTGTCTTTCCCACACCAGCGAAGACGCATCGCTCCATCTTGCCCCCGACCTTGCGCACTCGCTCCAACTCCCCACCACTCACCACATCAAAACCACTACCCAAACGCGACAGAATCGACAAAATAGCCAAATTGCTATTCGCCTTAACCGAGTAACAGATCAAGGGATTCACGGCACGCAGCACCCCTCGCAACCTGCGATAATGATCCACGATCGTGCCTGCAGAGTACACATACAAGGGGGTGCCAAACCGATCGGCCAAACCATCGAGGCTGACACCTTCGGCAAAAAGCTTTCCTCCTTTTCTCTGGAACCCGTGCATCGGTATAGCGTATCAAATACCGCAAAAAAGGGGGAGCCTGAAAGAGATAGTCGATAGAGGGCCTTATCCCAAACTATGGATACCCAAAACCTTAACCCCCAACTTAATCTTCAACTTTTTTCTCAACTACCCTAACAATATCCCCGCATGAACCACTGGCTGGTTAAACAGGAGCCCTCCAAATATCCCTTCTCACTCTTTTTAAAGGAGAAAAAGACGATCTGGGACGGAGTCCGAAACTACCAAGCCCGCAATTTCCTTCGCGCCATGCAAGTAGGGGATCAAGTCCTCTATTATCACAGCGTGGATGAAAAAGCCGTCGTCGGAATTGCCCAAGTTCTTAAAACGGCGTTCCCTGACCCCACTTCACCCAAAGGAGAGGATTGGAGTTCCGTGCTTCTAGGAGCGCCACGGGTCCTATCCAAACCTGTCACCCTCGATCAACTCAAAGCAGATAAAAGATTTTCCAAACTGCTGCTTCTTCGCCAATCCCGCCTCTCTGTCATGCCCATCCCACCGAATCTTTTCTCTGCCATCCTTAGATTAGGGACCTGATCACAAAAATCCCAATCCCTCACTTAAAGGTTCAGCTGTAAACCTCTGCCCCCTTCTCCGCAAACTCCTTCGACTTCTCCTTCATACCTTTCTCCAGCGCCTCCTCCTGCTTCAACCCCTGCTGCGCAGCATACTTTCGCACATCCTCCGTAATCTTCATCGAGCAGAACTGAGGCCCACACATCGAACAGAAGTGCGCACTCTTCGCCCCCTCCGCAGGTAAAGTCTCATCGTGATATTCACGGGCTGTGACGGGATCTAATCCGAGGTTGAACTGATCCCTCCAACGAAACTCAAATCGCGCTTTCGATAACGCATTATCCCGATACTGCGCTCCAGGATGGCCCTTGGCTAAATCCGCTGCATGTGCGGAAATTTTGTAAGCTATCACACCTGCCTTTACATCGTCTCGATTCGGTAAACCCAAATGCTCTTTGGGCGTCACATAACAAAGCATCGCACACCCATACCAACCAATCATCGCAGCTCCGATCGCCGAGGTAATATGGTCGTACCCAGGCGCAATATCGGTCGTCAACGGTCCCAGCGTGTAAAAAGGCGCCTCATGACACCACTCCAACTGCTTTTCCATATTTTCCTGAATGAGATTCATCGGCACATGACCTGGCCCCTCATTCATCACCTGCACCCCGCGTTCCCACGCCCTCTTGGTTAAATCCCCCTGAGCCTTCAACTCCCCAAACTGCGCTTCATCATTCGCATCCGCCAAAGATCCGGGTCGCAAGCCATCCCCGATCGAAAAACTAATATCATACGCCGCCATGATGTCACAGATGTCATCCCAGTGGGTCCACAGAAAGTTCTCCTTGTGATGCGATAGACACCACTTCGCCATGATGGAACCCCCTCGACTCACAATTCCCGTCATCCGCTTTGCGGTCATCGGAATGAACCTCAAAAGAACTCCCGCATGAATGGTGAAATAATCCACCCCCTGCTCCGCCTGCTCTAGCAAAGTGTCACGAAACAATTCCCACGTGAGATCCTCCGCCTTGCCACCCACCTTTTCCAACGCCTGGTAAATCGGAACTGTTCCAATCGGCACAGGCGAATTACGCAAGATCCACTCCCGCGTCTGATGAATATTCTTTCCCGTCGAAAGATCCATCACTGTGTCTGCCCCCCAACGAATCGACCATCGCAACTTCTCCACCTCCTCCTCAATCGACGACGCCACTGCGCTGTTTCCAATGTTCGCATTAATCTTCACCAGAAAATTCCGCCCAATGATCATCGGCTCTAACTCCGGATGATTGATATTGGCGGGAATAATCGCCCGCCCACGCGCCACCTCACTACGCACAAACTCCGGCGTGATGTCTTTAGGAATCGCCGCACCCCATGAATGACCTGGATGCTGGAACCGCAAATCATCCCGTGGTGCTTGGGGCGACATCTCCACTGCCTCCTTCGCCGCCTGCAATTTCATGTTCTCCCGAATCGCAATAAATTCCATTTCCGGGGTAATCACCCCTTTGCGCGCATAGTTCAGCTGCGATACAGAACCCGCTTTCGCACGTCTAGGCTTTCTCGAGACCCCAGGAAACTGCTCCCGAACTGCTCCATTCGTACCCGAATGACCATTATCCTCAGGACGCACAGAACGACCCACATAAGTCTCCGTGTCCCCCCTCTCTTGAATCCACGTACCCCTTAGTGCAGGCAAACCTCGCCTCACATCTCCATGAAAATCTAGATCTCCCCAAGGTCCACTCGTGTCATATACCCGCACAGGTTCATTCGGTTGGAGTTTCCCATCGGGTTGACGCGTGGATTGCAACTCAATCTCGCGAAATGGAACTTTTAAATCAGGGCGGGAACCCTGCACATACACCCTCTTCATCCCCTCCAAATCCTCCAACTCCTCAATCTTCGGCATCTTTACATTCTTACTCATCTTGAATCCTTTCCCCATTGCGTGCTGCCGTGGAAAAAGGGTCATCCCTATTCCCTACGGCGGCATGATCCGCATCAGGTTTTAAGGGTCTCGGGACCACGGTTCCCGACTCTCAGCCCGGCCGTCCAGACTCCCCACAAAGCAAACATAAACCTCCCTTGCCCCAACGCCAATTATTTTTCCAATTTACTGGTCTTCTAAAACTGCCGTCGGAACGTATCCACGACGATGATCCATTGTTTCCACCTCAGCATAATCTCCAATCACTCTCCTCACACTCACGCGATCACCCCTCCGTAGGGTCGATGTGGCAGGCGTCACCTGATTCGGCCCTGCCTCCTTGAACGGGACGTCGGATAAAATCATCGCCATCCCCGCATCTCGACTCCCCGAACTTGCGCAACCCGCAAGAAACAGAAGAGCCGCACCACCTATCGACAGAATAAATCTCATCCCCTTTCCCTAGCAAACCCCAAGACGCTGGCAACTCTTGCCCGCCCCTCTTCTTCTCACCATCGTACCCTCATGCCCTTTCGCCTACTCCTTCACACCGCCGCGTCTCCCACTCGTAACATGGCCATCGATGAATCCCTCCTACGCCACGTCCAATACCCCGTTCTTCGCATCTACTCCTGGGACCAACCCTGCGTCTCAATCGGATACTTTCAAAAAGCCCAGCTCGCCCCCACGGACCGTCCTATGGTTCGCCGCTTTACGGGAGGAGGCCTCGTCGAACACGGAAAAGACCTTACCTACACTCTCGTCCTTCCCCCCACTCACCCTCTCACTACTTCGGGCACTCTCCCCTCTTACCAAAAAATCCACTCTGCAATCGCTCATGCCCTCCAGAAAAGCGGCGTCCCTTGCCAGCTCGCCACAGCTCAACCCAAACAGGACGACCCCGCTTGTTTCCTTAAACCTGTTCCAGCCGATATCCTCAATCCCCAAGGCCACAAGCTTGCAGGAGCCGCCCAACGACGCACCAAACAGGGTTGCCTTCACCAAGGCAGCATCCTTCTTCCCCAAACCATCCCTCCAATCCTTTTTAATCTCCTGCCCACATTCCTCGCCGATTGCCTGGGCGAAAATTCCACTCCCTCCTCACTCACCTCAGCCGAGCTCCAACTCGCCGACTCTCTTGAAAAAGAGCGCTACGCCACAAGCGACTGGAACTTCTCCCGCTAACTCATTCCCTTTTTTTGCCCGCTCCCCAAATCAAACCGCCGACTATCAAAACCACTAGCCCAATCAGAACCAAACTCCCCTGACCCACCCACTGCTCCGCTAGTCTCGCAGCCGCAGGCGTCTGGGCAAAACGTTCCCCCGCAACCGCACTTAACCAGATCCATAAAGGGGCGTACACCAGTGCACCCACCGCATTCAGAGCTAAAAACTTTTTAAGATCCATCTGGTGCCTTCCTGCAAAAAAGAAAACCCCGAACCGAACCGCAGGAATAAATCGCCCCAGAAAAACCGTCTTCATCCCATGCTTCTCGAACAGGTGCCCAATCTTCTTCTGTCTTTTCTGTGAAAAGACCACCGAGCCCAAACGCGTTTGCAAAAACCACTCCCCACCCCTTCTCCCCAAGAAATAAACCCACAAGTCCCCCGATAGAATTCCCGCCAAGCAAGCCAGACACGTCATCCAGTAAGAAGAGGTTCCCCAACCCACCGATAAACCACTCGCCACCAGCAAAGGCTCTTCCGGAAGAGGCACTCCCATGGCCGAAACAAAAAGAATTCCAAACATCGCCAGATAACGAAAGTCAGAGATCGCGCTAATTAGAAAGTCGAGGGTCATCGTAGTTAGGGGGTTTGGATTGTCCTTAACGCCTTTTTCACTAAAAAAAGCTAATCCCTATGTACCTGAATTTAGGCATTACCGCCAAAGCTCTTTATTTGAACTACCTGGCACGCCCTTTCCAACTCAGACGCTGGGTGATCGTCACCTTCTTCCTTTTCCTGCTCTGCTGCTTTTGGGTCGTCGTATTCATCGGGCGCTCCCTAGACCATATCCTTTATCCTGGCTTTCGCAGGCAAAAGATTCACAAGCCCGTATTCATCATCGCCCCTCCCCGAAGCGGCACCACATTTCTTCAAAAACTCCTCGCCAAAAATCGCAACACCTTCGCCCCCGTCCTCATGTACCAAACCATCTTTCCCAGCATCACGATTCAGAAATTCATTCACTCCGTCGCCGCCGCGAGTCGCCAAAAAGGCGGACTTCTGTTCGACATCTCCTCATGGATCGAACGCCACTGCTTCGGAGGTTGGGACGGAATGCACAAAATGCGCTTTGCCGAACCTGAAGAGGACGACGGATTCTTCGTTTACACCTTCGTGACAGAGGCCATCTACCTCCTATTCCCCTATGTCCGCGCACTCTGGGGGGCTGGCTTTGCAGACGACCTTCCACCCCGCCAACGCCGCCGCCTCATGCGTTACTACCGCTCCTGCCTTCAGCGACACCTTTATCTAAATGGTCCCGAGAAGATTCTTCTCTCCAAAGCCACCCAGCTATCCGGCTCGATCGAATCCATCCGCGCCGAATTTCCCGATGCCCGCATCATTAATATCTTACGAAACCCAGTGGAATCCATCCCGTCCCATATCAGTGTTTTTTATACCGTCTGGAACTGGGTCGATCCCAAGATTCAGAAGGATGGACCTGAATCCATGGAGTATGCCGAACTTGCCGCCGCCTGGTTTCTTCATTTGGAAAAATACGACATCACCTCCAAATCCGAATCCTACCTCCGCATTTTTTACACCGATCTTGTTCGAAATCCCGATTCAGTCGTCCGCTCGATTTACCATCATTTTGGAGTCCCCCTAACTCCCCGCGCGGCACGCCAGATCCAGACCGAAACCAAGCGCTCACTCGAATACAAAAGTTCACACCGATACACCCTAAAAGAATATGGGCTCACCAAAACTTGGGTAATGAAAGAGCTGGGCGGAATAATGAAACGCTATCAGTTCCCTTTTCCACCCGACGCTGCGCCTCGCGGATCAAAACGCTGAGCCAACGGAATCCGCCGGCCCACACCAAACGCCTTCGTCGTTACCTTCAGCCCGGGCGCTGCCTGCCTCCGCTTGTACTCCGAAATGTCAATCTTCCGCACCATCTCCTCCGCCAACAATTTCGAAATCCCCTTTTTCACCATCCCCTGGATCGAACCCTCATTCACCACATAGCTCTCTAAAATCCGGTCCAACTCTTCATACGGCGGTAAACTATCCTGATCCTTCTGGTCAGGTCGTAGTTCGGCACTCGGCGCCTTCTCGATCGAGTTTTTTGGAATAATCTCCCGCTCCCGATTAATCCATCGCGAAATCCGGTACACCAACGTCTTAGGCACATCCGCAATCACTGCTAACGCCCCACACATATCCCCATACAAAGTGCAGTAACCCACCGCCATCTCACTCTTATTTCCCGTCGTGAGCAGGAGCCGACCCGAATCATTCGAAATTGCCATCAGTGTCATGCCGCGAATTCGCGACTGCAGATTCTCCTCCGTTAATCCCCCACTTCTTCCCTCCCGGGCGGGCGCGATCGATCGCAACATCACCGCGAAAGTGTCCTCAATCGGAATTTTTTGGTAGCGAATCCCCAACCGCTTTGCTAACGCCTCCGCATCCGCCACACTTCCAGCACTCGAAAATCGACTCGGCATTGCTACCCCCAACACCTTGTCCTTTCCAAGCGCCTCGGCCGCAACAACCGCCGTCAACGCACTGTCGATTCCTCCACTTAATCCCAGTACCACCTCTCGAAATCCACACTTCTGCAAATAATCCCTTGTCCCCAAAACCAACGCCTGGAACACCTGCTCCTCATCCCCCGGCCAGATCGGCTTCTGCTCTTTTCCTCCGATATCCACCACCTTCACATCCTCCATAAACGCCGCCCCTTGCGCCAGCAATCCACCCTTCACCCCCACTCCCAAACTCCGCCCATCAAACACCAACTCATCATTCCCCCCCACCTGATTCACTTGAATCACAGGAATCTTTTCTCGTTTGGCCACCTCCGCCAAAAGCCGATACCGAACCTTCTCCTTTCCAATGTTCCAAGGTGAAGCCGATAAGTTAATCAGAAGATCCATCCCCTTTTTTGCCAACTCCCTCACTGGATCCATCCGGTACCTTCTCTCAGGCCACAGATCCTCATCATTCCAAATATCCTCACAGATCGTCACCCCCACCCGCTTTCCTGCGATCTTCACAACCCCAACCTTATTCCCAGCCTCGAAATACCGATCCTCATCAAACACATCGTACGTCGGCAACAAAATCTTCCGTGCTACGGTACGCACCTTTCCTTTCTCCACGAAAAAAGCCGAGTTGTATAACGGCCTACCCGCCTTTTGATTCGTTTTCTCAATCCCCCCGATCAATAACGGCACTTTCCCCACCCTCTTTGCCACCTCACGCAATGCCCGCTCGTGCGACTCCACAAAATCCCGTCGATTCAGCAGATCCCGGGGCGGATACCCGCACAACCCTAGCTCGGATCCCACACACAACTCCGCCCCCTCCCTCACCGCCCTCTCGTACACAGACACTAATTTTTCACTATTTCCCCTAAAATCCCCAACGGTAAAATTTAACTGTAAAATACCTATCTTCATAGATATCTATCCATTAGGTACTTGAGTAATCTTTTTCTCCCCTCGGGTTCCGTTGACATATGCGATTGTATTTGTAGCCTCACTACTTCCTCTATGCCAGTTCCTATTAGCCAAGCTTGGACAGTTGCCTCTTATGTTCTCGGACAAAAAATCCGTGGCAACAAACGCTATCCCCTAGTCCTCATGCTCGAACCCCTCTTCCGCTGCAACCTTGCCTGTGCAGGTTGCGGGAAAATCCAGTATCCCGATCACGTTCTCAATAAAAGACTCACACCCCAACAGTGCTGGGACGCGGCGGATGAGTGCGGGGCCCCTATGGTCTCCATCCCCGGCGGTGAACCCCTGATCCATCCCGAGATCGATAAAATCGTCGAAGGCCTCGTCGCCCGCAAAAAATACATCTACCTCTGCACCAACGCCCTCCTCCTCAAACGCAAAATCGATCTCTTTAAACCCACTAAATATCTCACCTTCAGCGTCCACATGGACGGTCTCGAGCCCGAACACGACGCCGCCGTCTGTCGCGATGGAACCTACAAAACCGCACTAGAAGGCATTAAAGAAGCCGTTGCTCGTGGATTCCGTGTTACCACCAACACCACCCTCTTTGAAGGAGCCAACCCCGCCCGCGTCCGAGAATTTTTTGATGAAATGATGAAACTGAAGGTCGAGGGCATGATGCTCTCCCCCGGCTACAGCTACCAAAAAGCTCCCGACCAGGAACACTTCTTAGGCCGCGAACGCACCAAGAAACTCTTCCAAGAAATTCTCAATCAACGAAAAAAATCTTGGAAATTCAATCTCTCTCCCAACTTCCTCGAATTCCTCCAAGGCAACGTGGATTACGACTGCACACCTTGGGGCAACCCCACCTTCAACGTCTTTGGTTGGCAGAAACCCTGCTACCTACTCCAAGACGGTTACGTCCCCACCTTCAAACAGTTGATGGAAGACACTGCTTGGGAAAATTACGGCCAGAAGAGCGGCAACGAGAAGTGCCGCGACTGCATGGTCCACTGCGGCTACGAAGCCAGTTCGGTCGATGACACCTTCGGTTCTCTCCCTGGATTCGCCCGCACGGTGAAAGCTGCCATCGCCTACGGGACCTGAACCCCTCCGTCACTTCTACTCAACACTATGCCTCAGGCCGATAAACACGCTTTACCGACTCATAAGCCGGGCTCGATCGAGGGCACGACGCTCACCTGTTCCGACACCGCATCTCGTCGACATGCCCTTCAAACTGCATTCGATTACCGTGGCGACGTGACCTTGGATATCGGCGGCGGCAAGAAGATCGTCGGATTCGTTTTTCGATACGACGAATCCCCTGGAGTGGTTCATATTTACATTCCTCAAGGCAAAGACTCGATTCCCCAAACGTTCCCAGCCGATGATGTCACCGCCGTTCACTTCACGGGCGAAGACACCGCATTTGGCAAATCTTGGGACGACTGGACGACCAAAGCCGAAAAAGAGCGGGTGAAAGAGGCGGAACGCCTAGCCCGGGAAGCCGTCGACCGCGGCGAACTGTAAACACACCCCATGCGTCGCTGCATGGAGTGGACCGATAAGTCCAACGGCACTCGTCCCACCACCACCTACCGCGTCTCCCTTTTCTCGGGTGTCGTACACTGGCAACGCAAAGAGAAAGATGCGGAAAAGTGGGAAACCCCAAAACTTCTTCCGACCGATGTGTGGGAGCGACTTCTTGAGGAGGTCGATAAACGCTATCAACGCCGTCGGGCCCGCCAAGAAGACGTGCTTCTCGTTCGTACCGCCTTCCAGAAAGCCCCAAAACTGCCCCCTGCCTAATCCTGCTCTTGCCGAACCCCCTTTTTTCCGATATTGTTACCTCTTATGGCAAACGTCGCCGTCATCCGTACAGGAGGCAAACAGTACAAGGTCAGCGAAGGCGAGACCCTTGAGATTGAACGCCTTACTACTGCCCCAGGATCCTCAGCAGAGTTTTCCGACGTCCTCCTCGTTGTCCAAGACAGCAAGGTTCAAGTAGGCAAACCCACGGTCGCCGGTGCCAAAGTCGTTGCCGAAGTTGTCACCCACGATCGCGCCCCAAAAGTCATCGCTTTCAAATATCGTCGCCGGGAAGGGTATCACCGCACCGTCGGCCATCGTCAGGCTCGGACTCGGATCAAAATTCAAAAGATCCAAGCCGGCAAATAACCGAGGAAACCGTCATGGCACATAAAAAAGGTCAAGGATCAACACGCAACGGTCGCGATAGCCGCAGCCAACGCCTCGGAGTAAAATGTTTCGGCGGCGAAACCATCCCCGCCGGTTCCATTATTATCCGTCAACGCGGAACAAGATTTCAGGCAGGTCAAAACGTCGGTATGGGCCGAGATCACACCCTCTTCGCACTCTCCCACGGCCGGGTCCGCTTTGATAAGGGAAACCGCCGCATCCATATCGATCCGTCCCCCGCCGCGGCATCCTAAGCCGCCCCTCGGGCCCCCCTTGGCCCTTCCAGTGAGCCCCACGGGCGATCTCCTCCGAATCCGAGGCGCACGCCAACACAATCTCGCTAATCTCTCCCTCGATATCCCTCGCCACAAGCTGGTCGTCTTTACTGGTCCATCAGGGTCAGGGAAAAGTTCTCTCGCCTTTGATACCATCTACGCGGAAGGACAACGCCGCTACCTCGAGTGCCTATCCTCCCATGCTCGGCATCACCTCGCACAGCTTCCCGCTGTCGACATCGATACGATTGAAGGTCTCTCCCCCACCCTCGCCGTTGAACAGCGCCAAGCTGGAGGCTCCGCCCGCTCCACCCTGGCCACCGCCACCGAAATCCATGATCATCTCCGCGTTCTCTTTGCCACGCACGGAACCCCTCACGATCCGAAAACAGGAAAAGCCCTTCTCTCTTTTTCCCCCCAACAGATCGTTGATCAGATTCTTGAAAAAGGAAAAGATCGTCCCGTCGTACTTCTCGCACCTTTGTCACATGCCGACCCTGCTCGCTTGAAAAAAGAGGGCTTTTTGCGTGTCCGTCAAAAAACAGAAATCGTCGAACTTCAAGCAGACTCCACCCAATCCTCCATAGAACTAGTCGTCGACCGAATCACTCTTGCCCCCTCCGCCCGAGGTCGCTTGACCGACTCCGTTGATCTCGCCCTCCGCCTTGGACAAGGAAAAGTACGCGTCGCCTTTACCAATAACGATTTCTCCAAAGTCCTGCCTCAACCCGAACTCTCCTTTTCCACGGAACCTCATGATCCAGAAACAGGCACCGCCATCACACGCCTCACCCCAAGGCACTTTTCCTTCAATAGCCCCGAGGGCGCCTGCCCCAACTGCTCTGGCTTAGGCACCTCCCTTTCCCCAGACATAGAAAAGATTATCCCAAACTATGCCCTACCCATCGAAAAGGGTGCCATCGCCCCATGGAATCGTGCTCATCCAAAAATGCGCATCTTCTACCGAACTCTCGGGCGCGAATTCACGCAGTACGCCAAGATTCCCGCACTAACTCCTTTCAAGTCATGGCCAGAAAAGTGGAAAAAGATCTTCCTTCACGGCTCGCAAGGTCACCCCCTCTTAAAGAAAAGATCTTGGGAAGGATTGATTCCCGAACTCTCTCGCCAACTTGGCAAAGCCAAATCCGACTCAGCCAGGTATCGACTCCAGCGCTTTTTCTCTACTGGTATCTGCACTCTCTGCTCAGGCACACGCCTTCAACCCTCCCCTCTCTCCGTAACTTTGACGTCCCCCTCAGGTGAAACCCACTCAATCGCCACTCTGTGCCAACAAACCGCCTCAGACGCTCTCCAGTGGCTTACCCATCTAAAACCCGCCTCTGGCCCAGCCGCCCACTCATTCGCACCTCTTCAGACAGCCCTCACCCAACGCCTCTCCTTTCTCGAGCAGCTAGGACTGGGATATCTCAAGCTCGATCGCACCATGGATACACTTTCAGGTGGTGAATACCGCCGCACCCGACTCGCAACTCAGATTGGAGGAGGATTAACAGGTGTCCTCTATGTATTGGACGAACCCAGTATCGGCCTTCACCCATCTGAACACTCCCGCCTCCTCAACCTCCTTTTCCAACTTCGCGATCTCGGCAACTCCCTGATAGTGGTCGAACACGACGAGGAAACTCTTCGTCGTGCTGACTACCTGATCGAATTCGGACCTGGAGCCGGCACCGCAGGCGGCCAGATCACAGGCCAAGGCACTCCTAAAGAGATTTCTGCCCTTCCCCAATCCTTAACGGGATCTTTTCTCTCTGGTCGACGTAAAATCAAAATCCCTACAAGAAATAGCACCTTCACCGATTGGCTTCATTTAAAAGGAGCTGCCACTCACAACTTAAAGAAAGTGGACTTTTCAATTCCCTTAGGTGCATTCACATGTGTGACAGGCGTAAGCGGGTCAGGCAAAAGCTCCCTCGTCTTTGATACCTTGGCGAATGCCCTTCTGCGACACTTTGGCACTCCCTCGTCTGCTCCTATCCCCGGACCGTACCAATCTCTAGTAGGAACAGATTCTTTAACACGAGCCGTCGTCATCGATCAATCTCCCCTGTCTCGCCAATCCCGCTCTCATCCCCTGTCTCTTCTTGGGGTCTGGGATGAGGTGCGAAAACTCTTCGCCTCCCTTCCCTCTGCCAAAGCGCGCGGTTTTAGCCCATCCCGATTCAGCTTTAACGTCCGGGGAGGCCGATGCGAAACCTGCTCAGGTCTGGGCGAAATTGCCGTTCAGTTACAGCTTCTTCCAGAGGCCATCGCTCCTTGCCCCGCCTGCGGTGGGGAAAGATATAACCGCGAAACGTTAACGATCACCTATCGAGGACACTCGATTGGCCAGATTTTGCAACTGCCCGTCGATCGCGCCCTAGAACTACTGCGAGCCATTCCACCCCTTGCCAATGCGTTGGGCGCTCTGCAAAAAGTCGGGCTCGGCTACCTCCCCGTTGGACAGTCGGCCGATCGTTTTTCAGGAGGCGAAGCCCAGCGAGTCCGACTTGCGACAGCCCTGGCTCAACGAACACATGGACCCACTCTCTACCTGCTGGATGAACCAACCACGGGACTGCACCTAGCCGAAGTTGAAAATCTGCTATCGGTTTTCTTCGATTTATGTAAATCAGGACATACACTCGTCGTCGTGGAACATCACCCTGACATTATGAGTCATGCGGATTGGATCGTAGAGTTAGGCCCCAGCGGCGGTCATCAAGGGGGACAGATAGTTGCGAAGGGAACCCCACAAGAGGTCGCTCGAAATAGCGAGAGTGCCACCGGAAAGATTCTTGCCACCCGATGAAACGTTTTGCCCTCCTTACACTTTTCCCACTCCTCGTAGTCGCTGCACCTGCCGAACTTCCAAAGGAACTTCGGGTGGCTGAAGAGATGATGAAGGATGGTTTAGGACGGGATGCCGCAACAAGGATTCAGGATTGGCTGCAAAAGAATAACTCCTCCCCCCAGCCTCTGGCTCAAGTGATGCTTGCGGAGGCTCTGCTACTGGATCACCGACCCGCCGAATCACTCTCTTCACTTCCTAAAACCTGTCCACCTGACCTTCTTATAAGACAAAGATTAACCCGAGCCTCTGCCTTGGCCGAGGTCGGACGCTGGAGTGATGCTATCGGCTTGTGGCAGGAAACCAAAAAAGATACGCAGAGCTCTGAAATCAAAACCCAGATTCGCCTGGGTCTGGCCGAAGCCTGGCTGCACGAGGATAATCCAGCCGCCGCAAGCCGGGAACTTCTCGAAGTTCTGGATGAACCGAAGAATTCATCCCACGACTTAGCTCGGCTTTTTCTCGTTAAAATTCTCCTTTCGGAGGGTAAATCTGATGAGGCCTCGGATGCTTTGGAAAAGATATCTCCAAAAAGTTCAGGACCCATTCTTGCCGAAGCAATGTACTGGAGAGCAAGGCTTCTCGCGGTGCGAGGAAAAGCGGACGAAGCGCGCTCCCTTTACGAAAGAGTCATTGAGGATAGAAAAAATGCGACGCGGGACCTGATTGCCCAAGCTTGGATCGCGATAGGACAGATTGATCGTGCCCGTGATAAACCCGCTGACGCTGCCACCGCATTCGAAAAAGCTCTAGATTGCGGAGGAAACCCTGAATCTTACCTGACCGCGGCTCGGGAGTACCTCGCTTCCGCGAAAACAGCACAATCCCTCCCTGCTGCATCTCTACGGCTTAGGGACTCGGTTCGAGATAGGGAAAGTGAAGATGAGAAACGCGGCAGATACGCACCTGCTCTTTTGCTTTTAGCCTCCAGCTCTCTGGACTCGGAAAATCTAGAGGCGACGGTGGCGGACCTGGATAATCTTATCAAAACTTATCCCACCTCCCCAGGTATTCCATCGGCCCAACTCCTTCTCGCAGAGGCACTCGCCAAACAGCGGCAACTCCCCCAAGCCCGCGAACAACTTCAAGGCCTCCTCAAACGGGAAAATATAAATCCAGAAATTTCTTATCAGTGCAAAGCCGCTCTTGCCGACATCCTCCTTCAGGAGGGAAAAGCTTCGGAGGCCAGCACTCTTTGGGAGGAAGCGGCTCTTTCTGCCCCTATGGTGAACCTTGCTGAGCAGGCTTACTTCAACGCAGCTCTCGCCGCCGCACGAGTACCCGATACGGCAAAGTTCGGAAGGCTCGAGGAGCTTTTTACAAAGAAATATCCAGAAAGCAGTCGTCGAGCGCTTTTGGCATTGGAGCGCGGTCGAATGCTCGAAAATAAAGGAGATTCACCTGCGAGCCGATCAGCATTAGCGGAAGTTTCGAAACTGCCTGGGGCCGAATCTCTCAAAGACGAAGCTTCATTGCGAAGGGCGAGCTCCCTCCTACGTACAGGCGACTACCCCGCCGCCATCGCCGCATTTAACGAATTCGAAAAGAATTTCCCCAAGTCCCCTCTTCTTCCCCAAGCTCTCGCTTCGGGAATCGAAGCACGCTTACGCCAAAAAGAACTTACAGGAGCTCAATCTCGTGCCGAATTCGCTAAAATCCTAGCGCGCTTTCCCGACAGCAGTTTGGCTCCTTCCCTAGCCTTTCAGATCGGTCAAACCCACTACGAAGAGAAAAACCATGGGGAAGCCCTTTCTAGCTTTCGTGAAATGGCACAACGATTTACGAAGGATCCGTTGGCAGATGACGCCCGTTACTATGCAGGCCTAAGCGCCTTAGCCCTAGGAAATCCAGAAGAAGCCGTGAAGCTTTTCCGATCGATTTCAGAAACTTCCCCCCTCCGCTTGGATGCACGATTGGCTGAGATCGATGCTTCTCGCACCTCTGGCGACTATTCAGGAGGCCTCCAAATCGCAAACTCTCTTCTCGCAAACAAAACCCCTGAACAACGGGCTTGGGTAGAGATCACAAAACGCCGCCTTGCCTGTGAATTTGCGATCGGAGGCACGGATCGTGCTAGTTTGGAACGTGCTGCTTCCACTGCCTTAAGCCTAATCGCAAGCCCTGCTGCCGATTCAGCGGATCGAAACGAGGCAGGATACATTCGTGGAAAATCCTTAGAGCAGTTGGGTCGTGAGGAGGATGCACTTCAGGCTTACCTCGACGTCCTTTATGCAAAACAGGCCTCTACTCCGTCAGGGCCTGTGCAACCCGAGTATCTCTGGTTCGCGCGTGCTGGGGCTGAAGCCGCACGCCTTCAAGAAAAACGGGGAGACTTTCGCGGTGCACTTTCGATCTATCGGATCCTTGAAAATGCGGGTGGCCCCAGCCAACTCGCCTTTACCCGCAAGATCGAAGACCTAAGAAATCGTCACTTCCTATGGAGCGAAGAATAACGTTTTAGGATAATAGCAATTCCCCACTCAATCCGTCCGATCCGATAATAACTCATCATCAAAAGTACATTTCATAACAATTACCCGCTTGGATAAGCACTTTTTGCTCAAAATAAGCACAGATCTGCTATAGTTAAGCATTCGCAAATGAAGCCAAAAAACCCACAGCCAACCGCACCCCAAGCAGAGATACCTGCCCAAGATTCATCTCCCGCTCCCGCTCCATCCCCTGCCGAGCAAACGGCAACGGAGATCGCTTCTCTTAAAGATCAACTTCTTCGAGCTCGGGCTGATTTCGAAAACAGCAGAAAGAGACTCGTTCGTGAAAAAGAGGAATCTTTGCGTTACGCAAACCAATCGATCCTTGCGGATCTTCTCCCCCTTCTAGATCACCTCGAGCTTGGCCTCCAAGCGGCTACTTCTGCCAAAGATGCAGCCTCCGTTGTCAATGGAGTAAAACTAATTCAATCCCAGTTTGAGCGATTTTTGTCCGAGCATGGAGTCACTCCGATTGATGCCTTAGGCAAACCTTTCGATCCCAACTGGCATGAAGCTCTTGGTCAAGAGCCTGCCCCAGGAAAGCCGGAAGGCACCATTCTCCATTTGCGACGCCGTGGGTTTAAAATCGGCGATCGCCTTCTTCGCCCTGCCAGTGTGATTACTGCAGCGCCACCTACATCGTAAGCCGTGTCTACAAAGAGAGATTATTACGAAGTTCTGGTCGTCTCGCGTACTTCCACAGCCGAGGAGATCAAAAAAGCTTACCGCAAACTTGCCGTCCAACATCATCCCGATAAGCACAAGGGAGACAAAAAAGCCGAAGAGAAGTTTAAAGAGATCGGCGAAGCGTATGAAGTATTGTCTGATCAACAAAAACGGGATGCGTACGATCGGTATGGGCATCGCGCCTTTGCACCAGGATCAGGCATGGGTGGCTCAGGCGGGTTTCATGATCCATTCGAGGTCTTTCGTGAGGTCTTTAGTTCTGGAGGGGGCGGGGCAGGAATATTTGGAGACATCCTAGAAGGAGCATTCGGGGGTGGAGGAGGCGGTCGCCGTGGGGCTCGCTCCAACCAGGGCTCCGATCTTCGGTATGATCTGGAAATCGATTTTATGGAAGCCGTTCGGGGTTGTGAAAAGGAGATCACAATTCGTCGTCCTGTTCCCTGCTCCCCTTGCCAAGGCACAGGGGCGGCGGCCGGTTCGAAGGCCACAACCTGCTCCACATGCCGTGGACAAGGACAGGTCGCAGTCAGTAGGGGTTTCTTTTCTATCGCCCAAACCTGTCCAAAGTGCGGCGGCTCAGGCCAAACAATTCAAAATCCATGTAAATCCTGTCGCGGGGAAGGCCGCGTAGAGGAAAATGCGCGAATTAAACTAAAGATACCTGCAGGAGTAGACACAGGCTCACGACTACGATCGGTCGGACAAGGCGAGGCGGGTTCGAGGGGTGGTCCAGCAGGCGATCTTTATGTGGTCCTCTCCGTTCAATCCCACCCGGTTTTCGATCGCGAGGAGAATGACCTCGCCTGCAATATTCCCGTCTCCTTTAGCCAGTTAGCTCTCGGTGCTGAAATCAGCATTCCCAGCTTGGATGGGGAGATGAAACTCAAGATTCCTGCTGGGACCTCATCGGACAAGGTTTTTAGGATTCGCGGTCAGGGTGTCCCCTCCGTTTCAGGACGTACAAGAGGAGATCTTCATATCCGAATCCAGGTCGAAATCCCTAAACACTTGAACACGGCCCAAAAAGACGCTTTGGAGAAATTTGCAAAACTGTGCGACGAACATACTCACCCCGAGGGTCACTCCTTCATCGAAAAAGCCAAAAAACTTTTCAAGGTCTGATTTGTGCCTGGCCACCGTTTCTATAATCCGGATTTAGCCTCAGGAAAACTTCCCCCCGAGGAGTCCCATCATGCCGCGGATGTTCTTCGCCTGCGTTCAGGGGACTCCGCCACCGTATTCGACGGAAAGGGAAACGAAGCACGCGTGCGACTCGCGAACGTGTCCAAAGAGGAGGTTTCCTACCAGTCTCTGTCCACGAATCGTACCCCCCCGCCCCATTTTCGAATCCGTTTTGGCCAAGCTCTCATCAAACCCTCAGGAATGGATTTGCTGATCCAGAAGTTAACCGAACTTGGAGTGAGTGAAATCTGGCCCATCGCGTCGGAACGATCCGTCTCCAAGCCGTCGGGAGAAAAGCGGATTTCTCATCGCTGGGAGTCGATCGCCCTGTCTGCCTGTAAACAGTCGGGACAAAATTGGCTCCCAAAGATTCACGAAGTTGGTCCCCTTGATAACTTTCTCTCTACGCCCAATCCTGCCCCCCCTTCTGGCAGGATCATCGGCTCACTTCAACCCGAAGCCAAACCTCTGCCCGCTCTTTTGGCGACAGTTCGACAAGCAGAAAAACCCCCGGCCTTAGATCTTCTCATCGGCCCGGAAGGAGATTTCACCCCTGCGGAAATCGGTCGTGCCCGCTCGGCTGGATTTCAACCCGCCTCCCTCGGACCTCTCGTCCTCAGATCCGAAACGGCCTCCCTCTTTCTCGCCTCCGTTCTTCACTACGAGTTCAATCTTCCCCATTGAAGGCGCAACTCGTCTGCACCGATTTCGACGGAACTCTTGCGGGAGAAAACCCTGATGAGCCGCTTGCTCCCGAATTCTTTCGCTGGCTGAGTAGCTCTAGAAAAATTAGTGAAATATCCTGGGTGGTTGCCACGGGCCGATCTTGGGAGAGCCTTCGTGAAGCTCTTGTTTTCCATAAAGCCCCCGTCATGCCCGATTGGATCGTCACCGTGGAAAGGGAAATACACCAAGTTAAAGAAGGCCAGGCTCACTCCCTCGAAGCCTGGAATAAGTGTTGTACCGAGACTCATCAGGCCCTCTTCGGTCGCCACGGCGCCCTTCTGGAAAGGATCGAACGCGAGATCGGATCAACCGATGAAGTAACCGTCATTCCAGACGCAGGAGCCATTGGCTTAGTCGCGGGTTCTCAAAAAAGCATCGACCGAACCCACGCTTTGGTGACCGAAATTATTCGGGAGCATCCCGAAATCTCGACCGTCAGGAACGGCCCATACTTTCGTTTTGCCCATGTGGATTACCATAAAGGTTCCTGCCTGGCAGAAATCCAAAAGCTTCTGGATCTCCCACCCTCTTCAACCTTTATTGCAGGGGATAATCTGAATGATCTGCCCATGCTCCAACGTAAATTTGGTCACTTCCTCGCCTGCCCATCCAACTCAGTTCCAGAAGTCCTTGCACAGGTCAAAAAAGAGGGTGGCTACCTCGCCACTCAGGAAGCTGGCTCCGGTATTGCCGAAGCCCTTTTCCACTGGTTCCCCTTGTCCTCCTAATTTTCCACATCTAATGACACGATTCTGTAATTCTTCCTTCTAGAACGATCTCTTTTCCTTATTCTCCAGTCCATGCCACGCCGGACCGACATAAAATCGATTATCATCATCGGTTCCGGTCCCATTATTATCGGCCAAGCCTGCGAATTCGACTACTCGGGAGTCCAAGCTTGCAAAGCTTTGCGCGAAGAGGGCTACAAGGTCATCCTCGTGAATAGCAACCCAGCGACGATCATGACCGATCCGGAGTTTGCCGACCGCACCTACATTGAACCCATTACTCCTGCCGTGGTGGAAATGATTATGGCTAAGGAAAAGCCCGATGCCCTCCTCCCGACGCTCGGAGGACAAACCGCTCTCAATACCGCAATGGCTCTGCATGAATCTGGAGCCCTCACCAAACACGGAGTGAAGCTTATTGGGGCCCAAGTCGAAGCCATCCGTAAAGGTGAAGATCGCCAACTCTTCAAGGAGTGTATGGCCAAAATCGGTCTTGAATGCGCCAAGTCCGTCACCGCCCATACCATGGAGGAGTCTCGGGCCGCGATGGAAAAGATCGGCACTTTCCCCCTGATCATTCGTCCCGCCTTTACTCTCGGAGGCACCGGCGGAGGGATTGCTTATAACCGCGAAGAGTTCGAAAAGTTTGCCGCCTCAGGTCTCGACGCCTCCCCAACCTCTGAAATCCTCGTTGAGGAGTCCCTTCTCGGCTGGAAAGAGTACGAAATGGAGGTTATGCGAGATCACGCAGACAACTGCGTCATTATCTGCTCCATTGAAAACTTTGATCCAATGGGAGTCCATACAGGAGACAGTATCACTGTTGCTCCTGCCCAAACTCTTACGGATCGAGAGTATCAACGGATGCGCGATGCCTCCTTTGCCGTCATTCGGGAAATCGGCGTGGAAACAGGTGGCTCTAACATCCAGTTTGCCGTTTGTCCGCAGACAGGACGGATGATCGTCATTGAAATGAATCCCCGTGTCTCCCGCTCCTCCGCACTCGCCTCCAAGGCCACCGGTTATCCCATTGCCAAAATCGCCGCGAAACTCGCCGTCGGTTACACCCTCGACGAACTAAAAAACGATATTACCCGCAATACTCCTGCATCCTTCGAGCCCACCCTCGACTACGTGGTAACCAAGATACCGCGTTTCACCTTTGAAAAGTTCCCTGGCGCGGAAGCAGTTCTGACCACCTCGATGAAGAGTGTCGGCGAAGCCATGGGTATTGGCCGAACCTTCCAAGAGTCGTTCATGAAAGCCCTTCGATCTTTGGACATTAAAGGTCTGGAAGGTCGCCTCGATTTTGGAACCCCCACACCCCCTGTCCCTGAGGATCAGTTAACCGTTCAACTCCGCACACCTCATCCAGCCCGAATTTGGTATGTCAGCCACGCCTTCAACCAAGGATGGTCGGTCGAACGAGTCCACGAAGTTACAAAAATCGACCCATGGTTCTTGGATAACCTGAAACAGATCACAGAAGTCGCCCAAGCGATCGAAAAGGAGAGCTGGCTCGGCAACCCTGCTTCTCTTCCCCTCCTCCAACAAGCCCGACAGGCAGGCCTGTCGGATATCGACCTCGCCCGCATTCTTCCCGGTCCTACTGAAGAGCTGGTTACCCGCACCCGCACCGTTCGGGCATGGCGCGAAAAGATGAAGGTGCATCCATCCTATCGCTTGGTGGATACCTGCGCCGCTGAGTTTGAGGCCTATACCCCCTACTACTACTCCACCTACGACGTGGAAGATGACGAATCCCGTCCGACCAAGAAACCGAAGATCCTCATCCTCGGAGGAGGCCCGAACCGAATCGGCCAAGGGATCGAGTTCGACTACTGCTGCGTCCACGCCAGCTTCGCCCTCCGGGAAGACGGCTATGAGACGATCATGGTCAACTCCAACCCTGAGACGGTCTCCACCGATTACGACACTTCCGACAAACTCTATTTCGAACCCCTCACAGCCGAAGATGTCATAAATATCTATCGGGCTGAAAATCAGGATGATCTAGTCAAGGGAGTCATCGTTCAGTTCGGCGGACAAACTCCTCTAAACCTCGCGGCTGAACTTCAAGCAGCTGGGGTGCGAATTCTCGGAACTTCCGTCGAATCGATCGAACGCGCCGAAGACCGAAAACTCTTTTCCGCCATGTTGGACAAGCTGGGACTTCGCCAACCCCCAAATGGTACGGCCACCACAACGGAACAAGCACTCGTAGCCGCAAAAGAGATTGGATTTCCCCTCCTGCTACGCCCTTCGTTCGTCCTGGGAGGTCGAGCCATGCGAATTGTGTACTCGGAAGATGAAATCCGCACTTACATGAAAGAGTGCACAGAAGTCGCTCCTGGTCGCCCCATCCTACTCGACCGCTTTCTTGAAGACGCCACAGAGGTGGATGTCGACTGTGTGTCGGATGGGAAAGATGCCGTCATTGGGGCTGTGATGGAACATATCGAACAGGCAGGCATTCATTCAGGGGATAGCGCCTGCGTCATCCCCAGCCGTTCCTTATCTAAAAAGGTCCTAGAAGAGATTCGTACGGCCACACTTTCCCTTGCACGAGAGTTAAAGGTTCACGGCCTCATGAATATCCAGTTTGCCGTTCAGAAAGATAAGATTTACGTGCTGGAGGTTAACCCACGAGCTTCACGGACCGTTCCTTTTGTCAGCAAGGCGATCGGGAAGCCCCTCGCCAAGATCGCGTCCCGGATCATGTCAGGCAAAACCCTGAAAGAACTCGGATTCACCTCAGAAATCATCCCAGAGTTTTTCTCCGTCAAAGAGGCAGTCTTTCCTTTTGCCCGGTTCCCAGGGACCGATATCCTTCTTGGTCCGGAAATGAAATCCACTGGAGAAGTCATGGGCATCGACCGCTCTTTTGGCCTCGCTTATGCCAAAGCCCAAATGGCCGCCCAACCACCTCTGCCCACCTCAGGAACGGTTTTCCTAAGCGTCAGGGATATAGACAAAGAGTCTGCTGTCCGAATCGGCAAAGGCCTTCATGAACTCGGCTTTAAGATTGTTTCCAGCTCTGGAACAGCCCGTAAATTGGCTGATGCAAAGATTCCTGTCACTCCCCTCCTTAAACTTTCGGAGGGACGCCCCAATGTCGTCGACCTCATCAAAAACAAAGAAATTACCCTCGTGATCAATACTCCGGCGGGAGCCATCGCACGGTCAGAGGAGGTCCTGATTCGGACATCCGCCTTAAGAAACAAGATTCCGGTTATGACAACAGTGGCCGCTGCCGATGCTAGCGTTGAAGGCATTAAGTCGATCCGTGCCCATGGCCTTTCCGTTCAGGCGCTGCAAGATTACCACGCTTAAGAACTCTCTTTTTTATCGCCTCTTCCATTGATCCGAAATCTCATCTTTGACTGGTCTGGAACGCTGGTCGACGACCTCACACCCGTACTGACCGCCACCAATCACGTCTTCGGACTCCACGGGAAGCCTCTCTTTGACCGGGAAACTTTTCGCGAAAAGTTCTACCTCCCCTATCAAGGCTTTTACGAAGAACATCTGCCCGGAGTTGCCCTAGAAGGCCTCGAAAGGATATTCCGCAAGGTCTTCCGCGAGCACCACCACACAGTTTCACTCCTGCCTGGAGCCAAAGAGATTCTTCAATACTGTCACGACAACCAGCTTCCAACTTTTCTTTTGAGCAGTGTCACTGCTGAGGATTTTCTCCATCAGGCCAAACGCCTTGGGGTCGACCACTATTTCCACAAGTCGTACGCCGGAATCGTCGACAAGCGGGAGGCTATTCATTCGATCTTGGCCGATCACCATCTTCGAGCCGACGAAACCTTATTTGTGGGGGACATGGAGCACGATATTGAAACCGCCCGTTACGGGAATATCCGCTCCTGTGCCGTCCTCACAGGCTACGACTCCCTCAAAAAACTACAGCGAGCCCTTCCTGACCATGTCGCTCCCGACATGTTTGGGGTCATGGAGATCCTTCGCCGCCACTCCGAACCGGAGGCAATCCCTCCCACTCCAACCGTCGGAGCGCTGATCATTGGTCCGGACAAGAATTTGCTGATGGTACATACCCTGAAATGGTCGGGCTTATGGGGAATTCCTGGAGGAAAGATCAAGGCCGGGGAATCGTCTGAAGACGCGCTTCGACGCGAGATTTTAGAGGAAACGGGCCTTACCTTGAAGGATATCGATTTTGCTGTTGTTCAAGACTGCATTCGTTCGAAGGAATTCTACAAACCTGCTCATTTCGTTCTCTTGAACTACATCGCCCATACCCCAAACACCCAGGTGACCCTGAATGCTGAGGCCGATGAGTATCGCTGGTGCACGCTAGAGGAGTGCTATCAATTACCCCTTAATACGCCCACCCGTATCCTTCTCGATTGGTACAAGAAGAATCGGTAGCCCCCTCCCGCCTACCACCTCCCGCAGTTTCAGCTTTCTTTATCGAATGACTGTTCAATGATGAGTTCATGAGCTGGCAATCCTCTCCTTACAAAATCGATGCGAAATCTGGTCAAACTCTGGCTTTTTGCACCTGCGGACAAAGCAAGAATCCCCCCTTCTGCGACGGCTCCCACAAATGTTCAGGCAAAGCACCTAAAGTAATTACGATAGAGAAAGACGGCCCCATCTGGGCCTGCGGCTGCGGCAAAACAAAGAACTCTCCTTTCTGCGATGGCTCACACAAGGGCTGAGGGATCGGACTCCTTCCTTCCCGCTTTGAACTGTCTCTAGGCTACAACCTGTAGCCCACTACCAGCTTTACACCTATTCCGAGAACGGCCTAATCACACTTACCGAAATCAGCGCGTTCCCATTCCGACACCCTGAACCGTCTGAAACAATTTACCCTCGGTCTTGATCGAGGGGGCGATAATGATCTCCGTCTCCTGAAACTCCTTGAGGGTCTTAGCTCCGACGTTACCCATGCAGGTAACAATCGCTCCGACCAGATTCTGTGATCCGTCATCCAGTGTCGCCGGACCAAAGAGGATCTGTTTTAAGCTTCCCGTCACACCCACCTTGATTCTTGTACCTCGGGGCAGATTCGCATGAGGTGTGGCCATCCCCCAATGATTACCGTTCCCTGGGGCTTCTTGAGCACGTGCAAAGGCACTTCCAATCATCACTGCATCTGCCCCGCAGGCAAAGGCCTTGCAAATATCACCACCCTTATTCATCCCACCATCGGTGATGATCGGCACGTAACGACCCGTCTTTTTGTGATACGCATCACGAGCCGCCGCACAGTCCACCGTTGCTGTTACTTGCGGTACGCCTAACCCTAAGACTCCCCGTGTGGTACAAGCAGCTCCAGGACCTACGCCGACAAGCAGACCCGAGATTCCTGCCTGCATAAGCTCCATACTCACTCCGTATGTGACTGCGTTTCCGACCATAACAGGAATTTTCATCGTCTTACAAAACTTCGCCAAATCAAAGGTTTTATACTCGGAAGAAATGTGACGTGCCGTCGATACGGTCGACTGGATCACGAAGATATCTGCACCCGCCTTCTGTGCAATCGCTCCATACTTCTCCGCCTTTTGGGGGATTGCGGACACGGCAACCACAATGCCCGATTTCTTCATCTCCTTGATTCTTTTTGCAATGAGCTCCTCCCGAATCGGGGGCACGTACGTCTTTTGAATGAGATGCGTACAGGCATCTTTATCAGCCTTTGCAATCTGCTCTAAAACATGGGCGGGATTCTCATACCGGGTTTGCACGCCCTCTAAATTCAGAACTGCTAAACCACCCATTTTGCCCATCGCCACTGCAAACTTCACATCCACCACACCATCCATTGCCGACGCTAAAATAGGAACCTGGAAGGTATGCTTTCCGATCGAGAAACTGCAATCTACCTCGTTCGGGTTAATCGTCACATCCCCAGGAACAAGGGCAATCTCATCAAAGCCATAGGTCACCCTAGCTTTCCGATTTCGTCCGATCCACATGCCCATGATCAGCTCCTTTCAGTTGATTCAGATTGGAAACGACGTCTTGCACCACAGTTGCCGCAACGCAAAGAAAACCAGGCGTGACCCCGTGGGGTCTGCGCTCCGCAAACAGAACAGGTTACCCTCTCGAGAGCTCTTCTCTGTGCACGCGATGCTTTCCATCCTCCAACCATCCACAAAATAAAAACGATGCCAAGAAAAAGACATAAGTAGAGAAGAAGAAGTTGTGAACCAGTCAACGTCATAGCTTGCCCCCATCGGGGGGCTCTACCGCCCATAAGATCCTAACTCTACCCCATTCGATCCAGTGGCCTTGAGCAGGCTCAAAACGCCACGTTCGAATCAAACTCGAAGCCTCCCGATCGACCGAGGCATCCCCTGTCGATCCCTCTAAAAACACAAAACGTACAGCCCCATCTTCATCAACACCAATTCTTGCCGTGGTCGGCTCTAATGCGTTCGAACTTTTAATGGCAGACAGCTCAATGGGCTTGGTAGGTTTTCTTTTTCGCAAGTCTCCACTCAACTCCCACCATGTCTTAGCCCCTCCATCCCCTTTTCTTGAAGACGTAGTCGGTCTCTTGATTCGATAAAGCGGGCTCGAAGTTGTTGCCTTCACTGCCAAGGGTGCATCTTGCCCAACTTCATCTGGCCTGTACTTAGGTGCTGGTGGAATCGGCCTCTCAGGCCAAGCCATTCCTTGCCAAGGCAAGGTCACAGAAGAGGCCAATTGCCTCGTTTGATCTGCAGGAAGAACAATCGCAGACGGATCAAAAAGATCTGCCAAACCCGTATCCCCACCAAGGGTATTCGATAGAATCACCTTACCCGCTCCCTGCGGATAAAGTGGTGAGGTCTCACCTGGATCCCGAAACAGCGAAAAGGCAGCCGCATGTGCCCCTAAAGAAAGCACAAGAAAGCCCATCAATCTGCGCCCCATCGACGATGAAGAACCCCACTTCACGGTTCCACAGCACCCGATCGGGATGCCAACACGGCTGAGAGACCATTTTGAACCACGCAATCCAACAGTTGAGCAACAACCCCATGACGCAATTCTCGATCCGCTCGAATCACCACAACAGCCCGAGGTTCAGCCTTCGCTAAACGCCCCATCTCTCCACGTAATTTCACAAGATCCGTAACGCGGTCGTTGAAAAAGATCTGGGGAGTCGCCCCAGCCGTCGCTGTAATCACATATCGAGTATCACTGACTCCGCCCTTCGACTGCCCCGGAGAAGGTGGATCCACCACGATTCCAGGCTGAAAGACAAAGGTAGAGGTAAGCAAAAAGAAAATTAGAAGGAGGAGAACCACATCGATCAACGGAGCCATATCCAAAGGGCCCCGCAAAATCCGGACCGAAGTCCGGACCCTCATGGCTTTGGCTTCTCCGAACGCAACTCAGTCGTGACCGGAGTGCTCACCTTCGTGGCAGGGCGAGAGCGTCCTCCCTCCTTCAGAATTTGAATCATCTCGATTCCTGCACGCTCCATGTCGTTCACCTCCGAACCCATTCGAGATGCCAAATAGTTGTAGGCAACATACGCAGGAATCGCCACAACCAGCCCGGCCGCTGTTGTGAGAAGAGCCTCCCAGATTCCTCCTGCCAACTCCCCCACAGGCACCGTACCACGCGCCCCACTCACCGTTTGAAAGACATGAATCATTCCTGTCACCGTTCCTAACAGGCCCAAAAGTGGCGAGACATATCCAACAGTGGCTAAAATGGGAAGGTTCTTCTCAAGTCTCGGTACTTGCAGTTGGGCGACTTCCTGCAATGACTCCCGTAAATCACCTAGAGGCATATCACGTTTCAGTAGCCCAGCTTGAATGACTCGGATTGCAGGCCCATGAGCCTCATCACATCTCTCCAAAGCCTCCTGAAATCTCTTCTCTTTCACCAGAGAGGCTATGCCATCTAAAAAAGGATCAAGCGGTACTCCCATCCTCCGGTATTCCAGAATTCTTTCTGCAAAAACAGCCACCGCCACAATGCTCGCTCCGAGGATAACCCACATGATCGGGCCACCCAAACGCATCAACTCAAGCAAGGTGGAAGGCATACCTCGTTTCTATCTCCTTTCCTCGCCCAATGCCACTCTTCGGGCGATCTCTTTTGCCATTTCTTGAGTCCCCACCTTTTTCTCGCCAGACGCAGCAATATCCGCCGTCCTCCATCCGTCCCGAATTGCCCCTGCTACCGCATCACGGATCGTTTGGGCAGCCACCGGTTGGCCTAAACTCATCTCTAACAACAGGGCAAGGGACAGGATCTGCGCAATCGGGTTGGCAATTCCTTTGCCTGCAATGTCAGGAGCCGATCCCCCAGCTGGCTCGTACAAGCCAAAGCTCCCTTCCCCCAACGAAGCACTCGGCAACATCCCCAACGAACCCGCCACCGCCGCCGCCTCATCACTCAACATGTCTCCAAATAGGTTCTCACAAAGAAGAACATCGAATCTCCCCGGATCCCGCACCAGTTGCATCGCTGCATTGTCGGCATACATAAAGTCCAAGGTGATGTTCGGATGCTTGGCAGCCACCTGCTTCACCACTTTTCGCCAAAGCAGACTCGTTTCCAAAACATTCGCCTTATCCGCCAAAGTAACCCTTTTCTTGCGGAAGGCCGCCGCCCGAAACGCGACCTCTGTCACCCGCTCAATCTCGTGTGTCTCATACACCATTGTATCGACCGACCGCTCCCCCTTCGCCGTCTTCTTGGTCTCCTTGGGCTGCCCAAAATAGAGCCCACCGGTCAATTCGCGAACCACCAGCACATCAAATCCTCCCGCCACCCGATCCGCCCGCAATGGCGAGCATCCGACCAATTCGGGATACAAAACGGCAGGCCGAAGGTTTGCATAGAGGCCGAAGATCTTTCTCAAAGGAAGCAGAGCTGCCCGCTCCGGTTGTTCGTTCGGAGGTAGGGTCTCCCACTTCGGTCCCCCCACACTTCCAAAGAGAACTGCCTTGGCCGACCGGCAGAGTTCGACCGTTTCCTCAGGAAGCGCCTTACCCTTCGGATCAATCGCCGCCCCCCCTACCAAACCCTCTTTCCACTCCACGGCCAGCCCATGCCTCTTTTCGACCTCTTTCGCCACATCCATCGTCGCCCCCATTACCTCGGGCCCAATGCCATCCCCTGCCAATACCGCGATCCGATTTAACTTTTCTGCCATCCTCTATTGCTAAATCGTTGTCCCCGCCGACTCAAGCATTCGACACCACAACCGTACCTCCTCTATCGTCCCGTATGGCCCTTTCCCAAGAAGAAAATCTGATCCTCCAAGCACTACAAGAGTACCTTTTGGCTGTTTCGGCACAAAAACAGCCCAACCCTCCCGATCTCATTAACCACTGCCTGCGGCTCGAACAGCTAGAATCTGAACTCGCATCTCAGATCAACCCCCGCCTTCACCACTTTCTCGAATCCAAAAGTTATCGGAAAGCTCACGACTTCCTCACCACCCTCTCCACTTCCCCTCTAGCCAATTCGAAAAATTCCGCTCAATCTTGTGCCCAATGAGCACCACCTCCCGGTACTACTACGTCGACGCTCAGAATCAGGCCGCCGGTCCCGTTGGTTTAACTGACCTACAGAACCTTCGAACCGCGGGAACGATCCAAGCTTCTACCCTTATCGTTCTCGAGGGAGGTCAAGATTGGGTTGCCTACTCCACTCTCTCTCCAACTCCCTCACCCTCCGCTACGGAAGCCCCTAGTACGACCTCAAAACCAGTAGATCCTTCCTCGCCTGCAACATCAACCGTCACATCCGCAGAACCTGTCTGGGCTCAAAATCTTCTTCAAAAAGTCGACCAGCTAAATAAAACAGTCGAAAAAATGGCTATTGCGCTCGAAAAAAGTATCGCCGTACGCGCCCCACAAATGCCTGTTCCTGCCACTGCCACCCTACACGCTGAAAAATTCAATCCAGCCCTAGCCCCTAAAATGGGTATAGCTGCAACCCTTGGAAATACTCCCAGACAACCTTCCACCCCTGGCCACCCCAGCAGTTCAAGTACCCTTAGCCCATTGGCGGTCCCCGCAAACGCAGTAAAATCCCCTCTTCCGCTTCCCGCTCTAAATGTAAAACCTACCACTCCTCCTACTCCCCAACCCGGCGCATCCCCAGCCAAACCAGGAAATCTCTTTAGTAAATTTCTGAAAAAATAAAATACGCCCTGGACCCAGATTAGGTTTCGTTGAGTATCGGAACTCGAATTAATCAAAACCACACATAGTTGGTGTGCATTAGGGATTTAGGTTCACCTGTAATTTTTAATGTTCTAAGAAATAAAACCGAACCCTTTACCAAATTCCCCAGTTTAATCCTGTATGAAAACACAACTCACCTATCGTGGCGCGCTCGCCCTCGGCTTGCTCGCCTTAACCCTACTCAACCCCACTACACACCTCCTTGCTCAGGCCTGCCAAGACGGAGACAAAAGCGCAAAACTGCTCAAACGCTTCGATGTGAACCAAAATGGTCATCTCGATCCTGATGAGCAGAAAGCCGCCGATCAATCCCGCCAGGAGCTCTTTCAAAGACTCCACGGGAAGTATGACACCGATCAGGACGGCAAATTAAGCGAATCGGAAAAAAGTGCTCGTCGGAATGATCTGGCGAACCAAAAGCAAGCCATGGTCGCAAAATTCGACAAAGACGGGGATGGTCGCCTCAACCCTGAGGAAAAAAAAGCCGCTCAGGCCGAGCGTCATGCAAAGAAAGCAGACAGCACACCTAAAAAATCTGGGGTCTAATCCACGAAGGCTGCCGTTCGTAACCGGATACGGGCGGCGGCTTTCGTTTGTTCCCACTTACCTATTTTCACCATTTTCGCCTCTCTGGTGAGCTGCTTGAAAAACACCTCCGCACGCCTCGCCTCCCGAGCACTTCGTTTTCTCCACGCTGCAATCAGACAAACCGGTAAGCGACTTCGCGTGTATTTACCGCCTCGCCCCATTTGATGGGTTTGAACACGCCTCTCAAGTTGGTTTGTCCAGCCCGTATAAAGCGACCCATCCCGACAGCGCAAAACGTACACCCAGGCACTCACCCCTCCCCCCGCCACTTTCCCCGGCCCGCCTTAATCATCGCCCGTTTCCTTTTCCCCTCCACCAACTCTCGGGTCGCACCCCAGCTTCTTCTCGCTTTTCGACTCCGCTCTCGCGACCTCTCAGCAGCCTTCGCTAATCGGATCCTTCGTTCCCGCTCAGTCAACGCCTTCACCATTCGCTTACGCGCCAATATGCGGTTCGCTTCGCGAAACCTCTCATTTTGAGCCACCACTGTGATCCCTGTCGGGAGATGCCTCAAAACTACCTTGGTCTCTACTTTTTGAACATTTTGCCCGCCTCGCCCTCCCGAGCGTGAAAACTCCTCAACCAAATCCTTCTCCTCAAACTTCATACCCTCTTCCTCATCTCAATAGGCTACTTTTTTCTCCATTTCCCATTCTCATCCTGCACCCACTCCCCGGGATAACTCGCCTGCCGCGCCCGCTCCGCAAACTCCTTTGCATACTGCGCCTCACTTTTGCCCTCTAAAGTGGCCTTCTCACGAAACATCTTCGCTCGAGCCCCATTTTCTTTTACAACCACCGTCTTAGCATAATCCGCGTAAGCCTCGTCCTTTGGAATTTCCTTTAAGATTAAAGTTCCATCCGCTGCCTCGCCCACACGATGATCGTTTTTCAAAACCTGCACCTGATGCGACAACATTCTTCTTTCCTCCGCCACGGAGAGAGTCTCGTTTTTGCCTTTTTCTCCATCCCCCCCTTTCTGCTCCACATCCACCTTCATATGAATATCCACCTGCAAAGGTTCAGGCGTGTCCAACTGTACAGAGGCGCACCCCCCCAAACAAAACCCCAAACCTAGAATCAATCCCCTTCTCATCCGTCCACTCTATCCGATATCCCCAAACCCTCAATCCACAAGGCGGTGGAAGAGGGAATCTCTCGTCCCACCCCCAACTCTTCACTAAACTAATAATATGATCCGTCGCCACCTCCTCATCTCCTTGGGCACGCTTCTGTTCCTCTTTTTGGCCCTTCCCTCAATCCCCCTCCATCTTCTTCTCTTTGTCGCCAATCTCCCCACTTCTTTCTCCTCAGCCAGTTGGATCGGCATCGGAGAACTCGAGATCCGCGGAATCCAACACGGAGCCGCCATCCGCATCAAAGCAGTGACTCTTCGATTCGACCCAGATTTTTTACGCGGACACCTCGCCGAACTCCGGATTTACGGAGCGGAAGGTTGGCTGAGCCGAATGGAAAACCCCCAGAGCTCGGGAAAAAGCATACCCCTTCACATCGATCACCTCTTAGTCTCCGAATCGACCCTTTTTCTCGATAATCTGGGCCCGGGAATCCCAACTACCCCCCTTCGTCTTGGGGACACCACCCCCCTGCTCTTTACCGATGTTCACTTTGGATCCTCAAACAATAGGACAACCCCCATACTGCAAAGCGCTACGATAGAGAAATTAACTTTCTACTCCCCCAATGATCTCCTAGCACCCGTTCTCTCCTTCCCCAAGATCGATGTTGTCTTTACCTGGGACGAACTCATCCAACACCGCATCCGCTCTCTCATCATCATCCACCCCACCATTTATCTTGGGGATGATCTCTTTGCTTTTGTCGATCGGATCCAACAAAGAAAATCTGATCCCCAACCCAACTCCGCTCCTTACAAAATCGACGATTTTCAGCTGAACGACGGGCAACTATCCGTCTCAATCAATGGGCAACCCGTCCTTCCTCTTCCCGTCCATTTTGCTGCCGAACAAAAGAACCTCGAGTTAACCGACTTTACCCAACTCCAGCTTTCCACCCGCTTTACGATTCCCTCCTCCGATATTCACTACCCCGCCTACGACCTTTCTGTAATCAACCTCAGAGGTAATCTTTTCTTCAGCCTCGGCCAGGATTCTAAAGGACAGCGTGCAAAGAATGTTGTCCCCACCCTTTTCGCCGATCAGAT
>Ga0214917_10000161_pt1 | contig 81863 bp, 78 predicted proteins | sample LL_1208_BB_MetaG_FD_177983 | JGI IMG/M metagenome (GOLD analysis project Ga0214917, IMG submission 177983) | Freshwater microbial communities from Lake Lanier, Atlanta, Georgia, United States - LL_1208_BB | ecosystem: Environmental > Aquatic > Freshwater > Lake | place: USA: Georgia | collected... | reverse complement strand
AGTTCGGCTGAGACGCTCACGCTTCGTTCACGGACCGGCCATATTCGGTGATATGATAACCGAATCGTACGTCTCTGGCGGTGAATATGCGCGCTTTAGGCCTCGTCGCCTCTGTCCTGACGATCCTGTTGCTTGTCCTCTTTGGTGGATTTCTCGGCTTCGTCGCATGGCTGCCGCAGGCTGAAACGCTGCCGCCCGCGCGGGCACAGGGTATCGTGATCCTCACCGGCGGGCCTGACCGGATCGCGGAGGGATTGCAGCTTTTGGCCCACGGCTTCGGCCAGCGGATCCTGATCACAGGGGTGCATGGCCGCACCAGCCGAGAAGACCTCCAACGCTCGCACGGGATCGATCCACAGACCGCCTCTTGCTGTATCGACCTCGATTGGCAGGCGCTCAACACGCGCGGCAATGCGCAGGAAGCGGCCCGCTGGGCACGTGCGAACGGCTATAAGGACCTAATCCTTGTGACCTCATCCTGGCATATGCCGCGCGCGACCGAAGAAATGCGGCTAGCCATGCCGGAGGCAAACATCACGCCCCATGCGGTCGTGCCCCCGCGCGCCGAATGGCCTAAATGGTGGCGCGACGCCAATATGATGCGTCTTTTGGCCACCGAATATATCAAGTTCTGCGCCACACGGGTGCGGTCCCTGGCGCTCCGGACAGCTTCGGCCTTGCATAGCGGCTGATGATGCGCATTGTGGCGGTCCCGCCTCCGAACCTGCACCCGCCATGGCCCTGATCCGATCCCTCCTCTTCAACACCGTCTTTTATGTCACGATGATCCTCTACATGATCGTCGGGCTGCCGCTGCTGGCTCTACCGCAGCGCTTCCGTATGATGTTTGTCCGGGTTTGGAGCCGCTACTTCGTGTGGCTCTGCACCCATCTGGCCGGGATCAAAATGGAGGTGCGTGGCCGTGAGAACCTCCGCAAAGGGCCACTTTTCATCGCCGCCAAGCACCAATCGCTCTGGGAAACGATGGCGCTGTTGCAGTTCTTCGACGATCCCTGCTTCATTCTGAAACGCGAGCTGATCTACCTGCCGCTCTTTGGCTGGTATCTCTACATGACGGGCCAGATTCCGGTCGATCGCCGCGGTGGCGCGAAGGTCCGCAACGAGCTGTTGAAGCGGACACGGAAAGCGATTCTCACCGCGCCCGGACGCCAACTCATCATGTTTCCTGAAGGCACCCGGCGTCCGGTGGGCGCATCGCCCGCCTATCGCAGCGGGATCGGGCATGTCTACAGCGCGCTCGACATCGCCGTGACCCCTGTGGCGATGAATTCCGGCGTATGCTGGCCCCGCCGCAGCCTGAAGCTCCGTCCCGGCACCATCATCATAGAATTCCTGCCGGATATCCCGGGTGGCTTGCCCCGCGATCAATTCATGGCCCAACTCGAAACATCCATCGAGACCGCAACAAACCGTCTGGTCGCCGAGGCCTATCGCGGCGCTTGACAGATCGTTCAAATGTTCTCATTTTGTTCCTATCGCATTCGTGGAGCGATTCACGAGGGAGGGAACGATGGGACAGTCCGGTATCGCCTGCGCGCCTGCTGAGAAGACCGTGACCCTCGCGCCGCTAAAGGCCGCTGACGCGGTCTCCTTCGGCGGCCTCACCTCATGGCGGGGCCTCTCGGGCCGACGCTACATCGTCTCTGTCTATCATCCCGCTTCGGTCCCGGATTACGGCGATGCCGTTCTGATCGCGGTGGGCCGGGACCGGCATGGCGGCCGCCGCATCCTCGCCGTCGGAACCGGCTCACCCGAACCGCTCGCCGCGCTCGCAGGCTGCGTCGAGATTCATGTGCATCTCTTGGCCCGCGATGCGGGGGAGAAAGCACGGCTCCTTGCCGATCTCGCGCTCCCGGCTTTACAGGGCCTCAGTCGAGACGGCGCGCTTCTTCCGGCAGCATGATCGGGATGCCGTCGCGGATTGGATAAGCGAGCCGCGCCGATAGGCTCACCAATTCCTGCGCCTCGCGATCATAGTCGAGACGGCCTTTCGTCAGCGGGCAGACGAGAATTTCGAGAAGGCGCGGATCGAGTCGGTGCATCTCGGTGCGGGGATTATCGTGATCGGTCATCGGCCAAAACCTCTTGAGCAAAAGCTCATTGCAACGGCACATCGCCGGCATCGTCGCGGCGGGCCATTTCGATTTGCGCGATGGCAATCAGCGTATCGGCGCGCATTTTCAGATCAGGCGCTTCGAGGAGCGCCTGTTTCTCACGCACACCAAACGGTGCCATCATCGCAAGCGCATTAATGAGCGCTTCATTGGGCGCATCATCAATCCCATCCCAATCGACATCGATGCGGTTCATCGCGACGAAATCCCGCAAGACGGCGATGACGCCGGCGCGATCGACAGCTTCTTCGCCTGCGCGCGGTGCGAAATCCTGCGCGAATTCCATGAAAGAGATGCGCGCCTGCCGGTAAGGCGTCAGCGCCGACAATTCGTCCAGAATGCGATAACGCGCAATGCCGGTCAGCGAGACGAGATAGCGGCCATCGCCACTCTCCGCGAATTGCGTAATGCGACCGACGCAGCCGACTTTGTAGATCCCCGGCACTGCGCTGCGCGAAGATTCTGGCTCCGGCTGCACCATCCCGATAAGACGCTCGCCCTTCAAGGCATCGTCGATCATCTGGACATAGCGCTTTTCAAAAATGTTCAGCGGCATTTGTCCACGCGGCAGCAGAAGCGCGCCGGGCAAAGGAAATAATGGGATCGAATCGGGGAGATCGCCCGGGCCGCGATAGACCGCATTCATCGGCATCGGCATATTCCCTTTTGATCAGCGGAAGAGAACGGCCGAAAGTTTACGCCGCCCAGCAACGCTCGAGTCATCCATCGGACCCCAAGCGTCGAAAAACTGCAAGAGCTGACGCCGTGCGCCATCATCGTCCCATGTACGATCACGCTTGATGATGTCGATCAGCGTATCGACAGCATCATCGCGCCGATCTTTCGCGGCGAGCGCCATGGCAAGATCGAAACGCGCTTGATGATCGTTCGGATTCTGCGCTACGCGCGCCTCAAGCTCCGCAGTGTCGCCAAGTGCCGCCGATTTTTCGACAAGCTCGATCGCAGCGATAATCGATGCGATGGCAGGATCGTTGTGCTTGGCTTCAGGCACTTGCGCGAGAACGCCACGCGCTCCTTCGACATTACCGGCATCGAGTTCGAGCCGCGCAAGGCCCGCAAGCGCGGCGAGATTGTCAGGCTCTTGCTCAAGAACACCAACATAAAGCGCAGCCGCACTGGCAGCATCGCCTTGCGCCTGCGCGTCTTGCGCCTGCGCGATCAATTCTTCGACGGCACCCGGTCCAAGCGGACCGACGAGACGCTCGATGAAGCCCTTCACCTGAGACTCAGGCAGCGCGCCCATGAAACCGTCGACAGGCTGGCCGCGCTGAAACGCGATCACTGCGGGAATAGATTGAATGCCGAGCTGGCCGGGAATTTCCGGATTCTCGTCGATGTTCATCTTGACGAGCTTCACCTTGCCGCCCGCCGCCTTCACCACCTTCTCGATGATGGGCTGCAATTGCTTGCACGGGCCGCACCACGGGGCCCAAAAATCGACCAGCACGGGCTGCTTGATCGATTCCGTCAGCACATCCTCGCGGAACGTCTTGGTCGTCGTATCCTTGACGAGATCGGATTGCGGCGCAGGCGCACCGCCTTCGAGAATGGACATGCACGTCTCCATCGGGCGGGGACACAGACGGCGTACCCCGGTCTACAGGAAGTCTAAATAGGGTCCGGTTGGCCCCGCCGCAATGCGTCGCGGCTCAGCTCAAGCGTCCACCTGGTCCCGCGCCGGAAAGGCAATAAGCATCGGCTCATGCCCCGTCTCTGCGAAGAAGCGGAAAAGATCGGTGCGCGACACGCCGGTCGTCATGGTGTTGCGCAGAGGGTGCGCGTTGATCCGGTCATAATCCATCAACCGACCGTCAAGGATGAACGTCACGGCCTTCTCGCCATCATTGATCAGCGAGAACGGCGTCACCGAGCCGGGCTCCACCCCGAGCCGTTCCATCAGCTGTTCGGCTGAACCGAAGGAGACCCGACCCTGCCCGCCAATCTCCTGATGGATGGTCTTGAGGTCTATGGCGGCATTCTCAAGCGCCGTGATCAGGAAGAAACGGCCCTTCTTGTCCTTCAGGAACAGGTTTTTGACATGGGCGCCCAGCAATTTGCCCCGCAGCGTCTTGCTCTCCTCGACCGTGAAAACGGCAGGGTGATGCTGCGTCTCATGCACGATACCAAGCCGGTCGAGGAGGGCGAACAAATCTTCAGGCGTCGCGGGCATGATGAATTCCAGAAAAACGGGGCTGTAACCGGGCTTCTAGCGTGTCGAAAGCCACAGCTTCAAGCACGGATGCTGTGTCTGCTTAGCGCCAATCACTTTTCCGGACGAAACCCTGTTGCAACCGGAGCCGGTTTGGGGCATAGAACGGCCACCCAAGCCGGGGGTCACCCTGGCAGACACGGATGCGGGTGTAGCTCAGGGGTAGAGCACAACCTTGCCAAGGTTGGGGTCGAGGGTTCGAATCCCTTCGCCCGCTCCAGTTTCTCTTGTTTCCCCAAAAGAGATACGAACGGCCGCACGAGGTCGGCGTTTTCCATTTTAAGGGCCGTTTGGCACCTGTGAGGCACGCGGAAGAAATTGGCCGCATTTACAGCCTTAGCGTAGTTATCTTGCCGCCCACCGACGCTTCAGTTCAATCAGGCGCTCGTCCATATTCAGCCGTGTATTGGCTTCGCCGATTTGGTTGATCGTGCTTTCAATTCCATATGGCCATGCCGATACATTGGCAGGTAGCACCGTCGCCAGAATTGCCAGCGTCTTTTCAGGATAGCAGTTGGGAATTCTAGCCGGCTGACCATCGAGATGCGGCAGTATAAGTTTTTCGGATTCAATTTTCATCAAGAGCGGCAAAGCTGCGTCCGCCAGCTTCTCGAAGTGATCCTCGTTTGAAAAAACCAAATAAGTCAGGCGTGCGCAAACGGCGGGCGAGCGTGCGGAAAGTTGCCGTGGCCATACCTCTGACAACAATTTAACGGTTAGTCTGAGCCATTTCTTGCTTTTCTTCGTGTCATTAGCATTGAACCAATGCCCTGCTTGCCAAAGCACGGCGGATCGAAAAACGTCAGTTGCCTCGGTCAATAAGGAGCGTAATTCCTCGTCCGTTATGCCTTGGTTTTTTGTGCCGGGAGCAAAATCTCCCCATGCCAACAAAATCAAGTCTGCAAACACATTGGCGTACTTTCTGCTGCTTGAAAGCCTAGATTTAGCCAGCTTAATCAAGCCCGGTTTCAGGCGCGCGAATAACTTTGCTGGGGGCATTTGGGCGCGCCATAAAAACCCAGCCCAAGCGGCATCGCTATCTAATTCATCGACGCCTTCTAGTGCGCTTAGGAGGTGGTCGGCTGTCCAGTCAGTGTCGACGCAATCGAACCGACCAATTCGAGAAAACATCAAAACCAAGGCATGGCGGCGCATATCTCCGTCAAGTGAGAGTAAGCCTTGAACGTGATCCGACCAGCCACCCGGCAATCCATCATCTTTTTTTAATTCTTTGATCCGGGGATCATCGAAGAGTGCATCAACTATTTTTCCGACAGGCGCATTGATTGCTTCTGTTGCCCAATCCGGGTCACGACTTCAACGAATAAGCGCCGATTTTCCTTCGCCTGTCTGCGCTCTCAATACTTCAACAAAGCGCCTAATGATGCAATCAAATGCTGATTGATCATTCGTTGCGAGTGTTTTTGCTGCCTTGGATAACCAACTCGTTGCGGCATAAATGATTCCAGCCAATTCCTGAGTGGGTATTTTAGCTAAACGATGTGCGACTGCAACGACAAGCCTCTGACGATCATTTTTTCGAGCTTCAGAATATAGGAAGGTTTCCCACGCCCATTTTGGATATTCAAATCGCTTGGAAGCATGAACTAGCGCAGAAAACGCGAGGGCCGGGCGAGAAGCGACAAGACCGGCAAAAGGATCCTTCTCAACGAAAGCCTCTTCGCCGAGCCCGCTCTTTTCCTGTGCAACTGACAGGATTGAAGCAGGCCCAACATTGAGAAGGTTCGAGTGTTCAGTTTCGGTTCGCACGAAGCCGCAGCGACTTTCGAGCGACTCCGCCGTATTGGCTGCGTCATTTTCCTGCCACTCTGGCACTTTTGGTCCCAATCGTTTCTTTAGATCATTGGGATCGACGCTCAGAGCGCATCCTTGGCCAAACAGCCAATGAACCCTGTTCAGGACATTCAGAGCACTGCGCTTTTCGAATTGAGCATCGGTCTCGTTGGTGTATTTCGAAGGCCCCCCAAGAATTCGACCTTCTAATGAAGTGCGTGATTGCTCCGGGATGTCGCGCCAACGCCGTTTGAGAACGAAAAGCAAATCCCTCTGATGTCGAGCGTCCCAAAATGCCTTGTCGCTTATGCTTGCTATAATGCTTTCAAATTGCTCCGACGGCACAATCTCCATGAATCCAGATGCCCAGATGCGCAGCCGAGCAAAAATCGTGTCATCATCAATTGGCCACGCTGCAAACTCGCGCCGGGCTTTTTCTGCATCAAGTCTGATAAGACGCTCGAAATTTGCGGTGAACTCAATCACATGCATAGAAAGCCCAACCGGTTGAACAATACCGCTCTTGTCGGCATCATCTTCGCGACAAATTGGGCTAATGGTCGTTAAACCAAAGCCATCAATTTCTGTTTCCAGTGCCAGAGCAATTTCTAGATTTTGGCGAAGTGCCCTTGTCACAGCGCCAACCCAATCGTCCGGCACCGCTGGTCTTTGGTGCCTGTCAGGATATTTTACCTCCCTCCTATACAGATCATGAACTTTTAGCTCAGCGTTATTCGGCGGCATCAGTTCATTCCAGAAATCCGGGCCACTTTCGAGATATGGCCGCGAAATTTCTGCAAACTGGCGGACGGTTGCACTGTCCCAACCATCCTTTTTGATTTGGGCTTCCAACCCATACCAACGGCTATCGAAGCCGTCCGATTTACCGAAGCTAGCTTCGAACAAGAAGCGCCAAGCTTTCCGAATTTCAGGTGTAGATTCATGCTCAGGCCGCTCAAGCTGCCACCTTATTTGATCTTTGATATCGCCGTGCAGCGTGATTTGGTGTGCGGCCCACCATAACGCCGTTGGCTGATTGGAAACGCGGGCTATCCAGTTACCGAGCATTCCGATGCGGCCCGTCAGCCGTGGGGAGTTTGTAGCCCAATGCCCCTTCAATGAGGATAGATTGTCGTCCTCTAGTGACTTTCGGTCCAAGGCATTGAGAGCAAACGCATCCCATGCTCCCGACGACACCTCTCGTTTTGCGTTACGATCATCTGGCGCGATCCGTGGCGGCGTAACATCTGAATCTAGACCGTAAGAATCGAATGGGTTCACATATGGCCCAAGTCCACCAAATCTTCGCGTCTGGTAGTCGGGCTTGGCGTAACGGCGATGCGGATCAAAGACACACAACCAATCTGCCGGGGGCGGCGGCTCGCTTTCAGAAAACTTTCGCATTCCATCCGATGTCGAAACAATGTGCGCAACCTGTCCGCGCTCATGCGGCAAAAGATGTTCGGGACCATTTAGCGCCAGATCAATGACACCCTTCGTCCAAACGTCTGGATCGCGTGCGCGCACTGCCCATGCCTCAAGTGTCTCCCACAATGCTGCATGTTTATTGGCTTGGTCATACGGTATTGCTTCGATGCCCTTATGCTTCCACAGGGCTACCGCGTCCTGAGAGTTACCAGCCTGGAAGGCGTAGACCCGATCGAGCTTTCCGGACTCTTTACGAAGAGCCTCAAGGAGATAGTGTACAGGTGGGTCATCAGCCGAATATCCAACAAAAGCGACCACATATCTTTCGAGCACGCTCCGAAAGAATTGAGTAGCCCAACCATTCAATAAATAGGCCTTGCCAAAATCAGAGCTCGAGAGAACAAAGCCATCCCCTTCAGCGCTCTTATAATCTTTTGACGCCCTACCGTGCAGGTAAATGATTCCGTCGATTCCGCTTTTATGACTTGGATCCGGCAACCGAGGTGAGAGCCAGTATTCTAACTCGCTGTTGCATTGATTGAAAAGGCGGTCAAAGTTCGTTGTTACAATTCTTACACTTCTTACACTTCCTGTCTTTGTAGTAGCAAGGTCGATCAGGGTACGGTGTACGCTTAAATCGCATTTGCGCTTAGGTTTAAGCGCGGATGCGACCTCTGACTCAATATCTTCTGGCCGAAATTCACGCTCAAGAAGGCTAAAAATACGATCCGCTGAAACAATTCCCGGCACGCCAACAGCCTTATCTATTTTCTTTGCTACTTTTGCAAGTTTTACCGCAGGACTATCGGCGCTCACGCGAAGTTTTGTGATTACTTTATCCGTTAACTCAAAAAAATCTGGCAAATTTGCTTTAGCTCTTGAGACGCCAGCACCACAAAAAAATACAACGCGTCCTTCATCTCTTGCTTGAAGGAGTTTATCTGGAATATCCGGACCGTTAGCGATAAACCTCAATACGCATTCCTCAATGGAAGTAATTGAAAAATTCAAATGTATGAGGCTGCATAAAGCTTCACACATTTTGGAGAACGTATAAATGATTCAAGAATAAACTTCAATTCAACCTTCTGGTTGTGAACGAAGAGAGGTACAAATCAGTTCTCACGGCCGCTCGGCCAGTGATTTCAGATCGTCGACGCGGCGCATCGTATGCGTGAGCATGCAGGTTCCCGCTTCGATGCTGGCGATGGTGCCGGTTTCCTTGCCGTAGAACACATCGCAATCGCGGGTGCGGAAATTGAGCCACGCGCGCTGGGCCGCGCGCAATTTCGTTTTCTGATCCGTCGGCAATCCCGCGAGTGCGGTTTTGTAGACATCGTTCAGGGCCCGATCGAGCACGGCCATTTCATCATTCTGGCAGCCGATGATTGAAGCGGTAGTCTCCGCCTTGGCGAGGCAGGCTTTCAGCGCAGGGCTTTCGCCATTGGCGTTCTGCGCCCGCACCATCGGCGCGATGCTCACGACGCACAGGGCCAACCCCCAGACCACCATCGATTGACGCCACACAACCGGCCTCCCCTGCCATCTACAGCGCCACTTTAAGGCTTTCTTAATCATTTGTTAACGAGTTCGAGGCTTGATGGAACCATGATGGCCAATCACGCTCAGAATTCCACCTCCGGCGAAGACGATCTGGCACGGCTCGATGCCATGATCGCCGAACGCACGGCTGAGCTGCGCCGTTTGGCGGGTTTGGCCCGCGCACGCAAAGCGCCCGTCCTCACGCGCGAGGAAATCGAATTCGCCACCGCACTGGGTCGTGAAGCGGCAGGCTTGCGCCGCACCGGCTGAATGCGCTGATGGAGCGCGATCCTGCCTTTATCGCGCGTGCGGTCAAACCAAACATTTTCGATGGCGCCGCCGATACCGAATTGATCCTGCCGCTTGTGCTCGCCAATCTGGCCTCACCGCGTCTTTGGGCGCTGGCTGAAAAATTGAAAGCGCGTCTCGCCGGTTTTCCCGACGATGGTGATCCACGCGGCGTCTCGCCCTTTCTGCGCGCCGCCGCCAAGCAAATCGACCGCGACTGCAAGCATGTTCATTCGGCAGAAGTGTCAGCGCTTTTCGGCGATCTCGACCTTGCCCATGAGAGGCACCGCCTGAGCGCAAACACTGTCGATGCTGCTATTCGATCGATCGAGGCCTCGGCCCGCTTTCGGCTCGCACAAGGCAATGATCGGCAGAGCGATCTCATCGAGGCGATTGCCGCGGGCCGCTTTCCTGCCTTCACCTACAACAATATCGACGTGATCCGCGCCTGCCGCAATCTGCTCCAGAAAAAGAGCGCTGCACCTGCCGGCCTCACTTCGTGTCTGGATGAAGTGGCCATGTTTGCCGCGCTGGGCATGACCATGCCTGAAAGTGCCGTCTACGACATGGTTTTGCTTGCCGCTCCCGTCCACTACACGGCGTTCGGTCGTGACGGACAGGGTCGCGCCTTCTGGTTTCACGGCAAGAACCGTTTCTATACAAAGGCCGATTGGGACAAATGCGTTGCCGAGGATTATGGCGGCGATCCGCACGCCGCTTTCAGCGACCGCCTCGTCACCGCAGACCGCATCATGACCATCGAAGGCATGTTCGATTTCGCAAGCGGGGTATGCCGAATCACACCCGACAATCTAGCGATCATCACACGCGCCATGGAAGATTTCTTTGGCGCCATGCCGCGCGATCTTGCAAGCGCGCTGGCGCGTCCAATCCATTTCGCGCCACCATCAACCTTCGCCGCTCTTTATCGCCGGTTTCTCGCGCTCGAAACGCCCAATAGTTTTGTTGAATTTCTCAAAGTGCAGACTTTGCAACCCGATATCGAAACAGATCTCATAGCCGCATCTTTTCGTGCACTCGAAGGCTGCGATCCGCGTGTCTTTCTCATTGCGGCACGCGAAAGCCGTTTGCGCGGATTGGATCTGACATCGATCGACACCGTTCTCAATCAGCTACACGCTTTGCCGCACCGCGACTCGATTTTCGAGGACCGCGAACGGATTGCCATGCCGGATGAGACTTTGCTCTTTGGTGGCGGAACGGACCGGGATTTAGGCTTGCTTTTTCATGTTGCGCTTGAGCGCATGGGCCACGCACAAGTCACAACGCTGATGACGCCGGATGAAACCTACGTCATCGCCCATGATCTTTGCCTTGCGATGACCAATCTTTTGCCAACCCAAGCGCCAGGCGATGACGCCGTTCTTTACCGCATCGCAAGCTGAAATCGGATCAGCCGATGACCGCGAGAATGACGAGGGCCAAACCACTCACTCCCATCACACCGAAGGTAGCCATCATGCCTGCCACGCGCAGGCGGAAATCCTCATTATCCTGAGACACGCCATAGGCATGCACCGCCCGACCAAGGAGAAGGACGGCGCACAGAGCCGCCAGCAACACATCCGGCAGGCCGCGCAGTGCGCATAATGTCAGCAAGACCAGCGCAAACGGTACATATTCCGCGAAATTGGCATGCACCCGCATGGCGCGCTCAAGCACGGCATCGCCACCCGCACCGATCGCAACACGGCGAGACCGACGCACCTTGATGACGGACAACGAAAGATAGATGAACATAAACGCCAGCAGCGCGGCGGTGATGGAGATAATGATCATGGCAATCCTCGAGAACCGCCATGATCATACAGCAATTAGGGAGCATGAACAGAAGGCGGCACAAACGGCATGGCGGCCCATTGCGTTGGGCAGGCCCCATCGCGTGAAGCCGGACGCGATGTCCGCGGCGTCATCTGCGCCATCTGCATTGTCTGAAGGAATGAGGCCGCTGCCCAAAGCGGCAGGCACAATAACAAAGCGGGCGTAAACATTGTCATGAGATTGCCTCCGTCAGTATTGCAACACGCAAGAATGACAAAAGGGCGACACGGCAAAAATAGGGCAATTAAAAGCGCTGCGCGCTTCCGCCGCACGCGTTAAAGACCACCCATCTTGCAAATGAGTTTCCACTCCGCTTCGGTGACAGGCTGCACCGACAGGCGTGAGTTATTGACGAGCACCATGTCTTTCAATTTCGTCTCGCCCTTGATGGTATCGAGCGGTACGGGGTGCTTCAACGGCTTCACGGCTTTAAAATCGACCATGCCGAATTTGCCGCTCTCATCGGTATGGTCGGGATAAAAGGTCTTAATTACTTCGACAATGCCAACGACCTCTTTACCTTCGTTGGAATGATAGAAAAACGCTTGCTCACCTTTTTTCATCGCCATCAGATGCTGCTTGGCGACATGGTTGCGCACGCCATTCCAGAATGTGCCCTTGGCGCCTGCCTCAACCTGCTGTTGCCAGGACCACACCGAAGGTTCGCTCTTCACCAGCCAATGCGCCATGCTTTCGTTACTCCGCTTTCAAGGGCCGGGTCATCAACGCCTCGACCGCCTTGTCGACTGAGATAGTGTTGTTGAGCACGGCGTCCACCGCTTCAGCGACTGGAACGCCGATGCCCCGCGCCCGCGCCATCGTGACCAGCACATGCGCCGTGAAAACGCCTTCCGCCAGTTTTCCTTGCCCCGCCTCCGCAGGTGAAAGCCCACGCCCCAGATCATGCCCGAAGGCAAAATTGCGCGATTTCAAGGAGCCGCAAGTCAGGATCAGATCGCCCAGGCCCGATAAGCCCATCAGCGTTTCCGGCTTGCCACCATAGGACGCCGCAAAGCGCTGTAATTCAGCAAAGCCACGCGCCGTCAAAGCGGCCTTGGCGCTTTCGCCCAGCCCGCGCCCTTCGACGATCCCAGCCGCAATCGCGAGCACATTCTTCGCCGCTCCGCCAATTTCGACGCCGCGCACATCCGTGCCGTGATAGACACGGAAACGCGGCGAGCTCAACGCATGAGCAAGAATTTGCGCAACGTGATCGTCAGGCGCGGCAAGCACTACCGCTGTCGGTAGGCCGCGCGCCACATCGTCGGCAAAACTCGGGCCCGACAAAACCGCAGGCATCGCACCGGGGAGTGTATCGCGCACGACATCGGACATGAACAAACCAGTTTCGCGCTCAATACCCTTTGCCGTGATGATGGCCGGAATGCCGCTCTTCGTGGTGAGCGACAGCGCTTCGCAGATGGAGCGCAAATTTTGCGCTGGAACCGCGAGCAACAATGCGCGCGAATCCGCCGCCTCGGCAAGAGAGACGACTGGCTTCACGCCGTCATGCAAGGGAACGCCAGGCAAACGTTTACGATTTTCACGCATCGTTGCCATAGCGTTCATTTCATCGGCATCACGCCCCCACAAGAGAACATCGCGTCCGGCAAGCGCAGCAGCATTGGCCAGAGCCGTACCCCATGCGCCTGCGCCGATAACGCCGATGCGACCGATACTCATGGCTGTCTCCTGGCGCGATAAAGAACATGCGGCCGCTGGCGATGATGGGCCGGCAATTTTGGATGATCGAAATCGCCCGTCACATCATGGACCATACCGATCCGCTCCATCACAGCACGCGAACGGACATTATCGCGCGTAGTGAAAGATATAATTTCATCAAGGAAGAAATGATCGAAGGCGTGGAGGATGATAGCTTCCGCGGCTTCCGTCGCATAGCCATACCCCCACAGATCGCGCCGCATGCGCCATCCGATTTCAACAGCGGGCGCGAAAGGCGCTTCGAAATCGACATGCTTCAATCCGACAAACCCTGCGAGCGAGGCGACGCCGGGAATTTCAAGCGCCCATATACCGTAACCATAGCGCTCGAAATGCGCTTCGAATCTGTCGAGCAGCGCATCGCTCTCCGCATGGGTCAACAAAGCAGGGAAATACCGCATCACTTCAGGATCGGCATTCATTTGCGCAAACGCTGCGCGATCCGTCTCGCGCCAACGCCGCAACCAGACGCGCGCCGTGGCCAGATCGGGTTCATGGTGCATGACGTTCAAACTGCGCTCGCCGGCGCTTCGAGCGGCCAGCGCGCTTTCGGTGCGGTCGCCAGATCGTCGGTGAGGCCGAGCCGCAGACGTTCGATCCCGGCCCACGCGATCATCGCGCCATTATCGGTGCACAGCGCCGGTGATGGCGCGGCGAAACGCAACCCGGTTTCGCCCGCAAGCCGTTGCAAGCCGCGCCGCATCGCCTGATTGGCGGCCACGCCACCTGCAACAACCAGCGCCGTCGGCTGGCCGATTTGATCGCGAAAACGACGCAAGGCCACGCGCGAGCGATCAACGACAACATCGACGATAGCGGCCTGAAACGAAGCGCAGAGATCGGCAATATCGCGCTGCGTTAAGGGCGCGATCTTTTCCGCCTCGAGGCGCAGCGCGGTCTTCAATCCGGAAAGCGAAAAATCCGGTGCCGGACGTCCAAGCATGGGACGCGGCAAAGCAAACCGTTCGGGGTCGCCGCGCTCGGCTTCCTTTTCGACATACGGGCCACCGGGATAGGGCAGACCCAGCATTTTGGCCGCCTTGTCGAAGGCTTCGCCAATGGCATCATCAATCGTGGTGCCAAGCTTCTGATATTGGCCGACGCCGGTGACGGCGAGGAGCTGCGTATGACCACCCGAGGCGAGCAGCAGGAGGAAGGGGAATTTCACTTCGTCCGTCATGCGCGGCATCAAGGCGTGCGCCTCGAGATGATTGACCGCGATGAACGGCTTGCCTGCGACGAGGGCCAAGGCTTTGGCGGTGGTAAGGCCAACAATAACGCCACCAATCAGGCCCGGACCGGCGGCGGCCGCAATCGCATCGAGTTCGCCTAACGTCACGCCTGCCTTCTTGAGCGCACGGTCGACAATCCGATCGAGGCTGATGACATGGGCGCGGGCGGCGATTTCCGGCACCACACCGCCATAGGCAGCATGTTGGGCAATCTGGCTCAAAACCTCGTTGGAAAGGATCTGCCCTTCGCCATCGCTCATGGAGGAGACCACCGCGGCGGCGGTCTCATCGCATGTCGTCTCGATTCCCAACACCTTGAGCGCCATATGCCACCTTCGTCGCTTTCGCGATTCGTCTCATCCCCGTATAGTCCGACCGGGGCGTGAGGCCAACCGGACCTACACCCTTCAGGAAGCCCGCGCGACCGCGCGGAGCGCATGCAGGACGAGACGAGTGACGGCGACGAGCGGTAGGCAAGACCCTGAATTGAAACAAGCGTCTTTGTTGAAAATTGGAACGCGCGGCAGTCCGCTCGCGCTCTGGCAGGCCAACGAGACCGCAGCGCAATTGCGCAAGGCGCATGGCTGGCCGGACGAAGCTGTGACCCTCGAAATCATCAAGACATCGGGCGACATGATCCAGGACCGACCGCTGTCGCAAGCGGGCGGAAAAGGTCTGTTCACGAAAGAGATCGACATTGCGTTGCTCGAAGGCCGCATCGATCTCGCGGTTCATTCCGCCAAGGACATGCCAACGCGTTTTCCCGATGGCATCGTAATCGCCGCCTATCTCGAACGCGAAGATGTGCGCGACGCACTGATCGCGCGTGATGCCAAGACACTACTGGAATTGCGCCCAAACGCCGTCGTCGGGACGGCGAGCCTGCGGCGTCAGGCGCTGGTCAAACGATTGCGCCCCGACATTGAAACGACGCTTCTGCGTGGCAATGTCGAGACACGTCTTGGTAAAGTCGAACAGGGCGAGCTGGATGCAACCTTGTTGGCGGGTGCTGGTCTGAAACGTCTGGGTTTCGCACATCGTGCAGCAGGCTTGATCCCGCTCGAGCAATTTCCGCCTGCCATCGGGCAAGGTGCGATTGCCATCACATGCCGTACCGATGACGAAAAAACCCTTGCAGCACTTGCGAAAATCAACCATGCGACAACGGCCATAGCGCTGGCTGCCGAGCGTGCCTTTTTGACGGTTCTCGACGGCTCGTGCCGTACCCCGATTGCAGGCCACGCCACGCTCGATGGCGACACGCTCAACTTCCACGGCCTCGTTCTGCGCACCGATGGCACGGAAGTGTTCGAAGTGAGACGCCAAGGCCACGCGACCCAAGCTGCTTCGCTCGGTCACGATGCAGGCGAAGAACTCGCCAAAACACTGCCAGCAGGTATCCTGGGCCACTGAAATGCGTTTTCTGCTGACCCGCGCCGAAGAGGCCGCATCGCGTACTGCGGAGCGGCTGACAAGTGCGGGTCACACCATTATCAACGCGCCGCTTTCTGTCATCGAGCCGCTCGCTTTCGATTGGCCGGTCGGCCCTTTCGACGCGCTGATTGCGACAAGCGGCAATGCCTTTCTCGCCATCGCTGAGCCAAGCCCGTTCAAAGCGCTGCCGCTCTACACGGTCGGCGAGCGTACAGCCGACATGGCGCGCGCCGCAGGCTTTATCCACGCCATGCCGAAAGGCCGCAATGCCGATGAGCTCGCTGACTTTCTGCTCAATACGCTTCCGGCCTCGGCGCGTTTTCTCTACCTCGCCGGAGAGGACAGGCGTCCGCAACTCGAAGAACGGCTTGCGGAAGCAGGGCGTTATCTCGTCCTCGTTGAGACCTACCGCGCTATAGCGCGCGGTACTCTGACTGAAGCGGCCCGCGCGGCCATCGAGGATAATGCGCCGCTAACGGTTCTGCATTACTCGCCCCGCAGCGCCCGCCTTTTTCTTAAAGAGGCTGCAGGCTTACCTGTGACACGGCCCGGTTTACGCCACATAGCTTTGTCAGATGCCGTGGCTGCGCCACTGCTAACGGCCGGTTGTCGCGTCAAAGTGGCGGGGCAACCGGATGAAGACGCCCTGCTGGCCCTTGCCGGGGGTGACGAAGCGAAAGACAGTGGCGATACCACGATTCGGGCAGAGCGCCCTTGGGGAGACACCGCTCCGATGAGCGACAACGACACGACCGAACGTCCGCCCGCACGCGCCGAATCTCCTCGCAGCGAACCGCCCGTGATCGATGCCGTGGTCGGAAAACCGCCTGCCCCCGCCGGTCCGATTCTAACGGCTGCGCTCGGCGGCGGCCTTGTCGGCGCGGCCTTGATCGGCGTCGGCCTGTGGGCCACCGGCCCAACCAATGACCAGAGCGAAAGACTGACCGCACTCGAAACCGCCGTCGGCGGTACCGCGACACGGCGCAGCGTCGAGACGCTCGACAAGCGCGTTGCGACACTCGAAACGAAGCTACCGGACATCGAAGCGGCGGCGAGGCGGCCTTTGCCGACACCGACGCCCGCCCCCATGCCAGCCCCAATGCCCGCGCCTGCACCGATTGCGGCAGCAAACGATGACGGCCAAATCACCCGTGCTTTGCAGGACATGCGCAACGAGCTTGCGACACTCACGCAGCGGCTTTCGACGTTGGAAAAAAGCAGCGCCGATACGGTCGCAAAAATCCCTGCGCCCGAAAAGATTGATGCGCTCAACCGCGACATTGCACAATTGGGACAAAGGATCGCTGCGACTGAGAAGAATGTCGCCGTCAACACGCCCGGTGCGCAAGATGGTGGTGGGCTCGCCGTAGCCGTTGCGCTGAAGGCCAAATTGCAAGATGGGCAACCCTTTGCAAAAGAATGGGCGGCACTTGAAAGTCTACGCGCTGATGCAAGCGCGCTCGCAGTTCTAAAGCCGCTTGCAGCACAAGGCGTACCGAGTGCAGCGGCGCTTGCCGTAAATTTTGCTGCACCCGCGCGTGCGATTGCGGCTGCACCACCGCCGCGCCCGCAGGGCGAAGTGGCATGGACGGACAAGGTCTCCGCCGCACTTAGCCGTCTTGTGCGCGTCACTCCGGTGGATCCTGCGAAAGGCGAAGATCCGGTTTCCCTCACCGTGCGCATTCAATCTGCGCTGGCGAAAGACGACAGCGCAAGCGCCTTGGCTCTGTGGCAAAAACTGCCCGAACCGGCGCGACGCGACACAGCCACTTTCGGACGCGATCTTGATCAACGCGTGAAAGCCGAACGCGCCGTATCGCAAATCATGGCAGGGATGGTCGATCGCCTCGGAGCAGCCAAGCCATGATCAGGATGATCGTCTTCGTTCTGCTGCTGGCAGCGCTCGCAATGGGCGGTGCATGGCTTGCTGAACAGCCCGGCGAAATCACGCTCGTTGTCGATCAATGGCGCATTGATGCCAGCCTCGGCATGGGTGTTGTGCTTCTGCTTGGCACCGCAATTCTCGTCGCTTTGCTGTGGAGCATCGCACGCTTCGTCTTTCGTCTGCCGGGCCTGATGTCGTTGGCAGCCAGAACGCGCCGCCGCGCGCGCGGTTTTTCCGCCATTTCACGCGGCATGATTGCAGTCGGCGCGGGCGATCCGCAGAACGCACGCCGTTACGCGAACGATGCGCAAAATCTGTTGGGTGAAGAGCCGCTGACTCTGTTGTTACGCGCGCAATCGGCACAGATGGATGGCCGCCGCGCCGATGCCGAAAAAGCCTTTCGCGCCATGCTCGATACGCCGGATACGCGCGTGCTCGGTTTGCGCGGCCTGTTTATCGAAGCCCGTCGCAAGGGCGATGCCGCAGCTGCGCGCGCCTATGTTGCGGAAGCAGCACGTCTTGCGCCCGGTGTAACTTGGGCCGCCGAAGCGGCGCTAGAACATGAATGCGCCGAAGGACGTTGGCAGAACGCGCTTGCCACACTCAAGCGCAGCAAAGGTTTTGATAAGGACGAGGCACGCCGCAAACGGGCCGTGCTGCTCACCGCCGATGCACTCGAAAAAGCTGAGACGAAATCCGCCGAAGCGCTTGAAGCTGCGCTAGAGGCCGCAAAGCTCGCGCCCGATCTCGTCCCCGCGCAAGCCTTAGCCATTCGGCTCCTCGCCAAGCGTGGTGATCTGCGCAAGGCCAGCAAACGCGCCGAAGCGGCATGGCGCGCGCTGCCCCATCCCGACATTGCCGCCGCTGCTATGGCGATCCGCGCCGGCGACAGCGCGCGCGAACGCTATCAACGTGCAGAAAAACTTTACACGCTCGCGCCGGGCCATTTCGAAAGCCGCATGATGGTGGCGCGCACCGCGATAGCGGCGCGTGAATTCGTCCGCGCCCACGAAATAACGAAGGCCCTGTTTGAAGACGTGCCGACCGTTTCCGTATGCCTCGTGATGGCCGATCTTGAAGAGGCCGAAGGCGGCCCCTCGGGCCGGGTGCGCGAATGGCTGGCGCGGGCGGCGCGCGCCCCGCGTGATGCGGCTTGGATTGCCGAAGGCGTGATTGCTGATGAGTGGATGCCGGTCTCTCCCGTCGATGGCCGCCTCGATGCTTTCCGCTGGGGCCGCCCCGCCGAAACTATCGCCCATCACCCCGGCGATCTCGTTCCCCCGCCCGATGCGGAAGATGCGATCCTCGCCGACCTAGACGAACAGCTGGCCGCGCCCCTCGCCATACCGAGCGAACGGAACACCGTCGTCGCGCCCGAACCTGCCTCGAAACCGGATGAGTTGGCAGAGGAAAAACCGACCGCCTCTGTCGCGCCTGCGCCCACGAGCGAGACCAAACCGGCCCGGCCAGCCCCGCTCACCCCGCCGTCTGAAGTCGTTTTTCCGCTGCCGGCTGCACCTGACGACCCCGGCTTGGAACCCTCGCCCTCGTCCGAACCTAAGCCGCGCGGCTTCCGCCTGTTTGGCTAGAAAACATGGGTCGGCCCCGCTTGCCATGCTCCGCCTCTGCGCGTATATCGGCCCGGCGTTGCCGCAATAGCTCAGCTGGTAGAGCACCTCATTCGTAATGAGGGGGTCGGGGGTTCGAATCCCTCTTGCGGCACCATAAATGCACAAAATATTTGGTCTGAATCCTGTTTGCGGATCTGTGACCGCATTCCGACGTTTATTCTTAAAGGTCACGCCGCAATAGATTGACGGGCCATGTGGGCATGGCCCGTCTTTGGCTTTTCACGCCCCTTAAGACTTACACCCATTTGCAACCGGCTTGCCGTCGATCCGGTCCTTGATCCATTGCGTGAATAAAGGTTTGGCGGCGGGCGGCGTGGTGAAATGGCTCATGCCTGGCAGCTCAACACGCTGCACATTGCCGCCAATCGCGCATTTGCTCTTCTGATACAATTCTCCCATCACAGGCGGAACAGTCGTATCCTTGCTGCCCCAATAAATGACGACGGGTGCGATTGGCTTATCCGGCGTGACGCTGCCTTCCACCATGGCCTTGACCCACGCGGTCGCATTGGTGGGCTGTTTGTTCAGCGTCGATTGGTAAGTGTCGCCAAGATTAAAAGTGAGTGTGTCCGCGCCTGAATGCATGCATTTTTTCGAGAAAATCTGATCAAGCGTTTCAGCCCCTTGTGCGGTGAAAAGATCGGTCATTTTCAACGCGGGAAAAGTACCTGGCATTGCCCAGAAGGTCATCGTCAAATGAGCGAAATTGAACACATTATTTGAAAACTGTGTGATCAAATCCTGCATCATCTTGTTTGACCCAGCATCATCGCCGATGACATTGGGTGGAATGACGGCTGTGAAATCCTGCGGCGCCATCGCGGCAGCGCCTACGATCTCGATTCCATCGAATGCAGTTTTCTTCTGATTGATATAATTCGGGAGACCTGCTGCCGCGATGACAGAACCGCCGCCTTGCGACCAACCGTAAATAACCGCTTTTTTGTTATTCCCAGATAGGCCCATGCTGCCGGCAGCGCGGATCGAATTGATCAGGTCACGGCCTTGCGTTGCACTCAGCGCATATTGATGTTTGCCGCCGCCGCCAAGGCCCTGATAATCGGTCGCAACCAGAACATAACCCATCTTGATGAATTCATTCGCTGCCGGAACGCCAAAATCAGTCCACGACGTTCCGCCGATCAGGAAATACTCATTCAATTCTTGCGCTGGATCTAGCACCTGAGACGGACCGCAATTCTGCGCCGTTCCTGTTGTTCCATGAGACCATGCAACAATCGGCCGGCCACCCTTCGGAGCCTTGCCTTTCGGCGCAATGACAAGACCCGTAGAAATTGTAGGCCTTTCCTTGAGATCCGATGAAATGTAGGCAATGCGCCATGCTTCAGCGCCCGGAATTTTCGTGGCAATTTTTTCTCTCGCAATCACCTTGCCGAGCGGGCCTGACGGCTTCATCTGCGTCACTTTTTGATAAAAAGGTGGCAGAACAACGTCGGCCGCATGCGCTAAAGGCGCGGTTAGGAGAGCGGCGGCAACACAAACCCCAGCAAGGAATTTTTTCATGAGCATAGACCCCAATGCGAACGACGATTCTCTCACTTGCCCTTAAACCATACCGACCGAGGCGAGACGATGGCGAAAATCAGCGCAGCCTCGATTTCGGCAGCGATATTCCCTAGCGTCATGCTCGGACACCGCCCGCCGATCCGTTTTGCCGCCAGATTTGACTTATCCACCCGGCACGCCCATATGAGGCTTACACCGTCGGCCAAAACGCCACGGGTCGCGTGAGAGTTGGGCCTCCTTCATTGGCCTCGCTGACCCAGTTTCTGGCCTGAGCCGCAGCGCTCAAGACTTTTCTCGACATCCCAATTCACGCGGGGGCGTCCTCAGGTTTCGCAAGAAGCCTGAAGTCAGACACCCTTTGTTCGCACCGGCCAAGCCTTTGGCCGACCGGTGCTGCGCCCTGCTGCGGGCGTATTCTGAAAGAATGAAATGACGACTTTTACTGAACTCGGCCTCTCCGCGCCCCTTCTGAAGGCGCTGGCGACCGAAAACTACGAAACGCCGACCCCGATCCAGAAACAATCGATCACACCCTTACTTGAAGGCCACGATCTGGTTGGCATCGCCCAAACGGGAACCGGCAAAACGGCGGCCTTTGCGCTGCCGATTCTGCAACGGCTCGATCAGGATCGCCGCGAAACCCCGCGCCGTTCCTGCCGTGCGCTCATCCTGAGCCCCACACGCGAACTCGCAGGCCAGATTGCGGAGAACATCCGCATCTATGGCCGCCACATGAAGCTGACGAGCGCTGTCGTTTACGGCGGCGTATCGATCAACAACCAGATGCGCGCGCTTGCGAATGGTGTCGACATTCTTGTTGCCACGCCTGGCCGCCTGCTCGATCTCATCGGGCAGAAGGCGTTCCGTATCGATTGCGTCGAAATCTTCGTCCTCGATGAAGCCGATCAGATGCTCGACATGGGCTTTATCCATACGATCCGCAAACTCGTGGCGATGATGTCTGTCAAGCGCCAGACCATCCTCTTCTCGGCCACCATGCCGCAGGAGATTGCGGAGCTATCGAAGAAATTCTTGCGCGATCCGGTTCATGTCGCCGTCACACCTGTGGCAACGACAGCCGAACGCGTCGAGCAGAAGATTATGTTCGTGGATACAGCCCGCAAACCGGAATTGCTGTTGCGTCTGCTGAATGACGATCCGTCGATCAATAAGGCGCTCGTCTTCTCCCGCACCAAGCATGGCGCGGACAAGGTGGTGAAGCGGCTCGTTGCCTCAGGTATCTCGGCTGCCGCCATCCACGGCAACAAAAGCCAGAATGCGCGCGAACGGGCGCTGTTTGATTTCAAGAGCGGCCATTGCCGTCTTTTGGTAGCCACTGATATTGCGGCGCGCGGCATCGATATCGATGCCGTCTCCCATGTCATCAATTACGATCTGCCGAACATTCCGGAATCCTATGTCCACCGCATTGGCCGCACGGCGCGCGCCGGTGCCGATGGGATTGCGATCTCGTTCTGCGATCGTGAAGAGCGCGCTTTTCTCCGCGACATCGAAAAGACGACGCGTCAGAAAATCCCCGTGATGGAAAGCCCGCTCGGCGCCGTGCCGGAGGTTCTTCCTGCGCTTCCGCAAGATGAGCGTCGCAGCCAGCCCCATCGCAATGGCAAGCCGAGCGGCCAACGCCACAGCGCTGGTCGGCCGCAGCAGAAAAAACCGAATGGGCCAAAAGGCTCGGGACCGCGCCGCGATGAACGCAGTGCTTCAGAACCGCGCGGCGAACGTCCGGCATCGAAAGGCCAACGTGCAACACCCGCAGGCGGCACCGGTGCCGCGAAGGGTCGCCCGACGGCCTGGTTCAAACGCTAAAACAACAAAACCGCGCGGAGCGATCCGCGCGGTTTTTTCTCGTCATTTTTTGAAACCAGCTTTCGCCAAAGCAGCCGCAAAGGCATTGTTGCCTGCTATCGGTTTCTCCGGCGTCTTCATCGGGCCTTTCGGCCGCGCCTCGCGCCGCTCGCCAGAATTCTGAGCACCCGCCTGCTTCGCGCCAGGTTCATCGTCAAGCCGCATCGACAGGCTAATGCGCTTGCGCGGTACATCGACTTCCATCACTTTCACCCGCACCACATCGCCGGGCTTCACCACTTCGCGCGGATCTTTGACGAAAGTCTTCGACAGCGCGGAAACATGCACCAGCCCGTCCTGATGCACACCGATATCGACGAAAGCACCGAACGCCGCGACATTCGTCACAACACCTTCGAGCACCATGGCGGGACGCAATTGTCCGATCGTTTCGACACCTTCCATGAAGGTTGCCGTCTTGAAGGCCGGGCGCGGATCACGCCCCGGCTTTTCCAATTCTTTGATGATGTCGGTCACGGTTGGCAAGCCAAACGTGTCATCGGCGAATTGCTTGGGTTGTAAGCCGCGTAACGTGGTAGCGTCGCCAATGAGCGCACGAATATCTTTCTTCGTTTGTTCCAGAATGCGACGCACGACCGGATAGGATTCCGGATGTACGCCGGAGCGATCAAGCGGGTCGTCACCGTCCTGAATTCGTAAAAAGCCCGCGCATTGTTCGAAGGCTTTCGGACCGAGGCGCGGCACATCTTTCAACGCATTGCGCTTTTTAAACGGACCATTTGCATCGCGGTAATTCACGATCTGTTCGGCCAGCGACGGGCCGACACCCGACACGCGCGCCAGCAACGGAACGGACGCCGTATTCACATCGACGCCGACAGCGTTCACACAATCTTCAACCACCGCATCGAGCGCGCGGGAGAGTTTATGCTCCATAATATCGTGCTGATATTGGCCGACGCCGATGGATTTGGGATCGATCTTCACGAGTTCGGCCAGTGGATCCTGCAAACGGCGCGCAATCGAAACCGCGCCGCGTAAGGTTACGTCGAGCGAGGGCAATTCCTGCGACGCATAGGCTGAAGCCGAATAGACCGAAGCGCCCGCTTCCGAGACCATCGCCTTGGTGATTTTCAATTCCGGATATTTCTTCTGGGTCTCGATCACAAGACGATCTGTCTCGCGCGAAGCCGTACCATTGCCGACGGCGACAAGTTCGACGCCATGGCGGCGGCAAAGCGCGGCGACGACCGCCATCGCTTCATCCCATTGGTTCTTCGGCTCATGTGGATAGATCGTTGCCGTGTCGAGTACTTTTCCGGTGGAATCGACGACGGCGCATTTCACACCAGTGCGAAAGCCGGGATCGAGCCCCAATGTCGGTCGCGTGCCGGCGGGCGGAGCCAACAACAAATCGCGCAGATTGGACGCAAAGACACGCACGGCTTCGGTTTCAGCGACATCGATCAACCGCATCCGAATATCGAGTTGCAACGTCACCTGAATGCGCGTGCGCCAGGCCCAACGCGCGGTATCGAGCAACCAACGATCGGCTTTGCGCCCCTTATCCTCAATGCCAAAGCGCGCCGCGATACGGCCTTCGTAGAGACTCGGCTGGCCGGGTTCTAACGGTTGTGGATCGGGCGAGAAATCGAGCGAGAGTATCTCTTCTTTTTCGCCGCGCAGCATGGCGAGAATCCGGTGCGAAGGCAGCTTCGTGAAGGGTTCGGCGAAATCGAAGTAATCCTTGAATTTTGCGCCATCGTTTTCCTTGCCTTCGCGCACTTTCGCAACAAGACGACCCTGCCCCCAATAGGTTTCGCGCAGGTCGCCGACAAGGCCTGCATCCTCGGAGAAATGTTCAACAAGGATCGCACGCGCACCATCGAGCGCATCCTGTACCGTGGCGACGCCCTTCTCGGAATCAATGAAGAGAGCGGCTTCAGCTTGCGGGTCGGTCACCGGCGCCTTCAGCAGTTTATCTGCAAGCGGTGCAAGTCCTGCTTCGCGCGCGATCTGCGCTTTCGTGCGGCGCTTCGGCTTGAAGGGCAAGTAAAGATCCTCAAGCCGCGCTTTCGTATCAGCAGCATCGATGGCCGCTTTCAATGTATCGTCGAGCTTGCCCTGTTCGGCAATGCTTTCAAGTATTGCCGCGCGGCGCTGTTCAAGCTCGCGCAGATAGCGCAAACGTTCTTCGAGTAGGCGCAACTGTGTGTCGTCGAGACCGCCCGTCACTTCCTTGCGATAGCGCGCGATGAACGGAACGGTCGAGCCGCTGTCGAGCAATTCGACGGCCGCATTAACCTGCGCTTCGCGGCAGTTCAGTTCGGTGGCAAGGCGGGCATTGATCGAAAGCATGGCACCCCGGTTTGGCTTACATTGTGTGAGCCGATCCTTGGCCGAGGTGCACTGTGAGTTCAATCCGGCAGCAAGCGCCTTCCCAAGGAAAGTTTGATTGACTTTTCAGCCAAAGACGACGGTGCGATGGCCGTTGAGCACGATGCGTGATTCGAGATGCATCTTAACGGCACGCGCCAAGACGCGCGCTTCGATATCACGGCCTGTGGCAACGAAATCATCTGCCGAAAGCGCATGGGTGACGCGCTCGGTTTCCTGCTCAATGATGGGGCCTTCATCGAGATCGGGTGTCACATAATGCGCGGTCGCCCCGATGAGTTTGACGCCACGTTTATGTGCCTGATGATAGGGCTTGGCGCCTTTAAAACTCGGCAAAAACGAATGGTGGATATTGATCACGCGGCCGAACAGGTCGGATGACAGGCGATCCGACAAGACCTGCATATAACGTGCGAGGACAACGATTTCGGCACCCGTCTCGGCGACGAGTGCGCGCAAACGATCTTCCTGTGCGAGCTTAGTGTCTTTCGTCACCGGCCAATGATGAAAAGGAATATCGTTTTGAGCCGCAATCGTACCGGCATCGGCGTGATTGGACACGATCGCGACGACATCGGCTTTCAACCAGCCGACGCGCACCTGATAGAGGAGGTGTTCAAGGCAATGATCGAATTTCGAAACCATGATCACAATTTTCGGCACACGGCCGAGATTGGCGAGTGTGATGTCCATGGCAAAGGCGTGACGCGCCGGTTCAAGCGCCGCACGCACGGCATCGAGCGGGACGGAAGGGTCGATCTCGAACGCGATACGCATGAAGAAGCGGTTGGATGTACGATCCCAGAACTGTGCACTTTCGGCGATGTTGCCGCCAATATCGGCGAGTGCTGCCGTCACGGTCGCGACGATGCGCGGTCGATCCTGACAAAACAGGGTCAGTACGTAATTGGCCTTCATCGGACGCAATCTCCCATAAACTGCGCCCTCTCTATCGGCAGCGAGACCTTATGCCAATGCTGCAAAGGATGCGGTGCGATGGCGTTCGGGTATGCTTCATCAATCGCTGATGGTTATCGATTGGTGAAATCCGCGAACCATCGTCACTTGGCAAGCATCGCCTTCATTTCGGCGATCTCAGCTTCCTGATCCTTGATGATCTTGAGCGCCAGCGCCTTCACCTTGGGGTCCTTGCCATATTGGAGGACAACCTTGGCCATATCGATGGCACCTTGATGGTGCGGGATCATGCCGCGCAGGAAGTCCTTGTCGGCATCACCTGTAAAGGGGATCGCCATGTCCTTATGCATCTTCGTATTGGCAGCCTCATAGGCCTTCGTCGAAGGGGTAGCGTTGGCGGACGAACCGCCATGAGCACCGTGAGCACCATGGCCTTGCATTTGCGCGAGAGCGGGTGTGGCGAGAACGAGAGCAGCGGCGAGAATGGCGTATTTCATCGATGATCTCCAAATGTGGAAAGGCTTTGACCGTAAAGCCGCAATCGGGCGCAAGAATGGCCTGAGCCGGTATCAGAAGTCCGATGTAAGACCTTTGATCTCCCAATCGCCATAGCGGACGGGCTCAAGCCCGCCTCGGCCGTCGATCTCTTTCTCCCGCGCGGCGTCCTGCGCCGCCTTTTCATACAGGGCACGGCGTTCAGCCGCCTCGGCAAGAGCGCGCGCGGCGGCAGGGGTGAGAAGTTTGGCAGTCGTCTCTTCGACGCTTTCGGGAACAGGTTTCGGTTCGGTCATGCATTTAATGTAGGACAGCAGGGCGCGATCGGGTAGAAGCGCGCACGCATGCCGGACCCAGCAGCCATTCTGGAGAGCGTTCAGTGACTGAGGGGACGGACGAGGGACAGCGCACGCGCCTTTTGGCTGCGACAATCATTGAAGATGTTCTGCGCCGCGCTCTGCCGCTCGACGAAACCTTAGAAAGGGCCTTGTCCGATTCTGGACTTGATTCTCGCGACAAGGGCCTTGTGCGGGCGATCGCGACCGTCGCAATCCGCCATTCGGGCCTGATCCGCAAAGCCATCGAGACCCGTCTAGCCAGCGGCGCTTGGCCCCGCGCCGGACGCTTCCCGGCCATTATGATGGCAGCCGCCGCCCAGATCCTCTATCTCGACGTGCCCGACCACGCCGCGGTCGACACGGCCGTGAACCTGATCGGGGCCGATAAGGAATCCCGCCCCTTCGCTAAGCTAGCCAACGCCGTGTTGCGCCGCATCGTCCGTGAAAAGGACGAGATCCTCGCCAACGCTAACCCGCTCGCCGACGACACGCCGCTCTGGCTGGCCGACCGTTGGATCGCCCATTATGGCGAGTTGAAAGCACGCGCCATCGCCGCCGCCCATGGGCAGGAGCCCTCGGTTGATCTGTATGTTAAAAGCGACGTATCCGGTTGGGCAGAGCGGCTCGACGCCCTCGAGCTGCCAACCGGATCGCTGCGACTGCGCGGCCGCGATCCGATACCGTCGCTCTCAGGCTACAAAGAAGGGACGTGGTGGGTGCAGGACGCGGCGGCCTCGATGCCAGCTATGATGCTCAATGTAAAACCAGGTGAAAGCGTCGCCGATCTCTGCGCTGCCCCGGGCGGCAAGACGGCGCAGCTGGCAGCGGCGGGTGCCCATGTGCTTGCAGTTGACCGATCCGCCCAACGAATGAAGCGCTTCAAGGAAAACATGGACCGGCTCGGTTTGACGGTCGAAACGCGGATCGGCGACGCAACAAAGCTGGAAGCCGGCCCCTTCGACGCCATCCTGCTCGATGCTCCTTGTTCCGCGACCGGTACCATCCGCCGCCATCCGGACGTGGCTTGGAACAAATCGGAAGCCGATCTCGCAAAGTTAAGCGCCTTGCAGGCCCGTCTGCTTGATCACGCAGCCGACATGCTGAAACCCGGTGGTCGCCTCGTCTACTGCACCTGCTCGCTCGAACCCGAAGAAGGCGAACTCCAGATTAAAGCCTTCCTCGCCCGCCACCCCGAGATGGTGCGTGATCCCGTTCGCCCAGGCGAGATTGCCGGCATCGCAGATTGTCTGTCGCCTGAGGGCGACATTCGAACAACACCCGATTTGTGGCCCGACCCGGATTGGCGAATGGCCGGTCTCGACGGGTTTTTTGCCGCGCGCCTGCGCCGAAAAGCGTAATCCGCGGCCATTAACCACAATGAACGGTCTCGCTAGGGAATGTTCGCGCGCAACGCCGGTTCGGGTTAAGGTTAGCGAAGTGTCACGCGTGGAGTTTGGGGCTTGAAGGCAGAACCGGTAGCGGACAGGTTGCGGATTGCGCGCCTCCTGATGCGCAGAGGGTTGGCCCAGGCGTTGCGTGGCGCCGGACTGACCTTGCGCGCCTGTATGCCGCGTCTGCCGCGCGGGCGGCCGGAGGCGGTCAATGTCGCTCCGCAGGATCTGCGCACAGCCGATCCCACTGTCGCTTCTGAAATCTATGCCGGCTATTTCTCTCTAGCCGGGAAAGTCGTCGCCGCCTCGGGCCGCTCGCCTTTTGAGCTCGATCCGCCCTCACCGGCCTGGTGGGACGAGTTGCAGAGCTTTGGCTGGCTACGACATCTCGGAGCTGCCGATTCCGCGCTGGCCCGCGCCAATGCGCGAGCATTGATCGAAGATTGGATCAGGCTGTATGGCAGCGGCCAAAGCTGGACGAGTGATCTCGTTGCCCGCCGCCTGATCTCATGGCTGTCCCAATCGCCGCTCATCCTGACCGGCGCGGATCGCGACTTTTACCACCGCTTCATGCGCTCTATGGCCCGGCAAGCGGCTTGGCTTGAGCGGATTGCGTTGCGCGCCGGGCCATGCACGAGCCAACTCCGCGCTGCCATCGCGCTCGCCTATATCGGCCTGTGCACAAGCGGCGCGCCTTCGCTGGTCAAACGCGCCTCCAACCTTCTTGCCGCTGCGCTCGATCGCCAGATTCTGCCCGATGGCGGCCACATTAGCCGCAACCCAGCCGTGCTGATTGAACTGCTGACGGACCTTTTGCCATTGCGACAGATCTATGCCGCGCAGAATAGGGATGCGCCGCCAGCTTTGCTCAACGCGATTGACCGCATGATGCCGATGCTGCGCCTGTTCCGGCATGGCGATGGTAATCTCGCTTTGTTTAATGGCATGGGCGCGACGCCGCCCGACCTGCTGGCGACATTGCTCTCCTATTCCGATACTCGCGCCCAACCGATCGAGAATGCCGCTCATTCCGGCTATCAAAGGATGCAAGGCGATGGCTGCGTGCTCATCATGGACGCCGGCCCGCCACCGCCAGAAGCCTTTTCAGGCGATGCCCATGCCGGTTGCCTATCCTTCGAGTTTTCCGATGGCCCCCACCGTCTGATCGTTAACTGCGGGAACCCTCCTGCAGCGCAGGAAGCACGCCGCCAGCTCGCCCGTTACACGACCGCTCATTCGACAATTGAAATTGCCGGGCAATCCTCTTGCCGGTTTCTCGGTGGCGATGGGCGTATGGCCGCCCGCCTCGGCTACCCCGTCATCGCCGGACCGAAACACGTCCCTGTGGCGCGCGCAGCCAACAGCGCCGGGCAATCGATGCGCGCTTCCCACGACGGCTGGCGGGGCAGTTTCGGCGTCGATCATGAACGCCGCCTCGCCCTCGCCCATCATGGCGGCCGGCTTGAGGGCGAGGATGTCTTCGTCATGGTGCATGAAGGCCGCCTCGGCACGGAGGGCGGACCTTTCGTGTTACGTTTCCATTTGCATCCATCCGTTCAGGCTACTCCCGCCGGGGACGGCAATGGCATCGCCTTGACGTTACCCTCTGGCGTAGTGTGGCGCTTCTCCTGCGAGGGTCATGCGCCTCAGATCGAAGACAGCATCTTCTTCGCAGCGTCCGATGGCTCCCGACCGACGCGCGTTATCACCATCGATGGTCACATCGCCACGACGGCGTCGATCCGATGGTCGCTCGCGCGCCTCGACGTCTAGCGCCGCCTGCACAAGGGTGCGGTTTCGTCGTCCATCAAGTCATGCTAGAGCGCGGCCATCCTCAACCGGGTAAATGCCATGACAACCGATCTCCGCCGCATCAGCCGCGCGCTTCTGTCCCTGTCCGACAAGACAGGGCTTATTCCCTTCGCGCAGGCGTTGCATGGCATGGGCGTCGAGTTGATCTCAACGGGCGGCACGCGCAAGGCGCTCGCCGATGCCGGATTGCCGGTAAAGGACGTGTCCGACATCACGGGCTTTCCCGAGATGATGGATGGACGCGTTAAAACGCTGCATCCGAAAGTGCATGGCGGGCTCCTCGCCATTCGCGAAAATCCTGAACATGAAGCGGCCATGCTCGCCCATGGAATCGGCCCCATCGATCTTCTTGTGGTCAATCTCTATCCGTTCGAAGCCACCATTCAGGCGAACAAGAGCGAAGAGGATTGCATCGAAAACATCGATATTGGTGGCCCGGCCATGATCCGCGCCGCCTCGAAAAATCACGCCGACGTCACCGTGATCGTCGAAGCCGCCGATTACGCAAAAGTCCTTGCCGAAATGAACGCCCATAAAGGCGCGACATCGCTGGCTTTGCGCAAACATCTCGCCGCCAAAGCCTTTGCGCGCACAGCCGCCTATGACGCGGCTATCGCAACCTGGTTTGCGGCTCATCTCGGTGAAGCGACGCCAGATTTTCGCGCGCTGGGCGGCAAATTGGCCGAACCAATGCGCTATGGCGAAAATCCCCATCAGAGTGCCGCTTTCTATCACACTGCCGAAATCCGCCCCGGCGTTGCTACAGCGCGTCAGGTGCAAGGCAAGCAGCTCTCCTTCAACAACATCAACGACACCAATGCCGCTTTTGAATGCGTGTCGGAATTCGACCCGACGCGTGCAGCTTCTGTTGTCATCGTGAAACACGCCAATCCCTGCGGCGTCGCAGAAGGCGCAAGCCTACGCGAAGCCTATGAAAAGGCGCTGCGTTGTGATCCGGTCTCGGCCTTTGGCGGCATCGTCGCACTCAACCGCAAACTCGATGCGGAAGCGGCGAAAGCCATCGTCGAAATCTTCACCGAGGTGATCATCGCACCCGATGCCGACGAAGAGGCGATTGCACTTGTTGCTGCAAAAAAGAACTTGCGCCTGCTTGTCACCGGCGGCCTTGCCGATCCGCGCGCGCCCGGTCTCGACTTCCGCACCGTAGCGGGCGGCTTTCTCGCGCAATCACGCGACAATGCCGTCATCGATGACATGACGCTGAACGTCGTAACGAAGCGCGCGCCGACGGAACGTGAAATGGCCGATCTACGCTTTGCATTCCGCGTTGCCAAGCATGTGAAATCGAACGCCATCGTGTATGCAAAAGATCTCGCGACGGTCGGCATTGGCGCAGGCCAGATGAGCCGCGTCGATTCATCCCGCATCGCGGCGTGGAAAGCGGCGGAAGCGGCCAAGGCCGCAGACCTTCCCGAGAGCCTCGCAAAAGGTTCAGTCGTGGCGTCCGATGCGTTCTTCCCGTTTGCCGATGGTCTGCTCGCCGCAGCGGAGGCTGGTGCCACGGCAATCATTCAACCGGGTGGCTCGATGCGCGACGATGAAGTGATCAAAGCCGCCAATGATGCGGGCCTCGCCATGGTGTTCACGGGACACCGGCATTTCCGCCATTAAGCTTTTGAAACGATCCTTGCCAAGACGCGTGTTATAAAGACGTGCGTTATAAAGACGTGCGTTATTCTGACTCCGCGCGCCTTAAACGTAACATTAAAATCAATCCAGTCACGAAGAACACAATCAGGACGGCAACGCCCGCGCGTTGGTTGGCGGTAATGGCCGTCACCGATGCAACCAGCGTCGGTCCCAGAAAACTCGTCACCTTACCCGATAGTGCGAACAGGCCGAAATTTTGGCCGATTTTTTCCGGCTTGGACAGGCGGATCAGCATCGTGCGCGAGGCGGCTTGCAGTGGCCCAGCGACGAACCCGATCAACAGCCCCAATGCAACATAAACGCGCTCTGACGATCCGCTGAACAGACCAGCCGATGCATCCGCTGGCATCACAGAGACGACATAGAAAATCAAATCGCGCCCAGTCCCGACGATTCCGATCGACGCCAAAATCAAAACGCACAACGCAACGATAATGACAGGTCGAGGACCGAAGGCATCGTCAGCCTTGCCACCGAGCCACGCACCGAGCGTCGCGGTTACCGTCAATAGAATTCCAAAAATCCCAATCTGTGTCGAACCCCACCCGAAGACACCGGCGGCATAGATGCCAGCAAAGGCGAATAGTGCCGCCAACCCATCAGCATAGATCATATTGGCGAGGAGAAAGCGCGCGAGATTTTTGTCCGTACGCAAACCGCGCAAAGAGTCACGCAAGCTGTTTAAACCACCCGCTATAGCAGCACGCAAACTCAACCCAGTTTTGGCAAGATCGGGCGTGAACACAAACAATGGCAACACAAAAATCAAAAACCAGACTGCAGCAAACGGACCTGATGCGCGATCCCCTGCGCGGCTTGAAGCGTCGAGCCCAAACGCGGGATCGCGCCCGAGCAATGTCTTGCCCGTTTCAGCATCGGTAGCGAGAAAAACAAGCGCGAGGACGAGCGAAATCAATCCGCCGACATAGCCGACCGCCCAACCTGTTCCCGACAAACGGCCCAGTTTTTCCGGTGACACCAAAGTCGGCATCATCGCATTGTTAAAGACACTTGCGAATTCCGCACCGAGTGTCGCGATGACATAACCCAGAAGGCCAAACAGAATGGCATAGGGAGCGCCTGGCACGGCGAACCATAGCATCGCGCAACCGATGAATAGGAACGTGCCGAACAACGCGATCCACGGCTTGCGCGGCCCACTCGCATCCGCCACTGCGCCTAGAAAAGGCGAAAGCATCGCGATGCATAGACCTGCGAAACCGGTTGCATAGCCCCAAAGCGCCTGCCCTTGCGCCGGATCGCTGACGACGGCTGAGGTGAAATAGGGCGCGAAGATGAATGTGGTGACGAGCGTGAAGAAAGGCTGCGTCGACCAATCAAATAAGATCCAGCCGAACCGCGCGCGCGCCGGAGGATAGGCTTTGCCAGTCATCTCAAAGCGGCAGCCCGCGTAATAAACGCGGCGATTGAGCACTTGCGGCAGCTTCTTGGATGAAACGGTTTTTCAACGACGGCAAACGATCGACAAGCCCAAGGCCGAAATCGCGCAGCGCGCGCAACGCTGGATTGTCATTTGAGAAAAGTCGGTTCAACCCATCCGTTACCGCAGCCATTGCAACGGTTGGCGTACGGCGCGCGCGCTCGTAAGTCTCGAGCATATCGATATCTCCGAGATCGAGGCCGAGCGCCGCTTGTTCGGCAATCAACTCGGCTAAGACGGCGATGTCTTCAAGGCCGAGATTCAGACCTTGTCCGGCAATGGGATGGATGACATGGGCAGCATCGCCGACCAGCGCCACGCGCGACGCCACGAAACGGCGCGCCATTTGAAAATTCAGCGGCCACGCTTTGGGGCGCGCTTTCATTGTCAAGCGTCCGAGTTTCAATCCGAAGCGCTTTTCGATTTCTGCCAAAAGATCGTCATCGTCGAGCGACAGCAACGCATCGATATTCTCGTTACGCTCCGACCAAACGATGGATGACTCATGCCCCGGCAATGGCAATGTGGCAAACGGACCGGCCGGCAAAAAATGTTCTTCTGCACGGCCATAATGTGGCCGTTCATGCGCGATTGTCGTGACGATGCCGGATTGATCGTAAGACCAGCGCACGACATCGATCTTTGCCATACGACGGATCGGTGAAGGTCCGCCATCGCACGCGCACAGCAATTGCGCGTCGATGAGCGTATCATCCGACAATGTAATCGTGACCCGCGCCGGTCCCGCCACAAAATCTTTGATCGCGACGGCGCGCATATCGACGCCGACGCGCTCCGCCTCTTCGCGCAGCGCGCGGATGAGCGCGCCTTGTGGTACCATCGATGCGAAAGGCTCGCCCTCATCGACCTCGCCCGCGAAAGTAAGAAACACGGACCGCACTGGATCGTTAAGCCGTGAATCTGTGATCACCATGTCGCGGATCGGCTCGACCTGCTGTGCAATAGGCTCCCACACACCAAGCGCCTCAAACATGCGCCGCCCACCGGCCGCAAGCGCAAAAGCGCGATCGTCGGGCCGCGGCGTGGCCGCAAAGGCTGGATCGCAAAGGACAACTTTCAATCGACCGCCGGCAGCTTGCCGCAAGGCCAATGCCAAAGTGAGCCCCGCAAGGCCACCGCCGCCAATGACAATGGCGGCGCGTTCCGGTGTCTGTCCGGGAGGGATCATGTCGCTCTATCCGTCATGTGTTGGCATTGGTTCTGGGCCGGGATTGCGGCCCAAGCAAGACATTTCAAACGCCGTGTTTCATGCACGCGCCGAGATGCAGGGGTTTTTACGAATAGCGCCGTTTGCTGGAAACCGCGACAGCGCAATGGCATAACAGGGCGGCAAGGAGTTGAATCATGGCGCTTGGAATTCCGGAACTTCTGTCGATCCTCGATTTGGAACAATTGGAAGAAAACCTGTTCCGCGGGCGGTCGCCGCAAGTGGGCTGGCAGCGCGTCTTCGGCGGGCAGGTCATCGGGCAGGCCCTTGTCGCCGCAACGCGCACTGTAGTGCCAGACCGGCCGCCCCATTCTCTCCATGGCTATTTTCTGCTGCCCGGCGATCCGTCGATACCGATTATCTATGAGGTCGAGCGTATCCGCGACGGTAAAAGCTTCACGACACGCCGGGTGAAAGCGATCCAGCACGGGCAGGCCATTTTTACACTCTCGGCGTCCTATCAGGTGGCGGAGGATGGGCTCGTTCACCAGATGCCAATGCCGGACGTGCCTATGCCGGAAGATCTGCCGGACGATGACGCGCTGAAGAAAACCATTCTGCCATCGCTACCGGAAGGCATTCGCCGCTATTACGAGCGCGAAAGGCCGATCGAATTACGCCCCGTCAGCTTTGATCGCCGGATCAAACCCGGCGAAACACGGGATCCCGTCTTCCATGTCTGGATCAAGACAACGAACCCCCTGCCCGACGACCCCGCGATCCACCAATCTGTGCTCGCCTATGCGTCCGACATGACGCTCCTCGACACCTCGCTCGTCGCCCATGGTCGCTCGGTGCTGGATGGATCGATTGTGGCCGCCAGCCTTGACCATGCCTTATGGTTCCACCGCCCCTTCCGCGCCGATGAATGGCTTCTTTACGCTCAGGACAGCCCTTTCTCGGGTGGCGGTCGCGGTCTCTCCCGCGGATTGATCTTCACCCGTGCCGGCGAACTCGTCGCCTCGGTGGCGCAGGAAGGTCTCATTCGCGTCAGACGGCCCAAAGCGTAAGCGCCTGTATGGATTCGAATGAGGCGGCCACACCTCTCTCGCTGATTAAAATTTAGGCATACAGTTCGGAACTTAGCCTGATGCCACGCCGATTCGGCCTGAATCGGCTGAATCCCGGCTGGCACGCCCCTTGAATTGCAGGTCCCGAAGCCCGTTCCCGGGCGCACGAGGGACTGCACAATGAAAATCGTGATGGCGATCATCAAGCCGTTCAAGCTGGAGGAGGTCCGCGATGCGCTGACCGCCATCGGCGTTCATGGACTGACTGTCACCGAAGTGAAGGGCTACGGGCGGCAGAAAGGCCATACGGAAATCTATCGCGGCGCCGAATATGCCGTGAGCTTCCTGCCCAAGTTGAAAATCGAAGTGGCCATCAGTTCGGATCTTGTCAGCACCGTGATCGAGGCGATCTCAGGTGCCGCTAAGACGGGGCAGATTGGCGACGGCAAGATTTTCGTCATGCCGATCGAACAGGCGGTGCGCATTCGCACCGGCGAACGCGATCAGGACGCGCTCTGAAGCTCACGAGGAATTTTGCAATGACACAGAAATCAGTTCTTCGGGCGAGCCTGATCGGCACCGTCCTCTCCTTTGCAGCCAGTGCGGCAATCGCCGCAGATGCTGCACCCGTACCCAACAAGGGCGATACGGCGTGGATGTTGGTCTCCACCGTTCTTGTTCTTCTCATGACGATCCCGGGCCTTGCTCTGTTCTATGGCGGCCTTGTTCGTACCAAAAACATGCTTTCCGTTCTTTCGCAGGTTTTCGCCATCGTCTGTATGGTTGCGATCCTCTGGGTTGCTTTCGGCTATTCGCTGGCCTTCACCGGCGGCAGTGATTTCCTCGGCGGCTTGGATAAGGCCTTCCTGAAAGGCGTGACGCCGGAAGCGGTCGCCGCCACGTTCTCGAATGGCGTCGTCATTCCCGAACTCGTCTATATGGCCTTCCAGATGACGTTTGCGTGCATCACGCCCGCGCTCATCGTCGGAGCCTTCGCCGAGCGTATGCGCTTTTCGGCCGTGCTCCTGTTTGTCGCGCTGTGGGTGACGGTGATCTATCTCCCGGTCGCGCACATGGTTTGGTACTGGGCTGGACCCGATGCAATTGGTGCTGCCGCCAAGGCCGTTGCCGATGCGACCGACGCAGCTGCGAAGACGGCCGCGCAGGCGAAGCTCGATGCCGTGCTCGCCGATGCTGGCCTGATCTTCAAATGGGGTGCGCTCGATTTCGCAGGTGGCACGGTCGTGCACATCAATGCGGGCATCGCCGGCCTCGTCGGCGCGCTTATGATTGGCAAGCGCATTGGCTATGGCAAGGAATTGATGGCGCCGCACTCGCTCACAATGACGATGATTGGCGCATCGCTCCTCTGGGTCGGCTGGTTCGGCTTCAATGCCGGCTCCAACCTCGAAGCGAATGGCGTTGCAGCACTCGCGATGGTGAACACCTTCGTCGCGACTGCGGCGGCAGGCATGGGCTGGCTCGTGGTCGAATGGTTTGCCAAGGGCAAGCCAACCTTGCTCGGCCTTGTCTCGGGCGCGGTGGCTGGTCTTGTGGCGGTGACACCGGCATCGGGCTTTGCCGGTCCGATGGGTTCGATTGTACTCGGCCTCATCGCAGGCCCGGTCTGCTACTTCTTCGTCGCGACAGTGAAGAACGCGCTGAAATATGACGACTCGCTTGACGTCTTTGGCGTCCATTGCGTTGGCGGCATCATAGGCGCCCTCGCCACGGGCATCCTCGTCAATCCGGATCTCGGCGGCGTCGGCATTCCCGATTATGTCACGAAGCCCGGTGAGCTTGCGGTTGGCGCTTATGATTTCGGCACGCAGATGCTTGCCCAGGTCAAAGCCGTCCTCCTCACCCTCGTCTGGTCGGGTGTCGGTTCCGCGATCCTCTTCAAGATCGTCGACCTCATCATCGGCCTGCGCGTGTCGGCCGAGGAAGAACGCGAAGGTCTCGACATCGGCGAGCACGACGAACGCGCCTACAATTATTGATCCATGCGATCTCACAAGCTTCCCGCGCGAGCGGGGAGAGGGGGAAGCGGCCGGAGCGATCCGGCCGCTTTTTTGTGGGGCCTAAGCTCCGACCCGCTCCAAGGTTAAGACCGCTTTAACTCCGGCCTTCTTAGGGTGCTTGGAGAGAAGGTGCGCTCCCCGGTTGCAAAGATCGGGCGGTGCCATGTGGCGTGGTCTAGGTCAGTATGCGAACGACACGATCCTCGAGGTCCGGTTTCGATGAATTCGGCCTCCATCTGAAAGACTTTCTTCTCCGCCGCACGGCCGAGATTGCGGGCGTCGCGATGCTCGTCTTCGCCGTCGTGATGACACTGGCGCTCATCACCTGGTCCGTGCAGGACCCCAGTATCAATCACGCCACCTCCGGACCGGTGCGCAATTGGCTCGGCCGCCCCGGCGCTCTTATTGCCGACCTCGCCATGCAGCTCTTCGGTGTGGCCTCCATAGCGATGATCGGGCCGATCGCTCTTTCTGGTTTTCGACTATTCTCCGGGCGGCAAGGCCGTCTCGGCAAATCGCGCTTCGTCTTCTGGTTTATAGGCGCTATCGCGGCCTGCGCGTGTGCGGCCGCCATGCCGCGCACCGATGCCTGGCCCCTGCCAACCGGCCTCGGCGGCGTGGCCGGAGATGCCGTATTCAACCTTTTACAAAACGGTTTGGGATTAGGCGGCAGCGCAATGCGCGCGCTGTTCGGTCTCGCCTTCGGTGCCTTGGCTTTTTTCTCGCTCGCTTTTGCCAGCGGCTTTTTCGGCCGCCGCGACAAGGCGGATACGCACCAGCCCGATACGAAGAACCGCCGCCCCGTGAAGGCTGAGGATTTCGACGATGACGACCGCGCCGGCGATCCCGGTTTCGGCATTGTCTCGCTCGGAGCGATATTCCATGCCTTGCTGAGCCTGCGCGGCGCGCTTGCCCGCCGTATGCCGGGCCGCAGCGCATCCTCAGGTCCCGGATTGCTCAGCCGCCTTGCCCTAAAATTGCGCGACCGCGACGACGACCCGCTTGAGGCGATGCGTCGGCGCGGAGCTATGGGTCGCACCGAACCCGATTTCGGTACCTATCCATTGCGCCCGCCGCTCGATCTGCCAGATGCAGAAACGGCATCCCAACAGGGACAGCCGCCGCAGCAGAACCGCGTCGCCCCGCGCGCACCCGCGCCCAAGCCCGGTAAACGTGCGGCGTCCGAAGCGCAAACCTCGATGCTCGACAATGGCGATTATCGCCTGCCGCCTCTGTCCTTGCTCGCAGAACATAAGCGCATCGTGCAAACGCAAATGTCGACCGAGGCACTTGAGCAAAATGCACGTCTGCTCGAAAGCGTATTGGAAGATTTTGGCGTGCGCGGTGAAATCATCAATGTGCGCCCCGGCCCCGTCGTTACGCTCTATGAGCTTGAGCCCGCACCGGGCATTAAATCCTCGCGCGTGATCGGCCTTGCCGATGACATTGCCCGCTCAATGAGTGCGGTATCGGCGCGCGTGGCCGTCGTGCAGGGTCGCAATGCCATTGGCATCGAATTGCCCAACCAGAAGCGCGAAACCGTGTGGTTACGCGAATTGCTGTCATCGCAAGATTTCGAGAAGTCGAAACTGAAACTCGCGCTCTGCCTTGGCAAAACGATTGGCGGCGAACCCGTCATCACCGAACTGGCGCGCATGCCGCATCTGCTCGTAGCCGGCACAACCGGTTCGGGCAAATCGGTTGCCATCAACACCATGATCCTGTCGCTTCTGTACCGGCTCACGCCGCAAGAATGCCGCCTGATCATGGTCGATCCGAAAATGCTCGAACTCTCCGTCTATGATGGCATTCCGCATCTGCTGACGCCTGTCGTCACCGATCCGAAGAAAGCTGTCGTCGCGCTCAAATGGGCGGTGCGCGAGATGGAAGAGCGCTACAAGAAAATGTCGAAGCTCGGCGTACGTAACATTGATGGGTTCAATGCGCGTGTCGGCGAGGCAAAATCGCGCGGAGAAATCATCACGCGTACGGTGCAGACCGGTTTTGATCGTGAGACGGGCGAAGCGATTTACGAAGAAGAGGTGATGGATCTCGAGCCTTTGCCCTATATCGTCGTCATCGTCGACGAAATGGCCGATCTGATGATGGTCGCAGGCAAGGACATCGAAGGTGCGATCCAGCGTCTCGCGCAAATGGCCCGTGCCGCCGGCATCCACGTAATTCTCGCAACGCAACGCCCCTCGGTCGACGTCATCACTGGCACGATCAAAGCGAATTTCCCGACCCGCATTTCATTTCAGGTTACATCGAAGATCGACAGCCGCACCATTCTCGGTGAGCAAGGTGCCGAGCAACTCCTGGGTCAGGGCGACATGCTCTACATGGCAGGCGGTGGACGCATTGCGCGTGTGCACGGCCCCTTCGTCTCGGACGACGAGGTTGAGAAGGTGGTCGCCCACCTCAAGGCACAGGCCCGCCCGCAATATCTCGAAGCCGTGCTACAGGACGATGGTCCGGCCGAGGACGAGGATGGCGGCGGTGCCATCATGGATCAGGGCGCGTTCGGCGCAGCCTCGGGAGATCTTTACGATCAGGCCGTTGCCCTAGTTTTGCGCGATCGGAAAGCATCCACCTCATACATTCAGCGCCGTCTGCAGATCGGCTATAATCGCGCGGCCTCCTTGATGGAGCGGATGGAGAACGAAAACATCGTCGGACCGGCCAATCATGCCGGAAAGCGCGAAATCCTCCTTGAAAGCCCGCCGGGGAGACACGATACCGGATACGATGATTGATCCGGTTCGTCCCGCAGCAACAGGTCTGAGCCGCGCCGTCGCCTTACTCGCGGCGGCGCTGACGCTTGCGCCCCTGCCTGGACTGGCCCAGTCGACCGCACCGCGCGTCACCTTCCCGGCGAAAGTACCCCTTCCGCCGCCGCGTCCGGCCAGCCTTGGCGGAGCCAAGGGTCCCATTGCCTTGCCGCCACCGGCCGCAGCGCCGGCCGCCATCGCCAAGCCTGTTATGCCCACAACGCAGGGACCAAGTCAGATCACGCCTGAAATGACGCGCCGCGAGATTATTGAGCGGGTCAATGCGGCTTTGAATGCTGTGCCCTACATGTCGGCCGATTTCACGCAAGTGGGCGCGAACGGCAAGAGACTGACCGGCGTGCTGAGCGTCCTCAAGCCCGGCCGCCTGCGCTTCGACTATGACCCGCCCGCAACCGTGAACATCATTGCCGACGGCAATCAGGTTGCGATTACCGACCGGAAACTGAGAACGCAGGATCTCTATCAAATCGGCCAGACGCCGCTGAAATTCATCCTCAAACCCGGCCTCGACCTCGCCCGCGACACCGCCGTAACCGGAATCGAACGCGAAAAGGACCGGCTGACAATCAATCTAGAGGACAAATCGACCTTTGGCGGCACGTCCAAGATCGCCCTGATGTTCGATCCTGCGACCCTGACGCTGCGCCAATGGGTCGTCACTGACCCGCAGGGCTACGAGACCCTCATCCGGCTCGAGAACATCGACACCAAAACCCGCCCCGAAAACGATTATTTCGTCATCAACAGGCTCCGGAACTGACCCCTTGCGGGGGGCTTCGCCAAGGCTTAGGCCGAGGGGGAGATTTTTTGCCGGAGACCTGCTTTGCCCATCACGGTCAGCACTTGGAACATCAATTCGGTCCGCCTGCGCATCGGCCTTGTCGAACGATTTTTGTCCGAGACGAAGCCAGACATTTTATGCCTGCAGGAAACCAAGGTGCAGGACGACAAGTTCCCGCTCTCCGATTTTCGCAAGATGGGCTACCGCCACATCGCGATCAACGGGCAGAAGGGCTATCACGGCGTCGCCATCGTTTCGCGCCTACCTTTCGCCGATCAATCGGCGAAGCAATTCTGCGACAAGGATGATGCCCGCCATGTGAGCGTGACCTTCGACGCCGGATCGAAAGCCGCGGGCCTCACAGTCCATAATTTCTATGTTCCCGCGGGCGGCGACATTCCTGATCCCGATGCGAATGAAAAATTCGCACACAAGCTGTCATTCCTCGACGAGATGCGCGATTGGGGCAAGAAAGATAAGCCCGCAGCCCAGAAAGCCATTCTTGTCGGCGATCTCAACGTTGCGCCGCTGGTCAACGATGTGTGGAGCCATAAGCAATTATTGGATGTCGTCTCGCACACGCCGATCGAATGCGAAAAATTCAACGCTGCGCAGAATGACGGGCAATGGATCGACGCCATTCGTCAGCTAACGCCCGAACCGGAAAAAATCTACACATGGTGGAGCTATCGGGCGCAGGATTGGGAAAAATCCGACCGCGGCCGCAGGCTCGATCATGTCTGGGTGTCGCAAGATCTCGCACCGAGTGTGAAGAAGTCACATATTCTCCGCGAGGCGCGCAATTGGGAACGGCCGTCGGATCACGTGCCTGTAACCATCACGCTGAAATAATCAATCGATCGCGTCGAGTGTTACGCTGACGCGTTGTAGATCGCGATAAAGCACATCGGTGCGTTGGCGCAGAATTTTGAGTACACCAACTGCCGTACCGGGAAACTCTTCGAGAATGCGGCGCATAACCAGACGTGGAATCCGCATGAGATTCGTCGGCTCTTGAGCAAACGCCGTTCCTTGATAGTCCGTCTCGGCAAAGAGAGCGATCTCGCCAACCATAGCGCCACGAATAGCTGTGACAGGTTCGCCACCCGGCGTTGAGACGAGCATGCGCCCGCTGGTTATGATATAAGCCGCATCGGCTGCATCGCCGCGCCGGAACAGCGCGTCATTGGTCCGTAAGAAGCGCGTCTCAGCTGAAAACGCCACAAGTTGCAAGGCTTCGGCTTCCATCGCGGCGAAGACCGGGAAGGCTTGCAACAATTGCATGTCATCGCGCAGCGACATGGGAATTCAAAACCTCATAGAGCGAGCCGGTAACCGCCAGCTTCCGTCACTAAAAGCCGCGCGTCCGATGGATCGGCTTCGAGCTTTTGGCGCAGACGGTAAATATGCGTTTCGAGAGTATGCGTCGTCACGCGCGGATTGTAACCCCATACTTCAGCCAGAAGCGTTTCGCGCGATACCGCTTCGTTTGCGCGCTGCAAATAGAGCAAGATTGCCGTTTCCTTTTCCGTGAGCCGCAGCACTTCGCCATTGGGCGATTGCAAGGCTTTGGCAAGCGGACAGAAGGCGAACGGCCCGAGCGCAATTGTCTCATCACGACCCACAGACCGCAATAACCGCCGGAGCTTCGGCAAAAGGTGAGCGAGGCGCACCGGCTTCACCAACGTCGACTCATCCGCCGCGCTCTCGCCTTGTGGTAGAAGCGTGAGTGCGGGCGCATCGCAACCCGCCGCATGCAGCGCATCGCGCTGCTCTTCCGCCGTTACTTCATCGCCTGCCACGATGATGGCATGCGCGGGTTCACTGGCGAGAAGATGGAGCGCATCATCAAGTGTGGTCGCCGTACGCGGCGAAAAACCGGGGTCGAGCGCCAATTGCTCAGCGAGCGCGGTGGCAAAATCCACGTCCTCGTCGATGATCAGGATGGAATGGCGCTCGGTCATGAACGGAATAGGTTTGAGTTTGGGACGGTTGCAGTAGTGGCAGTTTTTCACCTAAACCGGAGTGAAGCCTGCAAGCAAGCACACCCTCTAGCACACCTCATGCACAACCGCCTCGCCCGCATCGACGTCTTTGCTGATCCGCGCAACCGGCAGCGAGGCTGGCTCGTGGCCGGCTCGCTGCGATTGCAGGTGAGCCTTGGCCGCTCCGGCGTCACGCACAACAAACGCGAAGGTGATGGCGCGACCCCGGCTGGGTGCTGGCGGCTCTTGCAGGCCTTTGCCCGTCTGGATGGCCACCGCTTCGGCGCGAACGGTCTGACGATGACGCCTATTCGTCGCCAAGATGGATGGTGCGACGATGTGCGCTCGCCACGCTACAATCAGCCGGTGACCCTGCCCTTCAAGGCAAGCCATGAGGAGATGTGGCGCGAGGATCGGCTCTATGACCTGGTGATCGATAGCGATTGGAACCGCCGCCCAGCGATCAAAGGGCGCGGCAGTGCCATCTTCATCCATCTGCGCCGCGCTGACGGCGGGCCTACCGCCGGTTGCATTGCGCTCTCACTGCGCGATATGCGGATTCTCTGGCCGCGTCTCGGACGTCGCACCCGCATCCGCGTTCATTGAATTTTTGCGCGCACGATCCATCTCGAAGGAATGATGAAACGACGCAACATTCTGAAGATGGCGGGACTCGGTGCGGCCTCACTCACGGCGACGGCGTTCGCACCCTTGTCCGGCAACCCCTATTACCAAGGCCCGGTCAGCGATCATTTCGACGGCACGCGCTTTTTCAATCCCGGCCGACCTTGGACCAAATCGCGGCTCGATCTGTTGCGCTGGCAGATGGCAAGCGAAGGCAAGGAGTCTTGGCCCGAAAGCGTTCCAAGCCCGTTTCAGGACAAGCCTCCCGCGCGTGTCGACGGCTCCGCCGCCCGCATTGCCTTTGTCGGCCATGCCAGCCATTTCGTGCAGACAGGCGGGCTCAACATTCTAATCGATCCCGTTTGGTCGGAGCGCTGCTCGCCAGTGAGCTTCGCCGGACCCAAACGCGTCAATCCTCCCGGCATCGCGTTTGACGATCTGCCGCGCATCGACGTGGTGCTCATCACCCACAATCATTACGACCACATGGATGTGGAGACGCTGGGCGCTCTTGTGAAGCGCGACAATCCGCGCCTGATCGCGCCGCTCGGTAATGACACAATTCTGCGCGATGCGATTCCGGCCGTACGCATCGAAGTTTTTGATTGGCATCAAAATGTCGCGCTGAATGGAAAGGTGCAGGTGCATTGCGCGCCAACCTTGCATTGGTCAGCGCGCGGCCTCTTCGATCGGCTCTGTGCCTTGTGGGGCTCCTTCGTCATCGAGACACCGGCAGGCGCAATCTATCACGTTGGCGATACAGGATTCGACGCGACGTTCTATGCAAATATGCGCAAGATTTATGGTGCACCGCGCCTCGCGATATTGCCGATCGGTGCTTATGAACCGCGCTGGTTCATGAAAGATCAGCACATCAACCCGGAAGAGGCCGTGGAGATCATGCGGCTTCTTGGCGCAAGCCACGCGCTCGGCCATCATTGGGGAACATTCAAATTGACCGATGAAGGCGTCATGCGTCCACCCGAAGCGCTCGACGCCGCGCTGAACACTAAAGGCATCGAACGAGCACGTTTCCGTGCGATGCGGCCGGGTCAGGCTTTCATGCTGAATGGCGCAGGGCTGAAGAGCGCCTGATCATTTCCGTGGCTGTACGAAGATATTGATCTCGAGCGCTTCGTCCGACGGGTCTTGCCCGAGGGTGACGTATTCTTCGATGAAAGTTTCCTTCGCATCGATGCCGCGCTGATCGAGATAGGCGGTGATCGCCTCATAGGTCGAATCGATATCCTCATAAGGCGCACGATGGACGAAGCGCCATGCGGTGCCCGCTGGCGTCAGACCAAACCGGATATCGGCCGCGAGCCCGGCAGGCCGTTCGGCGGGCGCGCGCTCGATCGGCAATTGCGTCTCGAAGCGGAAGCCAAGATCGTCCGTTTCTAGAAAAAGGGCGATTGGCTTGCCCGTGATAGGAATGCCATTCGCCGCCATGGATTCCTGCAGCTTGGTAAAGGCCCCCGTCAGCTTGTCATAGCCATCGTCCCACGTCGCCGCTCCGCGCAGGAGCGCTGCGGGCTTGGCAGCCAGCTCGACCTTATCGGGCATGGACGGGTCGGCGGGCGCCGGCACCAGCGTCTGGACTGTTGCAATGGGGGATGTTGTGGCTACAGGCGGCGCTGGCGGCGCGGCCTGTGGGGTGATTGGAGCCGGGTCGGTCTTTGGCGTATCGGGCGCAGCGGGCGGCGGGGGCAAAGGCCTGCTCTCGACCGGCAGCGGTGCAGGCACCGTCTGTGCATGCAAAGGATATCCAGCCATCAAGGCAACCACGCAGCCGAGCTGGAAAAGAAACTTAGCCGCTTTCATCGCGTCGCCCCGGATTCGCATTGCAAGACTTTACCTGCCCCAACCCGCTCCGGTCGAGAGCGGACTCGCGGTTCGGTCTACAAAACATTATATGCACATCTGACAGGACAAAACCGATGAGCCTCGCGGATCGCCCTTTTCTGAAGATGAACGGAGCCGGCAATGCGATTGTCGTGCTCGATCTGCGCGATTCCGATCATGTCGTGAGCGCTGCGGAGGCGCGCGCCATCGCCAAGGCACCAGACTCGCATTTCGACCAGCTGATGGTGTTGCATCGTCCGCAAAGCGAGGGCACTCACGCGTTCATGCGGATCTACAACACCGACGGATCCGCTTCGAACGCGTGCGGCAATGGCACACGCTGCGTGGCTTGGGCGATGCTGCAAGGTACGCGCTCCGATGAACTACAGCTCGAGACCGATTCAGGCCTGCTCGCATGCCACCGTGACGGCGAATTCACTTTCACCGTCGATATGGGGGAGCCACGCTTCGAATGGCAGGACATTCCGCTGTCACGCCCTGTGCCATCGCCCGATGCTGTCGATTTTCAATTCGGACCTGCCGATGCACCGCTGCTGACGACGCCTTCTGTCGTTAGCATGGGCAATCCGCATGTCATCTTTTTCGTTGAGAATGTCGCCGCTTGGGATGTTCCTAGCATCGGCCCAAAGATTGAGCATGATCCGCTCTTTCCACAACGCGTGAACGTATCCTTTGCCGAGGTCACGGGAAAAGATGCGATGAATTTGCGCGTCTGGGAACGTGGCGCGGGCGAAACCTTGGCCTGCGGATCGGGCGCGTGCGCGGCAGCCATCGCCGCAGCGCGACGCGGCTTGACCGGGCGCGATGTGCGCGTCTCGCTGCCGGGCGGTGAACTCCGCATTCAATGGCATGAGAGCGACAACCACGTTTTGATGACAGGACCGGTCGAGCTCGAACATGCCGGCCAATTCGACCCCGCGATTTTCGAGACCGCCTAATGGCCGTCGATCTTCTGACGTTTGGATGCCGTCTCAACATCGCCGAATCCGAAGCGATGAAAAAGGCAGCTGAGGCGGCAGGCCATCGTGAGCTTGCCATCGTTAATACATGCGCCGTGACAGGCGAGGCGGTCCGTCAGGCACGCCAAGCGATTCGTCGCCTGAAGCGTGAACATCCTCAGACGCGTATCGTGGTGACAGGCTGCGCCGCGCAGATCGACCCAAACATGTTTGCCGCCATGCCGGAGGTCGATCGCGTCATCGGCAATGAGGAAAAAGGGCGCGCAGCGGCATGGGCTTCATTGCGCGATCCGATTCATGACACAGAGCGCGTCCGCGTCGCCGACATCATGACCGTGCGTGAAACGGCACCGCAATTCGCCGAGCATTTCGAAGGCCGCACGCGCGCTTTCGTCCAAGTACAGAATGGTTGTGACCATCGCTGCACATTTTGCATCATCCCTTATGGGCGCGGCAATTCGCGTTCCGTACCAATGGGTGCGGTCGTCGCGCAGATTCGTGAACTTGCTCAAGATTATACCGAGATCGTTCTCACGGGCGTCGATGTGACGAGCTGGGGTGCGGATTTACCCGGGACGCCAAAGCTTGGCGCACTCGTTAAAGCCATTTTGAAACATGTCCCGGAATTGAAGCGTTTGCGCCTTTCATCGATCGATTCTGTCGAGATCGATGCCGATCTGATGGACGTGATCGTGGAAGAGCCGCGTTTTATGCCGCATCTACATCTCTCTTTGCAGTCGGGCGACGATCTCATCCTAAAGCGGATGAAAAGACGCCATGGGCGGCAAGATGCCATCGATCTTTGTCGCACCTTACGAAGAGAGCGCCCGGAAATCGTTTTCGGCGCAGACATCATCGCCGGTTTCCCGACCGAAGACGAAGACATGTTCCGCCGTTCGCTCGACCTTGTCGATGAATGTGACATCGCCTTTCTGCATGTCTTCCCCTATTCGCCACGACCGGGCACACCTGCAGCGAAAATGCCGCAAGTGGCGCGCGCCTTGGTGAAAGAACGCGCCGCGCGTCTGCGTGAAAAAGGCCAAGAAAGCTATGCGCGCAACCTCGAAGTACAAATTGGCCGCACGCATTCGATTCTTGTCGAGCGCGATGGCACGGGCCGAACGGAAACATTTTTTCCGGTAAGATTTTCAGCGCCACCCGAAGCAGGCGTTTTATTAGAAAGATACGTTGAAAGAGCGGATGGGACAGCGCTCATTGGTTAATTTCTAAATGTGCGGCCGTAATTTCACCGTCCGTCGATCATGTGTGCGTAATCAATCTAAATTCGAGAAAAAAGCTAAAAATTTTAGCGCGCTTCCGCCATAGTGTCTTCCACCCCACAGCCTGCAAACGCGGCCTTCATCGCGTCGGGGAGCGGTGCGGTGGCACTCACCGGCGGTTTGTTTTTCGAAATCGGAATCGTGATGGCCCGTGCATGCAGATGCAGACCCGGTCCGCCGTCGCGCGGACCTGAGCCGTAAATCGGATCGCCTAAGATCGGCCAGCCCATCGCCGAGCAATGCACGCGCAATTGATGCGTGCGTCCGGTCAAAGGCTCGAGCGCGAGCGCGGTGAAGCCATCGCCGCGCCCCATCACCCGCCAGCGTGTTTGAGACGGCAGGCCAGCAGGATCGACCTTCATCCACCAGCCGCGCGTCGGATCCTTGCGGCCGAGCGGCAGATCGATCAAGCCTTCATCATCCGACGGTCCGCCGTCGACGACCGCCCAATAGGTCTTGTCGATGAGGCCCTTCTTGAAAAGCTCACCCAGTTTTTCGAGCGCCTTGCGATGCCGCCCGAGCACGAGGCAGCCCGAGGTATCGCGGTCGAGCCGATGGGCCAGCGCGGGCGGGTTCGGCAGCCCGAATTGTAATTGGCCAAAATGGGCTTCGAGATTGTCATGGGTGCCGAAAGCAGCCTGCGGGCCTTTATGGCAGGCCATACCGGCCGGCTTGTTGATGACCAGCATCAGCCCGTCGCGGTAGAGGAGACGGCTTTCAAGGTCGATCTGGGGCACGGGTTGAACCATGCCTCCGCTTAACGCTTCTAAAGCCTGCCGGAAACCGCTATTCGGAACCTTATGAGCACTGAGACGCCCAAACCCGGTCTGCTGTCCCGCCTGTTCGGCCGAGATAAGGCCCAAGAAAAGGTTCAGGAGAACGTTCAACAGACCATTCTTGAGGTCGAGGCCGCGCCGAAACTGTCCTGGTGGCAGCGCCTGAAGGGCGGGCTTGCGCGCTCATCGACCTCGATCGGACAGGGCATCACCGATCTCTTCACCAAGAAGAAGCTCGACGCCGAGACGCTCGAAGATTTCGAAGATGTGCTGATCCGCTCCGATCTGGGCCTCGCCGTCTCTGCCCGCATCGTCCAAGCGATCGGCAAGGGCCGCTATGGCAAAGAGCTTGAGGACAGCGAGGTCAAAGCTATTCTTGCCGGTGAGATCGAAAAGGTGCTGGCACCAGTTGCCAAGCCGCTTGTGATCAACAGCGCACATAATCCCTTCGTCATTCTCATGGTCGGCGTGAACGGTTCCGGCAAGACGACAACGATCGGCAAGCTTGCCGCCAAATTCCGCAGTGAAGGCAAGTCGGTGATGCTGGCGGCAGGCGACACGTTCCGCGCCGCAGCTATCGAACAGCTGAAAGTTTGGGGCGAACGCACGGGGGCCACCGTTATTGCGCGCGATCAAGGGGCGGATGCGGCAGGTCTTGCCTTTGATGCGCTTCAGCAAGCGCGCAGCGACAACACTGACATTCTGATGATCGATACGGCAGGTCGATTGCAAAACCGCGCCGAGCTGATGGCGGAGCTTGAGAAGACCGTACGCGTCATCAAGAAGCTCGAACCGTCAGCTCCCCATGCCGTGCTATTAACACTGGATGCCACTGTCGGGCAGAACGCTTTGTCGCAAGTTGAAATTTTCGGCAAAATCGCAGGCGTAACAGGTCTTGTGATGACGAAACTCGATGGAACGGCGCGCGGCGGCATTCTTGTCGCCCTGTCGGAAAAATTCGGCCTGCCCGTTCATTTCATCGGCGTCGGTGAAAGCGTCGAGGATCTCGAAACCTTCACCGCCGATGAATTTGCGCGCGCTATTGCGGGATTAGATTAATCCGCAAGCAATTCTTGTCATGGCGAGAAAATAAAGAATGAGGCCTTACCTCATACTACCTTCACTTTGATTTCGCCCAGGCCTTCGATGGAACCCGTCATCGTCTGGCCGCGATCGACCTTGCCGACATCTTCGGGCGTGCCGGACAAAATAATGTCGCCCGCTTCGAGCTTGTAATAACGCGACAGGATCGCAATCTGCTCGGGCACCGACCAGATCATGTCGGCGAGATTGGCATTCTGCTTCATCACGCCATCGACGGCGAGACGGATCGCACCCTGCGATGGATGGCCAATTTCTGACGCCGGTACGAGCGCGCCGATGGGCGCGGAGCGATCGCCGCTTTTCGCTACCTCCCAAGGGCGTGCGAGTTTTTTTGCTTCGTCCTGCAAATCGCGGCGCGTCATGTCGAGCGCCACGGCATAACCGAAGACATGGTTGAGCGCATCGGGCTCGGCAATGTTCACTCCACCCTTGGACAAAGCCACCGCCATCTCGATTTCGAAATGATAGTTCGAGGTCATTGGCGGATAGGGATGCTGCAGTACGCCACCTTCCGGCACGAGATCGACCGCATCGGACGCCTTCTGGAAGAAGAAAGGTGGATCGCGTGTGGGATCGCCGCCCATCTCGCGCGTATGCGCCGCGTAGTTACGTCCGATGCAATAGATGCGGCGTACAGGAAAGAGCTTCGAGGATCCACGCACCGGTATGGCGGGGGGCGACGGGGGAGCGATGACATAATCGGACACGGGCATTTCCTTGCACTGAGACTGGCGGCCACCCTTGGGCTCCGCTAGAAGACTGGACCTGACCTTATCCAAAGCCGGTTCCGGCGAGAAGCCCAACACGCCAAACTGCAAACCTGCGAAATCCTATGACCATTGAGACGAAGCCCGACGACGGCAAGGCCGAAAACCCGCTCATCAAATTGGCGCTAGAGATGGGCCCGCTAGTCTTGTTTTTCGTGACCAATGCGAAAGCGGGCATCTTCACGGCCACGGCAATGTTCATGGGTGCTGTGGTGATCTCACTCGGCCTGTCCCGCCTTCTCCTGCGGCAATGGCCGATCATGCCGCTCGTCTCGGCAGTCGTCGTGCTGATCTTCGGCGGCCTAACGCTTTATTGGGAGAATGACCTTTTCATCAAGCTGAAGCCCACGATCGTCAACACGCTGTTCGGCCTTGTGCTTTTGGGTGGCCTCGCATTCGGCAAGCCGCTCCTGTCGCTCGTGATGGGAAGTGTGCTCTCGCTGACCGACGAAGGGTGGAAAAAACTGACGTTCCGCTGGGCGTTGTTTTTCTTTGTCCTCGCCGCACTCAATGAAATCGTATGGCGCACGCAGAACAATGATTTCTGGGTCAACTTCAAAGTGTTCGGCATCATGCCGATCACCATCGCCTTTGCTTTGGCGCAGGCGCCCTTACTCAAGAAATACGAAAAGACCGAGTAATTACTTTTTCTGCGCGGCGGCCGTGATGGCAGCGGCGAGTTTACCGGTGCGAATAGCGGGCGTGATCGGTCCGACATGCTTGTAAGCGATTGTGCCATCAGGCGCGATCACGAAGGTTTCCGGTACGCCATAAACGCCCCATTCAACACCAGCACGGCCGGACGGATCGACGCCGACAGCCATATAGGGATTACCGAGCGAGCCTAAGAAGCGGCGCGCATTCTCATCCTTATCTTTGTAATTGAAGCCGATGAGACGAATATCGTTGCGCTTGGCGAGTTCAAGCAATTCGGGATGTTCATCGCGGCAAGGCCCGCACCATGACGCAAAAATGTTAACGAGCGTCACGCCGCCCTTGAAGAGCGCAGGGTCAAGGCCGGGCAAATTGAGCCCCTGCAAAGGAGGCAAAGCGGTGGCTGGCGCAGGCTTTCCGATTAACGGGCTCGGCAGTTTTGAGATATTGCCGCCCGAGTCACGCGACTGATCGATTCGTAGCAGAAAGATCGCAGCCAGCACGGCAAAAGCTAAAGCCGGCAACAGCAGCCATTTCCGGCCCGATGGCGCGGTGGCAGGCTCTTCACTCATGATGCCTGCTCCGAGCGGCGGCGAATGCCGCGCGCTTCGAGCTCCGCCAGCGCGCGCTTTTGTTGAGCGCCGTCAATCCATGTGATCGCGATCACGGTACCGAGAATTAAAACAACAAAACCATAGGCCGCAACGATGAAGCCCCAATGCTCGCCGAGAAGTGCCGCCATCACGCATTCTCCCGTGCGGCCCGCATACCGAGCGTTTGCACACGGCGGCGGAGGATTTCATTGCGCATTCCCAATAGATGCAAGGCGATGAACAAAGCAAGGAAAGCAACCGCCATGATCAAAAGTGGCCACAGCATCGACGGATGGATCGCGGGTCCGCCAATCTTCACCACGCTCGCCGGTTGATGCAGTGTGTTCCACCAATCGACGGAGAATTTTACGATCGGGATGTTGAGAAAACCAACCAAAGTGAGAATAGCCGCAGCGCGTGCCGCGCGGCTTTGATCTTCGATCGCGCTCCACAGCGCAATCAGACCGCAATACATCAGGAACAACACGAGGACAGAAGTGAGGCGCGCATCCCAAACCCACCACGTGCCCCACATCGGACGGCCCCAGAGCGCGCCGGTAACAAGGCAGATGAGCGTGAACGCCGCACCCAGTGGTGCCATCGCCTTCTGAGCCACATCGGCCAGCGGATGTTTCCACACAAGCGTACCCAGTGCCGACAAGGCCATGAGGGTATATGCGCCCATCGCGATCCAAGCGGCTGGAACATGCACATACATGATCTTCACCGTCTGGCCCTGTTGATAATCCTCCGGTGCCACGGCAAAGACGAGGTAAAGACCGATTGTGGCAAGCACAACCGCGATCCCCGTCATAATGGGAATCAGCGTCTGCGCTAGGGCGAGAAACCGCGTCGGATTGGCAAGCGCGATGAGCGACAGGCCACCAGAAGGCACCGGCGGAGGCGCAGACCGTGTATCTGTCATTCTGCAGCCCTCCGTCGGCCGAGCGGTGTGATCTTAAGTGCGGTGATACGGTTTTTCGATTTACGGATCACCTGAAAACGATAGCCATAGAAAGTGAATACCTGTCCAGGATCGGGAATGGCGCGCGCCTCATGAATGACGAGCCCAGCAATTGTGGTCGCTTCTTGATCGGGCAGACCCCAATCCATCGCGCGGTTCAGATCGCGGATTGGCACGGAACCATCCACATTAACCGAACCGTCTGTTTGCGGGCGCACACCAGTTACAGCGACGTCATGCTCATCCTTAATGTCGCCGACGATCTCTTCAAGAATGTCTTCCAACGTCACAAGGCCCATCACCTCGCCATACTCGTCGACGACGAGGGCAAAATGGGATTTGCGTGAGAGAAAAGCGCGTAGCTGATCGGGCAGTGAGGTCGTATCAGGAACGAACCATGGATCGATCGCCACGCCGCGCACATCGAGTTTGGAGGCATCGCCCTTCACCATGTCGAGCGCACGCAACAGATCCTTGGCGTGAAGAATGCCGATGATGTTGTCGGACGTCTCAGACCAGAGTGGCAGGCGCGTATAGGGCGAAGCCAAAACTTCACGCACGATGGCCTGCGGCTCCTGATCGGCGCAAATCGTACGCATCCGAATACGATGGACCATAACGTCGGACACTTCGAGTTCACTGAGGTCGATGAGGCCGCCGATCATATTGCGAGCATCACGCTCGACACCACCTTCCCGATGCAGAAGATCAACCGTGCCGCGCAACTCCTCTTGTGGCGAAAGCACCGACTGATTTTCACCAATTTTGATGCCAAAAGGCCGAAGAAGCAGACGCACAATGGCTTCGACCGTCATGGTGAGAGGGCCGAGGAACGCGACGACGACGGCGACGGGTTTGGCCAACAATAGAGCCGTGCGATCCGGCGCATTGATCGCCACCGTTTTCGGCATCACCTCAGAGAAAATGATGACGAGGACCGACATCACAATGGTCGCGTAGATGACGCCCTCAGCGCCGAAGATCGCGACAAGAACGCTCGTCGTGAAGGCGGATGCACCAATATTGACAATGTTATTTCCGATGAGCATGGCGCCGATCAGGCGCTCGCGCATCAAGAGAAGCCGGTTGACCGTTTTGGCACGCCCGTCACCGCCCTTTTCAAGCGCATGCATTCGCGCCCGTGAGGCAGCCGTCAATGCCGTCTCCGCACCCGAGAAAAAAGCAGACAGGGCAAGACAGAAAACAACGATCGCCAGAGCGATCCAAGGGCTGATTTCGGCGTCGATCGATTCCATGGATGGATCAGGCGGCCTCCCGCGCTAGCTCCTCGTTCAAAAATTCTCGCACATCGCTTGCGTCGACACCCTTGGCAATGAAGCTCTGGCCGATGCCGCGCGCGAGAATAAACGTCAATTGTCCGCGTGATACTTTTTTATCTTGGAGCATGGCCTCAATAATGGCGTCCGGGCCTGCATTCCAGCCGGGGATGTCGGCAATATGGGTAGGCAATCCCGCCTTGTGGAGATGGCGTTCAACACGAACGGCATCTTGCCGGGTAGCAAGACCGCGCTTGACCGAGAAATTGAACGCACAGACAAGCCCGATGGCAACGGCTTCGCCGTGAACAAGACGGCTACCATCATAGTGGGTGAGCCGTTCAAAAGCATGGGCAAATGTATGGCCAAGATTGAGCAAAGCGCGCTCGCCATCCTCGCGCTCGTCGCGCATGACGATCGCAGCTTTGGCAGCGCAGGACACACGGATCGCTTCGGCCCGCGCCGGACCGCCTGCCATGATCTCTGCCTCATGCTTCTCGAGCCATTCGAAAAACGGCGCATCGTTGATGAGACCGTATTTCACCACTTCGGCATAACCGGCACGAAATTCACGCACGGGCAAACTATCAAGAATGGCGACATCGGCCAGCACCAGATTGGGCTGATAAAAAGCGCCGACAAGATTCTTGCCATGCGGCGAATTGATGCCTGTCTTGCCACCGACCGATGAATCAACTTGTGCGAGAAGGCTCGTTGGAATCTGCAGAAAGCGCATACCGCGCCGGACTGAGGCAGCACAGAAACCGGCAAGATCGCCGACGACGCCACCGCCAAGCGCAATGACGAAATCGCCACGCTCAAACTTACCTTCAATCATCTCATCGCAAACACGCGCAAATTCGGCATAGCATTTCGTACCCTCACCCGGCGGCACAATAATAGCCTCATGCCGGATGTGGTGGGCATCGAGACTTTCCTCGAGCCGATGCAGATGAAGTGCGGCGACATTCGCATCGCAAACGATGGCGCAAGCTGCACCCGGCGCAAGCGCGGCGATGCGCGGCCCGGCCTCGTCGACGACATGCTTGCCGATGACGATATCATAAGCGCGCGATCCGAGCCCGACATGAACAAGTGAATGGGCAAGTTGCGGGGCACCTGCAGCCGCAGACAGGCCGAGATAGTGCGCGAGCGCGAAAAAGAGATCGCCGACGACCGCTTCATGCGGTGCATCATGCGATTCGATAGTGAGTTCGGCGAGGGCATAGACGGGCTCGCGCACGCTCAGCAATTGCCGCAACGTGCCTTCAGGATCGGGCGTTTGCAATAAGGGACGATTGGCGCGTTTGCGCACGCGCCGCATCAACACGTCTGGCTCGGCTTTAAGCCAAACCGAGACGCCCTGCTCGGCGACGCGTTGCCGCGTCTCTTCACTCATGAAAGCGCCGCCACCCGTCGCGAGCACGCGCGGCCCAGATCCAAGCAGGCGCGCAATTACGCGGCGTTCGCCGTCTCGGAAAAAGGCTTCCCCATGTGCAGCAAAAATTTCCGGGATACTCATTCCGGCTGCCTGCTCGATTTCGAGATCGGCATCGGAAAAAGGCAGTCCGAGGCGCGCGGCCAGCCGGCGGCCGACCGAAGACTTGCCAGAGCCCATCATGCCAACAAGCACAATGGAGCGTCGCCCCAAAGCCTCTCGGAGGCGGGCCGCCTGTTCCTGTCCCTGCAAATCGCTGTTCACTATCGTCGTTCCGGAATTCAACTCTTTCTAGCAGGACGGGACCCCAAGCGTCATCCTCTCCGAACGCCGCAGGAGTGCCGAGGCTTGACGAAAGCGTAATTTTGTAGCGCAAATGCTACAGATTATTCGGAGTCTGCATTCATGCCCGCCCCTCTTCCCTTCGACCCGGCCGATTACATCAAGAGTGAGGATGATGCCGCCTTCTTTTTGTCGGAAGCCTTCGCCACAGGGGACCCCTCCTTCATCGCCGATGCGCTTGGCGTTCTTGCCAAGCTCAAAGGGATGACGGCCCTGGCGCGCGAGACCGGCCTTTCGCGCGAAAGCCTCTACCGCTCGCTCAGCCGCACCGGCAACCCTGAGCTTGCGACCCTCCTCAAGGTCGCCTCCGCACTTGGGCTGACCCTCTCCGCCGCGCCGCGGGCTAGGCCCGCAGAGACGCGATGAGCGTGCCCGCCGACACCGCTCTGATCGGCTCCTTCATCGACATGATGGCGGCGGAGCGCGGCGCGGCGAAAAATACGCTCGATGCCTATCGCCGCGATTGCGAAGATCTCGCCGATGTCCTCGCATCCGCCGGCACATCGCTGCGCAAAGCCGATACGGATGCCATCCGCGACTGGCTCGAGGATGGCCGTGCGCGTGGGCTGAAGGCGAGCTCGGCAGCGCGGCGCCTCTCAAGCGCGAAACAATTGTTTCGTTTTCTCTATGCAGAGGGCAAGCGCGGCGACGATCCGGCTGCGCGACTCACCGGACCCAAGCGCGAGCAGGCTTTGCCGAAAATTCTGTCGATCGCAGAAGTCGACGCACTGCTCGCAATGGCTGCCGAAGGCATAGATGATGATAAACGTCCCCTGCGTGAACGCGCCGCCGCTGCCCGCATGAGCGCGCTTCTCGAACTTCTGTATGCGACTGGTTTACGCGTCTCTGAACTCGTGGCACTCCCCACGCAAGTGGCGCGCAGCAGGGATCGGCTTTTGCAAATCAAAGGCAAGGGCGGCAAGGAGCGCCTTGTTCCGCTGACGCAGAAAGCGCGCGATGCGCTCAAACGACATATGGAATTCCGCGCCACCATGAAGCAGGAGCAAAGCCGCTTTCTCTTTCCAGCGGAAAGCGAGAACGGTTTTCTGCCGCGTCAAGTTTTTGCACGCGATCTTAAACAGATCGCCATCGCAGCCGGACTCGATCCGGCGCGCGTCAGCCCACACGTCCTCCGTCACGCCTTCGCCAGCCATTTATTACAGAACGGTGCCGATCTGCGCAGCGTGCAACAATTATTAGGACATGCCGATATTTCGACGACGCAGATTTACACGCATATTTTGGATGAGCGCCTAAAGTCCTTGGTGCGGGATCTGCACCCGTTGGGCGACAATTAACGCGGTCGCGACAATAGAAAGATGGCTTGCTCGCCGAACAAATTCCACACAGCCCACGGCAATTGGAGCCCGACCTTATTGCCCGATCCGTTGAGCGCGACTCCACCTTCGATCTTCGCGCCGATTGCATCGCACAGATCGACAAAATCGCGGATCGTGCAAAAATGGATGTTAGGTGTCTCGTACCAGGCATAAGTGAGATTTTCAGTGACTGGCATGCGACCGCCAAACAATAGCGAGGCACGTACGCGCCAATGGCCGAAATTCGGGAAGGATACGATCGCCCGCCGCCCAATCCGCAAGAGCTGTTCGAGGACCACGCGGGGATTGCGCGTGGCCTGCAATGTCTGCGAGAGAACGACATAATCGAAACTGTCATCCGGATAGGCATCGAGATCAGTGTCGGCATCACCTTGAATGACAGACAATCCTTGCGCCACGCAGGAATTCACGCCCGCTTGCGACAATTCAATGCCGCGCCCATCGACACGGCGCCTCTCGATCAAAGTTTTTAACAATGCGCCATCGCCGCAGCCCACATCGAGCACGCGCGCTCCTACTTCAATCATGTCGGCAACAAGCAGAAGATCGACGCGCGTTGTATTCTGTCCAGTAGGAGAAAGGCTCATGATGCGCCTCCCGCCAGACCGCGCGCCCTTGCAGCGGACGAAATGAACCCGCTCATGGTCGCCGTCAACACCGGCTCGTCGAGCAAGAATGCGTCATGACCCTTGTCGGTCGCGACTTCGACGAAAGAGACGGACGCGCCTGCCGCATTGAGCGCATGGACAACGGCGCGCGAATCCGATGTTGGGAACAGCCAATCGGAAGTGAAAGACACCACGCAGAAACGCGTTTTCGTGCCTTTGAACGCGCGCGCGAGAACACCTTCATAATCAGCGGCGAGATCGAAATAATCCATCGCACGCGTCAGATAGAGATAGGAATTAGCATCGAAACGTTCCACGAAACTGCGTCCCTGATAGCGCAGATAGGATTCAACTTCGAAATCCGCATCGAACGAAAAAGTCGGCGCGTCGCGGTCCTGCAGCTTGCGACCGAATTTCCGGTGCAATGCGGGTTCGGACAAATAGGTGATGTGCGCCGCCATGCGCGCCACAGCCAATCCCTTTTCCGGTCGCACGCCCGCTTCGATATAGCGTCCCGCTTTCCATAGCGGATCGGCCATGATCGCCTGACGGCCCACTTCGTGAAAGGCGATGTTTTGTGCGGAATGTTTCGGTGCAGTCGCAATCGGCATCGCCGCGAAGACGCGCTCCGGATAGGACGCCGCCCATTGCAGCACCTGCATGCCGCCCATCGATCCACCTGCAACACAAAACAGCGTATCGATGCCGAGATGATCGATCAGCATCGCTTGTGCGCGCACCATGTCGCGAATGGTGACCACGGGAAAATCGATTGCCCAGACGCCATCGCCATGCGGATTTTGCGACGCAGGACCCGTCGTGCCCATACAAGCGCCGACGACATTCGAGCAGATGATAAAAAAACGGTCCGTATCGAACACTTTGCCGGGGCCGATCATGTTCAACCACCAGCCGCTCTTTTTCGTCAGCGGATGATCGTTCGCAACATGCTGATCGCCGGTCAGCGCATGGCAGATGAGCAGCGCGTTGGATTTATCGGCGTTAAGCGTGCCATAGGTTTGATACGCGATCTGGAACGGCGTCAACGCAACACCGCAATCGAGCATCAACGGCTTGTCCGGCCCAAACCGCACAATGAGGCTCGAAGGGTTCTCGGCCTCGGGATTGGCAATGCTGTCGAGCGCGGCGGACATGGCGGCGTTTGGTGCTCAGGTCGTTTTGTTCTGATTATAGAACGCCTTTGCTAGCCTGCGAAAGAGAGGCGGGCAAGAGGAATCCCCTCCTTCGCCTTTGCGTTCGGCGGGCCAAGGTTCTATGGAAGGGGCGCTTTCAGCCGCAGGAGCGCGGCAGGCGGGGGAAACATGGCGTCTCTGGGACCCAATCCGACGCTGGCGGACATCCGCCGCGAAATCGACCGGCTCGACGAGGGCATGCACCGCCTCTTGATGGAGCGCGGCGAGGTCATCGACACCCTGATCGAGGTGAAGAAGACGCAGGCCTCAGGCTCTGCCTTCCGTCCCGGCCGCGAGGCCGAGATGATGAAGCGTCTGGCCGAACGCCATCATGGCAGCCTGCCTTTCGATGTGGCCGAGAGCATCTGGCGCGTCATCATCGCTACGTTCACCTATGTGCAAGCCCCCTATTCGGTCCATGCCGATATAGCGGGCGGCGATGCGCCGATGCGCGACAGTGCCCGCTTCCATTTCGGTTTCACTGTTCCCTTGATCGCCCATGATGGTGCATCTGCCGTGATCGACGCCGTGCAGAATTCCGCTGGCGATCTCGGCCTTTTCCCGGTCGAGACCGGACGCTCCGAAGGCGTCTGGTGGAAGCGCCTCGCTGAACCGGCTGCACCGAAGATCATCGCGCGCCTTCCCTTTGTCGAACGGCCCGGCCATCCCGCCGGACAACCCGTCTATCTGATCGCCAAGCCCTTGGCCGATGCCGCCGTGCGCGAGATCGTGCTGTACGCCGTCGGTGTCGAGCGTTGGCGCGAAGGGGTGACACCTGCACTCGCCGCCATCGGTGCGGCGGTCGAAGCGAGCGCAGCGGATGATGACGGTTTGAGCCTGCTCGTCTCGGCGCCGGGTAATGCCGGGCGCGACGCCCTTCTCGCCGCCATGGCTGGCTTGGGACTTGGCCGCGTCGAGATCATCGAAATCGGCAGCCACGCTGCCCGCTTCCGTTTGCAAGATTGAACGCCTGACCGGATCTGCATCATGACCGAACTCACCCGCCCCATTCCCCGCCCCGGCGTTCTCGCCATCGAGGCCTATGTGCCCGGCAAGAGCACCGCGCCCGGTGCGGCGAAAATCTATAAACTCTCCTCGAACGAAACGCCGCTCGGTCCGCCGCCCGCCGCTGTTGCAGCGTTCAAGAAAGCGGCGGACGAACTCGAATATTATCCGGACGGTTCATCCAAACCGCTGCGCGAAGCGATTGCCGGACGTTTCGGCCTCGATCCCGCGCGCATCGTCTGCGGATCCGGCTCCGATGAAATCCTCTCCCTCATCACCAATGCCTATATGGGCCCGGACGATGAAGGGCTTTATTCGGAACATGGTTTTCTCGTTTATAAGCTTGCCATTCTGGCGGCGGGTGGCACGCCTGTTGTCGCACCTGAAAAAAATCTGACGACCGATGTCGATGCGCTGCTGGCGCGCGTGACGCCGAAAACGAAGATCGTCTATCTCGCCAATCCAAACAATCCGACCGGCACTTACATTCCGTTCGAAGAGGTGAAGCGCCTGCACGCAAGCCTGCCGAAACACGTATTGCTCGTCCTCGACGCCGCTTATGCCGAATATGTCCGGCGTAACGATTATGCGGCTGGCATCGAGCTTGTTTCTGAATTCGACAATGTCGTGATGACGCGAACCTTCTCGAAGATTTACGGCCTCGCTCTCTTGCGTCTGGGTTGGTGCTATGCGCCCGCCGGTGTGGCCGATGCGCTCAACAGGATCCGTGGACCCTTCAATGTGAATGGTCCGGCGATGGCAGCTGGCATTGCAGCAATGGCCGACGACAGCCACATCGCAAAAGCCATTGCACATAATGATCGCTGGCTGCCTTGGCTGATGACAGAGATTGAAAAGCTCGGATTAGAAGTGACGCCGAGCGTCTGCAATTTCCTTCTGATTCATTTTCCGAAGACGGGAAAGACCGCGAAACAGGCTGACGCGTTTCTTGCCACGCACGGCTTGATTCTGCGCAGCGTGGCTGCCTATGGCCTACCCGACGCGTTGCGCCTCACTGTTGGCAATGAGGAGGCCAATCGCCACCTGATCGCCGCACTGACCGATTTCATGGGAGACTGAATTGTCCGATACGCTGCGCGCGCTCGATAGGCCCGTCTTCGAACGCCTGACGATCATCGGTCTCGGCCTGATCGGTTCCTCGATTGCGCGTGCCGCACGCCGCACGAAAGCAGCAAGGACGATTGTAGCTGCCGATATTTCAACCGCCGTGTGCGACCGTGTCCGTGAATTGGGTATTGCAGACGAGGTGACCGAAGATCTTGCGGCCGCCGTCAAGGATTCCGATTGCGTCATTCTCTGCGTGCCAGTTGGTGCATGCGGCGATGTCGCCGCTACAATCGCCGCAAACCTAAAGCAAGGCGCTATTGTTTCCGATGTCGGCTCGGTGAAAGGCGCAGTGGTCGCAGCGATGCAGCCACATCTGCCGGCTTACGTGCATTTCATTCCCGCCCATCCGATTGCAGGAACCGAACATTCAGGGCCTGATTCTGGATTTGCGACGCTTTTTCACAATCGCTGGCTTCTACTCACCCCGCTTGAGACCGGCGACGCGGCGGCCACTGAAAAGCTGGCTGCGTTCTGGCGGGCCTTTGGGTCGAATGTCGAGACCATGGATGCCGCACGCCACGATCTTGTTTTGGCAGTGACAAGCCATCTACCGCATTTGATTGCCTACAATATTGTTGGCACTGCCGCCGATCTCGAAACAGTCACGCAATCGGAAGTGATCAAGTTTTCGGCGTCCGGCTTTCGTGACTTTACGCGCATTGCGGCGTCAGACCCCACGATGTGGCGCGACGTGTTTCTGAACAATCGCGATGCGGTGCTCGAAATGCTCGGCCGCTTCAACGAGGATCTCGCTGCCTTGCAACGCGCCATCCGCTGGGGCGATGGTGAGGCGCTGTTCAACCTCTTCTCACGCACGCGCGCGATCCGCCGCTCCATCATCGAGCAGGGTCAGGATACGGCGGCACCCGATTTCGGTCGCCATGCGGCCGACGAAACGAAGCCGTAAACGCACAGCATCCCCTCTTAATAACGATCCGGAACGATCAATACAGCGGAAACGTTTTTCCGAGTGGAATCGGACCCAGATAAATCTGACCGCGATCGAAGCGCAATTTCAGATTGGTTGTTTTGCCGCCATTGGGATCGCGCAGCGGCGGCACGCCGAACATCTTCATCGCCGGATCAAGCCCGGTCATTGCAATGTCGAGCACACCTTGCGGCCGGGCGCGATCGTCGAGACCCAATTCGCCATTGAGCGCAAGACGACTTGCATCCTTGGACACTGACATATCCTTGATGAGGATCTTTCCGCCCGCAGCACGCCATCGTTCAATTTCCGCCGGGAAACCGACGCCGGCAAACGGATCGGCATGGGTCAATATGCCATTGAAAGCAAACGCGGCCTGCCCCGCGCCGCCGGTGAAGGGATCGAGCGCGGGAAGAGCAAATCCTGCGAGAGTCGTTGCGATGTCATAGGCATGTTCGTCTGCAGGACGGCTCGCATCGCGGCGGATATGGAACTCGCCGGCTGTTGCCATCGCCTTACGCGCGGTGCCAAAGCCGTCCGTCCAGTTGAGCGCGAAATCCTTGCCTTCTATCGAAAGCCTGTCGAGCCGCTCGCCCGGACGGCCGCGCAAGCTCGCGCGCAACACCGACCAATCGAGCGTATAGACGCCGCGTCCATCTTCAAGCTTCAGCGGGCCATCGGCTTCGACGATCATCAAGGTCGGATTGTAGATCTGCGCCAAGGCGGTGATGCTTCCTAGACTGCCTTTGAGCCCCGTATCGTTCCTAACGAAGCGCGGCGCCTGGCAGCGCAACTCGATGCGGAAGGGAAACCCACTAAGGCTGCGGTCGGGGCAGATCCATGTCCGGCCCAGTCCCGCTTCGCGCGCAATCCAGGCATCGATCTGCGCGTCCGCGGTGCGGATCGACCAGAACCAGAACACGGCCAAAGCGCCAAGCAGCGCAAACAGCACGCCCACGGGAAGAAAGAGCTTCCACCGGCTGACACGGCCTTCCGGTAGGGGGGCGTCTTTCGAGATGTCTTCGTTTGCCATTGTCTCTCCGGCCTGTTAGGCGGCTGGCCTTCCTTATGGACTGTTTCGCGATGCGGGACGATACGCAAGACCTCTGGGTGTTCGGTTACGGGTCGTTGATGTGGCGGCCCGGCTTTGACGCGGAGGAGCGCATCCTTGCGACCCTTCATGGCTATCATCGGGCGCTATGCGTGTTTTCCCATGTCCATCGTGGCACGCCCGACGCACCGGGCCTTGTCATGGGGCTCGACCGGGGCGGCTCCTGCCGGGGTATCGCGTTCCGTGTCCGGGCTGAAAAGCGCGAGGAGACGCTGGCCTATCTCCGGGCCCGCGAGCAGGTCACCATGGTCTATCTCGAAACATGGCACCGCTTGCGTCTGGCCGATGGCCGTTTGGTGCAAGGCGTTGCCTACACGGTCGACCGCGCCCACCGCCAATATGCCCGGCTGCTGCGTGAGGACGAAGTGATCCGCCTCGTCCGCCAAGGCGTCGGCGTCTCGGGGGCCAATCCCGATTATGTCCGCAATACCCATCTGCAATTGGCGGAGATGGGCATCACTGATCCAATGCTCGCCCGCATCGTGGCGGCACTGGAGCCTTAACCGTAACGACTGAAAATCACGATTCTGCGATCTTGTCCATGAATTGCGCCTTGGCGAGCGCGGCGAACAGACCGCCTTGTTTCACCAATTGCTCGAATGTGCCCTGCTCGACAATGTGGCCACGCTCGAAAACGAGGATACGGTCAGCATTGCGCACAGTGGCAAGGCGATGGGCGATGACGAATGTGGTGCGGCCCTTCATTACCTCATCAAGCGCCACTTGTAGCTTACGCTCCGTCCCCGCATCGAGCGCGCTGGTCGCCTCGTCGAGAATGAGGATCGGCGGATTTTTCAAAAGTGCGCGCGCGATCGACAGGCGCTGACGTTCGCCACCGGAGAGCGAGCGACCACGCTCGCCGACCAGCGTATGCAAACCATCGGGCTCGCGCTGAATAAAATCGGCAGCCTGCGCGCGGTCGATCGCATCCTGAATTTCAGCATCGGTTGCATCGGGCCTGCCGACGCGCAGATTTTCTTCAATGGAGCGTGCAAACAGCATCGGCTCTTGAAATACGACGCCGATATGTCGACGCAAAGAGACAAGCGACACGTCACGAATGTCGATGCCATCGATCTTGACCGAACCTGATTGCGGATCGAAGGCGCGGAAAAGAAGGCCCAGCGTCGTCGACTTACCCGAGCCAGTGGAGCCGACAAGCGCGATTCGCTCGCCTGGCTTCACATGGATTGAAATATCCTGCACCGCAGCCCGCTTGCCATCATAGGAGAAGCTGACATCTTTGAGTGTGACCTCGCCTTTTACATCGCCAAGATCGGGCGCATCCGATCTGTCGCGTACAGCGGGCACGGTATCCATGATATCGAAAAATTCTGCGAGCTTCGGACCCTGCATGAACAAGGAGTTCACGAAGCCGACGGCCTGTTCCATGCGGCCAACAAGCATGGTGGCGAGCGCCATGAAAGTCACGATCTCGCCGACGCTCGCCTTTCCATTCAGATTGAGCCATGTCCCGAGGAGAAAAATGGCAAGAACGGTCAGCGTTGCAGAGGCGCGTGTCGCGACAGCAGCCAACGCCCACCATGACAAGACAGGAATTTGCGCGGCTAATAATTGATCGGAAATGCTGCGCAGCGCACGCGCTTCCTTGTCGATACGTGTGAAGCTCTGGATCACCGGCACATTGCCGAGCGCGTCAGATGCGTGCTCCGCCAATTGCGAATTATAGGCTTCCACCGCACCCTGCATCGTCTCGGTCTTGTGCAGCACGCCAGCCGTCAACAGCGAAAACAAAATCAAGAGCAACAACAGCATCAGCCCGAGCTGCCAATTAATGATGAGCGAGGCTGGCAGCAGAACGACGAGCAGCACGAAAGCCGCACAATGTTCACGGAAGAACGACAGCCACAGCCAGGCCATGGATCCGGCACCGTCGATCATCACTTTCAGAATACGGCCCGAATGCGTTTGGCCGTGAAACAGCATCGGCAAAGTGAGTACATGCTCGAAATAATCCGCCATGGTCGCGAGGCGGCGGCGATGGGAGAGCCGGTCGGCATGGAGTGCGATCAGAACGCCCGCCCCAATGGTGAAGAGGCCAAACAGAACCCACGCGCCAATCAAGGGCAGGAGCGACTCCCATGTGGGCGGCACACCGGTCGCCTGCGCCTTCGAAAGCATGTCGACAATACGGCCGAACAGCACGGGCTCGGCAAATTGCGCACCGGCCAGCGCCACATTCGCGAGCGCCAGCACAACGCCGAGCCGGGCCTCAGGGCCCAGCTGTTTCAGCACGCGCCAATAGATCGTCGTCAGGCTCATCGTGGTCTCTTTCGCCAAGGCATCCGATTCGGGGACGTATTAAGGCTTCTTTCAGTCTGTTTTCCTACGGTTGTCCTTCGATTGCCAATGCACCTTTTTCGATTAGTCAGCGATTTTCAGGATTCCCGCCATGGATTTGGCCACGATTGTTGGTTTTGTCGCCGGAATTGTCGTCGTAGCGGCCCTGATCCTGATGGGGGGCAGCCTCTCCCTATTCTACGACATCCATGCCGTCATCGTGATTTTCGGGGGATGCACGGCGGCCACGCTGATCCGTTTCCCCTTTTCGGCCTTGCTGCATGGGTTTCCCATGGGGGTCCGTTTCTCCTTCACCATGCGCTCGTCCCATCCGCGCGAATTGATCGACGAAATTACCAAACTCGCCGAGATCACGCGCAAATCGGGGCCAGTCGCGCTTGAAAGTGCCAACCCCTCCGACCCTTTCCTCGCCCAAGCGGTGCGGTACATCGCCGATGGTTATGACCGCGAATTCATCCGCGACACGCTGGAGCGAGACCGCGACAATTTTCTACAAAGGCTCGACGAGGGGCAGAAAATCTACCGCGCTATCGGCGATGCTGCCCCTGCCTGGGGCATGGTCGGCACGTTGATCGGCATGGTGCAGATGTTCGCCAATATGTCCGACGCTTCGAAACTCGGCCCCTTCATGGCGATCTCCCTACTCGCCACACTTTACGGTGCGCTTGTGGGTAATCTCATCTGCCTGCCGATTGCCGACAAGCTGCATCTAAAGCTCGAGGAAGAAGACATTTCCCGCACCCTTGTTATCGACGGGGTGCTCCAGATCCGCGATGCCAAGAGTCCGACTGTGGTGCGCGAGATGTTGCTGGCCTATCTGCCTCATCACCACCGCAATCTGGAAGAGGCGCATTGATATGGCACGCAAGAAGGGCGGCGGACATGGCGGTGGCGGACATGGGTGGTTCGTCACCTTTGCCGACCTCATGGCACTGCTGATGAGTTTCTTCGTGATGCTCACCGCCATGTCGACGCAAGACCAGAAGAAGCTCGAACAATTGGCGGGATCCTTCCGCGATGCTTTCGGGGTGCAAAGCGAGCGCCGCCTTGCCGGCGTCATTGAGCGCGACGGCACGGCAACCCATGATGCGATCAAACATGTCGGCCGCCCCTCCGAAGAACGTGCAAGCCGCATCGGTCCGGGGGCGTGGCGCGATAGCGCTCTGTCGACGGCTGCCGCCTCTATGAAAAAGGCGATGCATGACATGCCGGAATTGGCCCGTTTCGCCGAAGGACTCACCATCGAGGAAACAACCGAAGGCATCGAAATCACACTGGCTGATCGCGACAATATGCCAATGTTTCCCGAGGGTGCACGCGAACCGTTCGATCGGACAAGGCTCGCGATCGAAAAACTCGCGACGCTTCTGCGCAAACTGCCAAACAAACTCGTCGTAACCGGGCATACCAATGCCATCAGGCCCGGCGCTATGGCAACGTGGGAGCCCTTCGATCTGTCAGCCGGACGCGCCATTGTGGTGCGCGATATTCTCGCTGGGAATGGCATCGGCCGCGAACGCTTTAGTGCCATTGTCGGCAAGGGAGCGGCAGAACCAGCTTTTCCCGAGCACCCCTTTCTACGCTCGAATGGGCGCGTCTCGATCCTCGTCAAACCGGAAACCTCGCCGCTTCCGGCGGGCTCGCTTTTTAGATGATCGCCGCTCCTCACATGATCAGGGCGAGAATCAGGGCGAGACGATCAGCATCCAATAGACGCCATATTTCGATTGTGGTTTGGACACTGCGCCCAGACCGAGCCGGCGCGCTTGCGGATCGAGCATGGCAGCATTGAGACCGCCACTATCGCGCCAGCCGGAAAATGCTTCCGCCGCCGTTCGGTAACCAGCCGAGGGCCGCGCAATTCGGCCTTGCACAGCCACGCGCGACAGAACCGGCATCGTGCCATGGACAGAGCGATCCGCCGCCGCATCTTGCCGCGCCAAACCCATCGCTTCATCGTTCAGGACTGGGTCGAGCGCCAAAGCTGCCAGCCCGTTCTTGGCGCGATAGGCGTTGATCAAGCCGGCAAGGCCCGCAGGATCGAATATGGCATTGGCAGCATCGAGCCGCTGGTAGAAAGAAGGTATCGCCTGCTGTGGCACGGGCTGTTTGGTACAGGCCGCGAGAAAAACAGCACATGCGGCCAACGCAACAAAAAAACGCGACATTAGGTTTGCGGCGCTCCACCGGCGGGATGGCTGAACGCCTCCGCATTAACGATTTCCATCCGCGCGAAAGGCGGAGGCAATTTGATAATGTCGTTTTCACGCAGTTTGCGGAAAATCGCAAAGGTCAAATCGGAACTGACGCGCACCGCCGTTTCAACCTCGGGCACAAAACAGACAAGTTCAAAATTTAAAGAGCTTTCACCGATCGACTTAAAATTAACCCGTGGAGCAGGGTCTTCAAGAACATCCTGATTACTGGCCGCCGTCTCGCGCAAAATACCAGAAACGCGATCGCAATCGCTTTCTCTCGGTACAGGAACGGGAATAATAATCCGTCCGACACGATCGGTGTGGACGCGATTCTTCACGACGCCCGAGACGAGATTTGAATTCGGCACGATGACGGTGGCGCGGTCGAAGGTCTCGATTTCAGTGGCGCGGACATTGATCCGTTTCACATAGCCTTGTTCGTCTCCAACAATGATGAGATCGCCAACACGAATGCCGCGCTCCCATAGCAGGATCAGGCCAGAGACAAAATTATTGACGATCGATTGCAAGCCGAAACCAATGCCAACTGACAAGGCACCAGCGACGATAGTGATCTTTTCCAGACTAAGGCCAACATAGGAAAAGGAGAGCGCGCCCGTTGTAATGAAACCAATGTAACCCACGCCGGTAACAACGGAATTACGGATGCCGGAATCGAGCGACGTCTGAGGGAGATAGCGACGCTGCAACCAGCCCTGAAAGGCACGGGTGAGGAATATGCCGATAAGAAAAAGGATGATGGCGCCAAAAATACCGGCAAACGAAATCGTGACATCGCCAATCGTAAAGCCGAAAAAGAGGTGCTTGATCGAGGCAATGAAATCGTCGGACTCAAAGCCCCAAGGTGCGAGCACGGCCAAGCCGCCAATCGCGATAATGACAAGGCGGATAATGCCTTGCGCCAAGACGAAGAGTTGATCGAGACCCGAACGCGGCAGCCCAACAGTGGCATAAAGAAAACGTGTGACGCGCGAGGTGGGTGAAATCAGCCTTTCGAGTGCATGGTCGGTCAGATTGACGAGCAATGTCGTCGTCGCAATCACTGTCACCGCCCATGTGATTTGGACAGCAAGGAATGAACCGAAAGCAATATAACCACTGATGAGCGCCGCAAGAGCGATAGCAACAACGCACCAGCCGATAATACGCGCGGGCCCGATCCAGGCCGACTCGACATTGACATAGGTCCCGAAGCTTTTCTCATCAACTTCATCGAAAGGCCGGATCGATCGCAATGCACTGGCAAAAGTGAGAATGATGAGGACGGCAAAAATTCCACGCGTTGCGATTGTCAGCGCGAGACCCGACGAGATAGCAGTGTTGACCGCGCCCGTAATCCGCATCAAGGCCCAGAAGCTTAGCATCAAATAGGCATAGCGAAGTAATTTGGCCGCCGTCGCGTCACTCGCCTTCACAAGCCGCCATTGCGGTCGCGCCGGTGCAAGCACGCCATCCGCAAGAGCGCGCGCCGACGCCATGATCACAAAGCTCGACAGCACCGTGGCGAGAACATCCTCGAGCCGCGGCGGCAATAATTTAAAATGCGTCACATAGGCATTGATGAGAATGGCGAAAGTGCCTGAGACGGCGAGCGCAGCAAGAGCGTAGGTCGCTGCGGCGACATCGCGCCCCAACGGCGTCGGAGCCTCATCGTGCCTGTTCACAAAGAACGTCGTGAACAGGCGATAGAGGGGCAGGGAAGCAAATAAAAGAAGCGCGCACAAAACAAATAGAACACCGATGCCAGCGATCCCAAGCTGGCCGATGATACGCTGCGTGATGTCGACACTGAGTGTCCGAGATGCATCGGCATCGCGCGGTAGATTTTGAACCACCGAATACCAAAGCTCTGGCGACAAGATGCTGCCCGACGGTGCAAGCAACCGTGAATTGAACAATTCACGTCTTTTGTCGATGATCTGCGTCAGGATCTGGTCAGATTGAAGCGCCAGTGTGCGGGCAAGCCGCGCGATTTCCTCATTTTCCTGCAATGCCTTTTCGCGCTCATCCCGTTCGCGCGAAATATCGGCAACCTCACTGGACGCGTCGGCGGGTTTGGGACCGAGTTCTTTCAGGCGAACCTTCAAGAGATCGACGCGCGGCTGGACATCGTCGATCACGGCGCGAATGCGGTCGGGCAGTCCGGTTAAGCTCCGGCGCAAATCGGCGAGTTGCGCATCGCTGAGATCGCGGTTCTGTAATGCACGATCGAGCTGATCAAGCTGGAGTTTCGCAGCGTCGAGCGTTTGTCGCTGCACGGCCAGCGGCGAGGGTGCCGCTACGGCCATAGGTACCGATCCGACCGCAGGCGGCGTCGGTGTCTGCGCACGCAAGGGCGCGATCGCCGCGCCAGCCAGTACGATCAGGAGGATTAGACGATGAAACAGCGCCGTCACGCGGGGCCTCGGACAGACGATTCGGACTCGTCCCTAAAGATCACCCGAAATGCGACGGCGGCAAGGCCTAAGGTCCGGCTGGGCAGGATTGGACCGCGCGCCGCCCCAATCAACCCTTGGCTTTCGCCTTGGCTGCGCCCTTTTCGATGAGGGAGCGCGCTTCCGCCGCATCGCCCCAACGGACGACCTTCACCCATTTGCCAGGCTCAAGATCCTTATAATGCTCGAAGAAATGCTGGATCTGGTCGAGTGTGATCTGCGGCAAATCGGTGTAATTGACGATCTTCTCGTAGCGCTTCGTCAGCTTGTTCGAGGGCACCGCGACGATCTTTTCGTCACCGCCACTTTCATCTTCCATCAGCAGCACGCCGACAGGACGGACAGCCATAATAGCACCCGGAATGATCGCGCGGGTGTTGACGATCACCACGTCGCATGGATCGCCATCATCTGACAGCGTATGCGGGATGAAACCGTAATTCCCGGGATAGCGCATGGAAGTGTAGAGGAAGCGATCGACGATCAGCGCACCTGCGTCCTTATCCATCTCATACTTGATGGGCTCGCCGCCGATCGGCACTTCAATGATAACATTCACCTCGTGCGGGGCATTTTTACCAATCGAAACGGCGTCGATGCGCATGGTCGGGTCTCCTTGATTGCCCGCGTGCATAAAGCCCCGGCACGGGCTTCACAAGAAAGACTTTCGGGGAGAGTGGCCCGGGCGGGGCTTCAGCCGCGCTTTACGAGGGCTCAGGCCCAGCCGAAACCGACCCGTTCGAGCGGGACATCACCGAACCGCTCGACCATACGGCGGACCTTGCGTCCCCCGAGTTTCTCATAGAAGACGCAGGCCCGCTCATTGGCGGCCAGCGACCAGACCATCAAGCCATCGAGACGGCGTGCGTTGAGATCCTTCCGCGCCGCTTGGAACAGTCGCCGACCGAAGCCAAGCCCTTGGAATTCGGGCAAGAGGTAGAGCTCGAAAATCTCGCCCTGATAGGGCGAAGCGGAAAGCCGGTTCACGCCGAATGTGACATAGCCGCCGATCCGATCGTCGAAATCGAGCACGGCGACGCGGCTCCCGCGTGAAATGGCCGTTTCCCACCAGGCCGGGCCACGGCGCTCGACCATCCGCTCGAGTTCTCGCCCCGGGATGATACCGCGATAGGCATCACGCCAAGACAGATCATGCACGCTCGCCACCGCTTCCGCATCATGCGGCCGCGCCAGACGGATGGTGAGGAGCGATTGGGCCATAAGGTCAGTCTAGGCCCGGCCATGACGCGGCGGCAAGAGTGAAAAATCGGCTCAGCTCAAGGCAAACCGCAATGTCAGCAACGCGCCCACGCCGACGACGAACCAGCGCATCACGGCAGCAGGCACACGGCGCGCGAGTGCAACGCCATAATATCCACCAATGACTGAACCAACACCGGCAACAAGACCGGCCGGCCATTGCACGATGCCTGAACTGAGAAACGAGATCAGCGCGAAAATCTGGATCAGCGAAGCGCAGATATTCTTGGCCGCATTGATGAAGTGATAGTCTTCGCCTTCGGCGACCGACAAAGCGGCGAGCATGATGATGCCCATACCGGCGCCGAAATAGCCGCCGTAAATCGAGACGATGAATTGCATGGCTATCCCGGCGATGCGGCGGACGGGCGTGCCCGGCCCATGCGAAAACCGGTCGATCGCTTTGCGCAGCAAAGGGCTGACCGCAAACAGGATCGTCGCAAAAGCGAGAAACCATGGGACCAGCGCCACGAACGCCTTGGCCGGTGTGGCGAGCAGGAGTTGCGCGCCGAGATAACCGCCAATGGCAGATGCGATCCCGAGCGCTGCATAGCGACGCCAATGCAGCCGGATTTCCGGCAGATAGGCGGCAACACTCGACAGATTCGATGGCGTCAGCGCCACCGCCGACGTCGCATTGGCCGCAACCGGGGGAATGCCGACGAAAACCAGCGCTGAGAAGGTAAAGAACGTGCCCCCACCCGCCACGGCATTCACTGTCCCGGCGACGAGACCGGCAAATGCCAGAATGAGGATATTGGCGAGATCGAGATAAGCGAGATCCATGGGGGCGCTCCAGCACGCGCTTGCGTCCGTCTGCCTAGCGGAAACGCTGGCTGTTTTCTAGGCAGGGCGGGGTTGCATGAGGAACAGCCCAAAGATTGCACCGCCAGCGCCGCGATGCCCTCAGAAACGGGCCTCCGTTTGCCGCCTCGCTTTGCGCCTGCTATGGCCTCCCTCGTCCAACCGGGAACGCGCCTTGCCCCTTTTCAAGCGATCAGACGATGAGCGATACGCCCGCCGCATGGCGCGCATTGCCCGTTGGGATCGCCCAATCGAGCCCGGCTGGGACCGTTTCAGCGCATGGATGAACATGGTCTTTGTCGACCATGGCATTTTCCGCCTTGTCTATCTGAACCGCCACAAGGTCACGGAGCGGTTCTGGCGTGCCGCGCAACCGACCCCCGGCCAGATCGCCCAGGCAGCCAAGGACGGCATCAAGACCATCGTCAATCTCCGTGGTGGACGCGAATACGGTTCATGGCCGCTCGAAAGAGAGGCCTGCGAAGCCAATGGCCTAATTTTGGCTGAATTCGTTTTGCGGTCCCGCGAGGCCCCCGACCGCGAGGCCATCCTCTCGCTCGCCGATTTTTTCGCGACGCTCACTTATCCGGTGCTCGTCCATTGCAAATCGGGCGCCGACCGCGCTGGTTTTATGTCTGCCCTTTATCTGTTGATCGCCGAAAACCGCTCGGCAGACGAAGCGCTCGCGCAGCTCTCGCCTTGGTATGGGCATTTCCGTTTCGCCAAGACGGGCATTCTCGATGCCTTCGTCGAAATGTATCGCGACGAAGGTGAAAAGAACGGCAAAAACTTTCTCGATTGGGTCCGCGACGATTATGACCCCGAGCGACTGAAGCAATCCTTCAAAACGGGAATGGTCTCCGAACTCGTCGTCGACCGTATTCTCCACCGCGAATAAATCATGCGGTCTGCAGACGATGCAGGCGTCGATAAAGGCCGTCACGTTCGATCAACGCATCATGGGTGCCGCGCTCGACGATGCGCCCATCTTCCATAACAAGAATGAGATCGGCCTCACGGATCGTCGACAGCCGATGGGCAATCACGAGGGAAGTGCGCCCTTTTGCCAACCGGTCGAGCGCATCCTGCACGGCGCGTTCGGATTCCGAATCGAGCGCGCTCGTCGCCTCATCCAGAATGAGGATGGGTGCGTCGCGCAGAATGGCCCGCGCAATCGCGATGCGCTGGCGTTGCCCGCCCGAAAGCCGTGACCCGCGTTCCCCAACGCGTGTCTCATAACCCTCTGGCAATTGCATGATGAAATCATGGGCGGCTGCCGCCTTAGCGGCTTGTTCGATATCAGCATCGGTCGCGCCCGGACGACCAAGGCCGATATTGACGCGCACCGTTTCATCGAACAGGAGCGGATCCTGCGACACGGCCGCCATGGCATCGCGCAGCGAAGCTAACGTCACGCGCCGGATATCGTGACCATCGATTTCAATCGCGCCATCCGACACATCGAAAAGACGCGGCACAAGCGAAAGCAATGTCGACTTGCCAGAGCCCGACGGGCCGACAAGTGCAATACGTTGGCCTGGTTCGATCGTCACTGCGATAGAATATAGCGCAGGTTCATGGTTATCGTAGGAAAACGACACATCGCGAAAAATGATGCGCCCCTGCACTTTATTGAGGGTTACTGCATCGCTTGCATCAATGATCTTCGGCTTGGTATCGAGCGTACCGAAGAAGCGGTGGAGAGCCGCAGCAGCTTCCTGCAAAATTGAATTCAAATTGCCGATGGCGCGGAGCGATTGCGCGGCAAGCAACAGCGCAGTGATGAAGCCCGTGAAATCGCCAACGGTCGCCTGCCCGCTGATAATGCGCCAGCTGATGAAGAACAGCACCGCGGCGACCGCCAACCCGCCCGCACTTTCCAAAAGCGGATCGAGGCGCGCACGCTGATCAGCACCTTTCATTTTAAGCTGACGCATGGTCTCAAAACTGATCTGCGCACGCGCAGAAAGATAATCCTCAAGCCGATAGGTTTTAGCGATCCGCGCCGCACCGAGACTCTCGGCGACATGGCTCGCCATGCTGCCAGTCTCTTCCTGCATCGCACGGGCATTGCGGCGGAGTTTTTTGGCAATGCCCTGCATCGGCGGCAAAATAATCGGGATCGCGATCAGCGCAACAAGCGTCATCTGCCAATCGATCCAGAACATTGCAGCGATTACCGCCACCGCTGTCCCAGCATCGCGCAGAAACACCGCCGATAACCGCGTGAGCGCTTCACGGATATAACCAAAATCTGTCGTGAAGCGTTGCGTAAGTGCAGCGCTCGAATCGCGTGCGAGTTGTGCCATGTCAGCATGGATCAGTCGATCATAGAGGGCGCTCTGCATGTCCGCTTCAATGCGTGTGACGACCCGATTGGTCAGCATAGCGAGCCCATACATGGCCGCGCCCTTGATCGAAGTGACGAGAATGACGACCAGCGGAATCCAGGTGATGGCGGCATGGTCGCGCGCTTCGAACGCATCAAAGGCCCGCTTGATGATGACGGGGTAGAGGCCAGCCGCTGCCGACAGGATCGCCACGACAACAGTGATGCCCACGAGCGAAGGCCAATGCGGCTTCAACCAATCGCGCCACAGCCGCCCCATGAGAGGCAGAAAGGCAGCCCCGCCCTCAATCCCGGATTGTGCCATCAGCCGTGTTCCCGCCCCGGCGGCCTTGCGCCGAAGATCGCGCTGCCGACCCGGACATGAGTGGCCCCGAGCTGGATGGCTTCACGGTAATCGGCGCTCATGCCCATGGACAGAACCTTGAGCTGATGACGGGCGGCGATCTTCGCCAGAAGCGCAAAATGCGGCGAAGGTGGCTCATCGGCGGGGGGAATGCACATCAGCCCTGCGAGGCCGAGGCCGCGTGCGCGGCAGGATTCGATAAAGGCATCGGCATCCTTGGGTGAGACGCCAGCCTTTTGCGGCTCATCGCCCGTGTTGATTTGGACGAGAAGCGTGGGAATCCGCCCCGAACGGGCCATTTCCTTCGGCAACTCCTTCAAAAGCTCCGCGACAAGGCTCTCCCGATCGACCGTCTCGATCACATCGAAGAGGCCCACCGCCTCCTTCACCTTATTGGACTGCAAGGGCCCGATCAGATGAAGTTCGACGCCGGGGAAATCGGCCTTCAGCCCCGGCCATTTGGCCTTGGCCTCCTGCACGCGGTTCTCGCCGAAAACCCGCTGGCCGGCAGCCAGTACCGGACGGATGATGTCGGATTCCATCGTTTTGGACACTGCGACGAGGGTGACATCCTCCACGGGGCGCTCGCAATCAGCGGCGGCTGTGGCGATGTCGCTTCTGACTGCGGCAAGCCGTTTAACGGCGTCGTCCATTCCTCGCCCCTTCTGTTGACCGGGAAGCCGAATTCATGTCCTAGTCCGGCCGAACCTTGTCCGGCAAGGCCTTCCGGCTTGCGGGGCTTGGCCGAAGATCCCGAAGACCCTGAAATTCCTGACGAGAACCATGCGATCCGAGCGGTATAACGCCCGTGAGTCCGAGCCGAAATGGCAGGCCGAATGGGAGCGCAAAAAGCTATTCAGCACGCGGAACGACGATCCGCGCCCTAAATATTATGTGCTGGAGATGTTCCCCTATCCTTCTGGCCGGATCCATATGGGTCACGTCCGCAATTACGCGATGGGCGATGTGGTTGCACGCTATCGCCGCGCCAAGGGCTTCAACGTCCTGCATCCCATGGGATGGGATGCGTTCGGCATGCCGGCGGAAAATGCGGCGATGGCCAACAAGGTGCATCCGGCCGAATGGACCTATGCCAATATTGCAACCATGCGCGGCCAGCTCAAATCGATGGGCCTGTCGCTCGATTGGGATCGTGAGATCGCGACCTGCGATCCATCCTATTACCGCCACCAGCAGCGGATGTTTCTCGACTTCCTGAAAGCGGGATTGGTCGATCGCAAAACGGCGAAAGTGAATTGGGATCCGATCGACCAGACCGTGCTCGCCAATGAGCAGGTGATCGATGGCCGGGGCTGGCGTTCAGGCGCGCTCGTCGAACAGCGCGAATTGACGCAATGGTTTTTCAAGATCGCCGATGATTCCCAAGAACTGCTCGACGCGCTTGAGGATCTCGATCGTTGGCCGGAAAAAGTCCGGCTTATGCAGAAGAACTGGATCGGCCGTTCGGAAGGTCTTCTCGTCAACTTCGCACTCGATGCAAAGACAACGCCGAAGGGTGAGAGCGATCTCGAAATCTTCACGACGCGGCCCGACACATTGTTCGGCGCGAAATTTCTGGCGCTTGCGCCCGATCATCCGCTTGCCAAAGCGGCCGCCGAAAATAATCCCGGCCTCGCCGATTTCATTGCCGAATGTAAACGCATGGGCACGGCGCAGGAAGAAATCGAAAAGGCCGAGAAGCGCGGCTTCGATACTGGCATCCGTGCCGTCCATCCGTTCGATCCGAACTGGACGCTGCCGGTCTATGTCGCGAATTTCATTCTGATGGATTACGGCACAGGTGCGATCTTCGGCTGCCCCGCGCATGACCAGCGCGACCTCGATTTCGTCAACATGTACGGCCTCGGCAATACGCCCGTCGTCTGCCCCGAAGGTCAGGATCCGCGATCCTTCGTCATCACCGACACCGCCTATGTCGAAGATGGACGCATGATCAATTCGCGATTCCTCGATGGCATGACAACGGCGCAAGCGCGCGAAGAAGTTGCCAAGCGTCTCGAAAGAGATATGCGCGGCGGCAAACCTGTCGGCAAGCGCAAGGTGAATTTCCGCCTGCGCGATTGGGGCATTTCACGCCAGCGTTATTGGGGCTGCCCGATCCCGGTGATCCATTGCGAGAGCTGCGGCGTCGTGCCGGTGCCGAACAAGGATCTGCCGGTCAAATTACCGGACGATGTCACCTTCGACGTGCCCGGCAATCCACTCGATCGCCATCCGACTTGGAAACATGTCGATTGCCCACAATGCGGCAAGAAGGCCCAACGCGAAACGGACACGATGGACACTTTCGTCGACTCGTCCTGGTATTTCGCCCGCTTCACCGATCCATGGAACGAGACGGAACCAACGACGCGGCAGGCGGTGGATCATTGGTTGCCGGTCGATCAGTATATCGGCGGAATTGAACATGCGATTCTGCATCTTCTGTACTCGCGCTGGTTCACCCGTGCGATGAAGCGCACGGGCCATGCCGGCCTCGACGAACCTTTTGCGGGTCTCTTCACGCAAGGCATGGTGGTGCACGAGACCTATCGAGCGCCGGACGGTTCATGGGTCGCGCCGTCGGAGCTTGAAATTACCAGCGACGGCGCCAACCGTCGCGCCAAGCGTTTGACGGATGGCCTCGACATTGAGATCGGCGCGATCGAAAAGATGTCGAAGTCCAAGCGCAACACTGTGGATCCCGACGACATTATCGGCACTTATGGTGCCGATACGGCGCGTTGGTTCATGCTGTCGGATTCCCCGCCTGAGCGTGACGTGATCTGGACCGAAGAAGGCGTGCAAGGTGCCGCCCGCTTCGTGCAGCGCGTCTGGCGTCTAATCGGAGACATCGCCGACCGTGCCGGCGTGGCTAGGTCAGCGTCCTCCTATTCGGATGCGGCGCTTGCCGTGCGCAAGGCGGCGCACAAGGCTTTGGTGCGGACCGAGGAAGATGTCGAGCGTCTGCGGTTCAACCGGTGCGTTGCGCATATTTATGAACTCGCCAATGCGTTGCAGGCTGCACTTGCATCCGAAAAGGGCGAACTCGATGAAGGGATGAAGGCAGCACTCGCTGAAGCGGGATCAATCCTTGTGGGCATTCTCGCGCCGATGATGCCGCATTTGGCGGAAGAATGCTGGGCGGCTTTGGGCCATGCGACGCTGGTGGGCGAACAAGCGTGGCCTGTCGCCGATCGTGCCTTGATCGTCGAAGACACGATCACACTGCCGGTGCAGGTGAATGGAAAGAAGCGCGCCGATATTGTTGTTGACCGCAACGCGGATCAGGCGACGATAGAGAAAGCCGTCCTTGCACTCGAGGCGGTGCAACGCGCGATGGAAGGCAAGCCCTTGCGCAAATTCATTGTCGTGCCGCAAAGGATCGTCAATGTCGTCGTCTAACAATTCTGGACGGATTTCACGTCGCGCCTTGCTGATCGGATTGGTAGGCTTGCCGCTCGCCGGTTGTGTGCGCCCCATGTATGCGACCATCGACAGCAAAGGGGTCGTCACGAATAGCCAGCTCGCGGCCATCGACATCAAGCCGGTGCCTGAGCGCTTCGGCCATTACCTGACCGAAGATCTTCGCTTTGCCTTGCACGGCGGCAGTCCGGCGGCGACGATGAAGTACCGCCTCGAAATCACGGTGACCCGCTCTGTTGTGACGCCGATTATCGATACATCGACCGGCCGCGCCGATGTCGCGACCATGCGGGCCGATGCCTATTTCCGTCTGCTTCCATATGAAGGTGGGACGGTATTGGTCGATGGGCGCGCGACGGGTTCGGCGTCTTATGACCGGCTTACACAGCGTTATGCGGGCTTGCGCGCGGGAATCGATTCGGAAAAGCGCGTTGCCGAGACGCTCGCCGAACAGATCCAGACGCGCATCGCGGCCTATTTCGCCACGAAATCCTGACCATGGCGAAGCTGACGCGGTCCGGTGAGGTCGAGGCCTTCGTCCGGAAACCGGATAGAGTCTTTCGCGTCATTCTCGTTTATGGGCCCGATTCGGGTGCCGTTTCCGAGCGCGCCCGCGCCGTTGCTCGCGCCCTTGTCGATGATCCCGACGATCCGTTCCAACTCGTACGGATGGAGGGCGACGATCTCGCGTCCGATCCCGAGCGCTTGGCCGATGAAGCATTCACCGTGCCCTTGTTCGGCGGTAAGCGTGTCCTCTGGGTGCGTCTAGGATCAAAAAATCTCGCCCCCGCATTGGAGCCGCTTCTGAAAAGTGCTGAGCCGGAGGCGAAGATCGTTATCGATGCGGGCGACCTCGCGCCCAAACACGCCATCCGTGCGATGGTCGAAGCATCGAAACATGCGATGGCCCTTGCCTGCTATCTCGATGAAGCACGCGATGTCTCTGCACTCGTCAATGATACGTTTCGGGAAGCGGGCGTCTCGGCATCACGGGATGTGATCACGCTCGTCGCGTCACTGCTCGGCTCGGACCGTTTGCAGACACGGCAGGAATTGCAAAAGCTCGTCACCTTTGCAGGCCAAGGCGGGACACTGACCGTCGAGGATGTCGAAATCTTGATGGCCGATGCCTCGGCCTTAGCGTACGACAATCTGATCGACGCCGTGTTCACGGGGCAAGCGGCGCAGGCAGACCACGCGCTGGCGCGAATGCTGGCAGAAGGAAATGACGCCGGTGTGATGCTGGGTTTTGCGCTACGTCATGCGATTTCTTTACAGAAAAGCCGCATCGCCCTCGATGGCGGTACGCCGATGGACTCGGTGATGAAAAGCGCGCGTATTTTTTTCAAACGGCAAACCGCATTTCAAAAGCAAATGCGGATCTGGACGCTCGATGCGCTCGATAGTGCGATCGCACAATTATCAGATGCAGTCGTCACGACACGCAAACAGAATGCGATGGCCGATAGCGCAGCCTCGCGTGCCATGCTCCGGATTGCGTTAGCGGCACGTGCCCGCGCCTGAGGATCAATCGCGCAGGCGGCGGCAGAGATCGTCGAGCTGATCGAGCGTCGAATATTTCAACCGCAATTCACCGCCCTTCGGGCCATGCTCGATCGAGACATTGAGGCCGAGGACATCTTCGAGCGCCTTTTCAAGCGCGCGAGTGTCGGGATCTTTTTCAGCCTTGGCGCGCGACGTCTTGCCGGTTGTGGCCTTGGTCTCATCTTGCCCGAGCTTCTCGACATCGCGGACATTAAGACCCTGTTCGACGATGCGCTTGGCCACCGCCTCGGGATCATCCACTGAAAGCAGCGCGCGCGCATGGCCCGCTGTCAGCACACCTTCGGCCAGCATTTGTTTGACGCTGTCGGGTAGCTTCAAAAGGCGTAGCATATTGGCGACATGGCTGCGGCTTTTGCCTATGATCTTGGCGAGATCGGCCTGAGCGTAGCCGAAATCGTTCATCAGTTTCTCATAGCCGAGCGCTTCTTCGAGCGCATTCAGATCGGCGCGCTGGACGTTTTCGATGATGGCCAGTTCGAGCGCTTCGCGGTCGGTCGCCTCGACCAACGTGATTGGAACCTCGTGCAGAGCGGCACGTTGTGCGGCACGCCAACGACGCTCGCCCGCGATGATCTCATAAACATCAGCCATGCCGGGCATGGCGCGGACAAGGATCGGCTGAATGATCCCTTTCTCACGGATGGAGTTGGAGAGGTCTTCGAGATCCTCGTCGATGAAGGTCTTGCGCGGGTTGCGCGGATTGGGGCGGAGGAATTCGGTCGGCACACGACGCTGGCCGCGTGATCTTTCGACGACAGAGACTTCATCGCTCATGTCGCCTATAAGCGCCGCAAGACCGCGCCCGAGGCGCGATTTCTGTCCGTCGTCCGCCATTTTAAGCCCTTGTTATTCTTATGTTAATTACGCGGCCGCATGGAGGCGGCGTTCACGCTGAATGATTTCCGAGGCCAGCTTGAGATAGGCCTGTGCGCCGGAACATTTCAGATCGTAAAGCAAAACCGGCTTTCCGTGCGAGGGCGCTTCGGACACGCGCACATTCCGCGGGATGACGGTCTGATAGACCTTCTCACCCATGAAGGAGCGCACATCGCTGACCACTTGCGCCGACAGATTGTTGCGCGGGTCGAACATCGTCAGCACGACGCCATGAATGGTGAGGCCGGGATTCAGCGCAGCGCGCACCTGCTCGACGGTCTTCAAAAGCTGCGAAAGGCCCTCAAGCGCAAAGAACTCGCATTGCAACGGTACGAGCACGGCATCGGCTGCCACCATGGAATTGATGGTGAGGAGATTGAGCGAGGGCGGGCAATCGACAAGGATATAGGTATAGGTTTCGACCCCAGCGGCGATGCGCTCGTCATGGAGTTGATCGACCGCCTTCTTCAGGCGATGGGCACGGTCACGCTCAGGAGCGATTTCCAATTCGACACCAAGGAGATCGAGCGTTGAAGCAGCGATCGACAGACGCGGGACAGCCGTATCGATGATAGCAGCCGAGAGTGGAGCCTCGCCGACAAGGACGTCGTAAGTGGAGATGCGGCGGCTTTTCCGATCGATACCAAGACCGGTCGAGGCATTACCCTGCGGATCAAGATCGATGATGAGAACCTTCTCGCCAATGGCGGCAAGCGCCGTGCCGAGATTGATTGCCGTTGTCGTCTTGCCGACACCACCCTTTTGATTGGCAAGGGCCAACACGCGCGGTTGTGCGCCATTACGGCTTAGACGGATCGAATCCGTTTCCTGTTGGGACTTGGAATCACTCTGTGTCATCGCCGTTGGCACCAACCCGCTTATCAGCCTGTTCGACCCGGAGGATACGCGCCTTGGGATCGGTGAGGCTCGAAAGCTCAATAGCCCTTATTTTCCAACATTTAGCGGCTTCCGTCAATTCATTCGCAAGATCTTGTCCTTTTGGAAAAAGTGCGACGGTCCCCTTCTGCAAAAGAGGCGAGGTCATTTCCAGAAGCACGCTGAGCGGGGCTAGCGCCCTTGCGGTAACGATTTCCACAGGCGGGAGTCGATTCGCCATAGCCTCGATCCGTTCCGGATGGACGGTCACGGGAAGGCCAAGTAGGCGCGCTGTCTCACGCAAAAAAGCGCATTTGCGATCATTACTTTCCACAAGATGAACGCGCGCGCCTGGAACGTCGATCAGTGTTGCCGCGATCACAAGCCCTGGGAAACCAGCACCTGACCCGAAATCAGCCCAAACCTTGGCGTCGGGAGCGGCGGCTGCAAGCTGGAGGGAGTCGGCGATATGGCGGAGCCAAACCTCATCTAATGTGCTTGGCCCGACCAAATTCTTGATCTTTTGCCAGCGCGCAAGATTGTCGACGATGCCCTGCAGCTTCGATTCTGTTTCACGTGAAACAGGAGTGATGGCAAGAGCCGCGGCCTTGTCTGAAACCATCAGACGCTCA
>Ga0214917_10000160_pt1 | contig 81906 bp, 76 predicted proteins | sample LL_1208_BB_MetaG_FD_177983 | JGI IMG/M metagenome (GOLD analysis project Ga0214917, IMG submission 177983) | Freshwater microbial communities from Lake Lanier, Atlanta, Georgia, United States - LL_1208_BB | ecosystem: Environmental > Aquatic > Freshwater > Lake | place: USA: Georgia | collected... | reverse complement strand
GATAACCCGCTTGAATGACAGGCGCATCCTCCTGTTGGAAGAACGTGATTGGAGCCTGCTAAATAATCACCAAGTGAAACCGGCGAGGTACGGCCAAGAAATACAGCTCCTGCGTTCCTAATTTTCCTGCTATCGCGTTTAGGATCTGAAGTTAGCAGCTCCAGATGCTCAGCAGCATATGCATTTGCAACATCTAGAGATTGCTCAAGATTATCTGTAATTACGATAGCTGATTGAATTCCACTTAACGCTTGAACTATCCGTTGGCTATGTTTGGTAACCTGTGTCCTCAGCTTTAACTCACTCTGTACTTGATCTGCCAACTCTAAGGAGTCTGTTATTAGGACAGCTGCTGCAATAATGTCATGTTCGGCTTGACTAATTAAATCTGCAGCTACTTCACCTGCTCTAGCGCTCTTATCGGCCACGATTGCAATTTCAGTTGGTCCAGCTTCGGAGTCAATGCCAATTTTTCCACGAAGTGCTCGCTTTGCTGCCGCTACATAAATGTTTCCTGGACCGGTAACTAAATCAACTGGCTCTAATATCTCTTGAGTCAGCCCATCGACAATGCTGCGAACTCCATAGGCAAAGGCCGCTATTGCTTGCGCGCCTCCCATTGCATAAATCTCATCTACTCCAAGGATTGCACAGGTTGCCAAGATTGTTGGATTTGGCCAACCAGAGTTATCAACCTGGGCAGGTGATGCCAGGGCGATACTTTTCACTCCAGCAATTTGAGCTGGAACTACATTCATAATCACTGAACTGGGATAGACCGCTTTTCCACCTGGAACATATAGGCCAACTCGATCAACAGGAATCCAACGCTCTTCAACTTCTCCACCATCAACAACTTTGATCATCGCACTTGATCGAACTTGATCCTTATGAACATTTCGCACTCTTTTAATAGCCTCTTTAATTACACTTTCAAGTTTAGGATCCAATTGCGCAAGAGCTTTATCGATCTCTTTCTGGGGAACTCTAAGACCACTTGGAGCAACGCCATCAAATTTGAGACTTAGATCAAGTAGGGTCTGCTCATTTCCCTTTCTTACAGATTCAATAATTGGCTCAATTTCACTTAGTGCAGAGGCGATATCCATCTCAGCTCTGGGGAGCAGTTCTTGGTAGCCAGCTTTAGATAACTTTTTACCCCGTAAATCTAAGGTTCTAACAAGGTTTGCTTGGCTCACTTGACTATTCTAATTGAGTAAGCAACGTCCTCGCAGAGGGTTCCTTGGCTAAACCAAACAATCTGGGCCAAGGATTGACTTGAGATCTGCGCTCAAGCTTGGCGAGGCCGTAATTTTCAATCCATCATCTAGCTTAAGGATGGTGTTCTTTGATCCGCCTTCAATTTTTAGGTGAACTTCTCTAGTTCCAGGATGAGAACGCAATATTTCCTTCATTCGATCAACAACGGGAGGTGTGCAGCGTTCGGCTTCAAGCTTTATTACATAGGGCCCAATAGGTGCTTGATTAATATCAGCAAGAGTTAAATCAAGCGCAGTAATCTGGGGCGTCTCTTCCCTCTTATCAATTCTTCCGCGAATAATTACAATTCTATCTTCAATCAGATTAAGTGCGTGAGCTTGATAAGTTGATGCGAAAAAACGCACATCAATAGCTCCTTCAAGATCTTCAACTGTAACAATTGCCCAAGATTGACCTTGCCTGCTCACTTTTCGTTGCACTGCTGTGATTAGCCCTGCAATGGTGATTATCTGCTCGTGAACTACCCCTTCATCTAGAATTTGGCTAATAGTTGTATCTGTTGCGCTCCTTAAGACATGTTCAACTCCAAGAAGTGGATGATCTGAGACATATAAGCCCAGCATTTCTCGCTCATAGGCAAGCAGAAGCGCCTTCTCCCACTCTTGATCACTAACTTCTAGCGCTAGAGTTGACATGCCATTAACGCTAACTTCACTCGCTCCGCCAAATAAATCAAACTGACCAATAGCCTGGGCGCGCTTTTCTTCCAATACGGAATCAAGTGCTTCGAGATAAATACTCATCAGCCCCTTGCGAGAATGGCCCAGGGAGTCAAAGGCCCCAGCTTTAATTAAGGACTCTATGGTCTTTTTATTACAGACAGTTCCATCGACCTTTGTCAGAAAATCACTAAAGGATGTGTATTTGCCTTTCTCATTGCGATTTTTGACGATTGATGCGACAACATTTTCTCCAATATTTCTAATTGCAGTAAGTCCAAATCGAATATCTCTGCCACCAGGTGTGTATTCAGCATTTGAAAAATTCACATCAGGGGGTAGGACTTTGATTCCCATTCGACGAGACTCATTTAGGTAAAGCGCTGACTTATCTTTATCATCCCTGACGCTCGTAAGAAGTGCTGCCATATACTCCGTTGGATAATTCGCCTTTAAATACGCAGTCCAAAATGAGAGCACGCCATAGCCTGCGCTATGGGCTCGATTAAAAGCATAGTCAGAGAATGGAATGAGGGTCTTCCAAAGCTCTTCAATCGCGATGCTTGAAAATCCATTATTGCGCATGCCCTCTTCGAAGTGAACATATTCTTTATCTAGAATCTCTTTATTCTTTTTGCCCATAGCTTTGCGCAGCAAATCTGCTCGCCCTAGCGAAAACCCAGCAAGTTTTTGTGCAATTGCCATTACTTGTTCTTGATAAACAATTAGTCCATAGGTGTCTGCCAGAATCTCATCAAGTGCTGCGCTTAACTCAGGATGAATAGGTTCAATTCGCTTGCGTTTATTCTTGCGATCAGCATAATCATTATGGGCATTAACTCCCATCGGGCCGGGGCGATAGAGTGCGATAACAGCTGAAATATCTTCAAATGAATCTGGCGCCATCGATCGAAGTAGCGCTCGTATAGGGGCGCTATCTAATTGGAATACACCCAGAGTCTCGCCTCTTGAGAGTAATTCGAATGTTTTCTTATCTGAAAGTTCTAGATCCTCCAATACTAAAGTTTTTCCCTGATTGCTCTTGATATTTTCTAGACAGTCATCGAGCACTGAGAGATTTCTAAGACCAAGAAAATCCATTTTTAATAGCCCGGTTGCTTCGCATGCGCCCATATCAAACTGAGTAATGATCGAGCCATCAGCATCGCGACGATGAATTGGAATCACATCGATTAGTGGTTCTCTACTAAGAATCACACCCGCAGCATGAACTGACCATTGTCGCTTAAGGCCTTCGAGCCCTCTTGCCATATCGACAATGTTTTTGGAATCAGGATCACTCTCATAGATATTTCTAAATTCTTGCGCTTCACCGAAACGCTCATTATCTCGATCAAAGACACCTTGAAGTGATATATCTTTACCCATAATGGAAGGCGGTAGCGCTTTAGTTAGTCGCTCGCCTAGCGCGTATGGATAACCCAAAACTCGAGCCGCATCCTTAATCGCAGCTTTAGATTTAATTGTTCCGTAGGTAATGATTTGAGCAACTCGATCATCGCCATACTTATTTGTGGCATACCTAATCATCTCGGAGCGTCTGCGCTCATCAAAGTCCAAATCTATATCGGGCATCGAGATTCGGTCTGGATTTAAGAAGCGCTCAAAAAGCAATCCGTGTTTTATTGGATCTAGCCCAGTAATTCCTAAAGAATATGAAACTAAAGAGCCGGCAGCAGAGCCTCTTCCCGGCCCCACGCGAATCCCCTCCTTCTTTGCATGAGCCACTAGGTCAGCAACGACCAGGAAATAGCCAGCAAATCCCATATTGGTCATTACATCTAACTCAAAATGAAGTCGGGCCTGATATTGCGGCGCAATCTGATCCATACTTTTCACGCCAAATTTCTCCAATAATCCTCGTTCACTCTCTTTGACCAACCAAGAGCTCTCACTCTCGCCTTCTGGAACTACAAATCGCGGGAGTAAATTCTCATTCTCGCGCATCGTGATATTGCATCGCTCAGCAATTACTAGTGTGTTGTCACATGCGATTTCCAGATCTTTAAATATACGACGCATCGCTGCGGCATCTTTTAGGTAATACTCTTTACCTTCAAATTTGAATCTCTTTGGGTCTGCCAGTGTTGTCCCTGATTGAATACATAGAAGCGCTTCATGATGTTTTGCATCATCAGCATAGGTGTAGTGGAGATCATTTGTTGCAACCAGTGGAAGTCCCAGCTCTTTTGAAAGTTTTAGTAAGTCATCTTTAACTCTTCTTTCAATTTCAATGCCATGATCCATAATTTCGACAAAATAATTATCTGCTCCAAAAATATCGCGATAATTTGCTGCCGCTGAACGTGCTTCGTTATACGCTCCCATTCTGATACGGGTTTGAATCTCACCTGCCGCGCATCCTGTTGTTCCGATTACCCCTTGGCTATATTGCGAGAGCAACTCGCGATCCATTCTTGGTTTGTAGTAAAAACCTTCCAGAGAAGCAAGGGAAGAGAGGCGAAACAAGTTAGCAAGACCAACGTTGTTTTCAGCCCAGAGCGTCATATGGGTATACGCCCCACCTCCTGAGACATCATCTTCTCCACCCTCAGCCCACTTAACTCGTTTTTTCTCAAACCTAGATTCAGGTGCTACATAGGCCTCTATTCCAATAATGGGTTTAACCCCTGAGTCCTTCATTGTTTTATAGAAATCAAATGCGCCGAAAACATTTCCATGATCGGTCATAGCTATTGCGCCATCGCCAGAGCGGGCGACTTCTTCAGCTAATTTTTCAACCCGAGCTGCTCCATCGAGCATCGAATACTCAGTATGGACATGAAGATGAACAAAACCCTGGCTCACGGTCGGCGAGATTACTCTCTTGCTCTCACTTGACAGCGAGCAACGCAAGGGCGCGCGTTAGATCCTCAGGCAGTGGGGCATTTAGGGTGATTCGCTTATCACTTGTTGGCTGATTAAAAGCTAGCTCTAAGGCATGTAACCAAGGTCTCTTCAACTCCAGGCGCGCAGCAAGGATTGGATCTCCTCCATAGGCTAGGTCTCCAACTAAAGGGTGGCGGAGGGCATTAAAGTGAACTCTAATTTGGTGAGTTCTTCCAGTTTCTAGAACTACCTTTAGTAGAGATGCTCCCTGGTAATACTCAATCAATTCATAGTGGGTAATGCTGGCCTTGCCATCGGCAACTACAGCAAAACGATAATCCTCCCTTGGATGGCGCCCTATTGGAGCATCAATACTTCCCTCTGCTGGATCAATATGTCCTTGAATTAACGTGCGATAAACCTTTTCAATGCTACGGTTTCTAAATTGATTCTTCATCGAGATATAGGAGCGTTCATGCTTTGCTAACAGCATTAATCCAGAAGTTCCGGCATCTAGCCTCTGCACAATTCCTTGTCGCTCCTGTGGGCCAGTCGTTGAGATTCGATATCCCCGAGCAAGAAGTGCACCAACAACAGTTGGCCCCATCCAGCCTGGGCTTGCATGCGCCGCACAACCAACAGGTTTATTGACCACAACTACATCATCATCGTCATAGATGATTTCAAGGGTATCAATGGGAGTTTCTTTTAGTTCTAGCGGGTCATAGATCGCTGGCATTAAAACAGTTAGACGATCTCCTGCCCTCACCCGATCTGACTTTGATAGTGGTTTCTTTCCCTGCAAAACATCTCCAGCATTTAGTAAATCAGCCACCATGCTTCTTGATAGCTCCAAGACTTTTGATAGCGCGGTATCAACTCTCTGACCATCTTGATCTTGGTCAATCTGTATCGCTCTGATCTCGCGTTGCATCAAATTACCTTTTTGAATGGCTCAATATTTCGAATCGCAAGCAGACTCATTAAAAGCGCTGAAACTACAATTGCTGAATCAGCCACGTTAAATACCGGCCAATTTGGCAGCTCGATCCAATCAATAACTTCGCCTCGCCATGGCCCCGGTGGTCTAAAGGCTCGATCTACCAAATTCCCAAGAACTCCGCCAAGCAGTAAGCCCAATGCAATTGCCCAAGGTCCATTGGTAACCTTGCCAATGAAATAGAGAATAAAGGCAACCACACAGAGTTTTAATGAACTCAAAATTAAAGTCGAATCTCCTATTAGATTAAAAGCAGCACCTGGGTTTGTGGCAAAAGTTAACTGGAGAAAGTCTCCAATGACTTTTACCGGTTGCCGATATTGCAGGTAAGAAAGAGCCCAATTCTTGGTAATTAAATCTAGGGCAAATATTGATACCGAAAATATGATAAACAGTCGTCGCGCGCGATTAGCACCCGACGACCCTATCGGCGCTCTTCCTTCTGTTTGCATAACATGCAAAGGGTGGCACGTGGGAAAACTTGGAGACGAGCCTTTCCGATGGCGCTACCACAATCCTCACATCGCCCATAAGTCTTAGTTTCAATTCGCTCTAAGGCTCGCTCCGTCTGTAAAACCATATCCCTTGCGTTATAAACCAGTGATATCTCATGTTCGCGTTCAAAAGTTTTCGCACCTGCATCAGCTTGATCATCGCCCGCTCCAACACCTGAAGCTTCGATTAGCTCATCCATTTCACTCTCGATTTTTTCAAGTTCTTTCCGTAATCGAACTAGATCTTTTGAAAGTTCAGATTTAATCGCCTTCATTTCAGTTGCGCTCCAGGACTCTTCGCCATCTAGAACGAAGGGAGAAGGCGCAGCTTTAACTGGTTTTAGCGCTGGGGCTTTCTTGCCTGGCTTTGGAGTTCTAATTGGCGGCGGCATTACTAATCGTTTCTCTGGAACAACTACCAGATCACTTGCCTCAATTTCTGGTTTATAAACTGAAATTGTTGTAGCTCCGCCTTTTGCTGTGCTGCTAGTAAGCGCAGTCTTGTGAGCACCCTTAATTATCTGAGCAGGGGCCTTCTTGATTGGGGGTTTCTTAGCAAGAGTTGGGCGAACTGGCGCCTTCTTTGCTGGAGCTTTCTTAGGTGCACCTTTTTTTGCAGGAGCCTTCTTACTCTTTGGCTTAACGCTCTTTGCCTTAGATTTCGCCTTAACTGGGCTAGATTTCTTCGTGAACTTGCTAACCGCTGAGCGGACTTTCTTTTTTAACGCCACAACCGCGAAGGCTAAAGGTTTATTGATTTAAATGCCACTCGCCCCGCTATGGGCTAGAATGGGCTCACTTACATCAGTTATCGCTATGACCAGGCAATCACCTGCGAGCGAGTTGGAAGAAGTGAGTTAAGAGCTCATCTAGAACCAACAGTAAGTTTGCTTATAAGCGGCAGCCAAGAGCTGCAAGGCGGGTGGTACCGCGGTCTTTAGATCGCCCCTCCAAGAGATCGAAAATTGTTTTTATTCGAATTTCGAGGGGGTCTTTAGTGGCAAATAATTCTCCTTATCTAGCGCTATCTGCCTCAATCGATCTTCCAAAAGTTGAACATGAAATCTTAGATTTTTGGCGAACACAAGACATTTTTCATAGCAGTGTGAGGATGCGTCAGGGCGGGCAGAGTTGGACTTTCTATGAAGGGCCACCAACCGCAAATGGATTGCCAGGAACTCACCATATCGAGGCAAGAGTTTTTAAGGATGTATTTCCTCGTTTTCAGACAATGAAGGGCAAGTATGTAATCCGTAAAGCGGGCTGGGATTGCCATGGCCTTCCGGTAGAGATAGCGGTTGAGAAAGAGCTGGGTTTTTCTGGCAAAGGCGATATTGAAAAATTCGGAATAGCTGCATTTAATGACAAGTGTCGTCAATCAGTGCAGCGACATGTAGGTGCATTCACGCAAATGACTGAACGAATGGGTTTCTGGGTTGATTTTGATCAGGCCTATTGGACGATGTCTAATGAATACATTGAGAGCGTATGGTGGTCACTGGCTCAGATTCATAATAAAGGTCTTCTAGTTCAGGACTATCGCGTAGCTCCATATTGCCCAAGATGTGGCACTGGCCTTTCAGATCATGAGTTAGCTCAAGGCTATGAAAGCGTAACTGATCCAAGTGTCTATCTCCGTTTTCCAATCATCGATGGAGAACTAAAAGATCTCGGGGCATCTTTATTGGTTTGGACGACAACCCCGTGGACCTTGGTATCCAATACTGCAATTGCAGTCAATCCAAATGTTGATTACCTAGTAGTTAGAACTAAGGCTGATCCTGAGAAGGAAGTTATCTCTGAAGTAGTGGTGTTGGCAAAGAATTTGGTTGCTCTGATAGGCAGTGGCTATGAAATTCTTAGGGAGCTAAAGGGAAGCCAACTTGAGAAGCTGAAATATCAACCCCCCTTTAACTATGTAGATATTCCTGCTGCTCACTATGTGGTTCTGGCAGATTATGTAACTACCGAAGATGGAACTGGTTTAGTTCATCAAGCCCCAGCCTTTGGCGCAGATGACCTTCAAACCTGCCGGAAATATGGCCTACCGGTTGTAAATCCCATCGCCCCGAATGGTGAATTTGAAGCAGGTATTGCAACAGTTGGCGGAATGTTCTTTAAGCAAGCAGATAAGGTTTTGATTAAAGAGCTAAAGAAATCTGGAGCACTTTATAAGCACCAGCAATACGAACACTCCTATCCACATTGCTGGAGATGCCACACGCCACTGATCTATTACGCTCAACCTTCTTGGTACATCAGAACCACAAAAATCAAAGATGATTTACTTAGGGAAAATGCCGCCACCGATTGGCATCCAGAGACCATAAAAAGTGGTCGGTATGGCGATTGGCTAAATAACAATATCGATTGGGCTCTCTCGCGCAATCGCTACTGGGGCACTCCCCTGCCAATCTGGAAATGCGAAAATAAACATGAAGAAGCCTTTGCTTCAAAAGCGCAACTGCAAAGCCGTTACGGCAAAGACTTAACTGACCTCGAACTGCATCGGCCATTTGTTGACGAGATTGTTTTCCCTTGTCTTAGCTGTTCATCACAGATGATAAGAACCCCAGAGGTTATAGATTGTTGGTATGACTCAGGGGCTATGCCCTTTGCGCAGTGGGGATATCCCCATAAGCAGGGTTCAGAGGAAAAGTTTAAAGAGGCTTATCCTGCTGACTTCATCTGTGAGGCAATTGATCAAACCCGTGGCTGGTTTTACACCCTGATGGCGATTGGAACTTTAGTATTTGATGAATCTTCATATAAAACCGTGCTCTGCCTCGGCCACATCTTAGATAAAGATGGACGAAAGATGAGTAAGCATCTGGGAAATGTATTGGAGCCGATGGCTTTGATGGATAAACATGGCGCAGATGCAGTTCGTTGGTACATGCTCGCTGCGGGTTCTCCCTGGAGCGCAAGGCGAGTTGGCCATGAAGCAATCTCAGAGGTAGTCAGAAAAACTCTACTTACCTATTGGAACACTGTTTCATTTCTCACTTTATATGCCGCGGCTGCCAATTACTCGCCCTCTCCCATTACTAAGGCCAGCGAACTCTCAACCATGGATCGTTGGATTCTTAGTGAATTAAATCAATTAATTGCAGAAGTTGATCAAGCTTTAAGTGATTTTGATTCACAGCTAGCCGGATCTGCCATTGCCACATTCATCGATGATTTATCAAATTGGTATGTCAGAAGGTCAAGACGGAGATTCTGGGATGGCGATAGCGCAGCACTATCAACACTTCATCACTGTTTAAAGAATGTCACGTTACTTATGGCTCCACTCGTTCCATTTATTACCGAACATGTCTGGCAGAAATTGATACGCGTTGTTGAAAAAGATGCCCCTATCTCAGTTCACCTAGCTGACTTTCCCAATAGCGATACTTCAGCAATTGATAGTGAGCTTTCAAAGTCAGTTGCTTTGACTAGAAGACTGGTAGAACTTGGTCGAGCTAGTAGAGCGCAATCTGGAGTAAAGATTCGCCAGCCACTCTCGCGCGCTTTAATTGCGGCATCTGGTTGGAAGTCTCTATCGCCTGAATTACGCGAACAGATCTCAGATGAATTAAATGTTGAGTCCCTAGATGATCTGGCAAGCGCAGGAGCAGATCTGGTAGATGTCTCAATAAAAGCTAATTTTAGATCCCTGGGAGCAAAATTTGGCAGCGAGGTTCAAGAGCTTTCAAAAGCAATTACCTTATCCAACGCTCAAGAATTAGTTAGTAAGGTTAGAACCCATGGCAGAGCTGATATCGCATTCGGCTCAAAGAGCGCAGAGATTACTGAAGAGGATTTAGTAATTACTGAGACGCCGAGAACTGGTTGGGCTGTTGCTTCTCATAATGGCGAGAGCGTTGCGCTGGATTTAGAGCTCACTGATGAATTAATTGCTAAAGGTATCGTTAGAGAAGCTATCCGCGCTATTCAAGATGAGAGAAAAGCATCGGGTTTTGATGTGAGTGATCGAATCCACGTTAAGTGGAACTCTGATAAGCAATCTTCAAAGGCTATTGAGGAATCAAAGTCCTGGATAAGTCAGGAAGTACTCGCTCTCTCATTTGAACGGGATTCAAAATTAGAACCAAGTGAGCAAGAGCTCGGTCTTAGCCTAAGACTAAGCAAGGCCTAAAACTTACTTCTAATCTGCCAAAGATCAGGAAATACTGGATTAAAGAGTGTCGAAGCAAGATATGCAGCGCCACTTGAACCACCAGTTCCACTTTTACTACCAATAGTTCTCTCAACCATTTTCACATGGCGATAGCGCCACTCCTGCAAGCCCTCATCGATATCCACTAAACGCTCACAGATAAGTGATCCCTCGGGATCCTTTCTGTGAAGATCAAGTAGAGCTGCCTGCACGCTTTCCTCTGCCTGATAAGCCTGAGTAAAATCGCGATTAAGGATTTCCTTTGCAATTCTAAAACCTCTGCTATCTACATATTTAAGTGCGCTATCCCAGAGGGATGGCGAACTCATCAAATCTTCAACGCATTTCTTATCTGCAGGCAATAGGTGTGCTGATGCTTTTAGATCACGCCTTCCCAAAATTGCTTCAACTTGTCTAAATTGCGCCGATTGAAATCCGCTCGAAGCTCCTAGGCGATCTCGGAATGAATTGAACTGAAGCGGTGTCATAGTCTCAAGAATGTCAATCTGAGCAACGCAGATTTTCATAATTGTTCTGATTCGACCAAGAATAGATAGTGAGTAGTGAGTATCGCCTGATTCAAGACTTCTCTGAGCGGCAAGAAATTCATGAATCAGTTCCTTAAACCAGAGTTCATAGGTTTGATGTATGACGATAAATAGCAACTCATCATGCTCGGGACCTTCTGAGAGAGGTTTTTGGAGCTTTAGAAGTTCATCAATTTTTAAATATGAACTATAGGTAAGGGCGGCTTCGTGATTCTCGCTCATGTAACTCGAACCTGTCCATCTTCAACTTTCTCATATTGGCGAGTGCTTACTAGATCTCTTATTCTTTGAAATCCATCATAAACTTCTAGATATGAGTTAACTAAAGGCGAAATGGCAACTCTGATCGAATTTGGAGCTCGATAATCTGGAATCACATTGGCATATTTGCGCAGCGCAATAGCAATCTTGCTTGCCTCTGGATGACAGAGGGATATGTGTCCGCCACGACTACTAGCACTTCTTGGGGTGTTTAGCGTAAACCCGAGCGGAGCTAACCATTTTTCATAGAGCTCAATCATCATTTGAGTTCCTCGCCCGGCTTTTGCTTCAATGTTTGCAATTCCAGCCTCTTCAATCATTTCAAATGCGCTCTTGATACAGCGCAATCCCATTAGTGAAGGACTTGCTATTTGAAATCCTCTAATACTGTCAACCTTTTCAAAACTTGGACCCATAGCAAACTGATCACGTTGGGCAAACCAGCCTTGAATCGGCACTTGTAACTCTTTTTGTATGCCTTTTGAAACATATAGCCAAGCAGGTGCGCCAGGTCCTGAGTTGCCATATTTATAACTACACCCAACGGCAAGCTCTACGCCGTTCTTATCAAAGTCAAGAATGACAGAGCCAACTGCGTGCGCTGCATCCCAGAGCATTAATGCGCCGCAACTTCTTACTAACTCGGTAAGAGACTTTATATCTTGCCTCGCACCAGATCTGTATTGCACAACCTGAAGTGAAACCAGTGCCACATCATCTGATAGATAGGATTTTAGTAACTCTGGAGTTATTAATTCATTTTCACTAAGTGCCTTATCTTCATTATCAATTGTGATTAGATTTAAACCTAAACTCCTTGCAATTCCCTGCATGATGTAGCGATCTGTCGGGAAATTGGCCGCATCTATTATTATGGTTTTTCTATCCGGCCTTGCCTTGATTGCAGCTAGCGCCAATTGATAGAGATTGACGGAAGTTGTATCGCAGGCCAGTACTTGACCTGGCCCTGCGCCAAGAGCGCTCCGGCCAATTAAATCCCCAACCCTCTGAGCTTCATCTATCCAATGCTCCCAACCAGTAACAACTTTGGGTCCCCACTCTTGGGTTAAAAAGTCGTTGATAGCTTTCACTGTCGCATGAGGCAAGCGCCCCAGAGAATTCCCATCTAGATAACAAGTATTTGGGTCGGTAATGACAAATTGATTTCGAAACTTACCTAACTCATCTTGGGCATCTAGCGCCTGTGCTTGGCTGCGTTCCATAACCTTGAGTCTAGGTCAGATACAAGCTACTTGAGAAGTTGCACTTTAGGCAAAGTCTTATCTAATAAAGGCAATTAGAATTTGTGTACCAAAGAAGAGAACTATGAATGAAAGATCAAGTGCTACGGGACCCATGCGAAGCGGCGGGATAAACCTACGGATAAAACCTAGCGGCTTATCGGTAATCATGTAGATAATTTCAGCGAGCGGAAGAATTATTCCCCTTGGGCGCCAACCGGGACGAAACATCCGTACATAATCCAAAATCAGTCGGGCAAACAATGCAAATAGAAAAAGATTGAGAGCAAGAACAATCCAACTGCTGATATTTATCACAGCAGTATTAAATCAGCTCTGGTTAAAAAGGCTAGCGTTTGCTGCAGCCGTCTTATCCTCTGAACTGACCATGACATTTGGTGGCGATAGAAGAAATACTTTTGAAGTTACGCGCTCAATAGTTCCAGCATGACCGAAAACTAAACCTGATGCAAAGTCAATTAATCTCTTGCGCTCTGACTCTTCCATATCGCTAAGGTTCATGATGACCGGATTTCCTTCGCGGTAATACTCACCAATTGCTCGAGCCTCACTATAAAACCTAGGAGTAATAGTCACGATGCGATCGATTGGAGCAGCATCTACAACTTTTGCAGCGCTAGTCATAGATGGAGCGACAGTTAGCGATTTGTTCTCACGCTTAACTGGGGTAACTCTGTTTTTAGGTGTTGCAACTTCGCTTGTTCCATCATCTTCGGTGAGACCGAGATAGTTGGTCATTTTTCTTAAGGCATTAGACATACCAGAATTTTACTCGCCCACCCTTCTCTCCCCGAGGATTGAGCTGCCTAGCCTGATATGTGTCGCGCCATATTCCATTGCAATCTGATAATCCCCACTCATTCCCGATGAGATAAAGCCAGCATTTGGAGCGACTTTCAAAAGTTCTTGACTCAAATTCCTTAGGGTTTCAAAGCCTGGCCGAGGATCTTGATTTAAAGGGGCAACTCCCATCACTCCAACAATTTCTACTCCAGCAAGCTTTAGCAGGCTTTCAGAAAAGGCTTTAAATTGCTCTGCTCTTATCCCACTTCGATTACTTTCTTGTTTGACTAGCTCTTCTGAATCTAAATTAACTTGAATAAAGCAGCTCTGCTTCTTGCCCAACTCAAGGGCCAACTCTGAAATTTTAGATGCATGGCGTAGCTCATCAAGTGAGTGGATATAGCTAGCTACTGAAACTATTGCTCTTAATTTATTGCTCTGAATAGTTCCCTGAAAGTGCCAATCAATACCCTTTGGTAGCGCCTCTGCCTTAGGGCTCAACTCATTTTCTCGATTCTCTCCAAATTGCCGCTCGCCAAGAGAATAAAGTATCTCAAGATCGCTAATTGGAAAGTTCTTAGTAACAACTATTAATTCAACCCCAGGTTTTAACTCAGCACGGACATCATCTAAAGCGCGCTTTATCTCTATCTGCCTAGCGCTCATCTGATAATCACTCCTGCCTGCCTTCCAGTTTTGTTATCTCTACGAAAGGAGAAATATCCAGGGCTATGTTTACTGCACTCACCACTTGAGCTCCAGGTGATTGCCCTGCTTTTAAGTATCGAGATTACTCCTGCCTCTAAGTCAAGACATCTCTTATTCTCATCTGTGGCGCACTGCTCTATCTGGTCTACAACCTGGCGATATATTTCAAGACTTACCTGATAACAGCTGCCGCAAATTGATGCCCCAAGGAGCGCGCTGATCTGACTTGAAGTGATCCCATAACTTTCAAACTTATCTAGCGTTGCCTCTAGAACTCCTGCAATAAGTCCCTTTCTTCCGATATGCACCGCAGCGATTGCAGAGGGCGATGAGAGAAGAAGTGGTATGCAATCCGCAGTTAAAACAGCAAGGGCGATGCCACTTCTTCTAGTAAATAAGGCATCGGCCTCAGGTTCATCTAGATAAGAAGAGCCTTCATCAATTTCAACAACTCTTGAACCATGAACCTGCTTCATAAAGAATAATTCGCTTCGCTTTATGCCAAGTTCTTTAGCCAGCAGATCTCGATTTGATTCAACAGTTTTTGCATTATCGCCAACATGGAGAGCTAGATTAAAACTTTCAAATTCATTGCTACTTAAGCCGCCATGGCGCGAGGTAAAAAGCGACCTCGACATTTTGCTACTTAACTACTTCATGAAATCAGGGATATCAATCTCATCTTCAGCCACTAATTCCTCAAAGGTTATCTTCCTTCTTGGAGTCACTGGCGTATCCATTGCCACAGCGATTGGGTCATTGGCTGCGATCGGATCTGCCTGACCATTTAAGGCAGCAGTTGAGATCACTGGAACCGAAAGCCTCTTTGGCGCTCCACCATCAAATCCGGCAGCAATGACGGTTACTCTAACCTCATCACCTAACGCATCATCGATGACAGTTCCGAAGATGATATTGGCATCAGGGTGAGCGCATTTAGCAACGAGCTCTGCTGCTTCACTAATTTCAAATAGTCCTAAGTCTGATCCGCCAGCGATGGAGAGAAGAACTCCATGAGCGCCATCAATTGAAGCCTCAAGCAGTGGAGATGAGATTGCAAGTTCGGCAGCTCTAGTTGCTCTGGCCTCGCCTCTTGCAGAACCAATTCCCATAAGAGCAGAACCCGCACCATCCATAACGCTCTTCACATCAGCAAAGTCAAGATTGATCAAACCTGGTGTGGTAATTAAATCTGTAATTCCTTGAACTCCCGAGAGCAATACTTGATCTGCTGTCTTAAAAGCTTCCGGAGCCGAGATCGAGCGATCAGAGATTGAGAGCAGTCGATCATTTGGAATAACAATTAGAGTGTCAACTTCTTTTCTTAAGTTTTCAATACCTTCATCTGCCTGCATAGCGCGGCGCTTGCCTTCAAAACTAAATGGCCGAGTAACTACGCCAACTGTTAGAGCTCCTGCTTCTTTTGCAATCTTGGCAACTATTGGCGCGCCACCAGTTCCGGTTCCGCCGCCTTCACCAGCAGTAACAAAAACCATATCTGAGCCACGAAGAACTTCTTCGATTTCTTCGGTGTGATCAATTGCTGCTTGCTTACCAATTTCTGGCGCAGCTCCTGCTCCAAGTCCGCGAGTTAACTTTCTACCAATATCTAATTTCACATCAGCATCACTCATCAGAAGGGCTTGTGCATCAGTATTAATCGCAATGAATTCGACGCCTTTTAGCCCGGCATCAATCATGCGATTGACTGCATTAACTCCGCCGCCGCCAATTCCAACAACTTTGATGACTGCTAAATAATTCTGTGGTGTTGCCACTTTTTTTTCGCCTCTCTCCAAACCCTAATTCTCAACTTTAGACTTAGAGTTTCCGTTTACTCTGCGCGCAAAAGTAGTTGCGTAGCGCTCCTCTGGCAAAGACCGACACGATTAGTTAGTGAAATACTTTTTTATCGAACCGTTGGTTTTAATGGATCAATTAGATTGATTCTACGAACTTTTTTATTCTCATCTTGCGCCAATAAACGTTCCAGTACTTCAACTTTTAGCCCAATATCACTAATACTGCCCCATGAGATTTCGAGACTACGCCCTAAATAATTGGCTGAGGTGATAAAGCTCGCGCCATCTCTGGCGCTAACTCTCCTTAATTCAAATCCTCTGCCCTCAAGCTCTTGGTCAAATAGCTCTATTAACTCTCTCGCTCTCTCTTTTAATTCACTATTAGCCGCATCAGATGGCCCAGCAGGAAGAGTTAACTCTGGCATCTGCTGCCAACTACTATCCCCTGAAGCGATGGCCTCATCAATAGCCTGTCTAGAAAGATAAAAGTATTCAAGGTCCTCGCCCATAAAACCAATACTTGCGACTTGCGAACTCGAAGTCGAGCTTAGACGAGCAATCGGCGTTCTGGAAATTATCCTTATTAGTATCTTGCCATTAATTAGGTTTCGGTCTAATTCAACATTTTCAACCCAAGCAAATTCACGGAGTCGATTGGCAATTTCTCTTCGATCAACTCTAGCAATCTGATCGCCTAGTTGAACGACTGCAGGTGGTTGTGAGAGTCTATTTTTAATTTGAGTGGCAATTGCCTTATCTTTTATATCGACCTTAATTTCTTTTACTACAAAGACTTTGCTAAAGCCCAAAAGATAGGCTAGGACTCCAATAAGTGATATTGATAAAAGCAGAATTAATCTAGGGTGCAATCTCATGCAATTAGGATTCGATCGCCTCGAGAATCAACTTACCTAAAGAGCTGACATCTCCAGCTCCCAGGGTAAGAATAAGGTCTCCACTCTTTGCCATCTTTGCAACAGCTTCAACTACTTCGGGCATTGAAGGCTGATAGCTATGGTTCGCAGTTTCCATTTCTTTTGAGATTAGCAGTGAACTAACCCCTGGAATCTCTTTTTCGCTGGCTGGGTAGATTTCAAGCAGGTATGTGTAATCAGATGCAGAGAGCGCTTTGGCAAATTCACTTGCAAAAACTTGCGTTCTCGAATAACGGTGGGGCTGAAAAACCGTAAGCACTCGCCCACTTTGAGCATAAATTCGAGCGCTCTCAAGAGTTGCTTTGATTTCTGTTGGATGATGGCCATAGTCATCAATGACTGTGATTCCTCTAGAAACTCCTTTGACTTCAAAGCGCCTTCTAGCTCCGCTAAAGAGTGATAGCCCCTTGATTAGATCATTTGCATTTGCCCCGAGCTCAAGTCCTGCAAGCAGGGCTGCTGCGGCGTTTAGCAGATTATGTCTACCAGTAATGGCAAGTTCTAGTTGCCCTAAGACCCGACCTTTATAACTAACTCTTGCCTCGGCGCTCTTTGGCTGAAGATAAATTCTATCCAGGTGAAGATCTGCATCTCGATCAATTCCGTAGGTTGAGATAGAAATGGCAGAGCCCTTCTTCTTCACCCTCTCCATCAAACGATCGGCGCCAGGATCATCAACGCATAGAACTAAAAAGCCATCTGGTCTAATCGTGGCAACAAAGTCTTCAAAGATCTGATCAATTTGAGCAAGGGTTGCAAAATTATCGACATGATCTAACTCAATGTTGGTAACTATTGCGCCTAATGGTTTGTAGGCGGTAAAGGAGCCATCTGATTCATCAGCCTCAACGATAAAAGTATTGCCAGAGCCATGATGTGCATTTGTTCCAGAGTTACTAACTGTTGCTCCAATTGCAAAGGATGGATCAAAGCCGGAATGCTGCAGCGCAACGGTCAACATCGATGTAGTTGTCGTTTTTCCATGAGTTCCAGCCACAGCGACAGAGCGAGTGCCAATCATCAACTCTGCAAGGGCAGCAGCTCGCTCAAGAATCGGAATGCCTTTATTTCTTGCGGCTTCAACCTCGGGATTATTTGCTGGGATGGCGCTAGAGATAATGACTAAATCTGCATCACTTACATTCTCATGGTTATGCCCGATATGAATTTTGGCCCCTAGGCTTCTAAGACCATTTAGAGTTGAGGAATCATTCAAATCAGAGCCTGACACTTGTGCCCCTCGCGAGGCCATGATTCTTGCTATGCCACTCATCCCCGAGCCACCAATTCCAACAAAGTGGACCTTCGCCTTGCTCCAATCGCGAATCACTTGGTCACTCATTTGGCGATCTTGCCTAGCAATAAATCTTGAGCCAGCTCTGCGATTTTGGTCGCGGCCCTAGCGTTACTGCCAATTGATTTTGGTTGATACTTTCCAGCATTGTTTAAGGCAGTTGCAAGATTCTTCTCGAGCCACTCTGCTGAAAAGTCAGCATTTGAAACCATCATGGCTGATCCTTGATCTACCAAGGCTGCTGCATTATCAAATTGTTCCCCATTGCCATGAGGGAGTGGAATCAGTATCGAGTACTTGCCAAGAGATGATAACTCAGAGCAGGTAACCGCACCCGAGCGAGTAATGAGTAGATCGGCGCTGCCATATATCGATGCCATATCGTGAAAGTAGGGTTGAGGCAGATAATTACTTAAGGCCTTAGGTAGTTCATTATTTATCCCTAGAGCATGAATGATTTGCACGTGATGATATTTCTCTTGATATTTCTCAAGGAAGTCTGCAATCACTTTATTGATATGAGTCGAGCCAAGTGAGCCACCAAAGACGGCAATTACCGGGCGATTGGCATCAAATCCCCAGCTCTGACAATTAAGTTGTCTGAAACTTGTCTTGTTAGATAGCTCTGAAAGGCTATTTAGCGATTGACGAATAGGCATCCCAGTTAAAACTGACCCTGGCCATTGCTCTGCTACTTTTTCGAAGTTTACCGCCGTAACTTTAGCTAGCCGCCGTCCAACCCGATTGGCTAGACCTGGCTTGGCATTTGCCTCGTGAATCAAAATTGGAACCTTTAAACTATAGGAAGCAAGGTATGCCGGAGTTGAGACATAGCCTCCAAAGCCAATCACTAAATCTGCGCCTCTGATAATGGACCTCGCCTTTAATATCGCCTTCACTAAGTGAAAGGGAAAAAGGATAATTCCTAGTGAGATTTTCCTTGGAAATGAAGCTTTTGGAATGTAATGAATTCGATAACCTCTTTTTGGAATCAAAAGAGATTCCAGGCCACCTAAGACACCCAAAAACTCGCATGAAACTTTTGGATCTTTCATTAACAAGGCCTCTGCAACAGCTAAAGCCGGCTCAATATGTCCGGCTGTTCCCCCGCCTGCCAAGATCACACGATGCCCCATGGGCTTTATCCTCTCGCAGTTCTTGCCGCCTTACGCTGGCGAATCTCTGAAGCAATCTGAGGGTCGCGTCGCAGAACCCCAAGGACATAGCCAAGAGCAATGAAGGTGGCAAGCAGGGAAGAGCCACCATATGAAATCAAGGGCAGCGTTACTCCAACGACCGGAATTAGGCTAATGACGGTCCCGATATTTAGCAGTACCTGAAGTGATATCCAACATCCAATTCCAGCACAGATGTAGCGATCAAATGAGTTCTGGGCATTGATAGCTACTTTAAATATTCCAAGAATTAAAATTGCAAATAAGCCAAGCGTTGCAAGCGTTCCCAGCAGACCAAGCTCTTCTCCAATGACAGCAAATATAAAGTCTGTGTGAACTTCGGGAAGACTTCCCCACTTCTGTTTACTACTACCAAGTCCAGTTCCCACCGCCCCTCCTGAGGCAAGTCCCATAATGCTATGCGCTTGCTGCCAACCAACACCTTGATAATTTTGTTCTGCAAAGGGATCGAAAAAGGCAGAAAATCTATTCATACGATTAGCGTTTGGCAGAATGAAAGCTGCGAATAACAATCCAGCTCCTCCTGCCAATAAGCCAAATACTCTAAATGCTAATCCTGAGATAAAGAGGATTCCTGCAACAATTCCAGTGACAAGCACGGCAGTTCCTAAATCCCTACCCAGAAGAATCAAGGCCATAACGAGCATAAATCCAGGGACAACTAGCGTTGCTGGATTACTTGCAATCCCTTGGCTTGCTTTTTCGTCATGGATACGAAGCCTTAGCGCGCACCATAGAATTAAACCTAGTTTGGCAAACTCACTAGGCTGCAAGGTAAAACTTCCTATCCCGATCCAGTTGGTATTTCCTCCAACGGTTTTTCCAATTCCGCCAATCTGAGGTAGGACTAAAAGTGCGCAGGAGAGAATTAGTGAGACTTGCGCTATCGGCTTCCAGAGCTCATAACGAAGTTTCATAGCCACCCAAGCAAGTCCGGCAGCCAATATAAGAAATAGAGCCTGGCGCAGCACAAAGCTAAAGGAGTTTCCAGACTCTCTTAAGGATTTAACTGAGGATGCACTTAGCACCATCACTAATCCCAGTGAGGATAGGGCAACAACTGAGCCCAAAATCAGGTAGTAGGCCGAGGCAGGCGTTGCAAATAATGGCCTTGATCTATTCATCAAATGCCTCCTTAGCTGCGAGAGTAAAGCTCTCGCCACGATCGGCATAGTTCTTAAATTGGTCCATCGAAGCGCAGGCCGGAGCTAGGAGAACAACATCTCCTTCAATAGCAATTTCCTTAACAATTCTCATAACGCTGCGCATAACATCTATCCCTTTTAAATTTAAATCAGTGGTATGGATAACAAAATCAGGGTCTTGCTTTAAAAGCGCCTCTTTAATAAGTGGAGCATCACTTCCAATAAGTATTGCAGCTTTGATTCGGCTCCTGCATTTCTGAGCTAGTTCATCCATAGCAGCTCCTTTTGCAAGGCCCCCGGCTATCCAGATTGATTCCATTTGAGAATAGAGAGCAGCAATAGCGGCATGAGGATTAGTTGCCTTTGAATCATTTATGAAAGTGATGCCACCACTTTTATGGACCACCTCTAGTCGGTGACTATCAAGTTTGAATTTTCGCAGAGCGCTAGCGATTGCATCAGCTTTCGCTCCGACGCTTCTTGCCAGTGCTGCAGCGGCCATTGCATTTGAAACATTATGACCCACAGCCGGGGTTACATCGCTTAGCTCAAAGAGTGCTTCAGCATCGCCTGTAATAAAGGCACGATCGACTATTAAGTTTTCAACAAGTCCAATCTCGCCTTTACTCGGAACTTGAAGTGAAATCCAGGTGATTGGCTTTGAGAGAATTTTTCCGCTCTTGGCTAAATGCTGATCATCTTTATTAAGGATAACTAAATCAGCAAGTTGAGCGATTTTTAACTTGGCCGATAAATAGTTTTCAAAACTTTGATGCCAATCAATATGATCTTCTGCAACATTAAGAATTGCTACCGTTTCAAAGTGAGCCAAATTGCTCCACTCCAATTGAAATGATGAGAGTTCAAGAGCCAAAATGTCGGCGCTTGCGTTTACTACCGCTTCAATTGCGGTGTAGCCTAAATTTCCACAGGCTTTTGCGTTAATTCCAGATTCCAGCAGCATCGATTCCAGCATCTGAATCGTTGTTGTTTTGCCGTTGGTGCCGGTTAGCCCTATCCAGCGCTGATTAGGGCAGATCTGCTGCTTTACTCTCCAGGCAAGATCAATCTCACTAATGATTTCAATTCCGGCTTCCCGCACTAGCAAGACAAGAGGATGATCAACTCTCCAGCCCGGGGAGACAATCGCAAGGCCAACTCCTACCAGATCCTCTTTTTCTAGAGTCTTCTTTATTGAATTACCTTCAACTTTTTCGTCTACTGAAATCACTGTTGCACCCTTTGATTTCAAATAGTCAAGAGTGGGTGCCCCGGTAACTCCCGCGCCAAAGAGTAAGCACTTTGCTCCTTTTAGAGAATCAATGAAGTTCTGACTCACGCAACCACCCATTGCGCATAGAAGAGTCCAAGGCCAGCAGCTACGCAGAGACCAGAAATAATCCAGAAACGGATAACTATTGTTACCTCGCCCCAGCCCAGCAATTCAAAGTGATGTTGTAGCGGAGCCATCTTAAATACTCTCTTGCCACCGCTAATTTTAAAATAACTAGTTTGAATAATCACTGAGAGAGTAATAATCACAAATAGGCCGCCAATAGCAATCAGTAGCAGTTCTGTCCGAAGCGTCATTGCAAGTCCAGCTAATGCTCCGCCGAGAGCTAGAGAGCCAGTATCTCCCATAAATATTCTTGCAGGAGATGCGTTCCACCATAGAAATCCTGCACAAGAGCCAGCAAGAGCTGCGGCAAGGACTGCAAGGTCTAATGGATCACGAACGTTATAACAATTTCCAGCACTTACCGTCTCGCAGCGCTGCCCAAACTCCCAAACCCCAATTAAAACGAAGGCAAGAAATGACATAACTGCCGCACCTGTGGCTAAACCATCTAAGCCATCAGTTAAATTCACGCCATTACTTGCGCCAAGCACCATCAAAATTGCCAGAACAATCAGAAGCACGATTCCAAGCTTTATCGAAGTATCTCTTACCGTTGATAAATATTGTGACATGGGAGTAAGCCCACGATCATCTGGGAATCTGGTCGCTAAATACCCAAAAGCTCCAGCAACAATGCCTTGGGTCAGCAGCTTCTCTCGCGCTTTAAGTCCTAGGGAGCGCTGTTTGACAACCTTTAGCCAATCATCAAGATAGCCGATAAAGCCAAGGCTAACGATTAGTCCAACAACCAATACGGCAGAGGTGGTTAGGGCTGCGCCAGTAAATAAATGTGAGATCAAGTAACCAGCAATGGCTGCCAGAATCAGAATCACTCCACCCATTGTTGGCGTTCCACGCTTTGTGTGATGAGTCTTTGGCCCATCATCTCTGATCTGTTGACCATAGCCTTTGCGCGATAAGAACTTTATAAATACCGGCGTTAGTAGGAAACTAATTAGAAAGGCAGTAGCTCCGGATATCAAAATACCTCTCATTTAACCTCTTCCTTTCCCTCGCTCATAACTCTGGCTTTAATTTCACTTGCTAATTCATCAAGGCCCTCTGCTCTTGATGCTTTGACAAGAATTACATCTCCTGGATTAAATTCCTTAAAGATATCTAATGACTCTTGCCAGGATGAGAGATACCTTGCGCTGGTTGTCGAAGAATCAAATTTGCTTAAGTAAGCCTTACTATTAATTGCCACTAAGTAATCTATTCCTAGGTTCTGAACTTTCTTTCCAATATCTTCATGCATCTGATCCGAGTCATCCCCCAGCTCATGCATTAGCCCAAGGAATGCCCAAGAGCGTCCACCTTTTTCTTGTGTAAGCAGTGCAAGTACATTAAGCGCTGCCTCCATGCTCTCTGGATTGGCATTGTATGAATCATTGATCAGAGTTAAGCCATTTGCCTCGGTTAGCTCCATGCGCCACTTGCTTAGCGATTGGTGATTAGAAAGAGCGGTGGCAATGCGAGATACGCTGACATTCAAGGCGTTCGCAATAGCCGCTGCAGCGAGAGCGTTGGAGACTTGATGTAAACCTAGAATTTGTAGGCCCACAGCCTGGCGCTCATTACCAATTACTAAATCAAAGAATGCAAATCCACCTCTGGCTTCGATATCTGCAGCACGAACATCGCACTTTGGGCTATCTCCAAAGGTAACTCTCTTTACCCCTTGGGCGCTCTCCATCTTGGGGGTGAAGGAGTCATAAGTTCCCAAGACTGCAACAGCGCCACTTTTAAGACCTGCTATTAACTCGCCTTTAGTCTTGGCAATCATCTCCTGTGAGCCGAATTGGCCAATATGAGCGTTGCCGACCTTTAATACTGCGCCAACATCAGGGCTTGCGATAGCAGCAAGGGCAGCAATATCTCCGCTATTTCGAGCTCCCATTTCTAATATGGCGTACTTGCTCTTAGTTGTGCAACGAAGAAGAGTTAAGGGCACACCAAGTTCATTATTGAATGAGGAAAGAGAGGCAATAGTTTCTCCTTCAGCCATAAGTATTGAGAGCAACAAATCTTTAGTCGTTGTCTTTCCTTGACTTCCAGTTATTCCAACAACTTTCAAATCCTTTAATTCTTTTCTAACATAAGTTGCCAACTTAGCTAAGGCATGCAAAACATTATCAACCAAAATGTGCGGAGTTGAAACTGGGCGATCTACTAGGCTTAGCGCTGCTCCTCTGGTCATAGCATCAGATATAAAGTCATGACCATCAGCCTTCTCGCCCTTTAAAGCAAGGAAGATATCACCAGGATTAATTTGTCTTGAATCAAATTGAAATATTGCCTCACTTGTAACAAAGACTTCGCCATGGGAGCTACCCTGCATAATCTCAGCCATTTGCCTTATGCTCATTTCAATCATAGTTCGCCCTCAATAGACTTTCTCAAAACTTCTTGGTCACTAAAGGCAAGCGTTACTCCCCTTATTTCTTGACCGACTTCATGGCCCTTGCCCAGAATTACCAAAGTATCTCCGGCTTGAGCTTTCTCGACTCCATACTTAATTGCTGTTTGGCGATCACTTATTACAGCGCTTGGATAAGTTAGCTTCAGTGATCCAAGCATTTCTTTCAAGATTTCTTCAGGATCCTCATCTCTTGGATTATCGCTAGTAAATATAGCGATATCACTGCCGGAGGCTAAAGCCTTTCCCATTAGAGGGCGCTTTGATTTATCGCGATTGCCACCGCAGCCAAGAATTGCAATTAGCTTTGAATTGGTATTCTTTCTAAGCGTTGCAAGAACTTTCTCAACGGCATCTGGAGTGTGAGCGTAATCAACCAAAGCCAGAAAGTCTTGACCGCAATCAATCCGCTCTAAGCGACCTGGAGCTGCCTTCAGAGTTGTAAGTGAGTTTCCAATCACAAGCGGATCTACTCCGCTTTCAAAGGCAAGTGCCATAGCCATGAGTGCATTATCTAAATTGTGATCACCAATTAGGTTCAATTCACCTGAAATTAAGGTGCCCTCGATACCTCTAACCTCAACTCGATATCCCTTGGATGTGCTATCAATGCCTTGGTAGTACCAATTAGCTTTGCTGTTTCTTTGAGAAATAGTTATGGGTGGCAATGAAACCTCAGCTGCCAGGCGCATTCCATATGAATCATCAACATTTACAAAAGAGGCTTGGCTGCGCGTGGAATCAAAGAGTTTCTTCTTAGCTTGATAATAATTTTCCATACTGCCGTGAAAATCTAAATGATCTTGTGTCAAGTTAGTAAAAGCAGCTGCAGAGAAGTAAGCGCCATCTACTCGATTAAGTGAAAGCGCATGGCTACTGACCTCGATAGCTGCAGCACGAATCTTCGCATTTTTCATAATCGATAGAATGTTATGGAGTTGATCTGCTTCCGGAGTGGTGTGGCTGGCGCCGAATTTTTCTTGAGCTATCTCGATTCCAATTGTCCCAATCAGGCCAGCATTCATGCCAGCAAATTCCCAAATCTGCTTCAATAGATGTGAAGTTGTAGTCTTTCCATTAGTACCCGTAATTCCTGCCAGAAATAAGGCTCTGCTTGGAGAGTTATGAAACCAATCTGCCAAATAACCACTGATCCCTCTAGGGTTTTCAACACTGAGGATTGGGAAGTTCCCAAGTGATTTTGAGGCAAGATCTAACCCCTGGCGATCGGTGAGAAGAGCAATTGCTCCGGAGTCTCTCGCATTTAAGGCAAATTTTGCGCCATGGTGTTTCTCGCCAGATAATGCGATAAATAATTCTCCGGGTTTAATTCTCATAGATGAACTCGAAATACCAGTTATCTCAAGTGATCTAAATTCGTCACTGACTTTAACGCCTAGAAATGAAGCAATATCTTCGAGCTTTTTGATATTGGCTTCAGTGCGAGGCATCTCAGCCATTTTCGCTCGCTTTATCTCTCTTTGCTCCTGATGCTTGAGCGCCACCTGTCATCAATTCAATCTTTGCCTTTAACTCTTTAGCATTGAGGGCATAGGTAATGGTTGCAGGCGCTGTTGGTTTAATCGCTTTATCTTTTAGCACAAAGCTCATAACTTTCTTAAACACTGGCCCGCCTAGATAGCCACCCCAATGCAGCCCTTTTGGATCTTGGATCGTTACTGAAACTACATACTCAGGCTTGTCAGCTGGCGCAAAGCCTATGAAGGATGCGGTATATCCACTATAGCAACCACATTTAGGGTTATACCTTTGCGCCGTTCCAGTTTTTCCCGCCACTCGGTAGCCTTCAATAGCAGCTGAAGCAGCAGTTCCCCGATTAGTTGCAACGCTCTCCATCATTAGACGCATCTTTTTTGCAGTATCTGGGCTAATTACTCTCACTGACTTTTGCTGACTTGCTGGGGTATAGCGCCCCGCTCCATCGCTTATTCCAGCAATCACAGTGGGAGTTACACGAAGTCCGTCATTTGCAATGGTTGCAAATACCGATGTGGCCTGAAGTGCGGTTAGTGAATAGCCCTGACCAAATGCCACTGTTGGCGCAGTTGTTCCTGACCAATCTTCAACATCAAGTAATTTTCCAGATTCCTCACCAGGAAGTCCTGAGTTGGCTTTCTCGGCAATACCAAACTTTTTTAGATAAGAGTGAAGCGTGTCATTAGATAGCATCTCCCCCACTTTTATAGCGCCAGTATTGCTTGATACGGCAAGGGCGCCAGTAAGGGTTAATTTCTGTGTGGGGTGTTTGTCATGATCGCTAAATGTTTCATTTGAGCGCTTCAATTTCCAAGGAATAGTCATAACCGTTTCAGGTGAAATCTTTCCCTCTTCAACTGCAGCAGCAATGGTCATGACTTTGCCAGTAGAGCCTGGTTCGTAGACTTCTTGAACTGAAGGGTTCTGCCAGCGATAAGGATCTACTCCTTTGGTATCACCTGGAGTAAATGATGGATAAGTAGCGTGCGCCAAAACTTGGCCAGATTTCGGATCCATTACTACAACTGTTCCTGATAACGCCCTAGAGCTTTTAACCACAGTTCTGATTGCCTCTTGGGCAACCCATTGCACATCTCTATCAATCGTCAATCTAACGGTATTTCCGCGAACTGCCTCTGCTTTAATTTTCTGGGTTCCAGGAATTATCGTTCCTGCCGCATTTGAATAGGTATAGACCCCGTCAACTCCAGAGAGAGTTGAATTCATACTGTATTCAAGCCCAGCAGCTCCAACTCCTGCCCGATTGATGAAACCTATAACCGCAGCTGCTAATTCACCTTCCGGGTATTCGCGAACATAGATTCGCTCCGCAAAGAAACCCATTAATCTCTTCGCAAGCTTATTTCCACCTTTTGCAACTTCCTCATTATAAGAATCAATCGCTGCTTCGAGTTTTCTCCAAACTTCAGGTTTAACCGCTTGGCTGATGACTACATATCTTCTCTCGCCAATTAATTGCGCTTCTAACCAATCTTGATCGAGATCTAAAATCGGAGCTGCAAGTTCGGCTAGCTCCTTTGGATGATCAACTATCGCCTGATCCACCAGGATTCGATAAGCGCTAACGCTTCTTGCAAACTCAGTGCCGTTGATATCTGTGATAGCGCCCCTAGGGGCCATAATCACCGATTCCTTGGTTAACTCATTCTCGGCTTTGTTTGCAAGACCAGCTGCCCTTACTCCTTGAATATCTACTAATCGAACCGCAAAAGCTAGAAGAATGACTAAAGAGATAGCAACTAGATAACTAATCCTCTTCTCAACTAACTTATGGTGGCTCATGGTTTATCTTTAGCCACCTTTTCTGGCTCAAGAGGAATTGGCTCAGAGATATCAAGAAATGTAGGAGAGCTACTTGGAATCATTCCAAGGGAGATTGCTCGCTCTGCTAGCGCCTCAGAAGTTGAGAGCAGAGCCACTTTCCTTAGTGCCTCTTCCCGTTCTTCATTAACCTTGATTGCTGCAATCTTTAGCTCTCTGACCTTTACTGCATCATTGCCTAAAAGAATGTTAATTCCCAAAAGTCCTAGCAGTCCAAGGGCCAATATGGCGCTAACCAGTGAATAAAAGAGGCGATCTGTTGCTTGTTGCCCAGGTGTGGGACGAAGTTCAGGGACAAGTTTAAGAATGGCGCTGGATGACTTTTGAATTGCTAATTTCTTGGAGCGCTCAAAAGCTGGAGTAAGAACTGAGAGAGCCATTAGGCAGCCACCCGCTCAATTGCTCTGAGTCTTACCGACTTGGCACGAGAGTTATCCAAAATCTCTGCTTCACTTGCCTTCTGACTTCCATTAAATACCAGAGAAAACTTTGCAGATAGGGCTTTAATCTCGATGGGAAGACCAAGTGGGGTTTTTGATTCAGTTGCTTGAGTGAAGAAGCTTTTAACAATCTTGTCTTCTAAAGATTGAAATGACATCACAACCATTCGCCCACCAAGAGTTAAACGTTCAAGGCAGGCCGGGATCGCTCTTTCCAATATTGCAAGCTCTTGATTAACTTCGATGCGAAGTGCTTGGAAAGTCCGCTTAGCAGGATTTCCCCCAAGGCGTCTTGCTGGAGCTGGGATAGAGCGCTTAATTAACTCTGCTAGATCGCTAGTACTTTTTATTGATTTATTTGCTCTTGCCTCAATGATGTTGTCTACAATTCTTTGGGCGAATTTCTCTTGACCATAGCTGCGAATGATTCGAATTAATTCGCCCCTGGAGTAGTTATCGATAATCTCTTGGGCTGTAATTCCACTGCTTTGATCCATTCGCATATCAAGCGGAGCGCTCTGGGCGTAGGAGAAGCCACGCTCAGATTGATCTAATTGCATCGATGAAGCGCCTAAATCAAAGAGAATCCCATCAACTGATGAAATCCCTAGGGAATCAAGTAGTTTTGGGCTCTGGTCATAAACAGCATGAAAAATTGTGATTCGATCCAAGTGAGAAGATAGGCGTTGACTAGCTTTATCGATTGCGCTCTTATCTCTATCGATGCCAATAATCTTTAGTTTTGGAAACTTCTCTAATAAGGCAAGTGAGTGGCCGCCTAGGCCTAATGTGGCATCAACTAATACTGGATTTTCTTTGTCTTCTAGCGGGGTTGATAAAAGAGTAATGCAGCGATTAAGTAGAACTGATGTGTGTTCTAGCTTCATCCCTACACTCCTTACTCTCTAGTCGCTTTGAATAACTTCCTCTTTTTTTTTCTTACTCTCTACTCTGGTCACCGCCGGCCGACGGATTGCGGGGGATAAACGGCACCGGGGAAGGGGCGCCGTTTATTTGAAGGTCGGCGGTGGCCAGAGCAGAGAGGAGATCTTTATTTTTTTACCTCTACTAGAAGAGGCCTGGAAACACCTCCTCGGAAACATCAGCAAAACCTTTTTCACGATCTTTGAGATAACTCTTCCAAGCTTTGGAATCCCAAATTTCAACTCGAGTATTTGCGCCAATTACTACGCACTCTTTTTCTAAATCTGCATACTCTCTTAAGCCAGCGGGAATCATTACCCGACCTTGCTTATCTGGAATTTCATCATGTGCGCCGGCAAACATCACGCGCATGTAATCGCGAGCTGCTTTTGCAGTAAGTGGCGCTTGTTTTAGCTGCTCTGTGATCCGCGCAAATTCAGCAGATGGAAAAACAAATAAACAACGCTCTTGTCCTTTAGTAATTACTAATCCTGATGCCAATTCATCGCGGAATTTGGCGGGAAGAATCAACCGCCCTTTTTCATCTAGGCGAGGTTCATGGGTGCCAAGAAACACTTGTCAGACCTCCCCTACCTACTTACTGCGCAGAACCCCCGTTCCGCTTAATTCCCCACTTTACTCCCTTTTCCTCCATTTTCAACCACCTCTCTCCATATCTATACGGGCCAGAAAACCCAGGGCTCCACTGACCTGTTTTTGGGCATAAAAAAACCCGCCAGAGGCGGGTGGGAGTTAAATCAAATTAATTATTCACCGAGATTGCGTCGATCCCATCTCTGCTCAAAGCCTTGGCTCCACTTGCCTGGCCCCCTCTTTGGCCCTCTGCTCTGGGCTTTGGAGATAACCCCGTTCATCAGTCCACCAAGATTTGAGATTGCAAGAACGGCCCCAACAAGGGAGGCGATAAAGCCTGCGACCCCAACGAGGGGCACTTGAGAAATTAAGCCGCCAAATAGAATAAAAATACCAAGAAGTATTAGAGCAAAACCAATCACTACCCGATTCCTTGATGGGCTCTTGCCGTTAAAGGTCGAAATTAGGCGAGGGTCATCGGCAGCTAGCGCCTCTTCCATCTCGGCGAGTAACCGCTTTTCATGCTCAGATAGTGGCATAGGAGTGAGAATAGTAGAGGCGGGGCCATCTGGAAAGTCGAAAGAGTGAGAAGTTGCTATGAATCCTGGCTCTCATCATCTCCCTCTCCAATTAGTCGTGCAGGTTTGACAGAGCCACTTCCAAAACGTGCGATTGCCCTATCGATGGCAACTTGCGCCTGGCTCCATCCCACCTCCCGCTCTCCCAGCTCTAGCTGCTCCACTGCTCCGCTTTGATCAACTAATTGCTCGAGTGAGACTCCTAAAAGTCGAATTCTTGAGCCATTAATCTTTAACGATAAATAGAGCTCTTTTGCTACCTCATAAATTTCGTGGCTGCCACTTATAGAAAGTGGCAGAGTTTTAGAGCGAGTGAGATTGGAAAAGTCAGAAAAACGCACCTTCAAACCAATGGTTTTACTGCGCAAACTGCGAGCCCTTAGCCTTGCGCCGGCTCTTTCAGTTAATCGCAAGAGTTCTCTAAATATCTCATCTTGATCCTCGAGGTCATATGCAAAAGTCTCTGCAGCGCTAATGCTCTTCTCTGGAGCATCTGCAACTACTTCCCGATAATCTCTAGCCCAAGCAAGTTCATATAGTGATTCCCCAGCGCTTGCGCCGAGTGCTCGCTTTAAAGTTTCAAGCGGAGTGTTGGCAATGTCAGCAACTGTTCTAAGCCCCAAAGCTTGCAGCTCTTCATTGGTTTTTGGACCTACTCCCCAGATTTCTGAAACTGGAAGGGGATGAAGAAAAGTCAAGACTCGATCGTGCGCTATTTCAAGTATTCCATTTGGCTTACAGCGCCCGGATGCTAATTTGGCTATGAATTTAGTAGTAGCAATTCCAACTGAGCAGGTTATTTTCTCTGATGCAAAAACTCTCTTCCTTATCAACTCAGCAATATTTCGACCACTGCCAAATAATTTTCTTGATCCAGTGACATCGAGAAAAGCCTCATCTAGGGAGAGCGGTTCAACATGAGGAGTGAACTCAAAGAAAATCTCCATAACTTTTCTTGAAACTTGCGAATATCTCTCATGATCTGGCGGAATAAATATTGCATTTGGCGCCATCCGCTGCGCTCTTGATACTGGCATCGCAGCTTTAATTCCAAATTTTCTAGCAGCATAATTTGCCGAAAGAACTACTCCCCTAGCCCCTGCGCCAACTACTAAAGGCTTTCCCTTATATTGCGGATAATCCAGCTCAGAAACTGATGCAAAAAATGCATCCATATCAACATGGAGAATTGTGGAATGCTCGCCCATCTGGCTACTCACAGATAGCTAGGCTACGCCACTTTTGATAAGCAGCTGATAAATCCCATGCCCCAATAGCTCTAAGTGAGATACCGCGTAGCCCAGTTCTACGGGTAGCGCCGCGAATTAATAGTAGCTGCGAGTTATAGAGCACCTCGGCATAGCTATGTTGAGTATCTTCAAAAAATGTTGCATCACTACAGCCATATCCATCATCAAGAGTTAGAAAGATAACTCGTCTGCCAGAGCGAACTGGCGGGGTTTGTAGCGCCACTTTAACTCCAGCTACTAATACTAAGGATCCTGACCTTTGTTCTAGGAGCTGGTTAGATTTTATTGCTCCGATTTGATTGAGAAAGTCAGCATAAAACTCAATCATATGATGGGAGATATCCATCCCTAGATACTTAACTTCATTTCTCACCAGTTCATGATCTTCTAGATCAGGTAGCCCTGTCTTAGATAAAGTGGGGGTAAAACCTAGGCTTAACTGCGAACCAGTAATTACTTTAGTTCTACTACCACCAGACCATTTATATAAATCATTTAGATGTAGTAATAAATCTCTACGATTTATCTCATCGCTATAGAGCTGATCAAAGGCCCCCACCATTAATAAGGCTTCAGAAGTTGGCCTGCTAACTGAGCTGCGATGAACAAAGTCAGCTAGATCTAAATAAGGGCGATTAGCGATAATTGCTGATATCTCTGCGCTACTAATTCCTGAGATGTCGCTAAGAGATAGCCTGATACTTCTCTGATTATCACCTTCCACTCGATAGCTAATATCAGAGTGATTAATATCAAGAGGGGCGATAGTTAATCCATTTCGTCTAGCCTCATCTAATAGAAGACGCTTGGGATACATTCCAGGTTCATGAGTTAGAACTCCGGCAAGAAAAGCTGCTGGGTAATGGCGCTTTAACCAAGCAGATTGATAAGTGGGAAGTGCAAAGGCAGCGGCATGGGCTTTACAGAATCCAAAGGAGGCAAAGGCTCTTAAGACATCCCAGATTTGAGTAATAACTTTTAGCTCATAGCCTCTTGATATAGCTTGGGCAAAGAACCAATCACAGACCTCCTGCTGACCCTGCCTACTACCAAGAGCTCTTCGCTTCTCATCAGCTTGGCCAAGAGATGAACCAGTTAAAGTGGCGATAATTTCAATAACTTGCTCGTGAAATACCACTACCCCTTGGGTATCACTCAAGATTTCAGCTAAATCAGGGTGGAATATCTCTCTAGTTTTAAAACCTTGGCGGGCATTTAGAAATGGAGTGATCATGTCGCTCTTTACTGGCCCTGGCCTAAAAAGTGAGATATCAATTATTAAATCAGTAAAAGTCTCAGGGGTTAACTTTCCAACTAATTCACGCTGGCCTGGACTCTCTATTTGAAAGATACCTAAAGTCTGAGCAGATTGGATGAGCGAAAATGTTTCACTATCATCTAAAGCTATTGCATCAATATCTACTACTTTTCCAGTACTTCGCTCTATCTCAGATATGGCATAGGCCAGCGATGATTGCATTCGAACTCCTAAAATATCTAGCTTTAAAAGCCCAATAGCTTCCACATCATCTTTATCCCACTGCACCATCGGATAATTACTAGCATTTATCTCAATTGGGGCTCTCTCATATAGCTCAGCGCTGGAGATCACCACCGCGCAGGGATGCATTGCAACATTTCTAGGTAGGCCATCTAAACGCTCTGCAAGACCAACTGCCATCTTCCAGGTTGGGCTAGTTAGATTTAAATTAGCAAGCTCAGGAAGATTAGTTAGGGCCTGTGAAATATTGCGAGCTCTAATATGAGGAAGTGATTTAGCCACTAGATCTATCTCCATAGGAGCAAGTGATAGAGCCGCTCCCACATCTCTTATGGCATGGCGAGCTCTATAGGTATCAAACATTGCAACTGTTGCAGATCTCATCGGGTAATTAGCAAATACCTGATCATAAATTTCTAACCTTCTAGCAGATTCCACATCGATATCAATATCAGGTAGAGCCCTTCGAAGTGGGGAGCAGAATCGCTCCATTAATAAACCCAGTGAAAGCGGTTCAACTCCAGAAATTCCTAAGAGATGACAGATTAGCGATCCAGCCCCGCTACCTCTAGCCGCTACTCTAATTCCAGAGGCTCGCGCTCGATCTGTAATATCTGCAACAGTTAGAAAATATGATTCAAAACCTAGACTCTTAATAATCTCTAACTCTTTTTCTAACCTTTGGCTGACCTGGCTATTGCTCTGGCCGTAGCGCCAATTAATACCAGCAATTGAGCGCTGCCTTAGTTGAATAGTTAGCTCATCTTGGCTTTTAGCCCCTAAAAGCTCAGGCTCTGGAAGATGGATAGATCCAATACCAATATCTTGGCTAGGTGATAGCTCTGCCTGCTTAGCAAGGTCTTGAGTAGTACTTAGTAATTTACGGCTATTTCTCTGACCCGAAGCGCGAGTAATTATCTCTGCTAAGTGATGCATCTCTTGGGAGCTTTTAAGAAAAGCTTCACTATTTTCGCGCTCTACAACATTTTTATGAAGTGGCAATAACCTTCGACTTGCATCGAGAATATCTGCTATTGGCGCATCCTGCCTTAAGCACATTCTTGCAGCATTACTAAGTATCGCTGGAAGATCATTATCTTCAGCAAAACCAAGCATCCTTGAAGCATGGGTAGTTGATCTTGGTCCATCTCCATAAATTAAATGAGAGACGATTTCAATTACTTGGCTTTTAAATAGTTCGCGGCTATCGTTATATAGCGATAACGCTTTCTCATATTGGCGATTGGTAATAGCTCTAGCAATTAAAGAGTCAGGGCCTTGTAGTGATATTAGGTTACTGGTGTAATTAGAGTGTTTCCTTAAAAAGTCTAAATCACACTCGCCATAGCTTTTAAGTTCGCTCACTAGCCTTACTAAAGATCTCCAGCCTTTACCTGGGGTGGCAAGTAGCGTTATGCGACTTTGATTCTTGCAAGTGATATCAACTCCAATAATTGGAGTAATTCCATTTTCAACACAGCTCTGAGTAAATCGAATTGCGCCATATAAGCCATCACGATCAGTTAGAGCAAGCGAACTCATGCCAAAGTCGCGAGCCTTCTCAACTAGAAGATGAGGAAGAGTGGTTCCATATTTAAATGAAAATCCACTTGCAAGATGAAGATGAGTAAAACTCATGCTGGTCTTGAGGTGGGGCGAATCTGCCAAAGGCCAGGAGCGTTACTAGCCCCTTCTGGAATTACTTCAATACGTTCTATTTCAAAAGTTTTCATCACTCCAATAGGAGCTGCCTCTACGCGCCATAAAATCCGTCCACCATCATCTGGGCGAAATAAGCCATCGCTAGCTCTATTCCACCAACCACCAGACTCACGCCAAGAGCTAAGGAGGGAGTAAATTCGATAACGCTGACCCTTATAGGTGAACTCAATTGGCTCACCGCCGGATAGGTAGATCTCCGGTCTCTGATTCTCTGACTTTTCGAACATTTGTTCGAATACTATACCCACCCCCTGACCCTCTCAAATCTCCTTGCAGTCCAGATGTAATCAGAATTTTGCCCTCCCTTAACCAACCCATAAGTCTCACCGGAAAGACCTTGAGATAGCCTCCACTGTTCAACGGGCTCTCCCCTTCCCGAAATAACACTCAGCAAAGAAATCAAATAGAGCCTATGGAGGAAACCTTGAGACTTAAGAAAATAGTTGTGGCGCTAGCAGCAACCTCGCTGATTGCCCAGATGTCACTTGCCAATGCCAGTTTTTATTCAGATTCTGGCTCAGCTGTAACTCTAACCATTCTGCATAACAACGATGGTGAGTCAGCGCTATTGCCTGATCAGAAATTTACAACAGCGCAAGGAACACTTATTTATGGCAGCGCTGCGGCCTTTTCATCGGTTATGAAGCGTGAAGTTAAAGCAGCTAAATCTGCAAGAAACGCCGTGCTCTCCGTTTATGCTGGTGACTCTTTCCTAGCTAGCAAGAACTTGATTTGTTCTGAGCCGGCAAACAATGCCTCCACTGCAACTGTTTATGATGGCGTTGCGCAATCACTTATGCCCTACGACGTTCATGTTCTAGGCAATCACGAATTTGATTATGGAACTGGATTCTTAAAGCGCTATATCGAATCCTTCGCTAGCAAGACTCGCTATCCTTTTATTTCAGGAAATATGGATTTTTCAGCTAATGCGGATTTATCTTCGATGATAAGTAGCAAAGAACCGATTCTTCGCGGAATTATGATTGGTAAAAAACTTGGCCAATCTTATGTCCATAAGGACTACACCACTGGAGCCATATTTGGTGTGGTAAGCGCGATTACTCCAACTCTTAGAACAATCTCATCGCCTGGAACTTCTAAGCTAACAACTTCAGATATCGCCACAACTGCAGCCTTGGTAAATAAGCAAGCTGCAGAACTTGAGGCAAAAGGCGTTAACAAAATAATTTTAGTCAGCCACTTACAGGGCGTTGCCTATGACAAGCAGCTGATTGCTCTTCTAAAGAATGTTGATATCGCTATTGCTGGAGGTGGGGATGATCTATTAACAAACCCAGATGTAGCTGAATCAATTCAATTAATTCCTGGTGAGGGTAAGCCGGTCGGCAAATATCCTGAGCTGGTTAAGGATGCCAGTGGCGTAGACGTTCCCCTCATCACAACTAAAGGTAACTACAGTTATCTTGGTCGCTTTGATGTCACATTTAACTCCGAAGGCAAAGTGAGTTCCTACAACAAAACTACTTCTTATCCAAGAAGAGTGGTCCCTTCATCTACTGTCTCTAGGGCTTTAGGTGTGAGCGATGCGGTAACTCCAGATCCCAAGATTGTAAGCGCTGTTGAAGTGCCATTAAATGCCTGCTTAGCCGGATTTAGCAAATCGATTGCTTCAAGTCAGGTTGTCTTTGCCACAGACCGTGGTAGCGCAACTGTGCTCGGAGTTAGAACTGCTGAGACAAATGGCGGAAACTTAGTTGCTGATGCCTTCCTACATGCTTACAGCACCAGAGCAGCTGGAGCAAACCTGCCTGCTGCAGGAAGTGCTAATCCAGTTATAGCGCTACAAAATGGTGGCGGTATCAGACAAAATGGCGGCATCACGTTACCAACCAACGGAGCAGTCGGCGCAATTAACCGAGGCAATACCTTTGATCTTCTACCTTTTGATAATCGACTCGTGGCAATCACTAATGTAAGCGCTGCCGATATTAAAGAAATTCTAGAAAGATCTTGTTCGATTAGCACATCTGGTGGCGGACAATTCCTTCAAGTTGGAGGCATGAAAGTCACCTGCTCTAGAAGTGGAACTGCGATAGTCGTTTCAAACCCAACCGGTGATTCATATGCTGGAACTGTAACGACTGCAGGAACTAGAGTAAAAGATGTCACTCTTTTGGATGGTCGCGCGCTAGTTAAAGATGGCGCAGTAGTAGCAAATGCACCAGCTGTTACAGTTGTGACAAATAACTTCACAGCAGAGGGTGGAGATAACTATCCAACGCTAGCTAAACTGGTAAAGGTTGGATTTGGCGTATCCTATGAACAAGCCCTTTATGACTATCTCTTGAGTTTCCCTAAGAATGCTGCGGGGCTTCCTGAGATTCCATTAAGTGATGCTCGCTATAACAAGGCAACTGGGGATGGTCGCTTCACCTGGCTACCCTAAGAAGGTAATTTGATAAAAACCCCGCTAAATCTCGGTGGCAAGACTTCCGATGAATTAGCGGGGTTTTTCCTATAAACCGTCTTATGATGGGGAAGCTAGTTTACGAGTGATTAAGGAGATCGAATGGACATTGTTTTGATATTAGGAAGAGTTTTATTCTCGCTCATATTTGTCGCATCGGGAGTAGCTCATTTAACCAAGCTTGAAGCGACGACAGGATATGCGCAATTTAAGAAAGTTCCAGCAGCTAAATTATCTGTAATAGTTACAGGGCTAATGTTGATCATTGGTGGTCTCTATGTAGCTCTGGGCATCTATGCTGACTTAGGCGCTCTACTTCTTGCAGTATTCCTTCTTGTTTCAGCATTCAAAATGCATGACTTCTGGACAATTACCGATGAGCAAGCTAAACAATCTGAAATGACTAACTTTATGAAAAATCTTGCACTTGCTGGAGCTTCTCTTATTATCTTCGTATTAGTTGGAAGTGGTGGCGAATTTGGCCCAACAATTACTGAGGGAATTTTTGATCTCTAATTGAACATCACTTGAACTATTGATGTAAACCCCCGCTAATTTCTATCACCGGCGGGGGTTTATCTATCTCTTGAGATACTCTTGTCTTATGGAAATAGCTCTTGCAATTCTTACTGGTATCGCAATTGGAGCGATTTTAGGATACGTCGGAGCTGGTGGATCGATGTTGGCAGTTCCGGCCTTCATTTATATCTTTGGTTTTAATCCAGTTCAAGCAACAACCGCTGCCCTTATTGTTGTATTTATTGGCGCAGCATCTGGAGCGTTACCAAAACTTAGAAAAAACGAGATACTGATAAAAGAGGCCTTAGTTATCTGGGCTATAGGACTTAGCACTAACTTTACCGGTGCATATTTCCTGCCAGAAATTCCAGAGCGGACAATTCTTACCGGCTTTGCTTTGGTTCTTGTTGTAGCTGGAACTTCTATGCTGATCCCCGCTCCTAAGGAATCTAGTGAGCGCAAAGTGTCACCTCTTGCCCTGATTGCTATCTCACTAGTCATTGGAGCAATTACTGGACTATTTGGTATTGGCGGTGGGTTCTTAGCTATTCCGATCTTGATTCTCTTCTATAACGTAGCTCCTGCTAAAGCGGCAGGTACCTCGCTCTTCATAATCGCCATTAATACCTTAACTGGATTCTTTGCTCATTATCGCCATTGGGATGAAGTCAATTGGTCGATTCCTTTAGTTGTTGCACTTATGGCCCTTGTCATCTCGCGTCTTGCCTCAAGGCATAGCTCTAATATCTCTCCAGCTACTCTTAAGAAGGCCTTTGCGCTCTTTGTCTTTGCAATCGCAACATTTACTCTGATTGAAACTTGGCTAATCTCATGATCGATTCAAAAGCTTTAGCAGAGTTTTTTGGGAGTGCAACACTCCTACTTGCCGTCGTTGGATCATCCTTTATGGCAGAGCAATTAACAAAAGATAGCGCTATTGCCCTTTTGATTAACGCCATGGTGACAGCAGCGGTTCTAGCCTTAATTATTCGAAGCGCAGTTAATCTAAGTGGGGCTCACTTCAATCCTGTGGTAACTCTAACGGCGCTCCTGTTGGGCAAAATTAGGTCCTTTGAGGCGCTAATCTATTTAATTGCTCAATTCTTTGGCTCAATATTTGGGGTTCTCTTGGCAAATTTTATGTTTACTGAGGTGGCATTTAGTAATAGTTCGATTCAAAGAAGCGGGGTAGCTCAATTACTTGGTGAAGTAATTGCCACAACTGGCTTAGTCTTTATCGCTTTTAGCGCAAGGAAGAAGCATGTTTGGAAATTAATTCCACTATGGATATTTGGCGCATATTTCTTCACCGTCTCTACATCCTTTGCTAACCCTGCAGTGACTTTAGCCCGATTCTTTACTGAAGCTCCTGCTGGAATTGCAGGCTCCTCACTGCCCGGATTTATTGCAGCGCAATTACTAGGTGCCCTTTTAGTTCTAGCTGTATTAAGAAAAAGAGATAGGATTTCTCGGTGAGTATTAAAAGAGCATCAGTTCTCTTTGTCTGCGTTCATAATGCGGGGCGCTCTCAGATGGCGGCCGGATATCTCCAGCACTTTGCTGGTGACTGGGTTGAGGTAAGGAGCGCAGGTTCTGCTCCAGCAGATTCGATAAATCCCGCTGTAGTTATTGCAATGAACGAGGAAGGTATTGATTTAAGCGCACAAAAGCCAAAGATTCTGACCGATGAAGCCGTTGAGGCCTCTGATGTTGTTATCACAATGGGATGCGGAGATGTCTGTCGAATGTATCCAGGCACACGCCATCTTGATTGGAAATTAGATGATCCAGCAGGGCAAGGAGTCGATGCAATCCGCCCAATCCGGGATCAAATCAAGTCACTAGTTAAGGAATTGATAAGCACTCTCTAGAATCCAGCTATGGATTCGATATTGGAAAAAGCTGCAGTCAAGCGCGCTCAAGCAGCTCTCGATAGACATGGTATTTCTGGAAAGATAAAAATTCTCGCCGAGAGCGCAAGAACAGCAGCTGAAGCGGCAGCAGGATTAGGTATTGAAGTTGGACAGATAGCCTCATCGCTAGTGTTTAAGTTACCAGAGCAGGGTTGCCTTCTAATTATTACTTCAGGGCGCCATCGAGTTGATACTCAGATGGTGGCAGATTTATTGCAAATACCTAGCTTAGAGCGAGCAGATGCTGATTATGTAAAGCAAATCTCGGGCTATTCTGTTGGCGGCGTTGCACCAGTTGGTTGGATTAACGAGCCCAGTTTTTCTTTAATCGATGAAGCTTTAAATGATTATCAAGAGATCTGGGCTGCCGCCGGTCATCCTCATGCCGTATTTCCCACCACATATCAAGAATTATTAAAGGCATCTGGTGCTAAGACTGCAAGAGTTGGCAATTAGAGTGAGAATTACTCCATGAACTCGCCACTTAATATTGAAAAGAGTGGCGCTGGAGATCCTCTAGTTCTCATCCATGGCTTGGGATCTGCCAGCAATGCCTTTAAACCAATACGACCAAGTTTAGATAAAGACTTCATGGTAGTCACGGTTGACCTACCAGGTCATGGAAAGAGCCCATATAAAAAAGGTGAATTAATGGATCCTGAATCCTTGGCTCTTAAGATCTTAGAGCAATTAAGCATTGAATCAATTGAGAACTTTAATCTAGCTGGCAATTCACTTGGTGGATGGATTGCTATGGAGATGGCTGCGATTGCTCCTGAACGGGTCAAATCTCTGGTAGGAATTGCCCCTGCTGGTCTCTGGCTAAATCCCTATTACGCTAGGTATCCAGGCACAGCACTTGCTCGAATTCTTGCAAAGAACACCATAAAACTCGCGCCGACCGCACTTCACTTCGAAACTGCTCGTAGATTCGGTTTTGCAGATGTTAGCCCCCGTTGGCGAGAGTTTTCTTATGAATTATGTCTCGATGCTGTAATTGCAATGGCAAGCGCGCAGGGCTATTACCCCGCTTGGGATGGGATGTTACTAAGACGCTTTGATCGCGAGATATCTGAGTCAATCCCGGTGACAATTATCTTTGGTGATTCCGATCGAACACTTCCAGAAAGTAGCTGCCAAGAGAGATCTCTTGCACCAAGGCATGCCAGATGGATTATTTTTCCTGAAACTGGTCATGCACCAATGTGGGATAGCCCCCTTGATCTAATCGATGAGATTAAGAAGACCGCAGGAGTGGCAAAATGATTCTAGTTTTCTTCTGGAAAATTAAACTAGGCAATTTCCCTTGGGCAATTTTGCATATGGGGCTAGATCGACTCGCTCTTGCTAGAAGAAGTGATGTTAAATTCTGGAAGTTGTTAGGAACTGGAAAAGGCGAGACGTTCACTCCTAGAGATGCAGACATTCATCGCTGGGGCTTACTTGTCGTAGTTGAGCAAGACTCCGACTTTGCCAATTCAGAAATCATCAATCGTTGGAATAGGAAAGCTCAATCTCAATTTAGCGCTCAACTATCCCCAATATCAGTTCATGGCGCTTGGTCTAAGCAGACTCCATTTAATCAGATTCCTCATGCTGCTAAGGATTGGAGTGGAAAAGTTGTGGCAATTACAAGAGCGCGAATTAAATGGCGTAAGAATGTAATTTTCTGGAAGTCAGTTCCACCAGTTACAACAAGTCTTCACAGCTCACCAGGATTAATTTCTGCTATTGGAATCGGTGAAGCACCAATTGGTCTGCAAGGCACTTTCTCTATCTGGGAATCTGGCGAAGCAGTTAAGAATTTTGCTTACTCAGGCGCTGCCCATAAAGAGGCAATTAAGGCTACTCATCGCCACGCGTGGTATGCCGAGGAGATGTTTGCTCGATTTGCCCTTCTTAAATCAAACGGCTCGCTATAAGGCACAATTAAGCCATGTCTATTCGCAACTATCGCCCTAAGCCAGATTCGCGGCGAAGGATATCTCCTTGGCGAAATTTTGTCTTGGTCGCGGTATTAACTGTTGCTCTAGCCCTGCAACTCTCCTATCCCTTAATTGAAGGCGAGCGCCTTCGTCTAGTTACGATTGCAACTGTCTATTGGGCAGCAGGAGCTATGTTGCTTCATGCGCTCTTTGCCTATGGTTTGACCTACGCCATCAGATTTTTATTAATTACCTTCACCTATGCGCTATTAGTTGAACAGGTTGGGTTGAGAACTACCTGGCCCTTTGGAAGTTATGAGTATTCACCAACGCTGGGATATCAAATCTTCGATGTTCCGCTAGTTGTTCCATTTGCTTGGATCATGATGTCCCACTCGGTTTTTATCGCAGCTAGAAGACTTGCTCCAAATTTCGTCTTTTTAGTTGGTGGATACGGCCTTATGGCCTGGGACTTATTCTTAGATCCCCAGATGGTTTCAGCGGGAAGATGGAGTTGGGAGGTAAGCGGCAGGAGCGTTCCATTTCAACCAGAAATTCCACTTTCAAATACCTTTGGCTGGCTATTAACTGGAATGGGCTTAATGGCACTTCTCAATATCTTCCTTCCTAAAGAGAGACGCTCGCTTGGGTCAAGCAGAGCGGTTCCCGAGTTCTTCCTTGGATGGAGTTGGATCGGGGGCATAGTCATTAACATTTTTCACTTTGATCGACCAGGTGTGGCATTCCTTGGAGGTTTAGCACTTGGCGCTCTTGTGATCTGGTACTTCATTTCGGTGAAATACGGCCGCCGAGATTAAGGGAAAATGACCTTTCTATTAGATATCTCCGCACTTCTTATTGCCATTATGCTTCTTTTAGCATCGTTCAACTTCTTTACTTTGAGGGTTGTCTCTAGCAATAAAAGCGCGCCGATTGAACAATCCGTTTCAATTTTAATTCCCATGCGTAATGAGGCGGAAAATGTTAGTGAATTGATCGCTATTCTTAAAGCGCAGGCCGATCTAAATGATTTTGAAATCATCGCTCTAGATGATTGCTCAATTGATAACACAAAAGAATTATTACTAGAAATATCCCAAGGAAACTTGAGAGTAATTCAAGGAAGAGAGTTGGAGTCAGGATGGCTGGGAAAGAACTATGCTTGCCATCAATTAGCTACTGCAGCTTCTGGTGAATATTTAGTTTTTCTAGATGCCGATGTGAGGTTGAACCCAAAGGCTATATCGAGCACGATTGAATCGATGCGGGCATGGAATTGGGATTTCATCTCGGCATACCCCAGACAGATTGCTGAAACATTTCTTGAGCGCTTAACCCAACCTCTCCTTCAATGGTCCTGGTTTTCAACTCTGCCACTTCGAATCACTCAAAAGTGGCCACAGCCCTCAACTGTTGTAGCAAATGGTCAATTTATGATTATAAAGCGTCAGGCATACTTTGATTGCGATGGCCATAATGGAGTTAAAGCGCAAGTCTTAGATGATCTTCACCTGGCTAGGAATTTAGTAAGGGCTGGAGCAAGAGGCGGTGTTGCAGATGGCTCAAGAATCTCGCATTGCCGAATGTATTCCAGTGCTAACCAACTCATTGAAGGTTATGCCAAATCACAATGGAGCGCTTTTGGTAATCCACTAGGCGCTCTTCTTGTAATATCTTTATTGATTACAACCTCAATTCTTCCTTTTGCAGCTGGCCTGGCAGGAGAGATCTCTGGTTGGTATCTCTACTTTGCAATTGTTATTACTCGAATTCTAAGCGGTATCAAAACACGAACGATTCCAAGTGCCTCACTACTTCACCCTTTGAGCGCCCTAATCTGGATTTATCTGATCACGCTTTCTTGGATCAAGAAGTACCGAGGCGAACTTACATGGCGCGGTAGAAAACTATGAACCATCACAGTGCAAGTAAATTATCAAAGTCCATTATTGTAATTGGCTCTGGAATGGGTGGTATGGCCGCTGCTGCCCGCCTTGCAAAACGAGGACACAAAGTTAAAGTCTTTGAAGCAGCTTCTTTTGCTGGTGGAAAATGTCAAACAGAGGCCATCTCAGGATTTTCATTTGATTCTGGCCCCTCGCTACTAACCCTTCCAGCTGTTTATAGAGATCTCTTTGTTAAAACTGGAAAACGTTTAGAAAATCTCGTTCAACTAAGCCCAGTTGATCCATCTTTTACTTACATCTTCGATGATGGCAAGAGAGTCACTTTTCCAAATCTTTCACATGGCGGCACAGTTGCAGCAATTACCGAAAGCTTCGGCGTGCAGGCCGGCGATGCTTGGCACCAGTTATTAAGTAGAGCAGAGAAGATGTGGGGCGCATCAAGGCAGGCATTTGTTGAAAGTGAACTCCGCTCCCCCTTTGAAATGCTTAGGAGTCCATCACTGCTGCGTGATTTAAAAACCATTGCTCCATTTACATCTCTTCGAGATTTGGTTAGAAGCTATACCGATAATTGCTACATTGGAAAAATAATTGATCGCTATGCCACCTATACCGGTTCAGACCCTAGAAAGGTCCCCGCAGTCCTTTTGACTATTGCCTTTGTTGAGGAAGCTTTTGGGGCTTGGCATGTCAGCGGTGGAGTTGGCATGCTTGCTAAAACCCTAGAATCTCGCCTAAGTGATTTAGGAGTTGAGCTACATCTAAACACAAAAGTTGATCAGATCATCACTAAATCTGGAGTGGCAATTGGGGTCAAATTAGCAAATGGTCAAGTTCATAATAGCGATGTAGTAATTGCCAACGCCGATGCAGATTTAGTTTATAACCAGCTTCTTGAAAAGAGTTCCATAACTAGAAGCGCTCGCAGATCTCTTAATAGAGCCACCGCATCACTTTCTGGATTCTCTCTACTCATTGGGCTTCGTGGCTCATCAGAGCTTGGCCACCACACTGTATTTTTTCCTAAAGATTATGATGCTGAATTTGATTCTATCTTCGAAAAGAGAAGGCCAGTAGAAGATCCAGCCATTTATATTTGTAATCCAAATGACTCTAAGATGAAGCGAGCTGGAGTGGATGAGAGTTGGTCGGTGCTGATTAATGCCCCTCGCCACCAACCAAAAGATGGCTTTAATTGGGATGAGAAAAGCTCAAAGGAATATAGCCAGCACATTATTAATCTAATGGAGGCAAAGGGATTGGATATTCGCTCCCGAGTTGAAGTTTTGGAATATAGATCTCCAGCAGATTTAGAGAGAAACGTTAACGCCCCTGGTGGCTCTATTTATGGGACATCTAGCAATGGAGCAAGATCGGCCTTTTGGCGAGCGCGTAACCGCTCCAAGATTAAAAACTTATTCTTAGTTGGCGGTTCAACTCATCCTGGCGGAGGTCTACCTTTAGTTGGAATTAGCGCTGAGATTGTTGCAGAAGCGGTCGAAGAAAATTTAGAACAGTAAATAGAGAGATTACCTGAAGCACAGCCCAGATCTGAGAGAGCAGCGTTGCTAGATCCATATCAACAGCTCTTGCAACAAGAGCAATAAATAAAATGCTGGCTCTAATTGGACGCTCACCAATTGTCACAACCCCTAATTGAGTAACGCCAAGTGATGCCGCCCTTGAGCGCATATATTCCTGAAGAAATGCTGCAAGCCAAGCGATTAAGACCAGTTGATAGGGAGCTCCAAGTTGAAAAAGGCTATAGGCCCAGAGCGCTTCAACAATTCGATCGATAAAGCCATCAAGCAGCGCTCCCCACCTACTGACCTTTCCAGTAAGTATTGCTAATGATCCATCAATGCCATCTGCAATCAAGGAGAAGACTAGAAGCGCTATAGCCCAATTACTTTCAATATTTACAACCAAGGTGATACCTAGCAGTAGACCAAAGATGGATAGAGAATTAGGGGTAACTCTTAAAACTGCTAGAGGTTTACAGAGCAGAAATGAAATTTCCAACCATGCTCTAACAATTCCTTTTATCTCTGCTCCGCCATGAAGACTGGACCAGGAATTAAAGAATTCAGACTTTTTCATCTAAGCCCAATTCTGTTAATTATCTCAATCGTTGGAGCTGCGTTATTCATAGTATAAAAGTGTAATCCTGGTACTCCATAATCTAGAAGCTTTTTAGATAGCTCACTTGCAATATCTACACCGACTTTAACCACCTCGGCTGAGGTATCCCCTGCTGCCTCAACTCTTCTTTGAATTTCACCTGGGATTGGCGAGCCTGCAAGTTCGCTCATTTTCTTTAATTGAGCAAAATTGGTTATAGGAAGAATTCCAGGATAGATATCAAGCTTTGAACCTCTAGCTCTTATCTCATCTACTAAATTGATATAGCCCTTAACATCAAAGAAGAATTGAGTCGTAGCAAAACTTGCTCCGCATCTTTCCTTCTCAAGAAGTACTTTTATATCTTGTTCAAAATTACCTTTTGAAGCTGGATGGCCATCAGGAAAAGCTGCAACACCAACTTCGAAGCCCATACTTGATGCAAGGGTTACTAACTTGTCTGCATGATCAAAGCCACCAACCGTGCTCTCCCATTTCACGCCAGGTCCGCCCTTAGGATCTCCGCGAAGTGCAAGGATTGACTTAATTCCAGAGTTTTTATATTGGTTGAGAATTTCAATCAACTCATTTTTGCTAGATCCAACGCAGGTCAGGTGCGCAATAGTTGAGATTCCGCTTCTTGCCGTGATCTCTGAAGTAATTCTCACTGTGCGATCTCTAGTTGAACCACCTGCGCCATAAGTAACGGAAACAAAGTCAGGTTTATAGAGTTCAAGAGCCTTTAGAGCGCTCCAGAGACGCTCCTCTCCTGCCTGATCTTTAGGCGGGAAGAACTCAACAGAGAAGGTAGGCGCACTATTCATATAGCGGGAGGGTACCGTTGCGCCGTGAAATCTCCTGACCTATCCCAGCTTCGCGCCGAGATAGATAAGACCTTGGCCTCATTTACCGTTGCAAGAAGCGCTGCACTTGTTGATATTGGCCCAGAGCTAGTGCCAGTAGCAAAGGCAATGTCAGATTTTATTACCCAAGGTGGAAAGAGATTTCGGCCAATCTTTGCCTATTTAGGTTATTTAGGAAGCGGAGCACAAGCGCGCGAGGAGATACTGCGTGCCTGCACATCCTTAGAGTTAGTCCATGTCTGCGCACTGATTCACGATGATGTGATGGATGGCTCTGATACTAGAAGAAATAAACCAGCAATACATAAAGCGTTTCAGCAATATCACCAAGATTCTTCATACAAAGGCAGCTCTGAAAGATTTGGAAGTTCCTCCGCAATTCTTATGGGTGATCTAGCTCTGGTCTGGGCCGATCGCTTATTGGTGGAATCTGGAATAAGCGGCGATGAATTTCTTCAAGTGCAATCAGTCTTTGCGGATATGAGAGATGAATTGATGGCTGGCCAATACTTAGATGTTTTAGAGGGCGCGCTTGCCACAACTAGTATTGATAGATCTCTAAAAGTTGCTCGATATAAGTCGGGTAAATACTCAATTGAACGCCCACTTCACTTTGGCGCAGCGCTTTCTGGAAAAAAGGAACTAATGAGCGCCTACTCATCATTCGGACTTCCACTCGGGGAAGCCTTTCAATTACGTGATGATCTCCTTGGAGTATTTGGGGATCCAGAGGTCACAGGAAAACCAGCAGGTGATGATTTAAGAGAGGGAAAGCGAACGGTACTAATTGCCCTCACCATGCAGGCAGTAGGCAAACAAGAGCGAGAGCTTCTAACTGCCTCACTTGGAGATGAAGGTCTTGATAAAACACAGATTCTTAAGCTTCAAGAGATTATTTCTAGCTCTGGAGCGGTTGCCCATGTTGAGAAGCTCATCACAGAACTGCGGGATAGAGCTATTTCTGCGTTGCGAGATACCCACGTTGACACAAGTATTCTCTCTGTATTAGAAGAGATGGCAACTATTGCAACGCAACGGAGTCTTTAAATGCGAAAAGTTAAGGGAAAAACAGACCGCGTTGTTGTTGTTGGCGCAGGCCTTGCTGGACTTAGTTGCGCGCTAAGGCTTGCCGGAGCTGGGCGAGAAGTAATTGTGATTGAGCGTGAAGCGGTTCCTGGTGGTCGAAATGGATTAATGAAAAAAGATGGATATTCATTTGATACTGGACCAAGTGTTTTAACTATGCCTGATCTGATTGCCGATGCTCTGGCATGCGTTGGAGAGAAAATAGAAGATTGGCTAGAGCTGATGCCGCTTAAGCCACTATATCGAGCCTTCTATGCCGATGGTTCCCAATTAGATGTTCATGCAAATACAGAACAGATGGAAGCAGAGATTGCAAAAAATATTAGTGCAGGTGAAGCTGCTGGATATCGAAGATATGTTGAATTTGTTACCAAATTATACAAGTATGAGATGAATGACTTTATTGATAGAAACATAGACTCCCCCCTAAATCTGCTAACTCCTAATCTTGCTCGTTTGATTGCTCTTGGGGGATTTAGAAAGCTAGCTCCAAAAGTCTCTCAATTTCTAAAAGATCCTAGAACTCAACGCGTCTACTCTTTTCAAGCGATGTATGCCGGGGTTTCGCCCCAGCAAGCACTTGCTATTTATGCAGTTATTGCCTATATGGATTCAGTTAATGGAGTTTTCTTTCCTAAAGGTGGAATGCATGCGGTTCCAAGAGCGCTAGCAGGAGCTGCCGAGAAACATGGCGTGACTTTTAAATATAACACCACGGTGACAAAGGTAGAAAAGAGTGGATCTAGGGCAAGTGCTGTAATAACTAGTGATGGCCAGAGAATTGAATGTGATGTTGTGGTGCTAAATCCTGATTTGCCTGTGGCTTGGCGAGATTTACTAGGAAAAACTCCGCTATCGGTTAAACGACTTAATTACTCACCTTCTTGTGTAACCATCTTGGCTGGTTCTTCCAAGAGTTATGATCATTTAGCTCATCACAATATTCACTTTGGCCACTCCTGGGATGGAGTCTTTGATGAGCTAATTACTAAAAAGCAATTGATGAGCGACCCAAGCCTTTTGGTGACTCTACCTTCAAAAGATGATCCAAGCCTTGCCCCAAGTGGAAAACATAGTTATTACATTCTCTTTCCTACGCCAAATCTTGATGCTGATATTGATTGGAAGAAGATGAAAAACGTTTATAAAGATCAAATGTATGCCACGATGCAAGAGCGGGGCTATAAAGATTTTGCAGACTCAGTTGAGGTAGAACATGTAACAACTCCCCTCGATTGGCAAGAGATGGGGATGGAAAGAGGTGCGCCATTTGCAAGCGCGCATACTTTCCTGCAAACCGGACCCTTTAGGCCAAGTAATATGGCAAAGGGATATGAGAATGTGGTCTTTACTGGAAGCGGCACCCAACCTGGAGTTGGCGTTCCAATGGTTCTAATCTCAGGAAGACTTGCAGCAGAGAGAATTGTTGGACCAGTAAAGTAAATATGGATGAGTTAAGCGCTGCTGGAATCCATGATCCTGAGTTACGCAAATCTTATTTGGAGTGCAAAAGACTCAACTCTCTTCATGGAAAGACTTACTACCTAGCTACTCTCCTTCTTCCAAAAGCTAAGCGCCCACATGTTCATGCGCTATACGGATTTGCTCGGTATGCCGATGAGATTGTCGATGATCTGGCATCAACTCTTACTCACCAAGAAAAAGTAGATGAACTCGGCAGGTGGAGCGATCAACTCTTATCCGACATTTCTATGGGGCGAAGTAGCGATCATGTCGGACGAGCTCTGGTTGATACAGTGCAGCGTTTTAACATTCCAATTTCTTACTTTGAAGCATTTCTTCACTCCATGGCAATGGATTTATCTGTAACCCAGTACGAAAGATATGAAGACTTGATGGAGTATGTCTATGGATCTGCTGCAGTAATTGGGCTCCAGATGGTTCATGTTCTGGGAACAGTTGAGGGAAAAAAATCTGAGGCGCTCGCTCCGGCGGAGAAGTTAGGAATAGCCTTTCAATTAGCCAACTTCATCAGAGATGTAGGTGAGGATCTAGAACGCGGACGAATATATCTACCAATGGCAGAGCTGGCCTCATTTGGCGTTGATCGCGAGATGCTAGAGGCAAGGCAACTTCGCCCTGAAATTATCCAAGCGCTCAAGTTTCAGATTGCAAGGGTGCGTCAATTACAGAGCGAGGCAGATGCGGGAATAGAGCTACTAAGCCCGGATGCAAGGGCGTGCATTAGAGCAGCAAGTGAGCTCTACTGCGGAATTGTCGATGAGGTTGAGAAAATTGATTATCAAATTTTTACCAAACGAGCTAAGACTTCTAATTTTCGGCGAGTTAAAACGGCGCTTCCTGCTTATTTTTCAGCGCTTGCTTCTCGCTAGTTTCTTTGTATTCCCCTTCTTCCCCAATAAATCCACTGTGAGATAACCATAACAATCATAGAAAATCCAAAGAATAGATCCTCGACTGGAGCAGAGGCAATTCGCGCCCCAACTATTACATCAGGGTCATAGGTAATTATTCCTCTGGAGGTTAACCACCAATTTGTAATGATTTGGAAAAAGAGCATGATTGCGTAGGCGTTCCAGAAACTCTTTCTTGATAAAACTCTAGACTTAGTTATATAGAAATCAAACAAAATAACTAGTGGAACTGAAAGAAGGGCTAGTTGGGTGTAACTCATCGCTCATCACCATAATTCCAATGAGGCTTTACCCGCCTCACTGCTTCTATTGTCATCAAAGCAGCTAGAGGAACTACGATGAAGAAGAGAAACTCTTCAAGCGGAATCCCAGCAGGTCCAAAGATTCCTACAACCTGCTCTCTATCAAAGAACCAATGCCTAGAGGTGACTGCGTAATAATCCCAAGTCAAGAAAATAGCTGCAGTAGGAAGAATTGCTAGCATCGCTCGCTTAATTCTTCGCAATACTCCAACTTTAAGAAAGATCTCCAGCCAGAATGAACCGACAACTGTGAAGGTGAGCATCGCAAAATAACCGAACTTCAACATGGGCTAATGCTATTGTTCCGCTAATCGGGAGCCAAAAGTTGGCTGAGAGGACCTCTTCGAAGGTCGACCGAAAGACCAGTTCGGTAATGCGAATTGGAAGGGGGCTTAATCATGTTTACTATTTTCACAGCTTGGGGCTATGAAGTATCGGCCTTGGAGTTAAGCGCAGTAATCACTTCATTTACTGCTGTCCTTCTCGGGGCGCGCGGAGTAAGAATGACCTGGCTCTGGTACCTCGTTAGCGCATCACTTTATGCAATCTTCTTCTATCAAGTAGATCTAATTGCTAGCGCGCTACTCCAATTTGTCTTCATCGCCGCAGGAATCTGGGGTTGGCTGGGATGGAATAAGACTGGAGTTATCCCTAGGTATATGAATAATAAAGAGAGATTAATCTGGCTTACAGCTTTAGTGGCATCTTGGCTCCTTATTGCGCCAATACTTGAAAGCATCGGCGCTGCTGCAACACTGCCAGATTCCTTCTTGCTTATCTCAAGCACTCTGGCACAGACTGCAATGGTGCTTCAGAGAAATGAGACTTGGATTGCCTGGATTGTGATTGATATTTTTGGAACTTATCACTATGCAAATCAAGGCTATTGGTTTACTGCCTTGCTCTATGGCGTATTTACAATAATCGCCGTCTTTGGGCTAAAGCGTTGGAAGAAATTATCTAAGAGTGCTTAACAAATCTAATATGAATCAGCCTTCACTTACTGAAATCATCACAAGCATTAAAAAGGGTAGGGCAATAGGCAATGTTGGACGAATAGTTGCAATAGATGGACCTGCTGGCGCTGGTAAAACAACTCTAGCCAATCGCCTTAAAGAGAATATTCAAGATTCAAGTATTGAGATTGTTCATATGGATGATCTCTATGATGGTTGGCAAAACTCGCTAACTCCAGCGCTAGGTAAAGTTTTAGATATAAGCATCTGCTCTCCAGTTTCTAAAGGAAAGAGTTTTCAATATCGAAAATATAATTGGATTGAATCAAAGTTTGGCCCTCTGCTGGACTTCATTTTTCCAGAGATATTAATTCTAGAAGGTGTGGGTTCAGGCCAGAGGGTTGTTAGAAAGTATCTAGATGAGCTGATTTGGATTGATATCTCTGCTCAGGTTGGCTTGCAAAGAGTCTTGCAAAGAGATGGCGAATCCATTGAAAAAGAGATGGAGATCTGGCAGATGAGAGAGAATTACCACTTTGTTGCAGACAACACTCGCGATAGCGCCACTATTCGCATTGATGGAGCAACTTTCATCTAAAATTTCCACGTGTCGGAGTTAATTGGAGAAATCATCGATGGGCGCTATCAGCTAACCCGCGTTGTTGGCTCTGGCGGAATGGCAACAATTTATGCAGCGATAGATTTAAGACTGGATCGCCAAGTTGCAGTAAAAATAATGCATTCTCATCTTGCCCAAGATGAACAATTTGTCTCTCGATTCATAAGAGAAGCCAAAGCTGCTGCATCACTTTCTCATCCCAATATCGTTGCAGTATTGGATCAAGGGTGGAATCAAGGTGGATCTCCTTGCGTCTTTATTGTCATGGAGTTAATTGAAGGTGCAACGCTAAGAGATTACCTAATCGAGCAGGGCTCACTTTCTCCTGAGCGTGCCTTATCCATCATTACACCAGTTGCAAGCGCTCTTGCTGCAGCACATAAATTAGGAATTGTTCATAGAGATATAAAGCCTGAAAACATCTTAGTCTCAAAAGAAGGTCGCATAAAGATTGCTGACTTTGGTTTAGCTAGAGGCGCACTTCTTGGAAACACTATGACTGCGGAATCTAGTGTGATTCTAGGAAGTGTTTCATACCTCTCCCCCGAGCAGGTTCAAAGGGGAGTTGCAGATGCTAGAAGTGACATTTACTCACTTGGAATTGTTCTCTTCGAAATTCTCACCGGCCAGAAGCCCTATCAGGGAGAAGATCCAGTTCAGGTTGCAATAAAACATGTAAACGAACGAGTGCCTGCTCCTTCAACGCTAAAACCCGGACTCTCAGTAGAAATTGATCAGCTAGTCCTATCAGCTACTGACATAGATCCTGATAAACGTCCAAGGGATGCAGTAGTAATGCTTGAGAAACTGCGCGAACTCTCTGAAAAGTTAGATCCGCGCAAAAGGCAATTAAGTCTCGAGCTGGACCTGCCACCACTTGCTATAAAGGAAGTAGGAAAAAGGGATGGCGCAAAGCGCCTTCGTAGAGATAAAGATCGTGATGTGGAAATTCCTAAAAACCAGGAGGCTGCCGTGAAAAAAGAGAAGAGTTCTTCAATTGCTAAGAAGGCGCTATCTAAACGAGTTAAACGAAATCGTCAGATAGCAGCACTAATCGCAATCGCTCTTGGAATTGGCATTTGGTATGTAATCGTAGGTCCTGGTTCAAAGGTAATTGTTCCATCTCTTGCAGGCCTTACTGTTAAGGAAGCAACTGGTGAGCTGGCAGACCTTGGCCTTGATCTAAAGGTAGAGCGAGAAGAATTTAGTGAAGATATCCCAGAAAATAGAGTCATTAAATCAAGTCCGGCTGGCGGCGGGCGCATTTCACCAGATGGAACAGTTGAGGTGACAATTTCAAAGGGTAAGGAGCGTTACATAGTGCCAACTCTTCAAGGACTCAAAATTGAAATTGCTGAAGGACTAATCAGTGATAATAACTTAGTCGTCGGTGAGATTATTGAAGAATTTTCAAGTGAATTTCCTAAAGGCTTTATTATGCGAAGTAACCCTGCAGCAGGCGAACGTATAAAGCGTGATAGCCAAGTAACTCTCTATATCTCTAAAGGAGTAGAGCAAGTTGGCGTTTCCAGCTATCAAGGAAAGAGCGGCGAACAAGCTCTTAATGAATTAACGGAAGCTGGCTTTGATGTTGAAACTAAGTATGTCTTTAGTGAAGATCTGCCAATTGGAGCAGTTGTTAGTCAGATTCCAAGCGGTGGAGATATCGATAAAGGAAGCGTAATAACGTTAACTGTATCCAAGGGATCTCAATTTGTTTTTATCCCCAATGTCTTCTCCCTAAGCGAAGCAAAAGCAATAGATACTCTTAAAGATCTTGACTTAAAGGTAGTTGTCAAGAAAGTCGGCAATAAAAAGACGAAAGTTGTCACCAATATCTCACCAAAAGTGGGAGATAAGGTAAAACGTGGCTCAACGGTCACAATCACTGTAGGGTGATTTAGTGCCGAAAGCAGCGAACAAACCAAGAATTGGTGCTCATGTGCCAACTTCTGGTGGAATGGCAAAGCGAGCTATTGAATATGCCAAAACAATAAAGGCAGAGGCAATTCAGGTATTTGCTTCAAACCCCAGAGGTTGGGCCATGCCTGAGACAAATAGTGAAGCTGATCAAGCATTCATTGAAAAGGCAAGTGAACTAGATATTGAAACTTACATTCACGCGCCATTTCTAATTAATCTAGGATCTCCAACCGAAGGCACCTATAAGAACTCTCTTGCATCCACAAAATACTCCCTCAAGCGGGGACGGGAGATCAAGGCTAGAGGTGTAGTAATTCACACAGGTTCTGCAGTTGATGAAGGAAATATCAAGAAGGCATGGAAGCAGATCCACGAAGGCATGATGCCAATACTTAGCGAGCTAGATGATCAAGATCCTTGGCTTCTGCTTGAACCAACCGCTGGTCAAGGTCAATCTCTAGTTAAACGGTTAGAGGATTTAAATAATTATTTCGAAGCCCTTGAGTGGCATCCTAAAGTGGGAGTGTGTCTAGATACCTGCCATGTCTTTGCAGCAGGACATGACATAAAGAGCAAAGGTGGGATGAATGCAACTATTGATTTGTTGGTGGAGGTTGCAGGCTCTGAGCGAATTCAACTAATTCATGCCAATGACTCTATGGATGTGCTTGGCTCACTTAAAGATCGACATCAAAATCTTGGAGATGGAGAGATTGGCACGAAGCCATTTACAGAGCTTCTGGCTCACCCCGCTATTGTTGATGCTCCACTGATTCTAGAAACTCCAGGTGAAGAACCCGAGCATGGAAGAGAAGTAGAGATGCTAATGAAGATGAGAGATAAATAATGCAACTCAAATTGGCTCCTTGGTCTCTTCTTGCAGTAGCTGCTATGTGGGGTATTTCTTTTGTATGGATGAAGGACATTTTGGATCAGCAGGATGTCTATAGCTTCCTGACTTCGAGATTTATCTTTGCAGCTCTGGCAATGATAATTATCAAGCCTAAAGTATTAAAACTCTTTACTAAAGAGCTAGTTAGTAAAGGTTTCATAATTGGCTTGGCGCTGGGCTCTGGTTATATTTTTCAGACACTAGGTCTTGATCGCACCACTCCTGCTATAACTGGATTTATCACTGGCCTTTATGTAGTAATCACCCCTTTAATTGCCGCATTGTTACTAAAAGAGCGAGTGACCCTGACAATGTGGGGCTTTATTCTTTTGGCGGTAGTTGGTCTTGCAGTTCTCTCTGTTAAAGGGTGGAGCGTTGGTATTGGAGAGTTTCTAGTATTTATCTCTGCAATTTTATTTGCAGCTCATATCATCATGCTTGGTGCCTGGAGCAAGAACTTTGATGCCTACGCGCTAACGGTCGTGCAGTTAATTGGCTGCGCCTTTCTATCGGCAATACCTGCTGGAATAAATGGATTCAATCCTCCCCCTGATACTCAAGTTTGGGCAGTCGTTATCTTCACAGCAGTGTTTGCCACAGCGATTGCCTTTGTAATTCAAACTTGGTCTCAAGCTCGCATTTCAACTACTAAGGTTGCAGTCATACTAACCATGGAAGTGGTTTTTGCAGCTCTATTTTCTTTCGCTTATGGAATGGAGCCCTTTACTCTACGTTTAGCAATCGGTGGCACCTTGGTACTAATTGCCATGCTTGCCATAGTTCAGCCTCGCTTTTCATCACCTAGGGCTAGCTGAAAGACTTAGCTCATGGCAGATAGCACAGAACTAATCGATTTAAGATCTGACACTGTAACTAAACCTTCATTACAGATGCGCTCTGCAATGGCTAGCGCTGAAGTTGGCGATGATGTCTACTCCGATGATCCAACAGTCAATTCACTTGAAGAAAGAGTTGCAGAGCTATTTGGCAAAGAAGCTGCGTTATTCACCCCAAGTGGATCCCTTGCAAATCAGTTGGCTATTCGATCTCTAGTATCTCCAGGGCAAGAATTAATCTGTGAAACAAACTCTCATATTGCCAGAGCTGAACTAGGAGCGGCAGCAACCTTTAGCGGAATTACAACCAGAACCTGGCTTGCCGATCGTGGGCTATTAAATGCTGCTCAAGTTTTAGATTTAGCAAAACCTGACTCTGGCCCCTATCTAGTTTCAACTACAGCTATTGCAATTGAAAATACTCATAACTTTGGTGGAGGAAGCATTCAACCAATTGAGGAGATTGCCCTTCTAAGCAGGAAAGCAAAAGAGTTAGGGCTCTTTCTCCACCTTGATGGAGCAAGAATCTGGAACGCTCACGTTGCATCCGGAGTTTCTCTACTTGAGTATGGAAAGTACTTTGAAACCATTAGCGTCTGTCTTTCAAAGGGGCTAGGAGCTCCCGTTGGATCTTTAATGATCTCAAATAAAGAACGCATCTCATCTTCTAGAGTTTGGCGTAAACGATATGGCGCTGGAATGCGACAGGTTGGAATTCTGGCAGCTGCTGGTCATTACGCACTTGATCACAACATCTCTCGATTAATCGATGATCATAGAAAGGCTAAGCAGTTAGCTATAGCCTGCGCAAGCATTGCACCTTCGACTATCAATCCAGATTTTGTGGAGACAAATATTGTTGGACTGGACCTCTCCGGAGCAAATGTATCTGCACTTGAATTTGCCTCGGATGCAAAACAAAAAGGACTGTTGGTAAGCGCGCTAGGTAAGAGCTACCTTAGATTAGTAACGCATATGGATATTGATGATGAGGCCACTGAGAAAGCTTGCGCTATTTTGCAGGAACTTTTAAAGCGCGCCTTCATGGCTAAGTAGCCACTGTTTATATTTCAACCCATAAGCATAATTTCCTAGCGCCCCACCTGTTTTAACAATTCGATGACAAGGGACAACTAGAGCAATCAGATTTCGGGCGCAAGCACTTCCGGCTGCTCGCACCGCATCTTCTGAACCTGCTCGTTTTGCTAAATCGGCATAGGTCAGAGTTCTTCCTGGAGATATTTTTCTCATCACCCGCCATGCTGATTGCGAAAACTTCTCACCCTCTTGATCAACCTTAATCCCATCAAGGGCTCTCAAGTCTCCATCAAAGTAATCAGAAACCAAATCTGAAATTATTGGGATCTGACTTACTTTCTTACTCTCTAACTGCCTATCCTGTTTGGAGATCGAGCATAGAAGTTCATCCTGTGATGTAAAGCCCGCAGCAATAAGGATATGTTCACGCGATATTAGAGAGAGAGCGCCTACTGGGGTTTTAAGAGTGGTACGAAGCAACACGTGCAAACCCTACTGTCCTAATCTACGTTTGGAAATACCTTGAACGATCGCGAAGCATCTCGGCAACAAGGAATGCAAGCTCTAAAGATTGTGTGTGGTTAAGCCTTGGATCACAAGCGCTCTCATATCGGGTAGCAAGATCTTCATGCGAGATTTCCTCGCCCCCACCAACACATTCAGTTACATCATCGCCAGTTAATTCAATGTGAATTCCCCCAGGATGAGTTCCAAGCTTTTGATGAACTTCAAAGAAGCCCTTAACTTCATCTAGAACATCATCGAATTTACGGGTTTTATACCCGCTTGGAGCTTCATAAGTATTGCCATGCATTGGATCGCAGACCCAGAGAACTTTCGCTCCAGATTTATCTACCGCTTCAATTATTCCTGGAAGGACGCTACGCACATTTGCCGCGCCCATTCTGGTGATAAATGTTAAGCGACCTGGCTCATTATCTGGATTAAGCGCTTGGATGATTTCTAGGGCGCTTTGAGCAGTTGTCTTTGGCCCTAGTTTGACTCCAATTGGATTTTTAATCTTCTTGGCAAAATCAATATGTGCTCCATCTAATTGACGGGTGCGCTCGCCTATCCAAACAAAGTGAGCTGAGACATCGTAGGCATTACCAGTTCTTGAATCAATCCTAGTTAGGGCCTTCTCATACTCAAGTATTAAAGCCTCATGACTTGAGTAAAAATCAACAGTCTTAAACTCCTCAGGATTAATACCAGCAGATTTCATGAAATCAAGAGCTCTTCCAATTTCATTAGCCATAGCTTCATAGCGCACACCAATACGAGAATCCTTAACAAAACCTTTGTTCCACTCATGAACCAAACGCAGATCCGCAAAGCCACCTTGAGTAAAAGCACGCACTAGATTTAGCGTTGAGGCAGAGGTCTGATAAACCTTAACTAGTCGAGCCGGATTTGGACGTCGCGCTTCTTGGGTGAACTCCAAATCATTAACAGCATCCCCGCGATATGCAGGAAGGGAAACCTCACCTCGAGTCTCTAAATCATTACTTCTTGGCTTTGCAAACTGGCCTGCCATTCGACCAACTTTTATTACAGGAAGGCTTGCTCCATATTGGAGAACTGCTGCCATCTGCAGAATAGTTTTAATCCGATTTCGAATTGAGTCTGCAGTTGCCCCAAGAAAAGTCTCTGCGCAATCTCCACCTTGCAACATAAAAGCCTTGCCATCTGCGGCTAGGGCTATCTTCTCTTTTAAGTTATCGCATTCACCAGCAAAAACTAGAGGCGGTAGCGATTTTAATTCTTTTACTGCCAACTCTAATTCAGAGCGATCTGGCCAATTAGGCTGTTGCGCTGCCTTAAGGGCGGGATCAAAGAGAGAATCAAGTGACATGGTCAAAGGGTAGGCAACTTAGGGCAATCGGCGTCGGCCAATTATCCGAAGAAAACTTCTGCCTCTGCTAGTAGGGCTGGATCTACTGTTTTTAACTTCTCGGTAGCTGAGGCCAGTGGAACTCGCTTAATTGCCGTTCCATGAAGTGCCACCATTTTGCCCCAATCTCCTTCATGAGCCGCAGTTATGGCATGTAGACCAAAGCGCGTTGCCAGAACTCGATCAAATGCTGTTGGCGTTCCCCCTCGTTGAATATGGCCAAGAATTGAGGTGCGCGCCTCAGCTCCAGTGCGCTTTTCAATCTCATTTGCTAGCCACTCACCAATTCCTGAAAGTTTGACATGGCCAAAAGCATCTTTAGTGGAATCTTTTGTAATTAAATCGCCATCTTTAGGAAGAGCTCCCTCTGCCACTACCAAAATAGGAGCATAAGATTGTTCAAATCTAGATTTCACATATGAGCAAACTTTTTCGATATCAAAGGGAACTTCAGGTATGAGAATGCATGAAGCTCCGCCGGCAAGTCCAGAGTGCAGAGCAATCCAGCCCGCATGTCTTCCCATAACTTCCACAATAAGTGCACGGTGATGTGACTCTGCAGTGGTGTGAAGACGATCAATTGCTTCAACTGCGATATTTACGGCAGTATCAAAACCAAATGTGTAATCAGTATTATTCAAATCATTATCAATTGTCTTTGGAACACCAATGACCTTAACACCTAAGGCATCTAATTTTGTAGCGACCCCTAAAGTATCTTCTCCGCCAATCGCAATTAAAGCATCGACATTCATCTTGGCAAGATTTTCTTTGATGCGCTCTACGCCATTTTCAATCTTAAATGGATTAGTGCGAGATGATCCAAGAATTGTTCCACCTCGTGGCAGAATTCCTCGAGTTGCCGCAATGTTTAGCGGCATCGTAAGCCCCTCTAGCGGACCTTTCCAACCATCGCGAAAACCGATGAACTCATAGCCATATTCTTTCTCGCCTTTACGTACAACCGCTCTAATGACTGCATTAAGTCCGGGACAATCTCCGCCACCTGTAAGGACTCCGAAACGCATATGAATAACTCCGATTAGATAATTGGATTTGAATCAGCTCTGACTCAGGAGCAGATTCTAGCGCATTGCAAAATTAACAATGAAATTACCGCGTAACTACTACGCCTTTTCCAACTACAACTATTCCGCCAGGTGAAACTGTGAAGCGCTGGCGATCTCTCTCTAAATCAAATCCAATACTGGCCCCAGGTTCGACGATTACATTCTTATCCAAGATTGCATTTTTAACTCGGGCTCCATCCCCTATTCGCACCGCTGGCATAAGTACTGAGCTCTCAACGACAGAGTCACGGCCAGCATAAACATCATAGGAGGCAACGGTTCTACGCAATTCACCACCTGAGATAATTGATCCCGCGCCAACAACGGAATCAAAGGCAATTCCTCGTTCTGAAAATTTTGCTGGCGGCAGCGATGGTGGATTGGTGAGAATTGGCCACTGTCGGTTATAGAGATTAAAAATAGGTAGCGGCGAAACTAAATCCATATGTGCTTCAAAATAGCTATCGATACTTCCTACATCACGCCAATAACCTTTGTCGCGCTCAGTCTCACCTGGAACAACATTATTTGCAAAGTCATAGACTTTTGCAAGGCCAGCTCTAGTCATAGCCGGAATGATGTTCGCGCCTAAGTCATGACGAGAGTCAACATCTTCCGAGTCAAGTATCAGGGCCTCTTCCATTGCGTCGCGACGAAAGATGTAATTACCCATGGAAACCAAACATAATTCAGGATGACCTGGCATTGCTGGAGGATCTTTAGGTTTTTCATGAAACGCTTTTATAGTAACGCCATCGCTATCAAGTTCGATAACTCCAAATTCTGATGCCTCTGATCGCTTTACTCGAATTGCGGCAACTGTTACCCCAGCCCCACTTTCCAAATGACTTAGATACATTGCATTTGGATCCATGCGATAAACGTGATCTGCACCAAAGACAATCACATGCTTTGGGTTCTCATCATGGATTAAATTGAAATTCTGCAAAATTGCATCAGCGCTTCCGGTATACCAACGAGGACCGAGTCTCTGCTGCGCTGGAACAGGAGTGATGTAATTTCCAAGTAGTGTCGACATTCTCCACGTAGTAGTTATATGTCTATCAAGGGAATGAGACTTATACTGCGTAAGAACTGCAATCCTTAAGAATCCTGCATTGACAAGATTTGAGAGAACGAAATCAACTAAACGATAAGAGCCACCAAAAGGAACTGCCGGCTTTGCTCTATCTGCAGTTAATGGCATCAAACGCTTACCCTCGCCTCCAGCGAGCACTATTCCTAATGGGAGATCTAAGCGGGCCATATGTCTAACGATACTCTTGGCAGGTGAGCAGCGCTAAGGTCAAAGTAGCCATGATTACTCGTGAGTGGCCCCCTGAAATCTATGGTGGAGCCGGAGTTCATATTGCAAACCTAGTCTCTGCCTTAAATCAGAGCGGAGAGATCGAGAGCTTCGTTCATTGCTTCGGCAGAGCAAGAAGTGATGCCACCAACTACCAACTAACGAAAGAGTTTTCTACGATAAATCCAGCGCTGCAAACCCTGTTACTTGATAGCGATATTGCCAAAAATGTAAAGGGTATGGATATTGCGCACTCTCATACTTGGTATGCCAATCTGGCCGGGTATTTAGCGATGAAAATGTTTGGAATTCCCCATGTCATTACCGCCCACTCTCTGGAACCCTTGCGTCCCTGGAAAGCTGAACAGCTAGGTGGCGGATATCAAATTTCATCCTGGGCCGAAAAGATTTCCTATGAGAGCGCATCTGCCATCATCGCAGTTAGCGATGGTATGAGAGCTGATGTATTAAAGGCCTATCCCAAGATAGATACCAATAAAGTTGTGACGATTAGAAATGGGATAGATACCAAGGCCTTTGCTCCTAATCCAAATTCAGAGGTTTTGAAAAAGTATCGGATTAATTCACCTTATGGTTTATTTGTTGGCAGAATAACAAGACAGAAAGGCCTTGCACACTTACTCCGTGCTTGGCAAAAAGTTCCTAAAGATCACTCTCTAGTCCTAGCTGCAGGATCTCCCGATGAGCCAGCAATCGGTGCTGAAGTTGAGCAACTCATTGCAGAGCTATCAAAGCAGCGAGGAAATATCATTTGGATAAAGCAGATGCTAGATCGTGACGAATTAACCGCCCTTCTTACCGGAGCTCAAGTATTCCTCTGTCCCTCAATCTATGAACCGCTAGGAATTGTTAACTTAGAGGCGATGGCCTGTGAGACCGCAGTTGTGGCATCAAAAGTTGGTGGTATTCCTGAGGTTGTAGTTGATAATGAAACTGGATTATTGGTTGATTACTCACCTAATCCGTCAGAGTTTGAAGATCTCCTTGCATCTGCAATCAATAGATTAATGTCAGATAAATCACTATCTGTTAAATACGGTCAAGCAGGGCGAATCCGCGCAATTGAGAACTTCGGATGGGATAAGGTTGCCCAAGCAACCATCGAGTTATATCGGAGTCTAATAAAGTAAATGTCACGTAAAGGCTGGGTGCTCTTTGCCCTTGTTGGTTTGCTATGGGGCGTCCCCTATCTATTTATGAAAGTTGCAGTTGAAGAGCTTTCAACGCCTGTAATTGTTTTTGCTCGCCTTGCTATTGGAGCCCTTCTTTTGATTCCAGTAGCCCTATATGAAAAATCTATTCGGCCAGCTCTTAAGTATTGGCCATATATTTTGTTCTACGCCGTTCTCGAAATGGTAATCCCTTGGTATTTAATTACCACCGCGCAAAGAGATCTCTCATCAGGATTGGTGGCACTCTTGGTTTCAACAGTTCCAATCTGGGCCACACTATTTGCTCATCACAGCGGTGATTCAACGGCAGCTCATCGCACCAGAATCTTTGGTATTGCTATGGGATTAATCGGTGTGGCACTTCTTGTAGGAATTGAGTCACTAAATGACTTTGATAGCGCGATCGCAATTGCAATGGTATTGGTTGCATCTATCTCATATGCCTGGGCAGTAAATATGATTACTAGACGTGCTCCCCAAATCTCTGGAGTTGCAATTAATGGATTATCTATGCTTATTGCTCTTATTTTCTTTGCTCCATTTGCGGCCATTAACTTGCCAACTCAGAGTCCATCATTAGAAGCAATTAGCGCAACTGCTGCGCTTGGAATCTTCTCAACAGGTCTTGCTTTCTGGATTTTCTTTATGGTCTTAAAAGAAATTGGCCCAGCAAGGGCTTCTCTTGTGGTTTATCCAAATACGGCAGTTGCTGTCATTCTTGGGATCATAATTCTCAATGAAAAGTTGACGCTAGCTATTACGATTGGTCTCCCATTAGTCTTAGTTGGTTCTTATTTTGCTAGCAAAAAGTCTGAAACCCCAGTAGTTACCGGGTAAATCCCAACTTAAGTAGGGCCTTAGAGTCGCTCTGCCAATTAGCCATAACTTTTACATGAAGACCAAGAAATACTCGAGCCTTTAACTTCTTTTCAATCTCGCCTCTTGCCACAGTTCCTACTTGCTTAAGTCTCTCTCCTTTATGGCCAATGATTATCGCCTTCTGACTATCGCGTTCAACAATAATTGATGCATGAATATCAAAAAATGGAGGATCACCCTCCGCTCGCTTATCACGCTCGGAAATCTCATCGATTACAACTGCAATTGAGTGGGGAACCTCCTCAAAAACATCTTCAATAGCAGCCTCTCTAATTAAATCTGCGAGCTGGGTATTTAGTTCCTGATCAGAGCTCATATCAGCGGGATAAAAGGGTGGGGACTCTGGGGCATATTTGGCTAGCAGATTCATAAGTAGTTGAACTTGATCATCAGTCTTGGCAGATAAGGGCACTACTTCATCCCAAGCAAAGCCTGCATCCTGTGCTAATTTGCTAGCAGCTATTAATTGCTCAGGCATCAGAGCTTTCTTAGCCATATCAATCATCGTTATCGCACAAATTTTCTTAGCGCTTCGATGGCGCGCCATCTCCTTGGCGATAAAGAGATCACCTGCGCCTATTGCTTCAACTGCAGGAATGCAGAGCACAATCGCATCAACTGATTCCATATTCTCATTAACTACTGAATTTAGAGCCCCTCCAAGAAGTGTTTTTGGCTTATGAACTCCAGGGGTATCAACTACTACTAATTGAAAATCAGGACGGGTAACAATCCCTCGGATAGCGTTTCGAGTGGTATTTGGATGATGCGAGGTGATGACAATCTTTTCGCCTACTAGAGCATTAACAAGTGTTGATTTTCCAGTATTGGGCCTGCCAACAATTGCAACAAAGGCGGCTTTATGTGTCATCACCGCTAAGGGTACCCGTCTTTTGGCTACTAATTGGCAACATTAACTCGAGGGCATCTGGAACTGAAGTGACTATCTCCGCTAAGCGCTCGCCAATTAAGCGATGACAACCATCACTAGTAGGCGAGGTAATTGGTCCGGGAACTGCCATTACAGGTCGCATTATCTCGGCAGCATCACGGGCAGTTCTAAGAGAGCCACTTCTAAATGCAGCTTCGATAACGATAGTTCCCTTTGAAAGCGCGGCGATTAATCTATTTCTAGTCAAGAATCTCTCAGCTCTTGCCCCAACTCTTGGCATTACCTCAGAGATAAGTGCTCCACTTTCTTGTAATTCAGAGAAGATTTTATTATTTCCAGCTGGATAGTTAACAGATACTCCAGATGCAAGAACTGCAAATGTTGAACCTTCTGCAGCTAAGCAACCACGATGAGCATGGGTATCTATTCCATATGCTCCCCCACTAACTACCGCCCAATTGCGATCTGCAAAACCGCTTGCAAATTCGCTAGCAACTCTTGCCCCATAGAGCGTTGGCTTTCTTGTCCCAACGATGGAGATAGATTGTGCTGGCAGATTAGCTCCTTTAATAATTAAGCCAATGGGTGGATTGCTCAAGGCATTTAGAGATGTAGGCCAATATATTGAACTTGGGGTAATAAATCTTGCTTCAGCAGATTCAATCTCTTCCCAAAGCACCTGCGCGGAGTTATCAATAAGTACCTGGCGAATCCCTCCAGAGGCTTTATTCATCCTTTCATATGCCCCATGAATAATCCGCTCCATCAGCTCCACTGCGCCATAACGCTTTAACTCAATCGACCAAGTGATGCTTCCTGGCTCAATAGCGCTAAAGAGCTTCAACCGAGCTTGAATCTCTAAGTCATCTATTATTTGATTTTCTATATCAATCATCGATAGAGAATAAGAGTTAGAGGAGTTAAGACCTCTCAAATCATTAGCTAGATGTGAATAACCCTACTTGTTAATTAGAGCCTGAATGTTTGCATATGACTTTCTATGAATAGTCGTAACGCCTAACTCAATTAATGATCTCTCATGGGCCCTGGTGACATATCCTTTATGTTCAGCAAAGTTATAGCCAGGGTAGTCATCATCTAGCTTGACCATGATTCGATCTCGATAAACCTTAGCAAGTATTGATGCTGCCGATATTGAAATTGCAACTTGATCTCCTTTCCAGATAGCAAGGGATTCAGAGCGAAGTCCAGAAATCTGATAGCCATCAGTTAGGACATACTCTGGCTCAATTTTCAAAGCGTTAATGGCTCTACGCATTCCCTCAAGATTTGCTTTATGTAAACCAATTGCATCTATCTCTGATGCTGGAATTTCAATGATTGAGTAATCCAGAGCTTGCTCAACTATTACTTCATACAACTCTTCACGTTTACTTGGCTTTAGCTCCTTTGAATCTCGCACTTGAGCTAGCTTCTCAGTAGTTATATCTTTTAACATCACCGCGGCCACAACTAATGGTCCAGCACATGCCCCACGTCCAGCTTCATCAACTCCTGCAATTTTAGTTAATCCTGATTGAAGTAGTATTGATTCAATCATAAATTACTTAGAGTTTTTAACGGGAATCTTTGAGAGATCTTCGCCCTTATCAAGAATTGCCAGATTAGAAAGTGGCCAGATAATAAATGTTGCCCGCCCTGTGACTCTATCTAGGGGAACCATTCCTTTATTGGGATCATCAGTATGGAAGCGAGAATCTGCGCTAGCTCCGCGGTGATCTCCCATAACCCAGATAAATCCTTGCGGAACTTCTACTTCGAATTCTGAATCACTGGGTTTATCGCCTTCATAGATATAAGGCTCATTAATACTAACGCCATTAACTTCAATTTTTCCATCTTTGGCGCAGCAACGAACTTTATCGCCGCCAACTCCGATAACTCTCTTGATCAAATATTGCTTAGAGGGATCTGGAAGAACTCCAACAAAAACTAAGGAATCCTTTATTACTTTGCGAAAACCCGATGTGTCATCATAATTTGGCGATAGCCAATTAGCTGGATCTCTAAAAACTACAACTTCGCCCCTCTTAATATCGCTAAAGAGAGCCCCAAGCTTGTTTACTCCAACACGATCATTAACCTGAAGAGTGTTCTCCATAGAGCCAGAGGGGATATAGAAGAATTGGATGAAGAAAGTCTTGACGATAATTGATAGAACTAGCGCCGAGATGATGAGAATAGGTAGCTCGCGAAGGCTACTGCCCTTCGCTTTAGGCGACATTACCCTGGGCTTTAAGACTTAGTTGGTTCAGTTTCAGTAGGAGTTGATTCCTCTGCTACTTGCGCGCTCTCTGGAGCAAGGCTCTCTTCAACAACAGCCTCTGGAGCAGCTACCTCAACAACCTCTGCAACTGGAGCAACTTCTGCAACTGGATTAGTTGATGAAGTTGAATATAAAACCTCTAGGTCGTCTGCTCCACGACGCTCACGAATCTTGGCAGCTTTGCCACGAAGATCACGGAGATAGAAGAGTTTGGCGCGACGAACTTCGCCTTTTCTTACTACTTCAATCTTTTCAATGACAGGAGCATGAACTGGGAAAATTCTCTCAACGCCAACGCCATAGGATATTTTGCGAACTGTGAAAGTCTCGCGAACTCCAGATCCTTGACGGGCAATTACTAGACCTTGGAAAATCTGAATACGGCTCTTGCTACCTTCAATAACACGGACATGAACTTTTAACTCATCACCGGGACGGAAATTAGGAAGGTCCTTACGGAGAGAGGCGGCATCTAGCGCATCGAGCACGTTCATTATTTTGTCCTCACAATTAGTCTTTATTTATCCTTCAGGCCCTCTCCAAAGGATTGGCCTAACAACTCGGCGTATCTTGCCATACCTTGAGGCTAAGTGCTAAATCGCTAAAAATTAGGGTAGAAAGTGGGCTATTGCCCCTGAATTTGGGCGCTAAGGGCGGCATGAAGAAATGGGCCAGCGACAATTACCGAACGCCTTGAAGATCCATCTCTTGCCTTATTAACTGAAAAAGTCGCCCCCGCTTCTTGGGCAATTACTGATGCCGCAGCATAATCCCATTCGTTTACTCCCACTTCGAAATAGGCATCAAGTGAACCACTTCCTACATGGCAAATATCAACAGCGCATGCACCAAGTCTCCTTAAATCTCTCACCTTAGGAAGAAGGTTTTCAATTATCTTGGCTTGTTTCTTGCGCTCATTGGTGTCGTATGCAAAACCAGTACCCAATAAAGCGCGATCAAGGTTTACTGGATCATTACATTTAATCGTCAAATTATTAAGAAAAGCTCCATTAGATTTCGAGGCTTTCCAAAGCGAATTTGTTGTGGGTGAATAGACCACACCCGCTACAAATTCCTCCTTGTTCTTTGCTGCAATACTTATACACCAACCAGGTAGGTCATAAAGATAATTCACAGTTCCATCAATAGGATCAATCACCCAGGTAATTCCAGATTCGCTCTCTTTATTTGCCCCTTCTTCGCCAATCAATCCATCCAAAGGCCTTTGTGCAAGAAGCTGACTGACAATCAAAGCTTCACTCTGGTGATCCTTCTGAGTAGCAAAATCAAGCGCACCGCTTTTTTGATCTAATTCAAACTTATTAGGTCTATCTAATAGTAATTCTCCCGCGCTAAGGGCGACTTGCTCGGCAAGGGCTAATAGCTCAAGGTTTAACGACATATTCCAATCTAATCATAGTTTCTTAGATGCCAAGTAGACTTGCCGTCATGCTCACCTCCTACAAAAGATTATTTGCTGTGCCTGGAGGTTGGAACTTTTCTTTTGCAGGCTTCATTTTGCGCATGCCAATTTCAATGCTTTACATAGCAATAGTTCTCTTTGTTGTTGCAGAAACCGGCTCATATTCCCTAGCTGGTGCGTTATCTATGGTGGCATCACTTGTCTTATCGGTAGCAACCCCGCTTTGGTCTAGGGTTGCAGATCAAATTGGTCAAAATCGAGTTCTATCTATCACTGCTCCAGTGCATCTTATATTCCTTGGGCTCTTCGTTTATCTAGTCAAGAGTGATGCTCCTACTTGGAGTTGGTTTACCTCAGCAATAATCTTTGAAGGTTTTGTCATTGGCTCAGGCCAAATGGTGCGAAGGCGGTGGATTCATGTAATTGGTGATGATCGAAAGCTTATTGATACTGCATATTCTTTTGAGGCACTAGTTGATGAAATAATATTCACTAGCGGCCCAGTTCTTGCTGCCATTACAGCGTCATACTTCTTTCCAGAGGCTGCGATATTTACGGCCATGGGATTTATCAGCGTTGGCACTTTGCTATTTCTATCCCAGAGACGAACTCAACCTCCGGCACATCCCCATCAAGTTGGAGAGGTTAATTCACTACTAATAAAAGATAAATTTATACAAGCGCTATTCATTCCAATGATGGCAGTTGGAGCTTTCTTTGGGTCAACTGGATTAGTGCTTGTTGGCTATCTTGATGATTTTGGAATCCGTGAATATAGCGGCTTCTATATTGCAATCTGGTCATTTAGCTCTGGAATATCAGCTTTTGTGAGCGGCTCCTTACATTGGAAGATTAATGAGGCGCGAAGATTTATCATTTCGGTTTTTACTCTAGCTCTACTTACTCTTCCAATTTTTCTTGCTGTGCATTTCTTTACGGGCAACTTAACAATTTTGGCTGTTGCGCTATTCATAAATGGCCTAGCGATAGCCCCCCTACTTACTGCAGGATTTGCTGTCGCTGAGCGCTCGGTGAGCCCTAAGCGCACTACTGAAGTTTTGGCTTGGTCCATATCTGCACTTAATCTTGGCGGGGCTATTCCTGCTGCCATTACTGGATACATCATTGACACATATGGCTCAACTGTCGCATTTATAGTGCCAGTTGCCTGCATGTTAATTGCTTTACTTTCACTTCTACCATTTCTTAGCCTTTGGAAGAAAAAAGTAATTCAACTCTAAGGCTAATTTCCCCTAAATTTCACTTGTCTTATGGCAATCTTTACCCATGACTGACTTGCGCTTTATTGCACGTTCTCAAGATGGCGATCATCTAGAACTAAGCGATAGTGATGGCAATAAGTTTTCACTAAGAGTTAGTGATACTTTGCGTGCCGCTGTCAACGAGCGTCGTTTAACAACTGTGGTTGAAAGCGCTCCACAATTTTCCATTAAGGAAATTCAAGCTCGCCTTAGAGCCGGAGAGAGCTTTGCTGAAGTTGCTCGCATTTCAGGACTCTCTATTGAAAAAGTTGAGCGTTATGCAAGTCCGATCTTGCAAGAGCGCGCTTGGATAATTGAATTGGCAGAGAAGGCCTCACCAAAAGGAACTTCTCTTCCCCTCTCAGAGTTAGTTATTCAACGTCTTGCACCTCGAGGCGTAAATATGAATCAGATCTCTTGGAATACCTGGAGGCTAGATGATGGAACCTGGCATCTAGTTCTCACCTATCCATCAAGAGATGGGCAATCAGAGGCAACTTGGAGCTTTGATGCAAATAAGCGAACACTCCACTCACGAGATGATGGCGCTAAATGGATTAATGGAGAAGAAGTTTCTCAAAAGAGCGCGCCGAAAAACGATCGACTTAATGATCATGGAGTTCTCTTTCCCATGGAAGGTGAAACTCCTCAGCCGCCTCGCTTGGTTGCAGTTAGAACCGATCCAAACCTTCTGGAGGAGACAAGCGGCGTAAAAGAGATTGCTCCTGATGCCAAGAAAGATGGAGTAACGAAGAGAATTTCAATTCCATCTTGGGATGACATTATGTTTGGGCGAGGCAAAAAGAAAGATGAACAAGAGGAAGAGTAAAACCTTAAATGTCAGCGCTCAGTAAAGGTATTGCAATCTCAGCTTGAGTAATTCCCCCATGATGCCCAACCATAGATAGTTGTAACTCTTGCCTTTCACTCTCAACCATAATGAATTCTCCGTTGGCAATAGCAATTAAGTCGCCAATGCGCTCCATATTCTTATCTAGTACTTCAGGGCCGAATAAATTCAATGTAATCGCCTCTTGGCGAGTGTAGACAGTTACCTTTTCTTTAAAGAATTCCTGCCACTGTGATTTTGTCTCTTCAACGCTACCTGGCTTTAGATAGAGATAGCGCACCCTCGGCTCGCCCCCTAGCAACTCGACGTTTTTAAGCAGGTCATTTTCTCTTCCTAAAACTACAAAATCATCCCGATTAATCATCCCGTGATCTGAGGTGATCCATAGCCTGCTTCCTTTGGGTAGATTCTCAATAAGTTTCAGAACTAAATCTGCGCTCTTTGCCATGGCATAGTGAAACTTCTCAGAGCCTAAGCCCTCACGGTGTGAGGCATCATCTACATCATTTAAATATAGATAAGCAAAAGATCTAGTATTACTAAGAACGCTCTTTGCTTGATCAACCATCTCATCTACTTGATTAACTCCATAGTAATCAGCGCCACGAAGTGCAGCTCTAGTGAAACCTGTTTCTTCATATCGCTTTGCTGCAATATGAGCGACCTTAACTCCTTCTTTTTTTGCTCGCTCAAACAAAGTTGCCTCTGATTGCCAGATGTAGGGATCTAATCGTTCATCCCACTTAAGCGCATTTAATAATCGCTCTGGGGTTCCGCTATTGGGAACTCTCATCGTGTAACCAACCATGCCATGCACTCCCACCGCACAACCGGTGCCAAGAGAGGTCAAACTGGCAGAAGTTGTGGAGGGAAAAGTAGCCTGCAATTGGTTATGGTTTTTAACTTGTGAAAATATTGGTAGCTCTTTACTAACTATCTCTAGAGCATTGATTCCCATACCGTCTACAAGAAGTAAACACTCTCTCTGACCTTCATTATTAATAATCCCTAAAGAATTAATGCAGTTAGATACCCCAAGTGTTGCAAATATCGATTGAGATAAATCTGAGAGCAGGTAGGCCACTACCCCATCTTTCCAGTAACCTAGACCTCTCATGATCAAATACTCAGCCTCAGTAGCTAGAGCCCTAAAAGATAAGAGCCCAGTTGTCGCTCTTGAATCGACAATTATCACTCATGGACTGCCCCGACCTAAGAATCTTGAGGTGGCCCTAGAAGTTGAGCAAATCGTCACTGATGCTGGCGCAACGCCAGCAACTATTGCAATTATCGATGGACAGATTCATATCGGACTAGAGCCAGATCAATTAACGCAAATTGCAAATGATGAAAACATCTTAAAAGCTTCGATAAGAGATTTGGCAATCATTTCAACTCAGAAAAAGAGCGCCGCTACTACAGTTGCTGCAACATCTCATATCGCCAATATGGCTGGTATCTCGCTTTTTGCCACCGGAGGGTTAGGCGGAGTTCATCGTGAAGCTTGGCAGAGCTGGGATGAGTCGGCAGATCTGCTGGCTCTAGCAAATACTCCGATCTTAATCGTCTGCTCAGGAGCAAAATCCATTCTGGATGTCAGCGCTACTTTGGAAAGACTTGAAACCTTATCTGTTCCAATTCTTGGCTATAAGACAAATAAATTTCCTGGCTTTTATCTGACGGACTCTGGCTTTGACTTAGAACATAGAGCCGATACACCACAAGACATTGCCCAAATTTGGAGGGCTCGAGGCGATGTAGCCACAAATAATTCAGCGCTAATTGTGGCAAATCCTGTTGGAAACCAAATAGATAAAGCTCTACATGATCAAATCCTTTTTGATGGCCTTGCTAAAGCTAAGACAGCTGGAATTATCGGAAAAGCTGTGACGCCATTTCTTCTGGAATATTTCCACTCCAATTCCAAAGGTGAATCCTTAAGAGTAAATGTTGAGATAATTAAGGCAAATGCTGCTCTAGCAGCTCAGATTGCAGTAGCCCTTAAATAGCTATGGCTCAAATTCTCTGCATTGGCGATGCCATGCTTGATGTAATTGTTAAGATGCAAGGTCAGATGTATTTAGGCAGTGACACAATCTCTCAAATTTCCACCCATGGCGGCGGAGCTGCCGCAAATACCGCTACCTGGCTCGCATCATCTGGCCATAAGGTCTTTTATGTCTGTCGTCTTGGAGATGATGCAGCTGGTCGAGTTATTGCTAATGAATTTGATGCCTGGAACATTGAATACAAACCTGAGTTTTTAAGAGAGCATCGAACTGGAATTGTTGTGGTGCTAGTTGATCAAAATGGTGAGAGATCAATGTTTCCGGATAGAGGAGCAAATTCAGGTCTTAGTGAGTTAGATCTACCCGATCTCACCAGATTTAGCGCTGTATTTCTCTCAGGCTATGCCCTCTTTAATCCTCAATCCCAAGCAGGAGTTCTTCGAATGATCAACAAAATGAGAGACGCTAATTTAGAAATCTTCTTTAATCCCGGATCTGTTGGAGTGATGAGCAATCTTGGGGTAGATGACTGTCGCCAGAGATGTAAATTAATGGATCTATTAATTATGAATCAGGCTGAGGCAGAATTTCTAACTGGAAATAGCGATATTGAAGGTGCCCTAAATGAACTGTCTAAAGATGTTGAGACTGTTGTTATAACTACAAGTAGCCAAGGGGCAATTGGTAAATCAAGAGGGCATGAGATAATTAATTCTCCAATCCTGCCCATTACTGCAATTGATTCCACCGGAGCTGGAGATGCATTTGCTGCTGGATTCATTGGAAGATGGATTGAATCTAAAGATTTAGAATCATCTCTAAGGGCTGGAAATTCATTTGCCAGTGGATGTGTCACAACTATCGGGGCTAGACCGAGCGTCAATCCCAAGTAATTCACACTTTACTTGGCAGAATCACGCCATGGCTAAATCAGATTCAGGCAAGAGCTCGGGCAAGAAAGTAGTAGCTGCTAAGCCAGGAGAATTCCCCGGGAAAATTGTTGATATCGATGTCTCATCTGAGATGTCAGATTCATTTCTAGAGTATGCCTATTCTGTTATTTACTCCAGAGCGCTACCTGATGCCAGAGATGGATTAAAGCCAGTACACCGCAGAATTCTCCACCAGATGTCTGAAATGGGGCTTCGCCCAGATAAAGGACATGTTAAAAGTGCGCGTGTTGTTGGCGAAGTGATGGGTAAATTACATCCACATGGCGATGGAGCAATTTATGACGCGCTAGTTCGCATGGCGCAAAACTTTTCAATGCGCCTGCCATTAGTAGATGGTCATGGAAACTTTGGCTCTCTAGATGCTGGGCCTGCAGCTATGCGCTACACGGAAGCAAGACTTGCAAGCGCTGCGCTAATGATGGTGGAGGAAGCTGATGAAGATACCGTTGATTTCGGTGCAAATTATGACGGACAGATATTAGAACCCTTAGTACTACCTGCAGCTTTTCCTAATCTCTTGGTTAATGGCGCAACAGGTATTGCTGTTGGAATGGCCACAAATATGGCTCCTCATAACTTAGGTGAAGTAATTCAAGCAACAAAGCATCTAATTGAAAATCCCAGTGCTACCTTAAAGCAATTAATGAAATTCATTCCAGCACCTGATTTTCCAACTGGAGGAAGCATTATCGGCAAGGAGGGCATCCTTGAGGCTTACCAGAGCGGAAAAGGTGCTTTCAAAGTTCGTGCCAAAGTTGAAATTGGCAAAGTGAGCGCTCGTAAATCTGGAATAACTATTACCGAACTTCCATTCAATATTGGACCTGAAAAGGTAGTCGAACGTATAAGCGAGCTAGTTAAATCAAAGAAGATTCAAGGCATTTCAGACATTATTGATCTAACCGATGGACAATCTGGAACAAAGGTTGTCGTTGAGGTGAAAAATGGTTTTGAGCCAGAGGCGGTACTAGAAAACCTCTATAAGCTCACCCCGCTTGAGGATGCCTTCTCTATCAATGCTGTTGCCCTAGTTCATGGCAAGCCAAAGACTTTGGGCTTGAAAGAACTGCTTCAGGTCTTTATTGATCATCGAATCCAGGTAGTAACAAGAAGATCCAACTTTAGAAAAGCTAAGGCCACTGCCCGTCTAAACCTAGTTGAAGGCCTTCTAAAGGCAATTATAGATATCGATAAAGTAGTGAAAATAATTAGGGGAAGCGATGATGCAAATGAAGCAAGAGAATCCCTGATCAAGAGCTTTAAGTTAAGTGAGGAACAAGCTACCTACATCCTAGATATGCCTCTAAGAAGGCTAACCAAGATGTCAAAGATTGAGTTAGATACTGAAGCTAAGGAGTTAAAGTCAACGATCTCTAAGTTGACTGCGCTATTAAAGAGCGAAGAGGCGCTTCGAAATCAAGTATCAGAAGAGTTAAGCGAAGTTAGCGCAAAATACGCAACGGCGCGACGCACTCTAATTGCTTAAGCGTCAATTCTTTCACGATCGATATCGGCAGTTGCAATAAATTCTTTTCGAGGAGCAACTTCATTACCCATCAATAGGTCGAAGATCTTTTCAGCAGCTGCAGCATCTTTAATGGTAATTCTTCTTAATGTGCGCTTATCAGGATCCATAGTGGTTTCGCGCAGCTGATCAGCATCCATCTCACCAAGGCCTTTATAGCGCTGAAGTGGCTCTTTCCATCGCTTGCCTTGCTTCTTCAAGTCGGTCAATAGTTTTTTCATATCATCATCGGAGTAGGTGTAGTGCACCTCTCCCTTCTTGCCTCCCCCGCCAATAACCTCAATGCGATGAAGCGGCGGAATTGCAGCAAAAACTCGTCCATCATCAATTAGTGGCTTCATATAGCGATAGAGCAGGGTGAGCATTAAGCAGCGAATATGTGCGCCATCAACATCAGCATCTGACATCAGAATAACTCTTCCATATCTAGCATCTTCTAGCGTAAATGACTTTCCAGATCCAGCTCCAATTACTTGGATTATTGCCGCGCACTCTGCGTTATCAAGCATCTGAGAAAGCGATGCCTTTTGAACATTTAGAATCTTTCCTTTGAGTGGCAAGATTGCTTGGAACTCCGAATTTCTTGCAGCCTTAGTAGTTCCAAGAGCTGACTCACCTTCAACAATAAATAACTCAGTTCGCGAAACGTCCTCAGAACGACAATCAGAGAGCTTGGCAGGAAGTGATGAGCTCTCAAGGGCGTTCTTTCTGCGTTGCAACTCCTTGTGAGCTCTTGATGAAATACGAGTTCTCGAGGCGTTAGCAACTTTCTCAAGTACTACAAGTCCATTGGCCTTATCGATTCGTTTACTGGTTGTGAAGAACTTCTTAAGCTCATCTGAGACTACTTGAGTAACAATCTTTGTTACTGCAGGAGTTCCTAAAACCTCTTTAGTCTGACCTTCAAATTGTGGTTCTTGCATTCGAACTGTCACAACTGCAGTTAATCCTTCGAGGATATCTTCTTTAATCACATCAAGTTCATTCTTTTTTAGAACGCCTTTAGCGCGAAGGAACTCATTAAACGTTTTTACTAGAGCCTTTTCAAAGCCTTGCACATGGGTTCCGCCCTTTGGGGTTGCAATGATGTTTACAAAGGAGCGAACTGTGCTCTCATAACCATTACCCCATTTAATAGCGATATCAACGCCCATATCTCGCTCAACTTCTTGAGGCTCAAGATGGCCTTTTTCATCAAGAACGGGAACTGTCTCTTGATAATGACCTTGGCCAGTTAAGCGAATTACATCTCCTACTGCCTCATCCGGCTGAATAAAGTGGCAGTATTCCGAAATTCCACCTTTATGAAAGAAAATCTCCGAGCTCTTATCTTTACTGCGATTGTCATTAACTACCAGTGTAAGACCGGGAACTAGATAAGAAGTTTGACGAGCCCTGGTGTAGATCTCCTCTAAATCATGCTGTGCATCCTTTAAAAAAATCTGCTTATCTGACCACCACTTAATTCTTGTCCCGGTGATCTTTGCAGAAACCTTTCCAATTATGCGAAGCCCAGACTTAGGTTCAAATGGAGCATTAGGTCCATCACCATCAAATATTCCAGCAACGCCTCGTTTAAATGACATCCAATAAATCTTTCCATCGCGATCTACTTCAACATCAAGACGAGATGCCAGTGCATTGACAACAGATGCTCCCACTCCATGAAGGCCTCCAGTTGCGGCGTATGATCCCCCACCAAATTTTCCACCAGCATGAAGTTTTGTCATGACAACTTCAACGCCAGTTAAACCTGTCTTAGGTTCTTTATCTACCGGAATTCCACGTCCATCATCATGGACTTCAATAGATCCATCTTTCTCAAGATTGATTTCAATTTTCTTGCAATATCCAGCAAGTGATTCATCTACGGCGTTATCAATAATCTCCCAGAGGCAGTGCATGAGCCCCCGGCCATCAGTCGACCCGATATACATTCCTGGACGCTTACGAACAGCATCAAGGCCTTCTAAGACTGAGAGATCTTTTGCCGAGTAGGACTTTTCTACACTGCGCACTTGGTCTGCGCTTTGAGTCTCTGCCACGATGGGCAAGGGTATCTATGAGATCAAAAGAGTCTGGCAATACGCGCCGAAAAGGGTGAGGATTTCGAATTTAAGTGAAGAAAGTCATCAATTATGAGAAAAAACTTTGAATTCGACCTGCGGGGAATAAGCCAGAGGTGGTTTGATGTTCCACTAGAACTTAACAAGCACAGGAAAGGTTGGCCAGAAATGACCGAAAATCTATTGCTTACCTCATCTCCACTTAGCGCTCTGGATCGTTGTGATCGCTGTGGAGCTCAGGCTTATGTTCGTGCGGTAATGGCCAATGGATTTGAATTACTTTTCTGTGCTCACCACGCTAAAAAATACCAGGACGGGTTAGCAAGCACAGCTGCTCGCATCGATGATGAGACTGAGCGCCTTAGCGCAGAATCAACGGCGAAATAAGCCTTGAGACCAAACTGGGCCTCCCAGTTCTAGCTTCCTCTTTATCTGCAATCCCACTTAATTTCACTAACGAGTTAACTGCTAGATATCTGAGTGGTTCTATCTCCCATTTTCTAATTTCGCGATTTACAAAGTGTAGATTTGTGACATTACTTTCTCTGCCAACGATTAAATCAGCCAATATTTTGCTTGCTAAATAACTCATAGTCACGCCATCTCCTGCATAGCCACCAAGGCGAGCAGATCCCGTTGATTTATCAAATTGAACATATGGCTCCCAATTACGGGTAATTGCCACTGCCCCGCCCCAGGCATGAGTAAATTTTACATTTTTCAAAACTGGAAACCAGCGTTTAGCCATTATCTCTAAGTTTTGATGAACAGAGCTAGTCATTTCCTTTTCTTCAATAAGTTTTGAGCCAAATGGATAGCTAGCCCCGCGTCCACCTATTGCAAGGCGATTATCTGCAGTGCGTTGTGCGTAATTCACCAAGTGCGTCCCTTCAGCAAAAGTGAAGCGATCCTTAACTCCTATTTGATCCCAGATTTCTTCAGACAGAGCTTCACTAGCAATCATCAGAGAGTAGAGCGGGATAAATTCTCGTCCAGGATTAGAGTAAGCCTCACTCGCTCTAATCACTACCGGAGCCTTCACTAGTGAGCTATTTGCTAAGACTCCGCCATTTGTTTGGGTAGCAAATACCCCCTCGGCTATTACTACCCCTTTGCTCTCTAAGTAGTTAGCTAGCCCCAAAACAAGTTGGAATGGATTAATCGTTGCGCATTGCGGATTAAATAATCCGCCCCTTAAATCAGTTACTTGTATTAACTGACCAAGCTCACCTGCAGACTTCCAGAAATGTTCTGAATCAGCGCTCTCTTTTAATCTTCTCTCCTGCGCCTTATTTCTAGCAAATGTGACCGTTCCTGACTTAACAAAACTTGCCTTGGGCGCTATCTGTCCTGATATCTGGCCAATCTCATCAATGGCATTTGCAAGCTCTTTGAAAAGATTGTCAGTGGCATCCAAACCATGGCGCTTTTCAAGTGTTTTTCGATAGACCGGATAATCTGATGAAACCCAGCCGCCATTTCTTCCACTTGCTCCATAGCCAGTTGATTTTGCCTCAAAGATAACGATTGAGAGTTTAGGATCTAACTTCAGAAGATGATAGGCCGACCAGAGCCCTGAGAATCCACCACCGATTATTGCGACATCGTAAGAATTATTAAATTCATTTCTCTTACCGCTCTGCTTAAAACCATCTGCCCAGAGCGAGTTATTCGGCGGTAAATCCTGCATCTCGATGGGAGCCGTCACAGAATGGTTTCTCTTTAGAGTGGCCGCAACGGCAAAGCGAGAAGTTTTCTTTACTCTCAATCACATTTCCTTGAGCATCAACAAAATCGACTTCACCTGTAACGCGAATTGAACCATTAGGCTTAACAAATATCTTCACTTTTTCACTCATCACTTTTCTCCTAATCTAAATAATCGCGTAGTACTTGCGATCTTGAAGGATGGCGAAGCTTGGACATAGTCTTTGATTCAATCTGGCGAATACGCTCACGGGTCACTCCGTATACCTTGCCAATTTCATCAAGGGTCTTAGGCTGGCCATCGGTTAAACCAAAGCGCATTGCAACAACGCCCGCCTCGCGCTCTGAGAGAGTATCTAGCACAGAGTGAAGCTGCTCTTGAAGGAGAGTGAATGAAACTGCATCTGCAGGAACAATCGCCTCAGAGTCTTCAATCAAATCACCAAACTCTGAATCTCCCTCTTCACCAAGTGGAGTGTGAAGTGAGATCGGTTCGCGACCATATTTTTGAACTTCAACAACCTTCTCAGGGGTCATATCAAGCTCCTTAGCGAGCTCTTCTGGGGTTGGTTCGCGGCCGAGATCTTGAAGCATCTGGCGCTGAACTCGCGCTAATTTATTAATAACTTCAACCATATGGACTGGAATACGGATAGTTCTTGCCTGATCGGCCATTGCGCGAGTAATTGCCTGGCGAATCCACCAAGTTGCATAGGTTGAGAACTTATATCCCTTTGTGTAATCAAACTTCTCTACTGCGCGAATTAAACCTAGGTTTCCCTCTTGAATTAGATCAAGAAATAGCATGCCTCGTCCGGTATAGCGCTTAGCGAGAGAAACTACTAAGCGAAGGTTTGCTTCAAGAAGATGATTCTTAGCACGCTTGCCATCCTCTGCAATCCACTCCAGCTCTCGCTTGAAGGAACGCTCCAACTTCTCGCCAGAATTCATTTTTGCCTCAGCAAATAATCCAGCTTCAATTCTCATAGCAAGTTCAACTTCAAGTTCAGCATTTAGAAGAGCGACGCGACCAATCTGCTTGAGATAATCTTTTACTGGATCTGCAGTAGCACCAGCTGTTAATACCGTTTGAGGCGGAGCATCATCTTCTTCAGAATCCTTAAGGGTAAATTCACCCTCTTCTTTCTTCGCTTCCTCGGTGAGATTAACTACACGAACATCACTTGCGCCTTCAATGGTCTCATCACTTGATTCGGCAACCAACTTTTCTAAGTCTTCTAACTCAACTTCTTCTAACTCAACTTCTTCGCCATCAATTTTCTCAACTAATTTCTTGCTAGCAGGTTTAGTAAGCCCTGCTGCTGCAGCCTTTGCTGCCTCTAGTTCAGCTTTTGTGGGAAAACGGCGAGGGCCACTCTTTTCAGCTGGCTTAGCCTGAGCTTGCTGGGCAAGCTTCATTGCTTCAAGCTCTGCCTTGGTAGGAAATAGTCTTGGGCCTTTAGATTTGTTCTTCTTGTCTTTCTTTACTACTTTTTTGACAGCGCTCTTCGTGCTCTTCTTTGCAACGCTTTTCTTCTTACCTGCGTTTTTGGGCGCACGAGATACAGCCACGAATTAGTCCTTTGCTTTAAATTGACGAACTGTCAGAACTTCTTTTTGCCTCTAGCCTTTTGGGGAATTGGCTATGGCTATATTATAAATTGTCCACAGGCATAAATGCACATCCAAACCACGCTGCCCATCACTTTGAGAGGGTTAACTCCAAACTCTCCCTAATAATCTGACCCACACGCTCAACCTCGATCAAGAATCCATCATGACCAAAGGGCGATGAAATCTGCCTCAGTGGCAGGGCAGTCGGGGTTAGCTCCACAATCTCCTCCTGCAGGCGCACGGGAAAGAGGCGATCGGTATCGATTGAGACCACAACAACGGGGCGTTGGGCGCCTGAAAGCGCTGCCGCCACTCCGCCTCGATCTCGACCAATATCATGAGAATTCATCGCCTCGGTAAGGCAGATATAGGTGTTTGCATCAAAGCGAAGTTGAAGTTTTCTCCCTTGATGATCCAAATATGATTCCACGGCAAAACGCCCAGTGTCATCTCCCTGCATATCACGACCAAAGCGCATATCCATTTCATATTCACTGCGATAAGTTAAGTGAGCAATCTTTCTGGCAATTGCCATGCCTTGAATTGGACCGTTTTCTTGCTCATAGTAATCTCCGCCGTTGAAATTAGGATCTGCCTTAATCGCCTGGATTTGAATAGATGCCGCTCCGATTTGATCTGCGGTCGCAACGGCCGATGATCCAATTGTGCAGATGGCTCCCACTCTCTCTGGGTGGGCTATAACCCACTCAAGTGATCGCATTCCGCCAAGAGATGGTCCTACGGCAAGTAAGTACTTATCAATTCCAAGCTGCCGACTCAACTCAACTTCTGCAGCGACCATATCTCGAATCGATAGATAGGGAAACCTTGAACCCCATCGCTTGCCATCGGGTGCAAGCGATGATGGTCCAGTGCTTCCTTGGCATCCTCCAATCACATTAGGACAGATGATGAAATATTTATCGCTATCAAAAGGCAAACCTGCACCAACCATCTGTGGCCACCATGCCGAAACATCAGACCAGCCAGTTAAGGCATGATTAATCAGAATTGCATTTGACTTATCGCTATTAAGCTCGCCCCAAGTTTGATAGGCAATTGTTACATCAGGCAAAGTTTCACCTGACTCTAATTGGAGATTTCCTATTTTTTGGAAACGACGAAACCCCGGATCATGGAATTCGAACCATGCTCCACTGGTGGCGTGAGTTATTTCCATACTCGTTATCAACTCTTGGAATTACTTCGCCGCAGCAAATGCTTTTTCCAGATCTCTCTTGATATCTTCAATATTTTCGATTCCCAGACTTAAGCGAACTAAACCAGGAGTCACTCCAGCGCTTAATTGCTCGGAAGGGCTGAGCTGTGAATGAGTTGTTGATGCTGGGTGAATAGCTAAGGATCTAACATCCCCAATATTTGCTACGTGGGAGAAGATATTTAACGCCTCAATGAACCTTTTACCAGCTTCAATTCCACCCTTTATTTCAAAGGAGAGCACTGAGCCACTGCCCCTGGGGGCATATTTCTTAGCCAAGTAATTCCAAGGAGATGACTCAAGTGAGGCATAGTTCACCTTTAGAACTTGAGCATGACTCTCTAGCCATTTTGCTGTGGCTAATGCGTTATCAACATGGCGTTCGATGCGAAGTGAGAGAGTCTCAATTCCCTGGGCAAGCAGCCAAGCATTAAATGGAGAAACCGCAGCTCCAATGTCACGAAGCAGAGTGAGTCGAATCTTGAATATATAGGCTAAATTCGCGCCGAATGCCGATCCAACTCCAAGTGCTTGAGCATAAATAATGCCGTTATAACTGGGGTCTGGCTGATTAAAATTCTTAAAGCGCTCTGGATACTTTGCATAATCAAACTTGCCAGAATCGACAATTGCCCCAACTACAGCATTGCCATGACCTGAGAGAAACTTCGTGGCCGAGTGCACCACGACATCTGCGCCATGTTCAATTGGACGAATTAAGAATGGCGTAGCAACAGTATTATCAACTATTAATGGAACTCCAATTTCATGAGCAACTTTTGAAACCGCCTCAATATCGAGGAGATCATTCTTGGGATTAGCAATCGTTTCACCAAAGAAGGCTTTTGTATTAGGGCGGGCAGCCTTTTTCCAGCTTTCTGGATCTTCCGGATTCTCTACAAAGCTCACTTCTATACCAAATTTTGGCAAGGTGTAATGAAATAGATTATAAGTTCCGCCATATAGCGATGGTGATGAAACTATGTGATCTCCAGCCTCTGCAACATTTAGAACAGCAAAGGTAGTTGCAGCAGATCCAGAGGAGAGAAGTAGGGATGCCACACCTCCTTCAAGTGATGCAATTCTCTGCTCTACAGCATCTTGTGTTGGATTCATTATTCGGGTGTAGATATTGCCGAGCTCTGCTAGGCCGAATAAATCCGCAGCATGCTTAGTGTCACGGAATTGATATGCCGTGGTTTGATACAGCGGCAGTGCTCTTGCTCCGGTGGTTGGATCTGGAACTTGACCAGCATGTACTTGGCGAGTTTCAAAGTGAGTATCGGTTACGGAAAAAGATGACACGAGATAAACCTCCCTAAAAATCAGGGGGCCTGAAAGTGAATTTGCAGACCCACGCTTGCCGATGGCGCTTTGCTATCGACCTGGTCCTCACCCGGAGCACCCCACCGTGGTGGAGGGTTGCCGCTCAGTTAGCCGGGGCTTTGAACTGAGACTCGTGACCTGAGGCGAACTCTAGA